>JAABUS010001731.1_pt1 | contig 45561 bp, 51 predicted proteins | sample 5560161 | NCBI WGS metagenome assembly JAABUS01 (sample SAMN10711885, study PRJNA513376) | rock metagenome | isolation source: Antarctica rocks | place: Antarctica: Victoria Land, Trio Nunatak nord | collected 2016-01-04 | reverse complement strand
GAACTCACCCTCGACCCCACACGCGACTACCAGCCCACCGGAGCGGCCCGCCCCCGGCACTCGAGGTGACCAACAGCGAACCTACGGTTCGTGGGTTCGGATGTCGCCGATGTCTTGAGACATCACAGAGTGCCCCCGGCAGGATTCGAACCTGCGCCACCGCCTCCGGAGGGCGGTGCTCTATCCCCTGAGCTACGGGGGCTCGGGCGGTCAGGTTACCAAGTAGCAGACCCTGATCGTTCGGTCGGAACGACCCTGCGAACTGACGTAGCCTGGCAAGGGTGACCGCTGCCGGCGTACGGGTGCTCGTGGTCGATGACAACGAGGCGGCGCGACAGCTGATCTGCATGAACCTCGAGCTCGAGGGCTTCGAAATCTTCACAGCCGTCGATGGGCTGGACTGCCTGGAGAAGGTCGGCCAGGTGCAGCCAGCCTTGATCACCTTGAACATCATGATGCCCCGGATGGAGGGCTGGGAGACCGCGAGCCGCCTCCGCGCCCACTCAGCGACGGCCGACATCAAGGTCGTGATCGTGTCCGCCAGGGCGCAGGACGCTGACGTGCGGCGCGGCCGGCGGCTCGGCGTGGACGCCTACGTCACCAAGCCGTTCGATCCGGAGCAGTTGATCTCGACCGTACGCCGGCTGGCCTGCCAGCCGGCCGGCTCGGTGCCGGAGGCCTGATGAGGCGACACCCGGGTGCGCGGTTGGCGGTCGCGCTGGGCGCGGCCGGCGTACTCGCACTCGCCGGCTGCGGCAATGACTCCAGCAAGGCGGGCGGGAAGCCGAGCAGCCTCCCGAGCACAACAGCCGACTCCGCCTCGGGCCGCCGGACGCCGCCGCCGTGGGACCCGCCGGCCGACGCCATCAGGTACATCCAGGCCGCCGGGCTGCCGCCGCTCGAGGCCGAGGGGGCGGTGGTGCACTACCACGCACACCTCGACGTATTCGTCGACGGCGACGCGGTCACCGTGCCGGCTTTCATCGGCATCGACGAGCAGGCCCGCCGGATCTCACCGCTCCACACGCACACTCCGGACGGCATTGTGCATGTCGAGGCACCAGCGAAGGACACGTTCACGCTCGGCCAGCTCCTCACCGAGTGGAACGTACGGCTGACCGAGACCTGCCTGGGCTCCCTGTGCGTCGGCGACGGCAAGAGCCTGCGCCTCTACGTCGACGGCAAGCCTCGCCCGGGCGACCCCTCGACGCTCGCGCTGGCCGAGCACCAGGAGATCGCGCTGGTGTACGGCGACGCCACCAACGCCCCGTCCGTTCCGTCGTCGTACGACTTCCCGAACGGTCTGTAGCTCACGGCTTGCCGGCCACGCCGGCGGCCGGTCGCGGCGACACAGGAACGCGGCGAATCTGTAGCGTCGGCCCGGTGACCCCGGCCGAGCTGTCCACCGCGATCCTGGCCGTGGTCGGCCGGGCGGTCGACGCAGGCGAGCTCGCCGTCGCGGTGCCGGAACGGGCGGTGGTCGAGCGGCCCAAGAACAAGGCGCACGGAGACTACGCGAGCAACGTCGCGCTGCAGCTGGCCAAGGCCGCCGGCCGGCCCCCGCGTGAGGTCGCCGAGCTGCTAGCCGGCCGGCTGCGGGAGGCCGCCGGAATCGCCGCCGTCGACGTCGCCGGCCCCGGTTTCCTCAACGTCCGGCTGTGCCAGGAGGCGCTCGGCGAGCTGGCCCGCACGGTCGTCACCGAGGGGCCGGCGTACGGGCGCACCACGGTCAATGCGGGCTCGCGGCTCAACCTCGAGTTCATCAGCGCCAACCCCACGGGTCCGCTGCACCTCGGCCATGTGCGTTGGGCGGCGGTGGGAGACGCGCTGGGCCGGCTGCTCACCGCGACCGGTGCGGAGGTCACCCGGGAGTACTACTCCAACGACGTGGGTGCACAGATCGACCGCTTCGCCGCCTCGTTGTACGCCGCCGCCCGCGGCCTGCCGACGCCGCCGGACGGCTACCCCGGCGACTACATCGCCGAGGTCGCGCACCAGGTCGTCGCGGCGGTGCCCGACCTGCTGAGCCGCCCGGACGACGAGGTGGTCGAGGTGTTCCGCCGGCGCGGTCTCGAGCTGATGTTCACGGCGATCAAATCGGCGCTGGCGGACTTCGGCGTGGCCTTTGACGTCTACTTCCTCGAGCGCTCGCTGCACGACTCCGGCGCCGTGGACGCGGCCATCGATCGGCTCCGCGCGCAGGGCCACGTCTACGAGGCGGACGGCGCGCTCTGGATGCGCAGCAGTGAGTTCGGCGACGACAAGGACCGGGTGCTGGTCAAGTCCGACGGTACGACGACGTACTTCACGCGGGACGCGGCGTACTACCTCGACAAGCGCGAGCGCGGCTTCGACCGGATAGTGATCATGCTGGGCGCCGACCACCACGGGTACGTCAACCGGCTGAGGGCGATGGCGGCCTGCTTCGGCGACGATCCGGACCGGACGCTCGAGGTGCTCATCGGCCAGATGGTCCGGGTGGTGCGGGGCGGCCAGCAGGTGCGGATGAGCAAGCGGGCCGGCGACTACGTCACGCTCGAAGACCTGGTCGAGGCGGTCGGCGTGGACAGCGCCCGCTACTCCCTCGCCCGATCCAGCACCGACTCCACCCTCGACCTCGACCTCGATCTGATCAGCCGCCAGGACGCCGAGAATCCTGTCTTCTACGTGCAGTACGCCCACGCGAGGATCGCCTCGCTGCTGCGCAACGCCGCCGAGCTGGGCCTTGACCGCGGGGCGGACTTCGACGCCGGCCTGCTGGCCACCGAGCGTGAGGGGGAGCTGCTGCGGGCGCTCGGGGAGTTCCCGCGGGTGGTCTCCAGCGCGGCCGAGCTGCGGGCGCCGCACCGGGTGGCCCGCTACCTCGAGGAGCTGGCCGGCACCTATCACCGCTTCTACGACGCGTGCCGGGTGCTGCCGATGGGCGAGGAGCCGGCGACGCCGCTCACGACGGCCCGGCTCTGGCTGTGCGAGGCGACCAGGGTGGTGCTCCGCAACGGCCTCGGTCTGCTGGGGGTGCGCGCGCCCGAGCGGATGTGATCAGTCGCCGGCGTACGCTGTCTCTGCGGTGAGGTGGTAGTCGAAGGCGAGCTCGCGAGACCCCTTCTCGTGGACCCAGTCCACGAACGCTCGGTGCACCGGGTGGGCGGAGTACCGGCGCAGGGCCTCCTCATCGTGAAACTCGGTCAGCAGCAGGTAGTGGTAGCCGCCGGTGCGGCCCCCCGTGAGGTCGCTGCCGAAGCGCAGTCGGCGGAAGCCTCCGATCGCGACCGGCCAGGCCGCTACCCGCGCGGATCGCCGCGTCGTCGGCCGGCCCGAGGTCGGCCGGGAACTGGAACAGCACGACGTGTTGGATCGCCACGATTCGCCTCCTGCCGGACCAGCGCTGGCAGCGCGACCCTATGGAGCGGCGGCGAGCAGGTCGAGAGCCTCCCGCCGTACGTCGTCGACCGGCACGTCGGCGACGAAAGAGACGTCGTGGGGACAGCGGCCCAGGCCCTGATCTCGACCGCATACCGGGCAGCCGGTGCGGAAGGAGACGCCGACGCGGTGTCGACCGCGGGTGAGGGGCCCGGCGTTGATGAGGTTGCCGCACCAGAAGACGCCCACCGTGGCCGTCCCCACGGCCGCGGCGAGGTGACGCGGGCCGGAGTCGTTGCCGACCAGCACCCGGCATCGCGCCAGCAGCGCGACCGTGGCACCGAGCGACAGCCGGCCGGCCAGGTCGGTCGCCGGGAACCTCATCGCCTGGCACACCGCCGCGGTCAGCTTCGCGTCGGAGTCGCTGCCGACCAGCACCACCGGGGCACCGGCCGCAGCCAGTGAGTCGGCAACCGCCGCGAAGGCCTCGACCGGCCAGCGCCGGCGCCGGTCGTTCGCCCCGGGATGGAGGGCGGCGAGTGGCGGATGGAGAGGGGGGAGCACCCGGTCGACCTCCATCCGATCCTGCTCGGTCACCTCGAGCTGCGGGACTAGCGTCACCGGGACGGCACCGACCAGCCCGACCACCTCGAGGAAGCGCAGGATCTCGTGCTGGTAGGGGAGGTAGGGGATCCACCGGTCCAGCACCGGTGCCCCGGCGTCGCGGCTGCCGGCCGTCACCCTGGCGCCTAGACGGGAGACGAACGGGTTGGAGTGCCCGCCGCCGCCGTGCAGCTGCAGGGCCAGGTCGTAGCGCTGGCTCCACTGGGTGGCGAAGAACTCCCGAACGTCGGCGGAGTCCGTCGCAGCGGTGTCGCCGCGCACGCCGGCGTAGCGCGGGACGCTGATCACCCGGTCCCAGGGCCCCGGCCGGCCGGCCAGGAAGGAGGTGTGCCAGTCCGCCCCCAGGTAGGTGATCTCCGCCTCCGGATAGGCGGCGCGGACGGCCTCCAGCGCGGGCAGCGCCACCACGAAGTCCCCGATGCTGTTCGACCGCAGCACGGCGATGCGCTTCACGTCTGGCACCAGCGCACCGCCGGGCGGCAGCACATCAACGCCGTCGGCCCTGGCCACCGCCCGCTCCTGCCCGCCGGCACCGACCGGCCAAACGGGCGGGAATGCCGGACCGGGTTCTGACGCTGCCTCCGGTCGCGATGTGCGACATCACGGGGCGGCTCCGCCTGCTGCGGGACTACTCCGGGGGCGGCGTCGGGCTGGACGGGCGCGGGTAGTGCGGGCCGCCTTGGACCTGCTGCGCCGGGAGCCCGACTTCCGCCGCGTCTATCTTGGCTCACTGATCAGCCTGGCCGGCGACTGGTTCGCGCTGGTGCCGCTCGTGACGCTGCTCGCGACACTGACCGGCGGCGGCCTCCTCGGCGGCCTGGTGCTCGCCGTTGACACCCTCGCCTTCGCCCTGGTCTCGCCGTACGGCGGAGTGCTGGCCGACCGGCTGGACCGCCGGGCGCTGATGGTGGGAGCCGACCTCTTCTCGGCGGGCGTGGCGCTGCTGCTGCTCGCCGTGCACTCCGTGGGCACCGCGTGGGTGGCCTTGGTGGCCGTCGCCGGCATCGCCGTCGCCAAGGCGTTCTTCGTGCCCGCCTCGACCGCTGCGCTGCCCAACCTGGTGGACGCCCGCGACCTGGAGACGGCCAACGTGCTCACCGGCGCGGCGTGGGGCAGCATGCTGGCGCTCGGCGCCGCGGCCGGCGGGCTGCTCGCCGCCCTCACCAGTCCGCGGGTCTGCTTCGTCGTCGATGCCGTGTCGTTCCTGGTGTCGGCCGGGCTGACCGGGTTCACCCGCCGGTCGATGCAGGTGGCCCGTCCCCGCCGGCGAACCCGGCTGCGCTCGGACCTGGCGGAGGCGGCGGCGTACGCAAGGCACGAGCCGCGGATGCGCACCCTGCTGTTCGCCAAGAGCGGGCCGGCGCTCGGCAACGGCTCGCTGACGCTCTTCCCGCTCTACGCCACGCAGATCTTCGGCGTCGGTGCCGTCGGGAGCGGTCTGATGTACGCCGCCCGCGGGCTGGGCGCGTTGGTCTGGCCGCTGGCCTTCGGCCGCCGGCTGCGGGCGCCCTCCCTGCTCGCCGGGACGCTCGCCGGGGCCATGGTGCTCTTCGGCGCCGCCTATCTGGGGGTGGCGGCGGCGCCGGTGTTCCCGCTGATGCTGGGCCTGCTCGTGGTAGCGCACATGGGTGGCGGGGCCAACTGGACCCTGTCGACGTACGCGCTGCAGCTCGTCGTACCGGACGAGATTCGTGGCCGGGTGTTCAGTGCCGACGTGACGTTCGCGACGCTCGGGATCGCGCTCAGCCAGGCGTTGGCGGGTGCGCTGTCCGGGCACGTCCCGCTACGGGCGCTGACCGCCGGGTTCGGTGGCGTGACACTTCTCTACGGGCTGTTCTGGTGGGCGCTCGCGCGAAGGACCGGCGTCAGCGCCGAGGCGCCCCCACTGGCTGCGCCACGGGCCCAACCGGTCGGGTCCGAGGTCGTCTGACCGGTTGGAATATGCGGCTCGACCCTCCGGTTGTTGCCCTCGGCGGGATGCGACCTTTACTCTGATGTCGAACAGCCGCCTTTCGGGGTTCGAGCACTACGCTCGCCGCCAGCCGTCGCCCGCCCAGGACGACGCCTCGCCTGTCTCCGTCCGGTGACCGCGGTCGACCGCAGCACCTCATCGGAGCAGGACGGGGAGCGGGTGCCGTTCCCTCGAAGAGCACCGGCCAGGCGCCGGGCACTGTTCCGCGAACCTCCCGCCAGCCAGTTGGCGGGGCGCACTGACCCGGCGGATCTCCGCCGATCGCTCCAGACCCCGGCCGTACGCCGACCCGGCGTACCGGTGGACGCAGGGAAGGACCTTCATTGAGCGACAGCACCGACCTCATGCCGAGCCAGCGCACAGGCGCACCGGCTGAGGCCCCCTCGCCAAGCACCGGCGAGAATGGCCACCATGGCTTGCCAGCCACTCGCGGCCGCCGCGGCACCGGAGACGGCCTGGCCGCGAAGGTGCTCCCCGAGCTCCAGTCGATGGCGGCGGGACTCGGCATCACCGGTACCGCCCGGATGCGCAAGAGCCAGCTGATCGAGGTGATCACAGCCCGGCAGGGCGGCAACGGCGGGGCGCCGGGCGCCGCGCCGCCGGCGGAGTCAGCTCCGCGACGCGCCGCTGCAAACGGTGGCCCTCGCGCCGGCCGACGCCGCCCGGCGGCGGTCCGCCCGGACTCCGCACCGGACTCCGCACCGGACTCCCAGCGGGAGGCGCCGACAGCCACGGCCGAGCAGCCGCCGGCGGTCGTGCGCACCGAGACGTCAGAGCGGCCAACCCCACCCGCCGACAATGACTCGGGCGACCGCGTCGAGCGGCCGGAACGGCCCAGCCGCCAGGAGCGGTGGGAGCGCAACCGTGACCGGCAGGCCCAGCAGCAGCCCCAGCCTCAGCAGGGCGGCGACCGGCAGCCCCAGCCCCAGCCCCAGCAGGGCGGCGACCGGCAGCCCCAGCCCCAGCAGGGCGGCGACCGGCAGCCCCAGCCCCAGCCCCAGGGCGACCGGCAGGCCGGGAACCGCGACGAGGAGTTCGACAGCCGCAACAGCCGCCGCCGTGGCCGCTTCCGGGACCGCAACCGGAACCGGAACAACCGACCGGACCGCTTCACCAGCGGTGAGGCCGAGCCCACCGTCGGTGAGGACGACGTCATCCTGCCGGTCGCCGGCATCGTCGACATTCTCGACAACTACGCCTTCGTGCGGACCACCGGCTACCTTTCCGGGCCGAACGACGTCTACGTCTCCCTCGCCCAGGTACGCCGCTACGGCCTGCGCAAGGGCGATGCGGTGACCGGCGTGGTAAAGGCTCCGCGCGACGGCGAGCGTCGGGAGAAGTTCAACGCGCTCGTGCGCATGGACACGGTGAACGGGATGGACCCGGAGGAGGCGCGCAACCGGGTCGAGTTCAACAAGATGACACCGCTATATCCGCAGGACCGGCTCCGGCTGGAGAACGACGCGTCCGACCTGACCCCCCGCATCATCGACCTGGTCGCGCCTATCGGGAAGGGCCAGCGCGGGCTGATCGTCAGCCCACCGAAGGCCGGCAAGACGATGGTGCTCCAAGCGATCGCCAACGCGATCACGGTGAACAACCCCGAGTGTCACCTCATGGTCGTGCTGGTCGACGAGCGGCCGGAGGAGGTCACCGACATGCAGCGGTCGGTGAAGGGCGAGGTCATCGCCTCGACCTTCGACCGGCCGGCGGAGGACCACACCACCGTCGCCGAGCTGTCCATCGAGCGGGCCAAGCGGCTGGTCGAGATGGGTCACGACGTCGTCGTACTGCTCGACTCGATCACCCGGCTCGGCCGTGCCTACAACCTGGCCGCCCCGGCGTCCGGCCGGATCCTGTCCGGTGGTGTGGACTCGACCGCCCTCTATCCGCCGAAGCGGTTCTTCGGCGCCGCCCGCAACATCGAGAACGGCGGCTCGCTGACCATCCTTGCCACTGCACTGGTGGAGACCGGCTCCCGGATGGACGAGGTGATCTTCGAGGAGTTCAAGGGCACCGGCAACATGGAGCTCAAGCTCGACCGCAAGCTGGCGGACAAGCGGATCTTCCCGGCGGTGGACGTCGACGCGTCCGGCACCCGTAAGGAGGAGCTGCTCATGTCGGCAGAGGAGCTCGCGATCACGTGGAAGCTCCGCCGCGTGCTGCACGCCCTGGAGATGGGCCAGGCCCTCGAGCTGCTGCTGGACAAGATGAAGTCCACCCGCAGCAACGTCGAGTTCCTGATGCAGATCCAGAAGACGACCGTGGGGCCGGGCGAGTAGCTGCGGCCTGGACCGGAACATCGGGCCGCGCCCCGGCGTTGGCCGCACCGAGATCGTGAGGAGACCCAGATGAAGAGCGACATTCACCCGGCGTACGCCACGACGACGGTGACGTGCTCGTGCGGCAACACGTTCACGACCCGCAGTACGGCGAAGTCGGGCAACATCCACGCGGACGTGTGCTCGGCCTGCCATCCCTTCTACACCGGCAAGCAAAAGATCATGGACGTGGGCGGCCGGGTCGAGAAGTTCGAGAAGCGGTTCGGCAAGCGCTAGCGAGCTCGCGGCGCCGGTGCGGGGGGCGACCTCGGCACCGGCGCCGTCTTTGTTGCTCGGGTCGACGAGAGGGAGGGAAGCGCGGTGGAGTACTCGCTCGACGAGCTGCTCGCCGAGTACGCCGACCTGGAGCGCCGGCTGGCCGAGCCGTCGGTCCACACCGACCAGGGCCAGGCTCGTGCCCTTGGTCGACGGTACGCCCAGCTGGCACCGGTCGTGGACACAGCGCGCGAGCTGCGGACGGTGAGCGGCGACCTGGATGCGGCTCGTGAGCTCGCCGCCCAGGACGACTCCTTCACCGCCGAGGTGAGCCAGCTCACCGATCGGCGCGAGGCGCTCTCCGAGCGGCTCCGAGAGCTGCTCGTCCCCCGCGACCCGCTGGACGGCAAGGACGTCATCGTCGAGATCCACGCGGGGGAAGGCGGTGAGGAATCCGCCCTGTTCGCGGCCGACCTGCTGCGGATGTACCTCCGCTACGCCGAGCGCCAGGGCTGGAGGACCGAGATCCTCGACGGAACGGAGTCCGACCTCGGTGGATACAAGGACGTCAGCGTCGCGATGAAGTCCCGCTCGAGCGCCGCCGACGGCGTGTGGGCGCGGCTCAAGTACGAAGGCGGCGTCCATCGGGTGCAGCGGGTGCCGGCCACCGAGTCGCAGGGCCGCATCCACACCAGCGCGGCCGGCGTACTCGTGCTGCCCGAGGCCGAGGACGTCGAGGTGACGATCGACCCCGCCGACCTTCGCATCGACGTCTACCGCTCCTCGGGACCCGGCGGGCAGAGCGTCAACACGACCGACTCCGCGGTCCGGATCACCCACCTCCCTACCGGCACCGTCGTGTCGATGCAGAACGAGAAGAGCCAGCTGCAGAACAAGGAGCAGGCCATGCGGGTGCTGCGTGCCCGGCTGCTCGCGCAGGCCCAGGAGGCACAGGCCGCCGAGGACAGCGCCACCCGCGCCAGCCAGGTGCGCACGGTGGACCGCAGCGAGCGGGTCCGCACCTACAACTTCCCGGAGAACCGGATCTCCGACCACCGGGTCGGGTTCAAGGCCTACAACCTCGATGCCGTGCTCGACGGTTACCTCGACGCGGTCATCGGTGCGCTGGTCGAGGCCGACAACGCGGCGCAGCTGGCCAGCGCGCAGTCCTGACCGTTCACGGCGCGCTGATGGCCAGCAACGCCTCCAGCGCGAGGAGGTAACCACGCCAGCCGAGGCCGGTGATCATGCCGGTGCACGCACCGGCGACGAGATCGGTACGCCGGAAGTCCTCGCGCCCGGCTGGGTTGGACAGGTGCACCTCGATGGTCGGCAGCCCGACCGCGGCGACGGCGTCGCGAATGGCCACGCTGGTGTGCGAGTAGCCAGCCGGGTTGATCACGATCCCGGCTGCCCAGCCGCGCGCCCGCTGGACCTCTGTCACCAGCTCGCCCTCCAGGTTGGACTGCCGGATGTGGACCGCGATCCCCAGCTCCGCGGCCCGGTCGGCGATTCGGCGGTCGATCTGGGCGAGGGAAAGGTGGCCGTAGATCTCCGGCTCGCGGTTTCCCAGCAGGTTCAGGTTCGGCCCGTGCAGCACCACGACGTTCATGGGCGGGTGAGCGCGTGGACGAGGTCGTCGCCGGTCAGCCCCTCCACCAGCTCGGCGCCGCCGGACACCGGCAGAATGACCACCGGGCGGCCGGACCGGCGCTTCTTGTCTCCGGCCAGAGCGGCGAGGAGCCGGTCGCGGTCGAGCCCGGCAGGTGGCGCGACCGGAAGGCCGAGGCGGTCGAGGAGCGAGCGCAGCGAGCCCGGCAGCGCCGGGTCGGTGACGCCGAGCTCGACTCCGAGCCGGACGGCGGCGACGAGCCCGACCGCGACCGCCTCGCCGTGCGGTACGGCGTAGTCGGTGGCCGCCTCGATCGCGTGGCCGAAGGTGTGTCCGAGGTTGAGCGCCTGGCGCAGCGATTGGTCTTTCGGGTCCGCGGCGACGTAGGCCGCCTTGATGCGGACCGCCTGCTCCACGACCCACTCGACCGGCGTACCGGTGAGCAGGTCGAGCATGACAGGGGAGGCCAGGACAGCGGCCTTGACGCACTCGGCCAGCCCGGCCCGGAAGATCCGGCGCGGAAGTGACGCCAGCGCCAGGGTGTCGGCCACCACCAGCGAGGGGTTGTGGAACGAGCCGACCAGGTTTTTCACCCCGGCGTGGTCGATCGCCACCTTGCCACCCAGCGCCGCGTCCACAGCGGCGAGCAACGTGGTCGGGACGTTGACCAGCGGTACGCCGCGTGCGTAGGTCGCGGCCGCGAAGCCGGCTGTGTCCAGCGTGGCCCCGCCGCCGACAGCGACGACCGCGCCGCTCCGGTCCAGCCCGTCCTCTCGGAAGCGCTCCCACAGGGACTCGACGCACGACAGCGACTTGGCGGCCTCACCGGCCGGGAGCCGGCACCGCGGTCCGGCCTCGATGCCTGCCTCCCGCAGCACCTGCGTGACCCGGTGGCCCGCCGAGACGTCGACCTGCTCGTCCACCACGACGACGACGCGCCGCGTCGCCGGCCGCAGCCGGGCCAGCTCTGCGCCGAGTGCATCGAGGGCGCCCGGTCCGACCAGCACCGGGTACGAGCCATCGGGGCTCGCCACGTCGACGCGGACCGGCGTACCGGTGGCGGCGCGGCGCCGGTAGCGCGCCGCCAGCTCCGCCGCCACCTCGTCCGGAGATCGGTCGGTCGTGTCCACGGGTGCGCCCGCGGCGGCATAGGCCGCCGCGCGCTGCTCGAGCAACCTGCCGATCTCGCCGGCCGGCTCGGCGCCGAGCAGGGGGCGGCCGCCGGTCCCACCGATGCGGGCGGCGAGCGACGCCGGCGTGGCCGTGAGCACGGCAACCTCTGCCTCCTCGCCCACCCCGGCGAACGCCTGAGGGTCCAGGACCGCGCCGCCGCCGGTCGCGATCACCGTGCCGGACAGCCGGCCCAGATCGGCGAGGACGTCGCGTTCCAGCCGGCGGAAGGCGGCCTCGCCGTCCCGGTCGAAGATCTCGGCAACCGAGCGGCCGGCCCGGCGCATCACGACCTGGTCGGCGTCCACGAACGGCAGGCCCAGCCGGGACGCGGCCCGCTGGCCGACCTCGGTCTTGCCGGTGCCCATGAACCCGGCCAGCACGAGGTTCGGCCGCCCTGCCGGCAGCGGTGGCACCGGCAGGAGCGTCCGCGTCAGCTCGGGGCTCACCGTCCGGCCGCCGGGAGGTCGGTCTCGCGCACGGCGGCGTGCGCCGCCAGGATTGCGTCCAGCCGGTCGGAGCCGAACCGCTCGAGCAGCGCCACCGCCAGCACCCAGGCGACCATGGCCTCCCCGACCACGGCTGCCGCCGGAACGGCGCAGACGTCGGTCCGAACGTACGGCGGGTCGGCCGGCGCACCGGTCTCGAAGTCGATCGAGGCGATCGGGCTGCGGATGGACGACAGCGGTCGCATCGCCGCCCGGACCAGCACCGGCTCGCCGTTGGTCACTCCTGCCTCGAGGCCGCCGGCGAAGTTGCTCGGCCGAGTGATTCGCCCGTCCCGCCACTCGATGCGGTCCTGCGCGGTGCTGCCGGGCGCACCCGCCAGGTCGAAGGCCGGCCCGATCTCCACCCCCTTGACCGCGTGAATGGAGCAGACCGCCTGCGCCAGCCGGCCGTCGAGCTTGCGGTCCCAGTGCACGTAGCTGCCCAGGCCGGCGGGCACGTCGGTGGCGACCACCCAGAACACTCCGCCCAGCGTCTCGCCGCGGGTGCGGGCCGAGTCGACGGCGTCGCGCATCGCCGCCGAGGCCACCGGGTCGGGGCAACGGAGCGCGTCGTGCTCCGCCGCCTCGCACAGCCGGCGGAGCGCGCCCCGGTCGAGCTGGGGAAGCCCGCCGGGGCCCGCGTCGGCGAGCACGTCGCCGACGGCGGTCACCACGCTGCCGACCCAGACGCCGAGAGTGGCGAGCAGCGCCCGCGCGAGCGAGCCGGCGGCCACCCGGGCGGCGGTCTCCCGCGCGCTGGCCCGCTCCCGCACGGTGCGGAAGTCGGCCAACCCGTACTTCAGCCGGCCGGCGAGATCGGCATGCCCGGGGCGCGGAGTCGTCAGCGGTCGCGGCGCGGCCGGCTGGTTGGCAAAGTCGCGGTTGACGATCCGCAGCGCGACCGGCGCCCCGGTGGTGCGGCCCTCGACCAGGCCGCTCACGACCTGGGCGGAGTCCCGCTCGATCTTGGTGGACCGGGCACCGCGTCCGTACCCGCCCTGCCGCCGGACCAGGTCGCGGTCGAGCGCCTCGATCGAGACCGGGACTCCGGCCGGCAGGCCCTCGACGACGGTGACGAGCTCCGGCCCGTGCGACTCGCCGGCGGTGAGGAAGCGCAACCCGGTCACGGCGTCGCCTCGGCCAGCCCGGCGTATGCCGCGGCGCGCATCGCCTCGACCGGTGCCGGACATCCGGTCCACAGCTCGAAGGACCGCGTCCCCTGCTCGATGAGCATCTCGATCCCCTCCACGGTGCGGCAGCCGGCTTCGGCTGCTCGCTCCAGCAGCGCCGTCCGCCGCGGCCGGTAGACCAGGTCGAACACGACCAGACCGGCATGCAGGGGTACGCCGTCCGGCAGCGGCGTCGCCAACGGCGTCGGCCCGCCGCCGACCGGCGTCGCGTTCACGAGCAGGTCGGCCGAGGCGAGCTTGGCCGCCAGCGCCCGCGGCTGCATCCGGGTCGGCTCCACGCCGAGATCGGTTCGCAGCCGCTCGGCCGCGGCGTTGTTGCGGCCGGCGACCGCCACCGCGGCTCCGGACCGCCGAAGCACCGCGGTGACCGCGCGCGCCGCACCACCGGTGCCGAGGACGAGGGCCCGGCGCACCGGCGAGTCCGACACCCGCGCCAGGGCGGCCAGGAAGCCCGCGCCGTCGGTCGACTCACCGCGCGCCGCACCGTCGGCGAACACCACGGTGTTGACCGATCCGGCCTCGGCGGCGGGTCCCGACACGGCGTCCAGCATCGGGATCACCGCCTCCTTCAGCGGCCGGGTGACGTTCAGCCCCACATAGCGGCGACGCAGCTCCACAAACGCCGCAGGGAGCCCGGCCCTGCCGACCCGTACCACCGTGTAGTCGAGCTCCAGCCCTGCCGCGGCGAAGGCGGCCCGCTGCATGATGGGAGAGACGCTGGCGCTGACCGGATCTCCGATCAGGGCGACTCGCGCCGGCGCCGTCATGCAGCGCCGCCGAGGTGCCGCAGGCTCGAGAAGAAGGCGGGGAAGGAGTCCGCCACGAACTCGGAGCCATCGACGTGCACGGGCCCACCGGCGATCAGCCCGGCCACCGTGAAGGTCATCGCCAGCCGGTGGTCGCCGGCCGCGTCGCAGCGGCCGCCGCGCAGGGTGGCGGGTCCGTGCACGACGAACCCGTCCGGCAGCTCGTCGGCGTCGGCGCCAAGGGCGCGTAGCCCCGATACCAGCCCACGGATCCGGTCGCTCTCCTTCGCGCGGAGCTCCTGGGCCCCCCGCACCTCGGTCCGGCCCGTCGCGGCCGCGCCGAGGAGGCCGACCAGCGGAAGCTCGTCGATGATCGCCGGCACCTCCACCGCGGTCACCGACGTGCCGGCCAGCTCCGCCGACCGGATCCGCACCCGCCCTCGCGGCTCCGGCTCGGCGACGGCCAGCTCGACGTCGATGTCGGCGCCCATCCGGTCGAGCACCCTCAAAAGTCCGGTCCGGGTGGGGTTGAGCCCGACGTCGTCGATGACGACGTCGGAGCCCGGAACCAGGGTGGCGGCCACGATCAGCGGAGCGGCCGAGGAGAAGTCGCCGGGCACCACGAGGTCCACCGGGTCGAGCGTCGCGGCGCGGACGGCGGTACGAAGCTCACCGGCCACGGAGCGCGAGACCTCGAGCGACGCCCCCATGGCCTGGATCAGCCGCTCGGTGTGGTCGCGGGTCGCGGCCTCCTCCACCACCGTGGTCACCCCGCTCGCCTGCAGCCCGGCCAGCAGGACCGCCGACTTGACCTGGGCGCTCGCCACCGGCAGCCGGTACTGGATGCCGCGCAGAGCGCCGCCGTCGATCGTCAGCGGCGCGGTCCCCGCACGGCTCGTCGTGACCCGCGCTCCCATCCGGCCTAGCGGCTCCGCCACCCGCGCCATCGGCCGGCGCAGCAGCTGGTCGTCGCCGCCGAGGACCGATCGGAACTGGGCACCTGCCAGTACGCCGGCGAGCAGCCGGATCGTCGTACCGGAGCGTCCGCAGTCGAGCGGGCCGGCCGGGGCGGACAGGCGCTCGACGCCCCGGCCGTCGACGTGCAGCTCGACACCGTGCCGGTGCACCGGGACGCCGAGCTGGCGGAGCACGCGCACGGTGGTGGCGCAGTCGCCGGCGGTGGAGAAGTTGCGGATCCGACTCCGACCGACCGCCATCATCGCCAGCAGCGCGCCCCGATGGGAGATCGACTTGTCGCCGGGTACGCCGCACGACCCGGACAGCGGGTGGGCACCGGACCGGAACCGCGCGGCGGTCACGTCAGCGCCGTACCGGCCGACCGGGCCTCGGCAAGGAGGCCGGCGAGCCGCTCCGGACCGGCCTCCAGCCCGCTCTCGAGCCGGGAGAGCCAGTCGCGCAGCTCCCGGACGGCGGCGCGCACCTCGGCGCCGTTCGCCCACAGGAAGCTGGCCACCATCCGCGGGTCGCTGCCGGCCAACCGGGTCGTGCTCCGGTAACCGGTCGCGGCGAGCCCGGAGGCGAACCAGGGCTGGGTCGCGGCCTGGCCGGCAGCGGCCGCGACGGCGAACGCGGCGACGTGGGGGAGATGGCTGGTCCGCGCGATCGTTGCGTCGTGGTCGCCGGCGTCCATCTCCACCGGACACGCTCCCAGCGCGCGCACGAAGGTTCGCGCCCCCGCGAGCGCCGCGGGGTCCTCGCGGACCGGCGTGAGGACGAAGGCGGCGTCGAGGAGGAGCTCCGGTCGGGCCGCCGCGGGGCCGGCTCCCTCGGTGCCGGCCATCGGATGTCCGCCGACCGCGTGTACGGCGGCCGGCAGGCACTCCCGCATGGCGCGCACGACCATCCCCTTCGCGCTGGCGGTGTCGAGCACCAGCGTGCCGGGGCGGACGGTGCCGCCGTACTGGCGCAGGAAGCCGAGAACATCCGGCACCGGCAGGGCGAGGACCAGCGTGTCCGCGGCCAGCGCCGCCGCCGGTTCGGCCAGCAGGCGGTCGCCGGCTCCGCGCGCCAGGCTGGCGGCGGCGGCGGCGGGGTCGCGGTCGAACAGCGCCACGTCCGGAGCTCGGCCGTCCCGCAGCGCGAGCCCGACCATGGTCCCCACCTGGCCGGCCCCGACGATGGCGACCGACCCGACGAGGTCCGCCCGCGCCTTCCCGGTCATGCGCTGCGCCGGCCGACCGCCTCGGCGACCCGGCCGAGTTTGGGCATCAGGGTCGCGAACTCGTCCGGATGCAGGGCCTGCGCACCGTCCGAACGCGCCTCCGCAGGATTCGCGTGCACCTCGATGAGCAAGCCGTCGGCCCCGGCCGCCACGCCGGCGCAGGCTACCGGCCCGACCAGCTCGGCGCGCCCGGTCGCGTGGCTGGGATCGACGACCACCGGCAGCGAGGTGAGGTGCTTGAGGACCGGTACGGCGTTGATGTCGAGGGTGAACCGGGTCGAGGTCTCGAAGGTGCGGATCCCCCGCTCGCAGACCGCCACCTCGGAGTTGCCGCGGGCCAGCACATACTCGGCCGCCTGCAGCAGCTCGTCCACGGTGGCGCCGAGCCCCCGCTTGAGCACCACGGGCCGGCCGGCGTCGCCCACCGCGCGGAGCAGGCTGTAGTTGGCCATGTTGCGGGCACCCACCTGAAGCATGTCGGCGTGCTCGGCGACCAGCGGCACGTCCTGCGGCGTGACGACCTCGGTCACCACGGCGAGGTCGAGGTCGTCGGCCACCTCGCGCAGGAGCAGTAGCCCCTTCTCGCCCAGCCCCTGAAAGCTGTACGGGGAGGTGCGGGGCTTGAACGCGCCGCCGCGCAACACCCGCACGCCGACCCGGGCGACCGCCTCCGCTGTCGCCTGCAGCTGCTCGCGGCTCTCGACCGCACACGGCCCGGCCATCACCAGGACCTCGGGTCCACCGAGCTGGGCTCCGTTGGGCAATCGGATGACGCGGTCGGCCGGGTGGAAGTCACGGCTGGCGAGCTTGAACGGATGCAGGATCCGGACCACCCGCTCGACGCCGGACAGCGCCTCGAACACCTCGGGCGCGACCGGGCGCTCGTCGCCGATGACGCCGATGACCGTCCGCTCCGCGCCGGCCGAGGGGTGGGCGCGCAACCCCAACGACTCCACGCGTTCCAGGACGCCGGCAACCTGTTCCTCGCTGGCGTGCGCTTCCATGATCACAATCATCGACTTCCTCCGTCATCGGGTCGGGGTGAGAGATCGGGGCGAAGAACCGAGGCGCCGCCCAGATAGACGTGTCGAATCTCGGCCTGAGGGCGCCTGGTGTTCCACAGGAGCAGCACGCGCAGGCACCGGGGGACCCTGGTGTCGCCGCCGTGCTCGCGCACCATCAGCAGCGGCACCCCGGCCCAGCCGGCGTCTCTGGCGGCCGCCGCCGGGCTTCCGTCGCTCAGGTCGTCCGGCACCGTGAAGATCGCCGCAGCCAGGTCCTCCAGCCGGCAGCCGTTCCCGTCGATGAGCGCGGCCAGCAGCGCGGTCGTGGCTTCGGCAACCTCGACCGGGCTGTCGCCGGTCACGGTGGTCGCGCCGCGGACCCCGCGGCAGGCGGCCGACGATGCTGGTGACATCGAACTCCCCGAGAGCAACAAAAAAAGGCGCGGAGCGGGTGCTCCACGCCTGCGATTCCCTGTGCGCCGTCTAGCGGATAGCGCTCCCGAGGAAGGGCGTGGAGAAGCGATACCGATACCAGGCGGTCGGAGTCTGCACGCGGGTCCCGAAGAGCGACATAGGAAACCTATTTTGGACCGAAGCGGTCCGGTCGTCAACAGGGGCGGCGTTGACGGGGTCGCGGCGTGACCGCACAATCGCTAGGCGTGGCGGGTCGACGGTTCGCGAGATGGTCATGGCTCGGGGCTGCCCCGGGCGTCGTGCCGGCACGGGTCTAGCGACCCGCGCTCGGCTGGCGAAGCCCCGGAGATCCCGGGGCTTCTTCGTGTCCGAGGGGAAGCGTGAAATCCAACCTGGTGGTCCAACCCGACGCCGAGACGTTCCGCGCGCTCGCGTCGCAGTGGCCGCTGGTGCCGGTGTGGACCGAGCTGCTGGCGGACGCCGCCACCCCGGTCGGGGTGTTCTCCGCGTTGGCCGGCTCCGGACCGGGCGTCGTCCTGGAGAGCGTGGAGCGATCGGAGCGCTGGGGCCGCTACTCCTTCGTCGCCGGCAATCCGGCGGCCGTCGTGACGATAAGCGCCGCCGGCCCGCGGGTGGATGCCGTGTCGCGGCAGCTCCCGTTCGACCCGACCGCACTGCCGCTGGCCGCCCTGCCGGCGCTCGAGTCGATCGCCGCCGGACTGCGAGCCCCTCGGCTCCCCGGACTGCCGCCGCTGACCGGAGGGCTGGTCGGCTATCTGGGCTACGAGGCGGCCGGCCTGCTCGACGGGGCGCCGCACCCCGAGGGTGGCGACCGGACGCCGGTCGCCCCGATCTGTTTCCTCGTCCTCGACCGGGCGGTGGTCTTCGATCACTGGCGGCAGCGGATGCTGCTGGTTGTCCACGGGACCGGCTCGCAGGGCTACGACGACAGCGTCGACGCGCTGCACGGGCTGCTGGCGCAGGTGTCCGCCGCCGTGCCCCTGCCCCAGCTGCCGGTCTCGGCGGCCGACGGCGTCCCGGAGGCGGTGTCCAACGTGGACGACGCGTCCTTCTGCGCCGGTGTCGAGCGGGCCAAGCAGCACATCCTGGCCGGCGATGTATTCCAGGTCGTGCTCTCCCGACGGCTCTCGGTCACCACCCGAGCCGGCGGCCTGTCCATCTACCGCCGGCTGCGCGCGACCAACCCCGCGCCGTACATGTTCCTGCTGCGCCTGCCCGGCGTAGAGCTGGCCGGCTCCTCGCCGGAGCCCCTGGTCCGGGTCGAAGGAGACCGGGTGCTGACCCGCCCGATCGCGGGGACCCGCCCCCGCGGCCGCAACCCCGAGGCCGACGCCGCTCTGGAGCGTGAGCTGCTGGCCGACCCGAAGGAGCGGGCCGAGCACGCCATGCTGGTCGACCTCGCCCGCAACGATGTCGGCCGGGTGTGCCGGCCGGGCTCGGTCGAGGTCACCGAGCTGATGACGGTGGAGCGCTTCTCCCGGGTGATGCACATCGTCAGCACGGTCGAGGGTGACCTCGAGGCGGGACGGTCGGCGCTGGACGCTCTGGCTGCGGCCTTTCCGGCCGGCACGGTGACGGGTGCGCCGAAACGCCGGGCGATGGAGATCATCGCCGCCGAGGAGCGGACCGCCCGAGGGCCGTACGCCGGCGCGGCCGGCTATCTAACCTTCGCCGGGGACCTCGACTTCGCCATCACCATCCGGACCGCGGTGATCCGGGGCGAGACCGTCGACGTCCATGCCGGCGCCGGCATCGTGGCCGACTCCGACCCCGCTCTCGAGCTGGCCGAGACGACCGCGAAGGCGGCCGGTGTGTTGAGTGCGGTTGGCGCGGGCGCGCAATGATCCTCGTCCTCGACCACTACGACTCGTTCGTGTACAACCTCGTGCAGCTCGTGCGCGGCTTCGGGTGCCAGGCCACCGTGATCCGTTCAGACCAGCTGACCGGGCCGGCCGCGGCAGCACTGGCCCCGGACGGCGTCATCCTGTCGCCGGGTCCGGGCCGCCCGGAGCGGGCAGGGTGCATGGTGGAGCTCCTCCATGCGCTGCCACCGACCACGCCGGTCCTCGGCGTGTGCCTTGGGCACCAGGCCATCGGGTGCGCGAGTGGCGCGGCCGTCGACCGCGCGCCGGCTCCGGTCCACGGGAAGGCGTCCACAGTCCGGCACACCGGCCGGGCGCTGTTCGCCGGCGTACCGGAGTCCTTTCCGGGCGGCCGTTACCACTCGCTGGTGGTGCGACGGGACCGGCTGCCGCGGGACCTGGCGGTCACGGCGGAGACCGAGGACGGACTGGTGATGGCCCTGGAGCACCGCCAGCGGCCCTGGTTCGGCGTGCAGTTCCATCCGGAGTCGATCCTGACGCCGCACGGCCCGCAGATCGTCGCCAACTTCCTCCAGCTCACGACCCGGCGCCATGGCTGACCCCGGGGCGGCGCGCCCGCTGCAGGAGGCGCTTCGTTCCGGCGCCGACCGGCTGGCGGCGGCGGGCATCGACTCCGCCCGCCACGACGCCGAGGCGCTGGCAGCGCACGTCCTCGGCGTACGGCGGGGCGAGCTGGCCGCCGTCACCGCGCTGCGGGCGGACGACGCCCAGCGCTACGACGAGCTGGTGGTCCGGCGGGCGTCGCGAGTGCCGCTGCAGCACCTCCTCGGACGGGTGGGCTTCCGGCGGCTCGACCTCGCCATCGGGCCGGGCGCCTTCGTCCCCCGGCCGGAGACAGAGGTGGTCGTGCAGTGGGCGCTGGCCGCGCTGGGGGCGGCCGGACCCGGGAACCCGCTGGTCGTGGACCTGTGCACCGGACCCGGCACGATCGCGCTGGCGCTGGCTCACGAGGCGCCGGCGGCGCGGGTGCACGCGGTCGAGCGGGACCCCGGCGCGCTGGTCTGGGCGCGGCGAAACGCCAGGGAGCGGGCGGCCGCCGGCGACACCCCGGTGACCCTGCACCTCGGCGACATCACCGAGGCACTGACCGAGCTCGACGGCACCGTCGACCTGGTGCTGAGCAACCCGCCGTACGTCGCCACCGGTGAGCGCAACCTCGTCGATCCGGAGGTCAGGGACCACGATCCACAGATGGCCCTGTGGGCGGGAACCGATGGGCTCGACGTCATCCGGCTGGTCGAGTCGGTCGCCGGCCGGCTGCTGCGGCCGGGCGGCCAGGTGGCGGTGGAGCACTCGGACCGGCAGGGCGCCTCAGCACCCGAGGTCTTCCTGACCTCGGGGAACTGGACGGACATCACCGACCACCCCGATCTCACCGGCCGCGACCGTTTCGTGACCGCAACCCGCCGGTGACGGCCACCTCGCGGGTGCGCCGGAGTCGGCGATGAGCCGCCGTTTCGACTGCGGCGCGCCTGCCCAGCGCGCGGAAGGGCTGCGGGAGGCGGCGGCCGCGGTCCGACGCGGCGATCTGGTGGTGCTGCCCACGGACACGGTGTACGGCCTCGGCGCCGACGCCTTCACCCCCAGGGCCGTCGACGCGCTGCTGGGCGTCAAGGGCCGCGGCCGGGACATGCCGGTGCCGGTGCTCGTCGGCTCGCTGCGCATGCTCGAGGGTGTCGTGGACGCCCTGCCCGCCGTGGGGCGTCAGCTGGCCGACGCGTTCTGGCCCGGTGCTCTCACCCTGGTGGCACGGCACACCGCGGGGCTGGCCTGGGACCTCGGCGACACCCGAGGCACGGTGGCGGTGCGGATGCCGCTGCATCCGGTGGCGCTCGAGCTGCTCGCCGAGACCGGTCCGCTGGCGGTGTCGAGCGCCAACCTGAGCGGCGCCCCGCCGGCCCGTGACGTCGACAGTGCCGAGGGTCAGCTCGGTGACGCGGTCGCCGTCTACCTCGACGGCGGCCCGTGCGGAGACGGCCCCGCCTCCACCATCGTCGACGTGACCGCCGACGTGCCCAGGGTGCTCCGAGCCGGGGCCCTGCCGCTCGACCGGCTCTGCGAGGTGGTTCCCGGCCTGGTCGGGCCGGGCTGAGGAGCAGCAGAGGTGCCGCAGCAGCCGCGGCCACGGGGGCTGCCGCCGTACAGTGAACGCCACCTCTGCCGCCGCCGCAGGAGCCGCCGCATGACTACACCGTTCTGGGGACCCGACTTCGACGCGCTGCGCGACGGGGACCCGGAGATCGCCGACGTGGTGCTGGGCGAGCTCGACCGGCTGCGTGGCGGCCTGCAGCTGATCGCCAGCGAGAACCTCACCTCACCTGCCGTGCTGGCGGCGCTTGGGTCCACGCTGTCCAACAAGTACGCCGAGGGCTACCCGGGCAAGCGCTACTACGGCGGCTGCGCGCAGGTCGACAAGGCGGAGACCATCGGCATCGAGCGGGCGAAGGCGCTCTTCGGCGCGGAGCACGCCAACCTCCAGCCGCACTCGGGCGCGTCGGCAAACCTGGCGGCGTACGCCGCCCTGCTGGCGCCGGGCGACACGGTGCTGGCGATGTCGCTGCCACACGGGGGCCACCTCACCCACGGCTCGAAGGTCAACTTCTCGGGCAAGTGGTTCAACACGGTCGGCTACGGCGTCCGCCAGGACGACGAGCTCATCGACTACGACCAGGTGCGCGACCTGGCGCTCGAGTACCGCCCGAAGATGATCATCGCGGGTGCCACGGCCTACCCCCGGCTGATCGACTTCGCCGCCTTCCGGGCGATCGCCGACGAGACGGGTGCCGCCCTGATGGTCGACGCCGCCCACTTCATCGGGTTGGTGGCGGGGCAGGCGATCCCCTCGCCGGTGCCGTACGCCGACGTGGTGACCTTCACCACCCACAAGGTGCTGCGGGGGCCGCGCGGCGGCATGATCGTCTGCAAGTCGGAGCTGGCGACGCGCATCGACAAGGCAGTGTTCCCGTTCAGCCAGGGCGGACCGCTCATGCACGCGGTCGCCGCGAAGGCGGTGGCGCTCAAGGAGGCGGCGACCCCGGCGTACCAGGCCTACGCCCGCCAGGTCATCGCCAACGCGCAGGCGCTCGCCGAGGGCCTGGCCGCGGAGGACCTGCGGCCGGTCGGCGGTGGCACCGACACCCACCTCGCGCTGCTCGACCTGCGCGACACCGGGGTGACCGGGCGGGACGCCGAGGCGCGCTGCGACGCCGCGCGGATCACCCTCAACAAGAACGCGATCCCGTTCGACCCCGAGCCACCGGCGGTCGCCTCCGGCATCCGGGTCGGCACGCCCGCGGTGACGACCCAGGGGATGACGGAGGGCGACATGAAGGAGGTGGCGGGGCTGATCGGCCGGGCGATCCGGGACCCGAACGGCTCGGCCACCGCTGACATCGCCGCCTCGGTCGCCGCGCTCGTCGGCCGGCATCCGGCCTACCCGCGCGGCTGACCGGCGCCCGGGCGAGTGGAGGGGGCGAGCGGGTGCGCGAGTACGCGCTGACGCTGGCGGTGGTGGCCGGGGTCACCTATCTGGTCACCCCGCTCGCGCGGCGGCTGGCGATGGTGGTGGGAGCGCTGGCGCGGGTCCGCGACCGCGACGTGCACACGATCCCCACCCCGTACGGCGGGGGCATCGCGATGTATGCCGGGGTGGCCGCCGGTCTGCTCGTGGCCAGCCGGCTGCCGGCGCTGCAGAAGGTCTTCCTCGAGACCCGGGAGCCGCAGGCCGTGCTGCTGGCCGGCGCGTTGATCTGCGTGGTCGGCGCGGTCGACGACCGCTACGGCCTGGACGCCCTCACCAAGCTGGCCGGCCAGACCCTCGCCGCCGGCGTAATGGTGCTGCAGGGGGTCCAGCTGCTCTACCTGCCGGACCCGCGGCAGGCCCACAACTTCTTCTCGCTGGGCCCCGACATCGGCGTACCGCTGACCGTCCTGCTCGTCGTACTCACGATCAACGCGGTCAACTTCGTCGACGGGCTGGACGGGCTGGCCGCGGGCGTGGTGGGTATCGCGGCGCTGGCGTCGTTCATCTACTCCTACCAGCTCTCGGTCCTGCACGGCATCGAGCGGGCGTTCCCGGCCGCACTCATCACCGCCGCGCTCGCCGGCGCCTGCCTGGGCTTCCTGCCGCACAACTTCGCCCCGGCCCGGGTGTTCATGGGCGACTCCGGCTCGATGCTGATCGGGCTGTTGCTGGCCGCGGCGACGACCAGCGTCACCGGTTCACTCGACCCGAGCATCACCACCGGCCTGGACCTGTTCCCGCTGGTGCTGCCGCTGCTGCTGCCCATCGCGGTGATCGCGGTGCCGATGGTCGACGTGCTGCTGGCCGTCGTCCGCCGGACCCGGCGCGGCCGGTCGCCGTTCTCGCCGGACAAGCTCCACCTGCACCACCGGCTGCTCGAGATCGGCCACTCGCAGACCCGTGCGGTACTGATCATGTACCTGTGGTCGGCGCTGCTGGCCTTCAGCGCGGTGGCGGCGTCGATCACCCATGGCCCGCTGCTGGTGTTGGCGGGGGGCGGGGCCATCGCGGTGGTCGCCGTCCTGGCCAGCAGCGTGCCCAGGCTGCGCGCCGCCCGCCGCTGAGAGCCAGCGGAACCGATGCAGAGCTACGACGCCACCCTGTTCCGGCGGGCGGCCGTCCCCACGTCCGCCGCCGGCAGCGTCGTGCTCGTCGCTGCCAGTGTGGCCGCCGGGTTCGACGGGGGAGTCGGAGCCGTCCTGGGCCTCGGGGTGGTCGTCGCGTTCTTCGGGTTCGGCCTACTGGTCTCCCGGTGGACGGCCGCCAGCCCGCCCACGACCGTGATGGGCCTGGCCATGCTGAGCTATCTGCTCAAGATCACACTGCTGGCGCTGGTGCTGGTCCTGTTCCACGACACCCGGCTCTTCAGCACCGGCGCCTTCGCCGCGGCCGTGCTGGTGTGCACGGTGGTCTGGCTCGGGGCCGAGGTCCGCGCGTTCACGCGGGTGAAGATGCTCTACGTCGACCCCGCCGAGGGCAGCGAGACCCAGCGCCGCTGACGCCGTCCGGCTGCTACGGTGCCGCCGCCATGAGTGATCGGGGCGCGCCGCCGAACCCGCGGCCCGCCAGGCCCGGCGACGCCTACACGATTATCGGCTATCTGCTGTCCGGCCTGGTCATCTGGGGTGGCGTCGGGCTGCTGCTCGACCGCTGGCTCGGCACGCGGTTCCTGGTCCTGATCGGCCTGCTGATCGGGGGAGCCTCGGCGCTCTACCTCATCTATGTCCGGTACGGTAGGCAGTGATTACGGCGAGCTCGATCCGCGGTGCAGACGCGCCGGGGAAGTGTCGTGCGCCCTCGGGAGGGGAGTTCGGGTGAGCCCGCTGGTGGTGGCGGCGAACGAGGAGTTCGTGCCGCCGAGCAGCCGCGACTTCGAGCTCCCCGGCCTCTTCGGCTCGGTGGTCACCAAGCCGATCCTGCTGCTCCTGCTCAGCGCCGTGCTGATCGCCGCGTTCTTCTACCTGGCCGCCCGTCGGGCGGCGCTGGTGCCCGGCCGGCTGCAGTTCGCCGGTGAAGAGGTGTACGGCTTCGTCCGCAACAGCGTGGCGCGCGACATCATCGGTCACGACTTCCTGCGCTACGTCCCCTACCTGGTGACCCTGTTCACCTTCATCCTCGTCAACAACCTGTTCGGCATCGTGCCGCTGCTGCAGTTCCCGACCATGTCGCGGTTCGGCTTCCCGGTCGTCCTGGCCGTGCTCAGCTGGCTGGTCTTCAACTTCATCGGCGTACGCCGCAAGGGGCTGGTCAGCTACCTGAAGGAGACGATGTTCCCGCCCGGTCTGCCCTGGCCGGTCTACTTCCTGATCGCGCCGATCGAGCTCGCCACCATCCTCATCACCCGGCCGCTCACGCTCGCGCTGCGCCTGTTCGCCAACATGTTCGCCGGCCACCTGCTGCTGCTGGTCTTCATCCTGGGCGGTGCCCACCTGCTGAGCTCGGGCGGCTTGCTCGCGGCGTTCAGCCCGTTCGCTTTCCTGCTGGCCATCGTGCTGACCTTCTTCGAGGCCCTGATCGAGGTGCTGCAGGCCTACATCTTCGTCCTGCTGACCGCGCTCTACATCGCCGGTGCCCTGGCCGACGAGCACTGAAGCCACCGCCCACCTCTGAAAGGACCCGTCTGCATGAAAGGCACCCTGAACCTGGTCGGCTATGGCCTCTCGGCCATCGGTCCGGGCATCGGCATCGGGCTGATCTTCGCTGCTTACATCAACGGCGTCGCCCGCCAGCCCGAAGCCCGTGGCCAGCTCCAGCCGATCGCGTTCCTCGGCTTCGCCCTGGCAGAGGCGCTTGCGTTGTTCGGCCTCGTGCTCGCCTTCGTGCTCTGACCCGGAGGGAGGTCACCGTGCTCCTCGCCGCCGAAGAAGCGCCCAACCCGCTGATCCCGCATCTGCCGGAGGTCATTGTCGGGCTGGTCGCCTTCGCGCTGCTGTACTTCTTCCTCTCTCGCCGGGCGTTCCCGCTGTTCGAGAGGGCCTTCCGAGAGCGCACCGAGCGCATCGAGGGCGGCCTGCGCCGGGCCGAGGAGGCGCAGGCCGAGGCCGCGAAGGCACTCGCGCAGTACCGGGCCCAGCTGGCCGACGCCCGGGGGGAGGCCAACCGCATCCGCGAGGAGGCCCGCGAGCAGGGTCAGGCGATTCTCGAGGAGCTGCGGGCCAAGGCGCAGGAGGACTCCGCACGCATCACGGCCCGAGGTGAGGCCCAGCTGCTCGCCGAGCGTCAGCAGGTGGTCACCTCGCTGCGGGCGGAGATCGGCCAGCTGGCCGTCGACCTGGCCGAGCGGATCGTCGGCATGACCCTCGCCGACGAGTCGCGGCAGCGGGCGGTCATCGACCGGTTCCTCGACGACCTCGAGGGCGGCGCGCCCACGGGTGGCGACGGGGGTACGCCGGCCAGCGGCTCCGCGGTGGCCCGCTGATGCAGGGGGCTAGCCGGAAGGCGCTGGCCGAGGTCCGCGAGGCCCTGGAGAAGCTGCGCGGAGCTGACGAGACCGCACGACTCGCTTCGGTGGGGGACGGGCTCTTCTCGGTCGCCAGCCTGTTGGAGGGCGAGGTCCGGCTGCGCCGTGCCATGGGCGACCCGGCGCTGACCGTGCGGGCGAAGTCGGACCTGGTGCACGCCCTTCTCGGCGGCCAGCTCGACGAGGCGACGCTGGGGATCGTCGAGCGCGTCGTGACGTCCCGGTGGTCCCGGCCCGGCGACCTGGTGGACGCCCTCGACACCCTGGGGGCCTCGGCGACGCTGATGGCGGCGGAGGCCGCCGGGCAGCTCGACGACGTGGAGGACGAGCTCTTCCGGTTCTCCCGGATCGTCGACCGGGAGCCGCAGCTGCTGATGGCGTTGACCGACCGGGGCCTGCCGCTCGAGCGCAAGCGGGAGCTCGTCCACGCGCTGCTGGAGGGCCGGGCGCTGCCGGCCACGCTGCGGCTGGTCGACGAGGTGGTGGCCCACCCGCGTGGCCGCACCCTGGACCGTGCGCTGGAGGGCTATGCCGCCCTCGCCGCCGAGCGGCGCCGGCGGCTGGTCGCCTCCGTGCAGGTCGCCCTCAGGCTGACTCCGGCGGAGGAGGCACGGCTCGCGGCCGCGTTGGCCCGCGAGTTCGGCCAGCAGGTGGCGTTGCAGGTGGAGGTCGACCCGTCGGTGCTGGGCGGCGTACGGGTACACGTCCGGGACTTCGTGATCGACGGCACCGTCGCGGGCCGGCTGGCCGAGGCGCGGCGCCGGCTGGCCGGATGACCGGAGGCGCTGGCGGCGGCCGAGTGGTGACCGGCCCCGCCGAGGCTGCCGGGGTGCCCGGCAGAATGGACGGCGACGACCTCGAGGGAAGCAGGGACATCGCATGACCGAGCTGAGCATCCGGCCGGACGAAATCCGCGCGGCGCTGGAGCGCTACGTCTCCTCCTACACCCCGGAGACGACGCGCGAGGAGGTCGGCCGGGTCACCGAGACCGGCGACGGGATCGCCCGGGTCGAGGGGCTGCACTCGGCGATGACCAACGAGCTGCTCGAGTTCGAGGGCGGCACCCTGGGCCTGGCGCTGAACCTCGACATCCGCGAGATCGGCTGCGTCATCATGGGCGACGCCCAGCGCATCGAGGAGGGCCAGGAGGTACGCCGTACCGGCGAGATCCTCTCGATGCCGGTCGGCGACGCCTTCCTCGGCCGGGTCGTCGACCCGCTCGGCCGCCCGCTCGACGGCAAGGGCGAGATTCCCTCGACCGAGCGCCGGCCGCTGGAGATCCAGGCACCCTCGGTCGTCCAGCGCCAGCCGGTCAAGGAACCGCTGCAGACCGGCATCAAGGCCATCGACTCGATGACGGCGATCGGCCGCGGCCAGCGGCAGCTGATCATCGGTGACCGGCAGACCGGCAAGACCGCGGTCGTCCTCGACACGATCATCAACCAGCGGGACAACTGGGCCACCGGCGACCCGGCGCTGCAGGTGAAGTGCGTCTACGTCGCAATCGGTCAGAAGGGCTCGACCGTCCGTGGCCTCGCCGCAGCGCTCGAGGACGCCGGCGCGATGGACTACACGACGATCGTCGCGGCGCCGGCCTCCATGCCGGCCGCGTTCAAGTACATCGCGCCCTACTCCGGCTCCGCGATCGGCCAGCACTGGATGTACGCCGGCCAGCACGCGCTGATCGTCTTCGACGACCTGTCCAAGCAGGCCGAGGCCTACCGCAACATCTCCCTGCTGCTGCGCCGCCCCGCCGGCCGAGAGGCCTACCCAGGCGACGTGTTCTACCTGCACTCCCGGCTCTTGGAGCGCTGCGCCAAGCTCTCCGATTCACTCGGCGGCGGCTCGCTGACCGGGCTGCCGCTGATCGAGACCAAGGGCAACGACATCTCGGCCTACATCCCGACCAACGTGATCTCGATCACCGACGGGCAGATCTTCCTCGAGACCGACCTGTTCAACTCCGGCGTACGCCCGGCCATCAACGTCGGCGTTTCGGTGTCCCGGGTCGGTGGCAACGCGCAGATCAAGGCGATGAAGTCCGTCGCCGGCCGGCTCCGGCTCGACCTCGCCCAGTTCCGCGAGCTGGAGGCCTTCGCCGCCTTCGGCTCCGACCTGGACAAGGCGTCCAAGGCCCAGCTCGAGCGCGGTGCGCGCCTGGTCGAGCTGCTCAAGCAGCCGCAGTACTCACCGTTCCCGGTGGAGCGCCAGGTGGTCTCGATCTGGGCCGGCACCAACGGCCTCCTCGACGACGTGCCGGTCCCTGACATCCGCCGGTTCGAGGCCGAGCTGCTCGACTACATCGGCCGCTCGCACCAGGGCAGCTACGACGCGATCACCCAGACCGGCAAGCTCGACGACGACACGGTGTCGTCGCTGCGGGCGGCGATCGAGGAGTTCAAGCGGCAGTTCCAGCCGGGGGACGGCCGGTCGCTGGTCAACGAGGCCGAGACCGAGGCGATGGACGAGGACGAGGTGGGCCAGGAGGCGATCCAGGCCACCCGGCGGCGGCCGCCTCCAGACCGCGGCTCCGCGCGGGTCGCGGGCTAGAGTCCATGGCCGGTCAGCTGCGCGTCTATCGCCGCCGGATCCGCTCGGTCCAGTCGACGAAGAAGATCACGCGGGCGATGGAGCTCATCGCGGCGTCGCGCATCGTGAAGGCGCAGCAGCGGGTCGCCGCAGCCAGGCCGTACGCCGAGGCGATCACCGGCGTGGTCTCGGCGGTGGCCAGCCAGACCACGGTCACCTCGCCGCTGACCACGCCGCGGGAGAACCCGCGGCGAGCCGCCGTACTCGTGGTCACCAGCGACCGCGGGCTGGCCGGTGCCTACAACGCCAACGCGCTGCGTACGGCGGAGGAGCTCCGCAGCCTGGTACAGGAGGAGGGCAAGGAGCCGGTGCCCTACCTCGTGGGGCGCAAGGCGGTCGGCTACTACCGGTTCCGCGGCCGCGACGTGACCAACGCCTGGACCGGCTTCTCCGAGCAGCCGACCTACGACGACGCCAAGGAGGTCGCGTCCGCCGTCATCGACGCCTTCGTCCGCGGCGCCGACGACGGTGGCGTGGACGAGATCCATCTCGTGCACACGGAGTTCGTCTCCGCGCTGACCCAGCGTGCGGTGGCTCGACGGGTGCTGCCGCTGGTGATCGAGTACACGGACGCGCCGGAGCGGTCCGGGCCATCTCCGCTGTATGAGTTCGAACCCTCGGCCGAGGCGGTGCTGGAGACGCTGCTGCCCCGCTACATCGAGGCTCGGATCTACAGCGCGATGCTGGAGTCCGCCGCCTCCGAGTCGGCGGCCCGCCGACGGGCGATGAAGGCCGCTAGCGACAACGCGGACGAGCTGATCAAGGGGTTGACCCGGGCCGCAAATGCCGCTCGGCAGGCCGAGATCACCCAAGAGATCATGGAAATCGTGGGGGGCGCCGAGGCGCTGTCCAAGACCGGAGGAGACTGACATGAGCAGCGCGCTGACCGAGCGACAGGGCACCGGCACCGGCGGGACCAAGGGGCGGGTCGTCCGCGTCATCGGACCCGTCATGGACGTCGAGTTCGCGCCGGACCAGCTGCCGGAGATCCACAACGCGCTGCACGTCGAGCGGACGCTGGGTGGTGAGACGGCCACCCTGACGCTGGAGGTCGCCGGGCACATCGGCGACAACATGATCCGGGCCATCGCCATGCAGATGACCGACGGCGTCGTCCGCGGTGCCGAGGTGACCGACACCGGCTCGCCGATCATGGTGCCGGTCGGCGACGCCACGAAGGGCCACGTCTTCAACACCCTCGGCCAGCCGCTCGACGTCGCCTCGGTCGACGCCGACACGTACTGGCCGATCCATCGTCCCTCGCCGCCGTACGACCAGCTCGAGAGCAAGACCGAGATGTTCGAGACCGGTATCAAGGTCATCGACCTGCTGGCGCCGTACGTGCAGGGCGGCAAGATCGGCATGTTCGGTGGCGCCGGCGTCGGCAAGACCGTGGTCATCCAGGAGATGATCTACCGGGTCGCCGAGAACTTCGGCGGTGTCTCGGTCTTCGCCGGGGTGGGCGAGCGCACCCGTGAGGGCAACGACCTGTTCCTCGAGATGACCGAGACCGGCGTCATCGACAAGACCGCGCTGGTGTTCGGGCAGATGGACGAGCCGCCCGGCACCCGGCTGCGGGTCGCGCTCGCCGCGCTGACGATGGCGGAGTACTTCCGCGACGTCCAGAAGCAGGACGTGCTGCTGTTCATCGACAACATCTTCCGGTTCACCCAGGCTGGCTCCGAGGTCTCGACGCTGCTCGGCCGGATGCCCAGTGCGGTGGGCTACCAGCCCAACCTCGCCGACGAGATGGGTGAGCTGCAGGAGCGCATCACCTCGACCCGGGGCCACTCGATCACGTCGCTGCAGGCGATCTACGTGCCGGCCGACGACATCACCGACCCGGCGCCGCACACGACCTTCGCCCACCTCGACGCCACCACGGTGCTCTCGCGCGGGATCTCGGAGAAGGGCATCTATCCCGCGGTGGACCCCCTGGACTCGACCTCACGGATCCTGGATGCCCGCTTCCTGGGTGCCGAGCACTACGACGTGGCCCGAGAGGTGCAGCGGATCCTGCAGCGCTACAAGGACCTCCAGGACATCATCGCCATCCTCGGCATCGACGAGCTCTCCGAGGAGGACAAGGTCACCGTCGGCCGGGCCCGCCGGATCGAGCGGTTCCTGTCCCAGCCGATGTTCGTCGCCGAGCAGTTCACCGGCCAGCCGGGCAAGTTCGTGCCGTTGGCGGAGACGATCTCCTCGTTCCGCGCGCTGACCGACGGGGACTACGACCACCTGCCCGAGCAGGCGTTCTTCCTCTGCGGCGGCGTCGAGGACGTCGAGGCAAAGGCGAAGGAGCTCGAGGGGCGCTAGGCGGAGGCGCCGAGCCGCTGGCGTGGCCACCGGGCCACCACCGACCCGCAGCTGCGGTGCGCACCCCAGGCGACGCCGAGCAGGATCAGCACGTCGCCGAGGCTGAAGGCGTTCGCTAGGGGCCAGGACGCCGGTACGGCGAAGACGTCGCCGAGCCACGGCAGCTTCGGGTGCGCCAGCACGCCGGCGTTGATGAACTCGGCGGGCGAGTGGGCGATGCCGGCCCGTCGCAGCGCGCTTGGCGACGCCGGCAGCACGCCGCCGTTGAGGACGATCGTGATGCCGTTCAGGGCGCCACCCACCGCGATCACCGCGACGCCGGGCACCCGGCGGTTACGCCATACGAAGGCGCCAGCAAGGACGTAGGTGGCGATGTGCACCGCCGCGAGCAAGGGCCGTGGCCACTGCGGTACGACGGAGATCACGAGAACCTGCAGGAGCAGAGCGAGGACCAGGAGCCACACGCCGACCAGGCGGATCTCACCGAGCGCCGAGAGTCGCCCCCCGGCGAGCGGGACCGCGGCGATTGCCAGTAGTGCGGCGACGACGATCAGCACGGTGGTCTCACAGCGGTCGACTGCCTTCCGGCGCAGGCTCTAGCTCCGTTGGCAGCGGCGCTCGGGCCTCGGCGGCCTCCAGCCACACCAGGAACTCCGCGGCAGCCATGGGGCGACCGATGTAGTAGCCCTGGACGAAGTCACAGCCCAGCGGCAGCAGCCGGCGCCAGACCTCCGGCTCCTCGACGCCCTCCGCCACCACCTGGAGGCCGAGGTTGTGCCCGAGCTCGATGGTCGACCGCACGATCGCGGCATTGTTGTCCTCGCGCATCGCCTGGACGAAGGACTTGTCGATCTTGATCTCGTCGACGGCAAGGCTGCTCAGATAGGACAGCGACGAGTAGCCGGTGCCGAAGTCGTCGATCGCCAGCCGAACGCCGAGCGCCCTGAGCTGGCGGAGCACGGTCCGCGCCCGGCCGCTGTCGGACATGATGCTGCTCTCGGTGACCTCGAGGGTGAGCCGCTCCGCCGGTACGCCGGCCTCGTCCAAGGCGGCAAGCACCTGGCCGGGCAGGTCGAGGTCGCTGAGCAGCCGGGTCGAGAGGTTGAGCGCCAGCCCGATGTCGTGACCGCGTTCGGACCACCCGCGCAGCTCGCGCAGGCCCAGCCGCAGTGTCTCGCGGGTCAGCGGCCGGATCAGCCCGCTGTTCTCGGCGATCGGGATGAAGATCTCTGGACTGATCGAACCCCGCTCGGGATGCACCCAGCGCGCCAGCCCCTCGACTCCGACCAGCCGGCCGTTGCGGGTCTCGCACTTCGGCTGGTAGTGCAGGCTGACCCGACCCTCCTCCAGTCCCCGGCGCAGGTCACCCAGCAGGCTGAGGCGCTCGACGGTGTGCTCGTCGGCGTCGGCCGAGTAGACCTGATAGGTGCCGCGGTCGCCCTTGGCGGCGTACAGCGCCACGTCGGCGCGCTGCAGCAGGACATCGACGTTGTCGCCGTGCTCCGGTGCCAGCGCGATGCCGATGCTGGCACCGGCGTCGAGCCGGACGCCGTCGAGCGTGAACGGCTGGTCGAGCGACTGGGTCAGTCGCTCCGCCATCGCCTCGATCTCCCTTCGGCCCAGCCCCGCCGTGAGGATGGCGAACTCGTCCCCGCCCAGGCGTGCCACGGTGTCCTCGTGCCGGACGACGCCGGCCAGCCGCCCGGCCACCGCGGTCAACAGCCGGTCCCCGACGTGGTGGCCGAGCGTGTCGTTGATCTCCTTGAAGTGATCGAGGTCGATGAACATGACCGCCAACGGTTCGCCGCTGGGGCCCGTCCGGTGCAGGGCACGCTGCACCCGCTCTCGCATCAGCGCCCGGTTGGGCAGCCCGGTGAGCGTGTCGTGGAGTGCCTGACGTTCGCGGGCGATCGCGAGGCTCGCACTCTTGTGCACGGCGGCGATCGGCATGAGCAGCAGCGGCACCAGCCACGGGCTGAACTCGACGCTCTCGAGAACCACCGGAGCGAGCGCGAGCAGCACACCTGAGGTGGACAGGTGATGGTTCAGATCGGCCCGGATGCGCTGCATCACGGGTACCTCGAGGGACAGGGCCACGACTGTCGTCGTGATGGCGTCGTTCACGATGAAGAACGTCACCGCGGCGGCGAGGGCGGGCAACAGGTCGCCTGGGTCGAAGGCGGACGTGTCCGCGATGATGGTGTGCCCGGATATGGCGGCGTAGACGCACCTCGCGGCAGCCAGGGTGAGGACGTACTGGGCCGCGTTGAAGGCGACCTTGCGAGGCTCCTTGCGCCGTCGAATGTCGTCCACGAGGACTGCGAGCACCTGGGCGCCTACGGCGAGCACCAACGGCCCGAGGATGACCAGGGCGAGCGAGAAACAGCTGGAGATCGTGACCTCGTCGACGCTGTCGTCACCGTGGGAGATCTTGATGGGGCGCAGCTCACCGAGCAGTAGCGCCGCGGCGAGTACGGCGACGGCGAGTAGCGAGACGGTCGGCGGGGTGCGGGCGGCCGCTATGACCAGGAATGCCAGGACGGCGCCGCCGGCCGTGATGACGGCAGCGACGTAACCGTCGACGACGTGCCTGCGCACCAGACGCCTCTCTGTGGTTCGTCCCGACCGGGGAGGTGACGCCTTGACGCCTCACCTCCCCGAGCGAGGCTCAGCCCCACTTGTGACCGCGGCCCGGTGCTCTCGCGGGCCGGCGGTCGGTGTCGACGGCCGGGGACGGCCGCCTCGCCATGTCCGCCTGCATCAGTGCTCCTTCTGTTGTCGGTTGTCTGGTTGCGGATCTGGATGCTCGGTCACGTTCGGATGCGACTAGTTCCACTTGGAGCCGGCCTCGACGATCGCCACCAGCGCGGTCAGCGCGCCGGTGGCGCGAATCAGCGCCAGGACTGCCCGGTTCTTGAGCTTCATCTGTCACCTCCATCCGTTGCTCGGCGGCGGCGGCTCTTGGGGCCTCTCGTCCGCATATCAATGACATCGGTGCCGGCCGGGGACGGTTGAAGTGCCGATCGGCGCAACTTGCCGGCGCCCTTCGGCGGAGCGGTCAGCCGCAACGTCCCGGCCGCCAGCGGCTCAGCTCACCGGTATCCTCGACATCCCGGCGTACCGGCCGGCCCTTGGGCGGAGGCTTTGGTGGCGGAGCTGCACGTCGAGCTGGTCGCTCCGGACCGGGAGGTCTGGTCCGGGGATGCCGAGATGGTGATCGCCCGCACCACCGAGGGCGAGGTCGGCATCCTGCCCCGGCACGCGTCGATGCTCGGTGAGCTCGTCCCGGGCGCGGTGCGGATCCGGCGCTCCGGCGCGGACGAGCTGGTGGCGGCGGTGCACGGCGGCTTCCTGTCGGTGACCGAGGCCGGCGTGTCCGTGCTGGCGGAGAGCGTCGAGCTCGCGGCGGAGATCGACGTGGCGCGGGCGCGGGCGGCGCTGGCGCGAGCAGAGGCGGGCGACGACGACGGAGCCAACGCAGCGGCCGGGCGGGCGCGGGCTCGCCTGCGCGCCGCCGGCGAGTCCGGCTGAGCCAGCGCGCCGGGCCTCGGGAGAGGCGGAGGTGCCGGTGGCGGCGGTGAGTCTGCTCGACGTCACCGGGCTCGTCGTCGTGCTGGCCGGGCTCGTGCTCGCGGGGCTGGCGCTACGACGACATCTGCTGCGCCGCCGCCCTGGGGCCATCGACGTGAGCGTCCGGCTGCGCCGTGCCAGCCACGGTCGCGGCTGGGCGCTGGGGGTCGGGCGCTATGAGGACGAGACCCTGACGTGGTATCGCGCCGTCAGCTTCGCGTCCCGGCCGGGCCGCACGTTCCCGCGCGCCGGCTTCTCCATCGCGGGCGAGCGGCGGCCGACCGGGCCGGAGGCGCTGGCGATGTTGGCCGACTCCGTGGTGCTGGCCTGCGTCAGCGACGGCGTACGGGTGGAGCTGGCGATGAGCGAGTCCGCCCTGGTCGGCTTCCGTGCCTGGCTGCTGGCTGTGCCGCCAGGGGCGCCGCCGCCGCGCTAGCGGTTGGCGCCCGGCTTCCAGAGCACGTCGCCGTCGGGGTTGGCCACCCGGCCGAGGATGAACAGCAGATCCGACAGGCGGTTGAGGTACGTCGCCGCCAGCGGGTTGGTCGTGTCCGGGGCCGCCTCCACCTGCGCCCAGGTAGCGCGTTCGGCCCGGCGCGTGACGGTCCGCGCGACGTGCAGGAGCGCAGCACCCGGCGTACCACCCGGCAGCACGAAGCTGCGCAGCTTGGCGAGCTTCGCGTTGTGGGTGTCACACGCGACCTCGAGCCGATCGACGTAGGCCTCGGTGACCCGCAGCGGCGGCCACTCCGGGTCCGGGACAACCGGCGTGCAGAGGTCGGCGCCGACGTCGAACAGGTCGTTCTGGATCGAGGTCAGCAGCTCGGTCACGTCGGCCGGCAGTGCGCCGAGGGCCACGGCCACCCCGATCGCTGCGTTCGCCTCGTCGACGTCGGCGTACGCCGCGATCCGCGGGTCGGTCTTGCGGGTGCGGCTCATGTCACCCAGCGCCGTCGTGCCGTCGTCCCCGGTACGGGTGTAGATGCGGCTGAGGACGACGCCGCCGCTCTGCTCGTCGGTCGAAGTCATGACCAGCAATCTAGACGTCGGGGGAGCTCGGCCCCACGTCGATCTGACCGCGGTAGACCAGTCCACCGTCGCCGTCCAGCACCTCGATGAGGTCCGGCAGCTGCTGGCCGCCGCCGGTGCGGTCGAAGACGGCCCAGCCGTCGCCTCCGGTGAAGCCCTGCAGGTGCTCGACCGGCCGGAAGCGCCGGCCGTCCGGGGCGTAGCTGATCTGTCCCGTCGCCGGCGGCCCCAGCACCACGACGTGCGGGAACGCGCCGCCCGACAGCACGGACGAGATCTCCTTGACGCCCCCCGGGGTGATCTGGTCCAGCACGATGAACGTCCGGCCGTCCGGTGACCGCTGCCCGACGACGGTGTACGCCGTCCGCGAGCCGAGCTGCCAGAGCTGCCAGATACCGGCCACCCCGCCACCCTGGGGCAGCGGCTGCCGCCAGAGCAGCGCCATCCCGACGACGGCTGGTGTTGTGTGGTGGTCCTTGCTCCACTGCCGAATGATCTCGTCCGTCAGGCCGTCGTCGGGGCCACTGACCCTGCTCGGCCAGTCGATGAAGTTCACCACGCCTCCCGGCCCCCCCGGCGGCGTTTCGGTGGATGGCGTTGGTGCGCCACTGGGAGGTGAGGGCAGGGCGCCGCCGCCGGCGGGACCGCGTGCTGGACCGCCGGCATCGCGCAGCCCGTCGAGCGCCAGGGGTGCCCCGACCGCAACCACCGTGACGGCGAGCGCCGAACCGGCCACCGCGGCGGTCACCCGCCGGCGCCGGATCCGGGCGGCCCGGCGCTCGATGCCGGCCAGCGGGTCCGCGGGCGGGGGTAGTGAGCGGGCCCGCTCGTGCAGGGCAGTCCGCAGCTCCTCGTCGATGGGGGTCATGGCCTGGCTCCAGCGGTCGGGGTGCGTGGAAGATCGGCACGTGGGTCGTCGTCCAGGCCGGCGTCCTCGCGCAGGCGGGCCAACCCGCGGGAGACGGTGCTCTTGACTGTCCCGACCGCGATACCGAGCGCGTCGGCCGTCTCGGCCTCGGTCAGATCCTCGTAGTAGCGCAGCACCACCGCGGCCCGCTGGCGCCTGGGCAGCCGGCCGAGGGCCCGCCACAGCGCGTCGTGCAGGTCGAGGTCCGCGGTGGGGTCCCGGCCCGCGCGCTCCGGCAGCTCGTCGGTTGCGTACTCGTCGACCCGGCGCCGCCGCCACAGCGACGTCCAGCTGTTGACCATGACCCGCCGGACATAGCCGTCGACGGCGCCGCTGTCGCGGATCCTGCCCCAGGCCAGGTAGGTCTTCGCCATGGCGGTCTGCAGGAGGTCCTCGGCGTCCGCCCGGTTGCCGGTGAGGAGGTACGCCGTACGCAGCAGGGCAGCTGAGCGGGCGGCGACGTAGTCGCGGAACGCCTCCCGCTGTTCGCTGTCCACGCCGGCTCCCTCGCTCGAGAAGGCGGTACGCCAGGGAGGACGCACCCCTCGTGACAAAGGTTGCCTGTCCGTCCTCGCGGGAGAACGCCGTTACCATCCTGCGGTGGAGCGGTTCCGGGTCGTCGGCGGCACCCGCCTGGCCGGCGAGGTGACGGTCCCGGGCGCCAAGAACAGCGTTCTGAAGCTGATGGCGGCTGCCCTGCTCGCCGAGGGCACGACGACGCTGACCGGCGTACCCCGCATCCTCGACGTCTCGATCATGAGTGAGCTGTTGCGCCGGCTGGGCTGCGTGGTCGAGGGAACGCCGCCGGAGCTGCGGATCACCGTGCCCGAGCGCCCGGGCACCGAGGCCGACTACGACCTGGTACGCCGGATGCGAGCCTCGATCTGCGTTCTCGGCCCGCTGCTGGCCCGGTGCGGCGAGGTCCGGGTGGCGCTGCCCGGGGGGGACAACATCGGCTCACGGGGCCTCGACTGGCACATCGCCGGGCTGGCCAAGATGGGTGCCTCCGTCGAGAGCTCGCACGGCTACCTGGTGGCCGCCGCCCCCCGGCTGGCCGGAGCGACCATCTGGCTCGACTTCCCGAGCGTGGGCGCGACCGAGAACCTGCTGATGGCCGCCGTTCTCGCCAAGGGCCGGACGGTGATCGACAACGCCGCCCGCGAGCCCGAGATCGTCGACCTGTGCGTGCTGCTCACCGAGATGGGGGCCGAGATCGGCGGCGTGGGCACGTCCACGCTGGAGATCGAGGGCATGGAGTCGCTTCGACCGGCGAGGCACGCCACGGTGCCCGACCGCGTGGTGGCCGGCACCTTCGCCATCGGCGCGGTGATGACGCGTGGCGACGTGGTGGTCCGCAACGCGGTGGCCGCCCACCTCGAGATCGCCCTGGACAAGCTCTGTACGGCGGGCGCCAGGGTGGAGGTGCGTCCGGACGGCTTCCGCGTCGCGATGACCGAACGACCGAAGGCGGTCGATGTGGTGACGTTGCCCTATCCGGGCTTCCCGACCGACCTGCAGCCCGGCATGATCGCCCTGGCCGCGGTCAGCGACGGCGCCGCCATGATCACGGAGAATGTGTTCGAGAGCCGCTTCATGTTCATCGACGAGCTCGTACGACTCGGCGCCGACATCCGCACCGACGGCCACCACGCGGTCGTCCGCGGCCGCGACGCCCTCTCCGGAGCACCGGTGCGAGCCACCGACATCCGCGCCGGCGCCGGGCTGGTGCTCGCCGGTCTGGTGGCGGAGGGAGTGACCACGGTCGGCGAGGTCCACCACATCGACCGTGGCTATCAAGATCTCATCGAGCAGCTGCGCTCGCTGGGAGCCGACGTGTCGCGCGAGCCGGATCCCGACCCGTTGGAGCTCTAGGCCTACAGCTCAGCGGCCGCTGCTCGCGAGGAGATCGCGCGCCCGGGCGGCGACGGCCGGGAAGACCAGCAGCTGAAAACCGGTGTGGAGGCGGTCTCCGGGAGGACGGGCGGCCGGCACGACCGTCGCGCGGATGCCCGCCTCGGCGAGGAGCTCGCGGAGCATGTCGGCGTCCTCGCGGCCGCGCACCGTGGCGACCGGCGTGAGAAGCCCGTAGTCCGGCTGGCCGCCCTCATTCAGCGGGACCGAGGGGCGGTGACCGCTGCCGAACGCCCACCGGGAGAGCAGGATCAGGACGCCGACAGCGAGAAGCGCGGCGACCGGGCCCAACAGATAGTGGTAGCCGTGCGGCATGTGTCACCCGCTCTTCCAGGTCCGGCACTTCTGCCCAGCATGTCAGCGCTCGCTCGTCGCCGTCGCGCGGGTGTACCGCGAGGCGGCAAGCCCGAGCAGCAGGCCCCACACCAGGAACCAGAGGTCCCAGAGCATCAGGTGCCAGCGCAGCGCGGCCCGGTCCACCGGCCCGTCGACGTGGACGACGCCGAGCTCGACGAGCGCCGCGCCGGCCATCTGCGCGCCGCCGTAGGGCGTCAGCATCGCCGACCCGCCCCAGGCGGCCGTCAGCAGCAGCCACCGGGGGAACCGTCGGCCCCACGCCTGGCCGAGGGCCAGCGCGAGCAGCCCGCCCAGGGCCTTGAGTACAACCGCAGCCCAGGTCAAGCCGATGAGCAGCGGGTCACGCCTGCGAGCGAGCTCCTCGAGCTCACCACCAAGGGTTCCCAGGCCGGCGGTGCCTCCCAGGCCCCAGTAGAGGCTGACCACGGCGAAGGTGAACGCCGTCGCGGCGGCCGCGTACGCCGGCCAGGACATCGGCCGCGCCCGCCGGCCGCGGGGACCGGGGTGCAGGTCGTCGACGACGGCCACCGCTGTCCCCCTCCAACCGCCGGGCCACACCGGGTCAGGAGCCTGTCGAGTGCTCCGCAAACCCTACGTTCGACCGGTCGCCTCGCCGGCGCCGGCCAACCGCGGGACCCGGCCCGGATACGCTGCCCGCCACGGGGCTGGGAAGTGACCGGGAGGCGGGTCAGATCGTGGCGGAGCGGGTCGCGGTCGTCGGCGCCGGGCTGATGGGCTCGGGCATCGCTCAGGTGGCCGCGGCGGCCGGTTACGACGTGACGCTGCAGGACGTCAGCGGCGAGGCGCTCGAGCGAGCAGTGGCCGGCATCTCCTCGTCGTACGAGAAGTTCGTGGCGAAGGAGCGGATGACCGCGGCCGACGCGGCGGCCGCGCGGGCTCGGATCGACACGGTCACGGGTCTCGAGGCGGCCGGGGAGGCCGATCTGGTCATCGAGGCGGTGTTCGAGAGGCTCGAGGTCAAACGGGAGGTTTTCGGCGAGCTGGACCGGGTGTGCAAGCCCGACACCGTGCTCGGCACCAACACCAGCGCGATCCCGGTGACCTCTATCGCGGCTGCCACCTCGCGGCCGGAGTGGGTAGTCGGCACCCACTTCTTCTCACCGGTGCCGATGATGGGGCTCTGCGAGCTGGTCCGCGGCCACAAGACCAGCGACGAGACGCTGGACCGGGCCCGGGCGTTCGCGGAGACGGTGGGCAAGACCTGCATCGTGGTGCACCGTGACGTCTCCGGCTTCGTCACCACCCGGCTGATCGCCGCCCTGATGGTCGAGGCGGCGCGGCTGGTGGAGTCCGGCGTGGTCAGCGCCGAGGACGTCGACACCGCCTGCCGGCTCGGCTTCGGGCACGCCATGGGCCCGCTGGCCACCATGGACCTCACCGGGGTCGACATCATGCTGCACGCCGGCCACAACATCCATGACGGGACGGGGGAGGAGAAGTTCCGGCCGCCGGAGGTGATGGAGCGAATGGTGGCCGCCGGCGACCTGGGCCGCAAGACCGGCCGCGGCTGGTACCGGTACGACGGCTGAGCCGTTACCCGCGGCGGTCGACCGCGCGCTTCGAACCTTCCTCGACATGGGCAGTGAGTCCGGTCTCACGCCCGGAGGGATCGTGGCGCAATCGTGACCGTGTCGTGCCAACGCTTCTTGACCTGGGCGCGTCATAGTGCGCGAGACCTCGGGCCCGTGCCCGGTCTCGAACGGGGGCTCGGTGCAGGCGATTCCGGAGCGGCCGGGGGAGCTGCTGGTGCTCCGCGGCAGCCTTGACGTGAGCACCGTCGCCGACGTCCGCCAGGCCCTGCACTCCGCCCTCGACGCCGGCATCGGCGATCTCGTCGTCGACCTCGCCGACGTGCTGCTGCTCGACGCCACCGGGCTCGGCGTCCTGGTCGGCGCGCACCGGCGGGCCGGTCGCTGCGGCCGCCGGCTGGTCCTGCGCCGGGTGCCGGCGCGGATCGAGCGGCTGCTGGTGGCGACCCGGCTGCACCGGGTGCTGTGGGTGCAGCGGGCACCGGTCGCGGTCTCCTGACCGGCGTACCCTGGCGGTCCCCGATCGGAGGCGCCACGGTGAGATACGACTGCGTGCTGGTCGAGCGCGCCGGCGATTTCGTCACGGTCACGATGAACCGGCCCGAGCGCCGCAACGCGCTGTCGCTGCAACACCTGCGGGAGCTGGTCGCGGCCTTCTCCGAGGTCGGCGAGAGCGACGCCCTCGGGGTCGTGCTGGCCGGCGCCGGGCCGGTGTTCTCCGCGGGGCACGACTTCGCCGACGTCGCTGCCGCCGACCTCGACGCCGTACGCCGGCTGCTGTTCACCTGCACCGACCTCGTTGCGCTGATGCAGCGGATCCCGCAGCCGGTGCTCGCGCGGGTGCACGGGCTGGCCACCGCCGCCGGCTGTCAGCTGGTCGCTGCGGCCGACCTCGCCGTCGCGGCCGACACCGCCGGCTTCGCGGCACCCGGTGGCAAGGGCGGCTGGTTCTGCCACACGCCGATGGTCGAGATCGCCCGCAACGTCGGGCGCAAGCGGGCGGCCGAGCTGGCGATGACGGGCGACGTCATCGACGCCGGCACCGCGCTGGAGTGGGGGCTGGTCAATGCCGTCGTACCGCCGGCCCAGCTCGACTCGGCGGTGGCCGACCTGCTCGAGCGAGCCACCAGGGGGAGCGCGGCCAGCAAGGGCATCGGCAAGACCGCGTTCTACACCCAGCTGGGGCTCGGCCCCGCGCAGGCCTACGCCTACGCCGTCGAGGTGATGGCCGCGACCAGCCAGACGCCGGACGCGGCGGAGGGCATGGCCGCGTTCCTGGAGAAGCGCAAGCCGGACTGGCGCCGCGGGTGAGCCGGCGGTGAGCGAGGTCGTCGGCAGCTGGTTCCCCGTCCCCGCCGAGAGCGAGCTGCCGGCGGACCTGCAGAAGCTGTTCGCCAAGGCGCGGGAGAATCTCGGCTTCGTCCCGAACGTCTTCCGCACCTACTCGTTCCGGCCGGAGCGCCTGCGCACGTGGTTCGCCCACTTCAAGTCGCTGCACGTGCCCACCGACCACCTTTCGGTCGCCGACCGCGAGATGATCGCGGTGGTCGTCTCGATGGCCAACGGGTGCCTGTACTGCCTGGTCGCCCACGGCGCCGCCCTGCGTGCGGCGCTGGGCGATCCGGTTCTCGGGGACCGGATCACGCTGGACTGGCGTCGGGCCGGCCTCGACGAGCGGCGCACGGCGATCTGCGCGTACGCCGAGAAGCTCACGCACGACCCCCGCTCGTGCGCCGAGGGAGACCTGGCCCGGCTGCGGGCGGTCGGCCTCTGCGACGAGGAGGTCTGGGACGTCGCCGAGGTCGCCGCGATGTACAACTTCACCAACCGGATGGCGATGGCCACCAACATGCTGCCGAACGAGGAGTATCACGCCCTCGCCCGACAGTAGGCGGGCGGGATCAGCCAGCGAGCAAGCGTCCGGGACTAGAGGTCGTCGAGCTTGAAGTCCCCGCCAGGCGTCGGCGGCGCGGCCGGGCTCGGCGGCGGCGTACCGGCGGCCGAGGTTGGCGGTGGCGGCGTACCAGTGCCCGACGGCATGCCGCCGTCCGGGCTCGACGACGTGTCGATCGGGCCGTTCTGGGCGACATGGGTGTCGATCGCCCGTAGTGCGCTCACTACGGCCTCCGAGCTGCCACCTTGGCGCTGCTCGGCGTAAAAGGCGGCGCCGAGGTCGCGTAGCAGCGCGTCGCTGGCCCGCTTGGCCTGCACCTCGCCGAGCTTCGCCTGACCCTGCGCCATGCCCTGCTGTGCCTTCGTGGCCGCCTGCTGGGCGGCGTCACGTGCCTTGTCGAGGAATCCCATCGCGCTCTCCCTTAGTCGAAGCTGCCGAAGCGCAGGCCGCCGAGCGGCCCCTTCTTCTCGTCCGGCATACCCATGTTCTTGGCCAGCGCCTTCGCCAGCCCCTCGATGGTCATGGACTGGAGGATGACCGTGCCGTCGCCCTCGAGGGTGGCCAGGTTGAGCCCTTCACCGCCGAACAGAGCGCTCATCGCGGTCTGCGCGGTCTGCGCGTTCGCCGCCCCGACCCGCTCGACGCCGTAGCGGATGCGGTCCTCGAAGGCGACCACGCACCCGGTGTCGACCTGGATCTTGCCGCCGTACTTCGCCGGGTTGAGCTCGATGAAGTTGCCGGCGCCGGCGATGAACAGGGTCCCGCTGCCGGTGAACTTCTCCAGGACGAAGCCCTCGCCGCCCTTGCGGCCGCTGCAGAAGCCGGAGAACGCGATGTCGAAGTTCACCTCCCGCTCCGCCGCGACGAAGGCGTCCTTCTCGGCGTACCAGCCGGAGCTGCCGTCGAGCTCGATGGCACGCATCTCACCGGGCAGTACGCCGGCGAAGGTCACCAGCCCGGAGCCGCCCACGGCCGTGTAGTACTGAAAGGCCAGGGACTCGCCGGCGATGTAGCGCTTGCCGACGTCCATCGCCATGGACAGCAGCCCACCCGCCGCTGCCGCAGCGCCGTCGGCGGCGCCGGACGGCCGGGACAACCGGGTCTCCACCGTCACGTTCGTGGTCTTCCACAGGAACTTTCCCGCCTCGCAGTAGACGGTTTGGCCGGCCTCCAGCTGGCACACCGCCATCTGCATGGCGTTGCCGACGAGCTTGTGAGCGAGCACGGCCACCCCCCGACTGCGTTCGACCGACCCTACTGCCGATCGCTAGACGAGGAGACCGGCGGCCGGTCGGAGGACTCGGGGTCCGGCGGGGGTTCGGGAGCCGCTCGCGCTCGGCGTACGGCGGCCATGGTCGCGGCGAAGGCCAGCAGGGTCAGCGGCCAGCCCAGTGCGATCTTGGTCGCCGCCAGCCAGCCGGGACGGCCGGCGAGGTAGAGGGCGCCCTGGACGCCGGCGCGGGTGGCGAAGACCGCAGCCCAGCCGGCGGTGGCCCACATGTGCACCCGGTGCACCCGGCCGTTGATCGGCCCTGCCGTGTCCCCGGGGCTCAGGGCGCCGATGATGAGGCCGACCAGCGGCCTGCGGACCGCTATCGAGACGAGGAACCCCGCGGCGTACACGGCGTTGATGATGATGCCGGGCAGGAAGTAGCCCTCTGCCCGGCCCAGCCAGAGTGCGAACAGGGTCGAGACCAGCACGCCGAAGAACCCGTTGGCGGCGTAGCGGAGCGGCTCTCTGCGCAGCACCCGGACGAGGAGCAGCACCCCGGCCAGCCCGAGTGCCGCTCCGACCGCGGGCCGCAGCCCAAGCCGGGCGTAGACCAGCACGAAGAGCACCGAAGGCAGCGAGCTGTCGAGAATCCCCCGGCGACCGCCGATGGCGGTGGCAAGCGCCGAAGGAGCCGGCGTCTCGGAGTGGCTGTCCATGTGGTGCAAGGGTACGGCGCCCGCAGTGGGGCACAGCCGCTCTGCGAAACTGCTCGCAGGCCTGACGGGGGTCGGTGCCAGCATGCGGAAATGGGGTTCGGTGGCGCGCGAGCTGTCCCGGGTTGGTGTGGTGGGCCTGGGCACCATGGGCGCCGGCATCGCCGAGGTGCTGGCCCGCAGCGGTCTCGAGGTCGTCGGCGTGGAGGTCGCCGAGGAGGCGCTCGATCGGGGTCGCGGTCACGTCGAGCGCTCCACCGAGCGTGCGGTGTCGCGCGGCAAGCTCGCCGCCGCCGAGCGCCTGGCCCTACTCGATCGGCTGGAGTTCCAGACCGACCTGGCCGCGCTGGCCGACGTGGAGCTGGTGGTCGAGGCGGTTCCCGAACGGCTGGAGACCAAGCGGGCGCTATTCGCCGAGCTCGACCGGATCTGCCCGCCGGAGACGATTCTGGCCACCAACACCTCCTCGCTGCCGGTGATCGACATCGCGGTGGCGACCGGGCGGCCGGGGCGCGTGGTCGGCATGCACTGGTTCAACCCGGCGCCGCTGATGCGGCTGGTGGAGGTGGTCGGCACGGTGCTCACAGACCCGGCCGTGCTCGACGACGTGGCCGACCTGGCGGGCCGTGCCGGCAAGACCGCAGTGCGGGTGGGTGACCGGGCCGGGTTCATCGCCAACGCCCTGCTCTTCGGCTATCTCAACGCGGCCGCGGCGATGTACGAGTCGGCCCACGCGAGCCGGGAAGACATCGACGCTGCGATGCGCGTGGGCGTCGGCTTCCCGATGGGGCCGCTCGCGCTGCTCGACCTGATCGGCCTCGACACGGCGTACGAGATCCTGAACACGATGTACCGGTCCTCGCGGGACCGGCTGCACGCACCTGCCCCGATCCTGCGTGAGCTGGTCGCCGCCGGACTGCTGGGCCGCAAGACCGGGCGTGGCTTCTATCGCTACGACGGCAGCGACGAACCCGCGCCTCCGGCACCTGTCGAGCCGCGGCCGGTGGCGCGAATCGGCGTGGTGGGGGCCGGCTCGCCGGCGCCCGAGATGGCGGCGGAGCTGACCGACGCCGGGTACGACGTCCTGCGGCTAGACGACGATGCGGACCTCGAGCCGCTCGCCGATCGCGACCTGGTCCTTTTGGCCACGGAGGGCGACGCGCGCGCCTTGATCCTGGTGGAGAGGTCGCTGCGTCCCGGCACCGTGCTCGTTATCCCGATGCCGGCCGGCGGCCCCGTCATGCGGCAGGTGACGCGGACATGCTGGCCGGCCGACGTGGTGGGGCTGCGCTGGCGCCCGGCGCTGGTGGAGGTCGCCTCGACCGT
>JAABUS010001730.1_pt1 | contig 45562 bp, 54 predicted proteins | sample 5560161 | NCBI WGS metagenome assembly JAABUS01 (sample SAMN10711885, study PRJNA513376) | rock metagenome | isolation source: Antarctica rocks | place: Antarctica: Victoria Land, Trio Nunatak nord | collected 2016-01-04 | reverse complement strand
CGGGGGTGTGATGATGAAGGGGTCGTGGGGGCACAGGGATGCGAGTGAGGACATGGGCTTGAAATCGGGTCAGTGTTGATGATTTCAGTGGGGTGTGCTTATGTGTTGCTGGATTTGTGGATTGAGTGGGTTAGGATGAAATTTTACAGGGAATTGGAGGTTGGATGTGATGATATGACACATTGCCTGTTTAACCTGTACAGCTCACTCCTCAGCCGGTTCAGCGCCATTGCGTCAACGTGTCAATGCTGTTACTCAATTGGTATCTAGGAACGGGTGCACCAACGTTCGGTGGTCAAGATGAGAAGCGGAAGACTGTCAGAGGAGATAGCATTTTGGTTGACCGAACGCCCTGTCGTCGCTAAGGTAGTGGTGTCTCGCAGACTTACTCAAGAGACTACTGTATGGGTCATCGTCGATGAGAAGTTATCTTGGGGTTTGGTGTGTAACCGCCATGATGCATTACCGGAATTCAATGCCGTCGGAATTCAGAGAGAAGCTACTCACCTTCTGGTGGCCATGACGGCCGAGTTTCGGGATTGGGTGTATAGGATACTCTACTTGATCACTTCGTACACCAGCTTCCTTTGGGATGGTCAGAGAAGCGAGAGGCCTCAGAAATATAGCTTAGCATCAGCATCAGTTTCATCCTCCCTATCACTTGACATATCCAGCAGCTGCTCATGGTACATTCATCTCGTGTCGTCAATCCTATCGTTGAGGCGATTTCCGTTTCCATCATCATGCCGCCCCCTCATCTTCAATGAGCACCATTAGTACCATTAGCACCATCAGCACTTTCCTTTCCATTTAGTTCACAGAAAGCCTTGAACGTCGTGAAGCCTTCACCCGCACTTTCGAGTACGACCTCCGCAGTGGCGCCAACAAAGAACACGAATCCCTCGCCCACTTCCTCCGTTTTTGGCCCAACGCTGATCTTTCCACTACCCTTCGTACAAATGAAGATACTCGGCCCTTCGATGGCTTCAAAGGCTGCCTTAGCGCCTATCCCGTTGAGCTCCGTCTTGACGACAGAAAATTCTTCGATGGGTGGGTCGTATAGTATCGCACTCGACGAAGAGGAGTAGGCTGTACTATTGAGTGTGACGTAGGGATAGTCAACAGGATTCATTTTCTGCTCGGAGATTGGAGCATAGGAGTAGGTCAGCATGGTTGTCAGGGTAGGGATGTCCTGGAATTTGGGAGTGAAGCCGGCGCGGACGACATTGTCGGAGGCAGCCATGCATTCAATAATATCTAACAGAACAGTATCAGTTTCTCAAGAGATGAGTCCTGCAGGTGGTAGAGGAGGATACTTACCTCCACTGAGATAGGCATGGATATCGTCCGCCTTCAGGAACATGGCTTCGCCAATCTCCAGTTTGACATAGTTCAGGAAGAAGAGAACGAAAAGGCCGATATCGCCTTCGAATTGGCTATTTAATCGTACAACAAGGTCTGCAAGTTCTTTGCCACCGTTCGAAGGGCCTCCGCCACCAGCGAAACTTTCACCGTCTGTCTCGGCTGACTTAACGAGCTCTTTCGCAGCAGAGGAAACATCGGACTTGTCATTCTTCATCAAAGCCGAAAACGCTGTTTGTAACGCTTTCTTGTTCTTCTGTACTTGCTCATCTGAACTTGAGGTCTCCTGGCCTTTGACAGATGATTCAAATTCCTTGGCCGCAGAGTCGCCGACAAGCTTTCGTAATGATGGTACAGAGGCAAGAAAATGGGCGATTTCAGCCAATGGTCGAAAACCGCAAAGCCCATCGAACGGCGTCACGGCGATAGTCATCTCGGGCTTGTGGTTGTCATCAGGGTAATTCTTCGGATCTTTTTCATGCAATTGCTCTGCTAGCTTCTTGTTTGGGTGTGCTTGTATACTCAGAGCTTTCCTAATTGATAAAACTTTGAAAAGGAACGGCAGTTTCTCGCCGAACTTCTTGCTGATTCCTTGCGACATTAGGGCTTGGTTGTCTTGGACCAAATCGAGCAGGGTCCGCTGGGTTTGAACATCCTTCGATGGATTCGAGGGATGTGTGCCCATCCATAGCTAGACATGTCTTTAATACTTCAACTTGGCAAGGTGCCTGGGACGTACTTCGGCATATGGCTTTTCTTGCTCTATCGAGAACCCGCTTGATGGGGTAGCTGTTGCAAATTTGGCGGCAGCCGATTGAAAGCCAACCTTACCTTACCGGATGTTCAGCTCTTCTGTTCACGATTACAATTCCAGTAGGAGCCATATACCCCAGTCATAGCTATTGACACCTGCAACCGGATTAGCGTTAAACCAGATATAATACTTGGTGTATTATTACCGCACTGCAAACGTATCAGAGGGACTTGCATGACAACGAGATGAGATTGTGGATTCGAACCAGAACAGCTAATAGGTCATCTACGTATCGTGATTCAAAGAATGAGAACCTTGGCAAGAATTCAGGCCATCAAACTCCACCACCAACGTCAGTGTCGCGCCTGCAGTCTTATCGATAAGCGCCTATTGCGGTTATGGGGATTGCCGTCTGTTATCTCCGGGTTGTTGATCCGAGGAGGATGTTGAGTCGCCGAATGCGCTTGGCTCATGGCTTCAACAATCGCACCGCTTGGGGAAGGCGCGGTACAATTGCTTTTTAGTTTCAACGGAAAATAGAGCAGCTATGGCTGCTCGGAATAGGCCTCGCGCTGCGCTGGTCAAAGAAGATCCGACTGACGCGCATGAAGAGCGCAATATGTGGAATCAAATTGTTACGGACATCAAGAAGCTCAAGCAGATCAACGCTAAGGCTGCGGAGATATCAGCTCAAATTGTGGAAATCGAGGCAAAGTTGGGTCCATGTAAGTCATACTGGTCTTTTCTTCTGTCTAATCCGATTGTCCAAAGAATAGCGTCGTGTCTCTTCTATTTTCACATTAGGCAATCATATCACGCCTTTTCTTACAGTCGCTGACAGCGCTGGTCCTACAATTGGAAGCTTAAGGCAAATATTCAAATTTGGGATTTTCGCATCTTCTACATTGTTTTTGCTAGGCGCGAAACTCCATCGACAATTCTTACTGATTCTGCTTCGAAAGCACCGTCATCGCTTCAAATCGAAGAGCTTACAGGGCTATACCGAGAGGGTCTCAGGAACGCAGAGGAAGAGCAAAAGATCTTGAACGAGGAACCTAATGATATTATCAAGAACGTAGGCATCCTTCAAGCACTCCGCATGGCCAGCGAGACCGAGCCACCACGAAATTCTCAACCCAAAAATCCACGTAATCCCAAAAGACAGAAGCTGGAAACTGACGGAGCAGCCGAGTCACCTGGGCTTTCTCCAAGCGCACCCTCAAATGCTTCGAGGTTAAAAGGAGGCAGTAGCAGTGTCCGCAGCGGAAGTGTGCCCGCAGCAAGAGAAGCCAAAGAGCCTTCTGTGAAACTCGAAGAGGGCTCAGAGGGCATTAAGGGGCCCGCAGGCGAGAGGGCTGGTAAGTTCTTCGTTGGAGCCGAAGTCGCTTATAAGCAAGCAAAGATCAAGGAGGATGGCAGTCAATGGATACAGTGCAACATTAAGTCGATTACAGAAGTCGGCAATAAGAAGCGGTAGGTCCAGTCATACCGAATTCCCGGTAATGTGCCCGTCACTCATTTTACACCATAGATACGAAGTCCAAGATCCGGAGCCTGATGAGAGCGGTGCACCCGGTCAGATCTACAAAACCTCTTCGGCTGCGCTGATAGCCATCCCACTACCGGATGCGGCTCTCCCGGACTATCCTGTAGGGAAACAGGTCCTTGCCCGCTACCCAGAGACGACAACCTTCTACCGTGCGGATGTCACAGGATTGAAAAAGGACACTTATAAGTTACGCTTTGAAGACGACCAGAACCAAGAGATGGAGGTCTATCGTCGTTATGTTCTCGACTTCAGCAGCAAATGAAGACAGGGGTGACACGTAAAGATACGAGCATAGCGAGGCGTTGGAGGCTCCGTTGAGGCATCAGGGAGGCACGGGTCGCCTTTGATAGGCTTGGCGTACAGGTTGTTCGAGTTGTTGGCAAATTAGGAACTGGAATACCGGTTTGGCGGACGGTATTGCCGAATGTGATATGTCGAGGCACTGTTTCTCGAGGGCCACTTTTAGACTGCATCTTTTATACTAGGCCTCCCCCCTTGTTACTCTGATATATCATTGTGGAGACTATAATCAGTCATGTGCGAAACTTCCTTAAATGAGCATGCAGGATGAACGCCGAAAATTGCCACCCCCAACTCCTGACAACTCGTACAGCCAGCCAAAATCAAGGCTTTAACAGCCACAGGGCGGTAGTGCCACTTGAGCATAGACCTATTCCAGCTAGCTCCAAGCTACTGACTCCGATGGGCTAGAGCAGCCAACCGCCTTCGTCTCATTAAACAGGACGCTAAGATTCCATGTTTGAGATCTTGATACGCATGCTTTGCAGCTCGTTAAATTGGGCCCCATTCATAATCCCTCCATCGCTTTTTGGAGCTGGTCCGAGCTGTCGAAGGGCGCACAAACATCCAAACCAGAAGCCTGCTTCCTGCCCCCAAAGAATTGCCCATTAGAATAGTATATCCTATTGCGCGACCCCCGAAACCTTACACCATCCCCCTCGAGCTTCTCCAGACTCCCGTCCGAATCACAGGCACTGTCCAAACAGCTTATACTCGCTTAGCACCCGCTGGGAGTGTTCCGCTACTACCTGACGAGGTGCATACCAGTGTCTTTGCACAATGGGCGGCCAAGTTTCCAAGATGATGGGCAAGCTGTTCGGCTCCAGAGAAATGCGCCTGCTCATGCTGGGACTCGATGCTGCCGGGAAGACCAGTGAGCATACATCTCCAACGCTACATTTAGCTCCACAATTTTTATCGCAATCGCTGACCCCGAGCCTGCCAGCGATTTTATACAAGCTGAAGCTGAACCAACCCGTCACCACCATTCCCACCGTGGGCTTCAACGTCGAAACGGTCACGTACAAGAACGTCAAGTTCAATGTCTGGGATGTGGGAGGGCAAGATAAGATCAGACCGCTGTGGAGGCACTACTTCTCCGGTAAGCTGCAGATTCGTGAGCGCGAAGCAGCCTGGGCTAAGAGGATGTGGTGTCGCAGGGACACAAGGACTAATCTTCGTCATCGACTCGAATGATCGCTCGAGGATAGACGAGGCCCGGCAGGAGCTGCATCGGATTATACTTGATCGAGAGATGAAGGAGGCGTTGCTACTCGTCTTCGCGAACAAGCAAGATATACCTGGAGGTGAGCCCATGGTACTCCATGCGACACTCTTGAGCGAGAGCTAATAGTCTTGATAGCCATGACCCCGACCGAGGTCCAAGAGAAGCTGAAGCTCAACCAGCTAAAGGACAAGATCTGGTATGTAGTGCCCAGCTGCGCTACAACCGGGGAAGGCTTATTTGAGGGCTTGGTATGCACCCCCGATCTCCCAAGAGCTTCACGTCGGATTCTAACATACCCACAGGGTTGGCTCTCGAACAACGTCAAGACACCACCGCAAAAGTCAGGCAAATAACCCTTCGCCTCCCAGCTTTTACTTACATTTTCTGGCTTACGGCATTTCTTATCCAACGATACCACTGTACACTATGCTCTTGCTAGCAGGGCGTTTCTTCTGTTGTTTAGCGCCTCCAGCATTGCCTGTTCCTGGAGCGGTTGAGCGCCTCCAGAGTCTTCGACCTTCTGTTATGTAACGGCTTTCTTTCCCCACGTGGCGACATCTTACGACACCCATTTGCATACCTTATAGAGGTCTCCTTTACAATAGTGTCGATGGGGCTTTGCCTTTACTACCTAATTACCATAATAGCAACCTAAAGCTCAAGAAACTTCTAGCCACCAACCAAGTCTACTCGTGTTAGCGTTACAGCAATCGCTCGAAACCTCCACTGTCCCATAATCTGAAGAAACACTCTATGTTCCTAGCCCCGTCACTAAAACTTCCAGACTCCGCACCCGCATTCATGACCGTAGTCACAGCAAAAGGGGTATCATCGCGCACTCCAATCATCAAGCGACTCCTCCACCTTCCCTCCTCAGCCTCCCCAACCCTACCCCACCCCCCTCCACACCTCCCTCAAATCGCCCCCCTCCCCCACCGCTCCCTCCCCCTCCCACTCCCCAACCCCCCACCCATCCCCCACCACCCCCAGCACCCTCGCCGGCTTCCCCCCCACCACAGCCCCACTCGGCACCACCATCCCCCCCGGCACCACCGCCCCCTCCAGCACCTTACACCCCTCCTTCAGCACCGCCAACTTCCCCACCACCGCCCCCTCCCCAATCACAACATGGCTCTCCACCAGCGCGGCCTCGACCGTAGCATGCGCACCAACAAACACATGATCGAGAATGCGCATTGGGGTGTAGCTGACGGTAGGGGGATGGGGGCGCGAGGAAGGCCGGGAGGGGGGCCGCAGGAGGGCGTGCGGGGCGATGTAGGTGTAGCGCCCGATGGAGACGGAGATGAGGGGTGTGCTGGAGGAAGGGGGTTTGGTGGTGGAGGTGGAGGGGGGGCGCGTGGGGAGGAGGTCGCCGCGGATGCAGACGTCGGCGCAGATGACGGTGCGCCCGCCGAGGATGATGTGTTGCGTGCCGTGCAGCTGGGAGCGGCGGGAGACTTTGTTGCCGGTGTCGGTGGTGACGAAGGTGGGTTTGGGGGGTTTTTGGGAGGGGGCGGAGGGGATGGTGGGGGGGGCCATGGTGAGTGGAGGGGTGGGGGGTGGGAGGTCTGGGGGGGGGGAAAGTAGGCAAGTGGGAAGGTTGAGCGTGGGGATTGGGGTGGATGGGGATTGGGTCGGAAACGCGAGGCAAGGATTTTAGGAAAAGATAAGCAGATTAGGACGGATTTCCGCAGCCTGCTCAGACTACAATATCCGACGGGATCACGTATCACCCTTGGAACCAACACCGTCAGGGAGATACCTGGTTTAAAGTGTACACGCCACCAACTTTGATGTATCATTCGGAACCCTCTGCTTCGCTATTCGTGCTAGGCCGAATGAAGATAGCGAGCTGAGACCCCGTGTTTAGGCGAGGTTATCTGACCTCTCTCAGCGATGAAAGGCCATGAGATATATGCTCATCATCACCAGAATATCGTCAGAATGGATGTATCTTTCTCGCCTGTCTCTCTGAAGCTTCCAAAGTCTGAAATAAAACATCCAAAGCATTAAAAGAGCTTCAAATCGACTGCGCGAACGACGGTTTTAACCCACCGTCGATCGAGGGATCGAGGGAGCTATGCATTACATCGCCATAAAATCTCTATAAAGGATATACGTGGTTATGGCCTCACATTTAAGGTAGACGGCGGCGGCTAGGTCAAAGGCAGGCAGCGAGGTCAAAGGCAGGCGGCGACGTAGGCGGCAAAAACAGGTGACTGTGGAGGTACTATAGATTCGGTGGGGTTTACTAGTAAATGGAGGTAAATCGCTAATGGCGCATTCCAAGGGTGATATGTGAATCCGTCAGTTCGTTGGCTGTTGTGGTCTTTTGTTTAAAGGGTGCCCTATGGCTGTGGAAGTCCTTTTCTGAAAGATATCAAAAGGAACCACGACCGTGTACAGGGTCGAACAGTCAACCTGCGGATATCGAAAAAAAAGAGATAATCGATTTATCGGCGATGAGCTCTGATCATCAGGTCGACGAGCAGCTGATCGGCGGTTTTATCCACGTTGCAACTGATCCTCAAAGCCTTCCTCGATTATCTGGTGTTCAATCATCATATTACTGACTATATTGTCAAAAGTGAAAGCCGCGCACGGTTTGCTCAACGCAGCAAGTCAGCTCTCAACGTTCGTTGGGATGGTTCGTGATTTGCTTGACAACCGCAATCGACATCAACCTTCACACGCTTAATATACATATTGGCTTTGATGTTTCCAGTCTTTGCTTGTAATGTTACCGGGTGCAATCGTAACGATGCTAATTCTGTGGATATATCTACTATCACTTTCGGGTCTTCGCCTCTGGAATTTGGCTTAAGCTAGTACGGTCTATGGGCTCTACGCCTTTTGCAGGAATACGGCCACTAATCACCTATGCTCATTCGGCCAGATGTCATCCGCCAGCTTCCTCACTAGCTGGAGCTCCTTGACCGTATGCGAGATACCAAAAGAGTTACCACCTGAATGACTCGCAACCCACACTGCGGACTTATGCCCATTTTCTGGACGGCTTCTTCCTGCGTCTCCTTATTGCCCTTTGCAACCACATTGGCCGCCTGGAAAACTCTGCTATGCATCTCGTCTATGTTCTCAAGCTTTGAGAACTTCGATGTGATGATGCCGAGATGAAGTTCTTGTCCTTGAGAGAAAATCGTAAAGGTCCCAAACCTCAAGTCACGAGGGTTGTCATACTCAAGGAAAAATCAGCTCACTCGATTGCGGTAGCAGCCATATAGAGACTTAATCTTACGTCTCTGAGTAGCTGTTCGTATTCCCTCGACGAGATCTATTTCGCCATTCGGTGGATCAGTCAAAGGAACTCATGGCTCCTACATCTGTTTCATCCTCCCTTGTAGGTTTTCTCCAACTGTCACCACTGAAAGTCCAGTCCTGCAGGTATACTTCTACCTCTGGCTTGATCGTTCCTGCATAGTTTTGCCAGTCCAGCGATCTAAACAACTTCAAGCGGTGGGAAAGGCTCATCTCGCGTACAAATTGCAGAGCTTCCCGGTAACACTTGGGGAAATCCCCAAAGTCGGAGACATTGTGTCTACCAATCAGTGGAGTGTCCGAGAAGATAATGTTAGACTTTGTGGGCGCAAATTGAACAACGAGAGCCTCCAGACAATGTAGGTCACGGAGAATCCCAAAAATCTTATGCACGTGAAGAGTAATCGGGAATGTAGCGATGTATCCGAATTCCCGGAGCCAACAGTGCCAGTCACGTTTGATCAAAAGTAGAAATTGCCTTGAGCCGAACAGCGAAGGTTGATTTTTACGGTAGTATTGGTTCGGACCATAGATCCTGGTCGAAGCTTCACTCAGTGTGATCGAGGAATAGCAGTGCTTCCAAAGACCAAGATGAGGGTGCAGATTAACATCCGTCTGCATAATGGGAGACTCAGCAGAACGTGTACAGGTTAATACATGCGGTGGAGCATTGGAAATCCAAGCTTCATCATGCGCAGGCCCCGGATATCCATGTGGTATGAGGTATGGCATGAGAGGTGGTGGAATTATGACTGTCAATGTTTCCGGCTTGTGTAAATGCATGATCGTAGAGCAGATATGTCCAGCGAACCCCTTGAGATCAACCTTGCGACATATTGGCGTTTGCACGATAAACTGCACTACGAGACTCCGTAAGTGACGTGAAAGCTTGTGCCTGGCAAGGAAATCCTGAAATACAGACAGCTCCGAGTTCCAATGAAGACGCATCTTCCTATTCAGCTGAACATCAACATTCAAGACGGCGGTCTGGAAGAGCCTATCCATGATCAAACTTCGCAAAGAATGACACGTCCGTGAGAGACATTTGAGTGGTGGAATATCTGTATGGGTAATAGCATATGACGACTGTTGCCGCAATGCTCGAGTCGAGGGTGTCTCTCTTGCGTCAAGGACATCGATGATCCGCTCTACGAGCTCTAGAGGTAGATCACCAAGGCTCTTCGGCGGAGTGTATGCCATCTTTGGGTGTATTTTCGATGTACTTTGAGTATTTCCTGCTGACAAGGATGTCGCCCGAAAGGGCACGTTGTTTATGGCTGGAAAACGTTAGAGAACGCCGCGGGCCAATAAATCTTGAGGAGATAAAATCTGAAGGTCGTGCTGGCGTTGGCGAAAGTTTCAAGCCTGGACGTTTGGTGGAGCATAAGCTGTGGCTAGAGGGTTGATTACTCGTATTAGGTTCGATGCATAACGGCGCTGGTTCAATGGTGGAGTAGGTGTTGTCAGGCACTGAGCGTGGGTGATGGCCAGTGATAACATTAACTGGCTAGGAGGGTGTTCTAGATATAAGACGAACCACGAAGCAGAAAGATGAGGGGCTTCGTTGTGAACTCTAGAGCAAATCAAATAGGTTTGAGCCAGTCCGGGTAGCCTACCACCGACCGACACTACCCGTTAATACCAGGAATTGATATTCAGCACTACCCGTGAATGCAAAGAGTTGCATATTGGGCCGGGTAGCTGTGCATCCGGGACTTGGTCAGGATCCATATTGGAACCGTGAGAGGTATCCTCTTTTCTTAAGCTGGTTAAAGTTGAGCCTTCGGAGTAAGGTACGCTACTCTACTTCAAGAGGGACGGACTTTTATAGAATTTCTCGGTACATAGGGAGGGGTAGAAGCTCGACCATGGTTGAGGTGCGGCCAACAATATCCATAGTTCCTTGTCTGCTGCTTTTCTTGCATCTCCTATGTGGGTACAGTGTATCAATCTCATGTGCCTAACGGTTATATGAAGGGTAACGATAGATCCAGAGGATCGCTATGAAGGAAGAGCTCAAGATATACGGTAGACCCAATTCGTGATAAAGTTAGGCTACTACATTTGAACTACATTTGAACTCAAAGATGCTCTTTGTTCCGTACTTCCGCGTATGACTCATTCCTTTCCCTCCAACAAAATATCATTAGACCCGCAGCTCAAGGTCCTAGAGTCTAGTCAAAAATACGTCAAGTCGCTGATGTAGCACTACCCTTCGCTCTCATCTGAGGAGGATCACGCGTTGCTGTGAAGCTCTCGGCTGTCCTTCAAGCACTACTCGCTCGATCTCACCACCACCATGAACCTCTCCATCCTCCCCTACAGCGCCATCTCCGACGCCTTCGCCACCGCCTCCTCCACGGGCCGCGAGCAAACCGTCTACAACACCAACCACCACACCTCCACCGAAATCTCCACCGCCCTTCCCCACCTCACGCACCAACCTCCCTCCTCAATCCAGCCATGGGTGCTCCTCTCCCCCTGGCTCCCCATCGTAACCAGCACCCAAGGCCTCCCCCGCTCCTCCGTGCACCTGATCCGCCTCTCAGGCCCTTTCCTCGCGCTCCTAACCTCAGCCTTCAAAGTCGGCATCTACATAGGCAGGATGAACGCCAGCGACGCCGAGGACCTAGACGAATGTTTCCCGCGCACCACAACCCGGGGAGTCCCGCTCTCGGAGCTGTTTGCCGGGGGCAAGTATTTCGCGCGGCTGGATACCAGTAGTTTGAAGGATGCGGCGGATGGAGGACAGGGGGCTGTGACGTCTGTGGAGCAGCTTTGGACGCGGCTGGCGACGTCGGCGAGGGCGTGTCAGGGGATACGGTCGCTGCGGGCGCAGGACGAGGATGTTGCTGTTTATGTGTACCTTTTTCCATGGAACAAGGGCATGAAGACGAGTCTGGAGTATCGCGTCTTTTGCCCACCGGATAGGGGGAGGATAGCGGCGGTGAGTCAGTATCGGTGGCATGAGCCGTGGGTGCATGCGGAGAAGGGGATGGAGGAGCAGAAGTGGATTGCGGAGAGGGTGTGGAGGGGTGCGGAGGAGGTTTATGAGAGGCTGCTGGCGAGTGAGAGTATGACGGAGAGTATGAGGAGGAAGGAGGGGTTCACATTTGATGTTTGTGAGGATGGGAAGGGTGGCGTGATGCTGATTGAGTTGAATGGTTTTGGGGCCATGAATGGCTGCGGATCGTGCCTGTATCATTGGATCAGAGATGCGAAGGTATTGTATGGATTGGAGGAGAAGGTGGAGTTCAGAGTTGCTGTTTAGAGCAACTGCGAAAGGTTTACTGCTGGATTTTCTGGCTTTGATTTTACATTAGTGATTAGAGCTTGCTAATGGCAAGCATAAAGTCTATCGTCTGAACGACTGCTCTAGCATATCCAGCCCTGACCCGTGTAAGAGCGGTATGTTTCCTGGAGCAACTGTCAGATCTGGGATTACTCGGAATAAGAACGCCTCGCCGTGCTGTGACGCCTCGTAGTATGGAAGCCCTCAGAGTTACTGGCTCCAGACTCGTTCATCAAGTGCTCTTCCACCTCATCATCCGCGTTGTCTGGCTCCGCAACCAGAATCTCAATCCTCGTTCTCTTGACGGCGACAAAGGCAGCGCTCCCAATGATAATACAACACCCGAGCCACTCGGACCAGCCAGGGGGATTTCGCCACAAGAGCCAGTCAAATCCCATGGCAAATAGTAATTGCGTATAGATCATTAGCGCAGCGGCACTAGTTTTAGCTTCTTGAAATCCCATAGTGAGGAGGAATTGGCTGGTAAACCCGCATAGGCCTAAAGCGACTAAAAAGAACCCTTGTGAGATCGAAGATGGTAGCTGGATCCCTTTGCTCAGGAGCAGGATGACAAAGGACAAGACGGTTGCCATGTCGGAGAGGTAATTGACGATGATGAGTGAGTGGGCTCGGTTGCCGATCTTTCGTATGAGAGTATAGGCGACAGCGGCGCCAAGGACGCCGAAGAGAGCAATAGCCATGGCGAGGAGTCGGCCACTTGGTACCATGACAAGCTGGCACGAAGCGTCGTCCGGATGCAGTTCGCAGGTGCTATTCGTAGGGCCTGACAGCGTGAAGTTGCTCGCTGGGGGTTCTTGAGTAGCTCCTGTTTCACCGAAGGCAACGATGAAGACACCAATCAAGGAGGAAGCCCCAGCAAGCTGTTCATGGAGTGGGAACGGATCACCAATATAGAAGAACGAAAGCCAAGGGCCAACGATCGGTGTCAAAAAGGTGAAGACCGTGGCGACGGTGGTTGGAAGATATTTGACAGAATCTGTTCGCAGCGTTAGCGACTTTGAAGGTGCTACAGTCCCATGACACCACCATACAGAAAAGGCCGTAGACTCCAATGAAGCCCGCAACACCCCTTCCAACGAGGTCCCATCGAGTTGTTTCAGGCCCAAATGGGGCATGCTGTACTTTCGAAATGGCCATGTAAACATGGCTAACGATCGAAGTGACGAGGAATCGCGCGAAAATGATCTACTCCCATTATTTTGTTGAGCATTCTGATCCGGCAAAGGCTTACTTGGGAAGGGCTCATTGCAGAGTCATCTTCATTGCTGGTCTCCAGCAATTTCGCAATAACGGTCATCACTGTACCAAAGAGCATGGCCAGGATCACGAAGATCAGGGGCCGCATCTGGTGCCAGGAGGCTTGTAAGGCAGTCCCAGATGGGACTGCCTTTTGGATGGAATCCATGTTGATGCAGCAAGCTGAGTCGAAGTGTATTTGCCATTCAGAATCAACGGTCTGTAGGTGTTTGGGGAAGATGGAGACTGAGACAATGGAAGCATCGGTAATCGGGATTCCGCATCATACCGCGAACTAAGACATCACGCCGATATGAATCTGAGAAATCCAATCCGTGCATTACTTTATGCACGTGATTTCACAATCCACTAGACTTACCGGTATGACGTATAGAATGACTTCAGCGCTTCCAAGCTGCTTGAGATACCAATGCATTACCTTGTTGAGGAGTCACCTCTCAATCAGCAATCTGCCGGTAGGCATTTTCATTGAGGGGGTTGTATTGTGGAATCGGTCCACAACCTCGCTGGTCTCGCCGGAATGCTTGTATTGACGGTTCCTAGAATATCCGATATCCTAAGGTATTGACTTGGATTTTGATTACGGCCGCAACTTTCACAAGTCACTCGTACCACCTGCTGGTGATTTCACTTTGCATCTTGGGTTTTGCTTCTTTCAACCGCTCGTAGATCGTCCGCGAACCGCCTTGTCACATGAGATGTCGTTGAGCTGTCGACGCTTAGCTTTTCGAAATTGATGCTTAGGATCACATCGAATACTAGACAAATGAATACCTGGCGATCCACCTTTGTGAAGGGACGCTCCATTATTAGAATGCCAGACTCATGTGTCCCCCCACATTTGCCTATGCTGCACGCCTCGCGCTTGGGACACCCTTCGAATTGAATCTCTTCTGCTGATGAGTCACGAATCGTTCCAGAAGTCCTTCTGAGAGCTGCAAGTAGAATCTTCCTTGGTAAGAATTCCGGGTGATGCTGGCGATCTCGATGCCCTTGATGGAATTTTGCCTTTCATCCAAGGTCTTTCAACAGCAAAGGTTTCTGTGACCAATCTTTCCGGCTTGACTAGGTGACTTGCCTTATAAGCATCCAAAAGCTCGGTGAGATTACATTCCAAGTCAGAGCACGTGGTAGGGTCTTTAGGCAGCACCTGCGCTACCTGGGATCTGAAAAAGTGTCAATACATGTCTTCGACATGACAATCACGAAAGACTGAGTTGGTGACGTACTTGCGTAGGACTTCAAGGTTTCGTGCCAGTGAGTGACGTCGCCGAATTCGTGACCTCGTAACGAACCATGCCGGGTACTTGCGTACGTCGAATTGAGATTGCGCGTCGTGCTTCCGTGCTATCGAGTGTCTTCGTCTGACCCCGAACCTCCTTCTAGACCGGGTTTGCGAGACTCCACGCTTGAGAGGTGACCTGGCTGGGGCCGAGCTCGAAGCATGAGGTGTAAAACCAGACCGAGGAAGTGCAACGGCAGGGTTCTGGCTCGGTCTCCGTGTCACCTCTTCATAGATGATCGAGGGCGACAAGTATCCATCGCGGTCCATTGCACCGTGGTGACGACGTACAAGCAGTCGAAGCCAACTGTCTCGCCATCGGCTTCTGAGGGGTCCAGCCTCCACTTTCCATATCCTTGGCTTGGGCACATATGTTCGTCTCCGAATCACTAATCTGGCAGGTCCCCTTTCTATTCGATTCACGGATCGAGCCGCACCCCCGTACTCTTCTCGAATTGCTGGCGGTGCTGGACTCTCGTGTTGGCTCTCAAACTTCGTGATCGCCAACAAAGATAGACTCCCGCCTTTTCGAGTTGCTGGCTGTAGTGAAGTCTTCCCGTTGCCTTTTATTTGAGCCATCGTCAGGGCTTCTGAAGCGGCCTTGACAGCTCGTGGGGAGTGATGCTCCGTGAACCTATGTAGATCGTCGTCGATTGAATGCGTGAGGAGTCTTCTCATAGGACTGGAGCCATCGTTTGGAGTATACACCCTGGCACGGGTGGTCTGCTCGTGAATTGTTTTCCCAAAGCCACTGCGGTCCAGTAATCTCATCGGCTTTCGTGATTCCTTGGCTCGAGTCGGATGCTTGTGTAGAATAAGATTGGCCACGTTCCTACTTGCGTGGGGAGTCCCGCTTCTCTCAGCCTTCACAAACGGCCCATGCTCATGCTTCCGGAAATTACTGTCGGCGGGAGTTCTACGAATACGTGGGGCACTTGATTCGGACTGGAGCTTAGCGCTTGCTGTAGGGTCTAAAGCTTCGAAAACAGCAGTGGATGTATCTGAATTTGATAGGCTGCTAGGTCCAGGACGTTCAGGCGGCCCGGATTTCGGTTTCTTGCTACTCCAGCTCAAACTCCGTGAGGAGATGTCGGAGTCATCCTCGGCGTGAAAATTTTTCGTACCCGCGGCAGGACTTGAGCCTTGATCGAGCTTAACGGCCAACTTCAAGCATACTGGAGCCTTTGATTTCCTGCTCCATCTCAACTTTGTATACCTCTTGATCAGCGGACCCCCAGCTTCCGATTCTACCTTAGTACTTGCTGTAGGAACTTGAATTTCTGTAGCAGCCGTAGGTGCCCTTGCATTCGCTGGACCGTTGGTGAAAGGTCGTTGTGTTTGCCTGGATGGTGGTAGAGTGGAGCCGCCGATCAACGGTCGAACAGTCGAATTGATCCGATGCCTTCCACGTATTAAGGACATGAAGCAATGGCTCCATGTTTGCCTCGTATAACAGCGCTACCGAAATTCTCCCCAGATTCTACTCGAAAGGTAGGGAGTATTATAAGAAGCATGCTTCAGTCAAACGGCCATACGGCAGGCTAGACGCAAGCGCGCGTCAAGCGGCTCTGCGAAATCCCAGCTAGCTGCATCGGGTTCATCGAGCAAGTATAATGTTGCGCGTAAACTTACTCCAGATTGAAATAAGATGCACGAGAATGATCACCGAGAAAATACAGCATATGTGAACAGCTTCATATGTATTGTATGTGTACTGTCAATATGTTGCAACCCGCCCGGGAATATTCTTCGGCTATTCCAAATTCCAGGTTCTTCATCCCGATGAGCCTGCAGTACTCGCGGCTGTTACAATGACTCCAACATGCTGCTATAGTAGTATGGCGAAGCGGCCAGGAGAATGACATATAATTCTGCGATTAAGCATTCTTGGAGACATCGATTAAAACCCCATTGGCCCTCTGCCCTAGGCTTCATTGCCTCTGCTCCAGCGCCCTGCCTCTTCGAAATCTTAGCGGATTTCCCAACTCCAACTTTGGCTCCGGTCCAGGACCCAAAGGTTCGGTAGGAGCACTAAGCGTGGTCGTGGGCTTAGGCAGGAAGTTCCCCTATCAGCCGTGAAATGGTCCTCGAACTTGCCCACGAAGCCAACTGTCAGCCAACTGTCAACACGTGAACCCGTTCTCATGCTTACTAGGTTCAACCTTGGTCTATCCGGGTACACATGCAGCGCTTCCTCGACCCGTCTTTGAACAGGACAGATAAACTCCAATGCAAGATGCCATGATCGTACTTCTCCAGTATAACATCCTTATTTCGTTATCGCCGAAAAGCCATCGTTTGCCCGAGGTGAAAGAGGCAAATAGTCAAACCGTCAAAGCTTGACTTACCGGCAAGCGAAACCACTGAGTCCCTTCTCCTCGAGCATTGCCTCATGGTCCTCTATCGCTTCCACCATCACCTGTTCTGCGCTGATCTTTCGATGTGTACCGCTGAAAAAGCCATGGCCAGCCCGATGTCAAAGAGTCAAACCGTCAGAGCTTAACTTACTGGAAGACGAAACCAATCACTCCCTTCTCCGCAAGTATTGCCTCGTGGTCCTTGATCGCTTTCACCATCACCTGTTTTGCCGGGATCTTTCCTTATGCCTTGTCTTGCCAGATGATTTTGTGTTTGCCATAAGTCAAAACCATTTGTACAAAATGGGCTGCCGAATTGTCGGATCGATTGAGCCATTGTTTGATGAAAGCTTTGCTGATGGTGAGGGACTTCCAATGCGGGATGAAGGCTTTACGTTGTTAAAGTGAGCTTCGAGGTAGCAGTATTGTTGGGTAGGATGAGGCTGGAAGGAGAAGGACGTGTGAGCGGAGAAGAGAAAGTGCCATTGAGCATAGGGGATGGGAGTGACGAGGTAGTGGCTATACGTATATAGATATATAAGATCGAACTAGAATAGTAAGGAATCAGGCACGGTGGGGAACAGACCGAAGAGGAGAACAGCTTATGGAAGTAGGAAAGAGATTCAAGCAAAACAGCGAGTTATGATATGATGCTGGAATTTCTTGAGGCTGTATGACCTCCATCGGGTCAGACCTAGGAGGAAGCAGATGCTCAGAGGAGCTGTCTAATTTGGAGCAGAGCCAGAACCCTCGATGGCCACAGCCTTCGCCGCCTTCGCCGCCTCATCGGCGTCCTCTCGTGCGATCCACCTATCCTCAATGTCTGTGGGCAAGTCGTCGCCTTAAGGGAAGAGCGGATTAGTGGATGGTTGGCCAAGTTGCTTTGGAGATACGACACTCACTCTTCTTCCCATCCTTACGCCACGTCACTCTCCCATCAGCGAAAAAATGACAAACGCATTTAAGGACCTCCTTGGCATATAGCCCAAACGTCATTCACTGCTCTTAGTCGATATTGTAGGAGTTGATGTCAAGGTTTATAGTATATTAAAAAGGAGGACAAGCCTGGCATTAGCTGCTTGAAAAAACGTGAACGGAGATGAGAGGTCAAATAGCAAACAAGGAGAAGGCAATGATGGTAGATAATCTTGGATTCGGACCAGCAAGTCTAATCACATGTAGATACTAAGTTGATGATCCGTAAGAACGCCAAAGCCTTGTACCATTGTGAGAATGAGCCTATGTTTACAAAGGCTTTTCGACAGCCTTCTTCTCCGGCGCCGACTCGGCTGCTTCGGCCTCCTCAATCCAGGGGACGTGGACGTCCTTCGGCAGCTCCACGGCTAGCAGCCAAAATGTGTTAGCCTGTGTTCGGAGGTTTCGTAATGAATACTTACTTTCTGGACCATGCTGGAAGAATTCCATCTTGCCATTCATGTAAAGATGCCCTGCGCCCACAATCACTTTCTTAGCCCATAGATAAATTGTCATCCGTGGCTTATTATTATGTCCTGGATGGGGAGGTCCGCTGCAATAATATCGTAAGTCCAGAATTCAAGAACGACATGACATGTCAATGAGGCATGTTGGTTTGGAAATGACATGATTGGAATATCGAAAGCTTACCGAGCCTCGATCAGGTCGAAACCTTTAGCTTTCATCTCCTCCTGCTTGTATTCGACGCATTTCTCGAGGTGCTCAGTACCTTCCTCAGTTCTGTGGACTTTGTCTAGATAGCCGATGCGTATGGTGCTTCTGCCCATCCATGTCATAGGTTGGGCTGCGGCTTGCACCGCACTTGTGACGAATGTCCGGATTTTATCAGCCATTGTGATTCGGAATGAAGTGTGATTGTGGTCTCAGTAGGGTAAAGGGGGCTTAAATGACTTGATAACTAGATTATGGCCCACGGTATTTGAGCTGTAAATGTAGCGGTACTTGTAGGAAATTGTATCAAGTGAGACTCGAATTGAAGTTGAGACTCCGACGCCAGTGCCAGTATCCTGTGATCTATTATCACTGTACTACAGGGCATGTGAAGAAAGTGGGGTCATGTGAATTCAGCTCCGCTCAGTCACAAGCCAAGGGTGCTTGAGCAGTTGTTTGGCGGACAGTCGCTCCTCCGGAAGCCAGCGTAGCATTGCTTTCATGAAATTAAAGAACTGCTCTTGCTCCTCTCCCGTAAGATTCTCCTCCAAGTCCCAGATTGATTTCCAGGTCGGTGCCGAAAGACCCTTCACCCGCCCTGTGTAATCGTAAGACCGTATAAATTATGCAGCTCCGTGCGCGGGTGGAGAGTCATACCTTTAGAATCGAAGAAATAACCACCTAGCCTTGCGTGCAACATAAGGTCTTTGGGTGGAGGTCCGAGATAGTAGACAATTTCCCGCAGATGACCCTTGAACGAGTACCGGTCAGTTGCAAGAACCCGGCCATCGAAGACCCTCCTTGATTCGAACAGCTCCCAGATCTGAGATACATGTGATAGTCAGCAGGCCCGTTTCTTCGAGTCATCCGAGGTAATCGGCAACAGCTACTCACAACGCATGCCAGACTCCAGATATCGGCTTTAGGGCCCCACCCTGTCTCAAGGATAACTTCCGGTGCACGTAGATCATCAGGCTGTATTAGTTCAAGGTTATGCCCCGAGGATCGCTGAGCTTCTCCAAAGTCGGCCAGTCGCACGTTCATGTGGAGATAGTCTTCTGGGGCACGCATGCCTGCTCTTCTGATTGGAGCATCCCAACGAGTCTTGCGCTTTCTATCTCTTGCTGGAAGCTGCGCCACTTGCTCAAGGTAAGCTGGAAGGACAAGCTTCTCGTCAAGTTCGCACAAGATGTTGTTACTGGAAATGTCTATGGATCATTAGACGAATGCCGCGCCAGGGGACAGATTACCTTACCTGTATGAACCAATCCGCAGCTATGCATGTGATCCAAAGCTTGAAGTAGCTGGCGGGAAATCCTTTTAGTGAGTGTCAGAGGAAGGCGTTTGCTCGCATTCCTGTTCTGAAAGATGGAGAGACACTCCCCCATTGCTTTGTAGACAAGACACATATGCTGCCCGTTCGGACCTTCGTGATAGAATGAGTCAAGCAATTGCAGGATGTGTCCTTGGCCAGGATGGTCAGGGTCGCGATCTCTGAGTTCTGCTAATATATCCCGTTCGCGGACTGCCTGTGCTTTTTTGTTGGCATCGGACGTCAAAATCTTCAGAGAGACCCATTGCTCAGTCCTTCGCGAGAAATTTTAGTCTGTGTGACTGATAAGGAATGGAGTGTTGAGCCTTACTTCTTGTCTTTGGCAAACCAGACAGTCGAGAATGCACCATATCCAAGCTTTAAAACCACGTCATAGCGACGGTTGAAGCAATCGCCGAGCGAGACTGGATGGTAGCGAAAGGGAGTATAGTATGGGATTGTCTCTTCCTCGATCTTCCTGCCTATCAGGCGCCGCCAAAGGAAAGGCAGCCTCTGCAACATTTCTGGTCGTTGCATTGGTGGCACGCAATGAAAGTAAGAGAAAACGCAAACGGCAGTGATGGATACGAAGATAAAGTACATGGCATCCTGGTTATTCTCGTGCTAGATTTTGTGCCGGGCCTCGAGTAAGCGAAGGCGCGAATTACTCCAAGACCATCAAGGTCGACGCGTCCCTTATTATTTTAGGCGCATTGATCACATGTAGTGAACAAGTGCGCCGAATTGTAGTAGTGGCTCCTTGCTGGATGCTGTAACTTCTCATCATGCTTATCACATACTAATCGGCTCCTCAAGTCAATCACAGCCATAGCAATCCTAGAGAAGTGTCACAGTCATCATCTTCGCTCTTTAATTCATCACAGCGAATTCGCAGACAGGAGACTGCAGCATCGTTGACCACATATCGAAGGTTCCTTGAATGGAATGACGCGTTAAACGGGAACCGCATCAAGAGAGGCGACACGATCACGTGACTGTAATATAAATTACGCAGGGTCTGATTTAATATTCCGTAGCGATCGTGCCTCTTGGGTCAATTCCTTCTCTTCAGTCAAGCAATTCTATGGTGAGCTGAACCTCACAATACAGGGAAGCTAGAATCTTTGTACTGGAGAGCAAAAGATATTTCGAAATCTTCATATACTGCTAGGTAGTTCCTCGCAACAAACAACATCATCCAGGATACTATCAACAATTGAAAATACATTATTCAGCCCATCATTAGGCGGATAGATCATATTTGATCGCTATGTCCACCCATGCTGCTGGTTGAACTTATCGACTACTGCCCTAGTTGTCTTGACAATCTCTATGCAGCCAGGGGAATCCGAATGACAGCATATCGAAATCGGGTAGTCCTTTACAGGAAGCTCAACAACACTACCGTCAACCGCTGTTACCGACTCCGTTGTGATCTGCTGTTCAACATGCCTCTGCACATCCTCTGACTTCCAGGGCCTAATGCTGAGATTAGCAGCGTTCCCAATATTGTTGGGGACGCAGTCTTCATACTTTTTGATCCTGTCAATCACCAGCATCCCATCAGCATTATACTTCACGTCCCCATACATCTCGGCCCAGAACTTAATCCCCAGATCGTTCGCCGCCTTCTCCATGTTTGTCCCGGCAAGGCCAAATACCGGTATACCTTTAGGGATCCCTTTCATGACCGCAACGGCCACATCATACTCTCGACACATCATGCCATAAAGCACGCCATGCGGCTTGACGTGGTGCAGTGGAACATCCTCGGGGTCCAGAAATGCTCTGAGCGCGCCGACTTGATAGATAGTAATAGCTGTAAGCTCTTCGGGCTGGAGCTTCATCTCCCGGCGGCCGAAGCCTTGTAGGTCTGGAAGGCCGGGGTGGGCGCCGATAGCGATGTTATGGGATTTGCAGAGGCGCACGGTATTCATCATGATGAGCGGGTCGCCGGAGTGGAAGCCACAGGCTACGTTGGCGTGCGAGATGTAGGGCAGAAGTTCCTCGTCGGGCCCCTAAGAATTTGGTTAGTATATCTGGACGATCTGAATGGAAGAACGTATTTACGCATTTGAGGTTCCCATAGCCTTCTCCCAGGTCAACGTTGATGAGCGCTTTGTGCTTGATTGGTCCCATGCTGATGACTCAAGGCCTCATGTAGTGGCAGTCCGGATCTTGTCAAGGATCTCTGACGTCCTTTCAGACCTGCTGGGAGCCCTGACGTGGGGTTTCAATTGCTGAGCCTGGCCCCTCATCGAACTGACTTCACCCCGCATCTGTGATTGTAACTCCTGCTCCTCCCAATCTAGATCTGCGGTCCTTGATTAGAATAGTATTGCTGAAAGCCTGCATCTTCTACGACATACGCAGCGGAACCGCCATTGAAGGCATTCCTGATCATGATGGAGAGGCTGAAGACGTTGCTCGTCGCGAATAGAGGAGAGATCGCTGCAAGGATCATCCGAACGGCCAAGTATCTAACCGAGCTACTACCCCTTTCACTCTGCATGCGTTGACACCGGCTAGGAAGCTGCATATTCGTACAATAGCAATCTACACAGAAGCAGATGCGGCCTCAAGCCATGTCTCTGAAGCTGACGAGTCCGTCCTGCTACCTAGTGGAAACGCTAAGGGTTATCTTGATAGGTAAGCTGAATCTCAATAGTCCACGACTTTACTATTCCTGTCTTGTTTCCATGGAACTCTCTGTGCATGCGTACATGCTCTTCATATTGTTCCGTCCTAAAGGCTGCATGAAACTACGTGTGTGCTGTTTGTCTCTTCCAAGTCCTGACCCTGATCTCTTCCCATTTGTGGCAGTGACGGCATCATCAAGATAGCGCAAGAGTACAACGCCGATGCTATCATACCTGGTTACGGATTCTTGAGCGAGAACGCGTCCTTCGCTCGCTCTATCGCCTCTGCGGGTCTGGCGTGGGTCGGACCGTCGCCTTCGAGCATTGAGTCCTTTGGTGTCAAGCATACCGCCCGTGAACTCGCAGCTAAGGCTGGCGTACCCATTGTGCCTGGCTCCGAAGGTCTGATCGGTAGCGAAGAGGATGCTGTCAGGACAGCTGAGCGTCTCGGCCTCCCAGTCATTATTAAGGCCACCGCCGGGGCCGGAGGCATGGGTCTGTCCACCTGCCAGGATATTGCAGAGGTCAGGGAGGCATATGCGACAGTCAGGTCCAGAGGTGAAACGCTGTTCAAGAATGCTGGCATGTTCATGGAATGCTTTTATCCGGATAGCCATCATGTAGAGGTTCAGGTCTTTGGCAATGGTCAAGGAAAGGCGATCCACTTCGGCGAGAGGGAATGCTCGATTCAGCGACGGCACCAAAAGGTCGTCGAGGAGTGTCCTAGCCCATTTGTAGAGAGACACTCAGGGCTAAGGAAGAAGATTTGCGACGCAGCTGTCCAATTGGCGGAGTCAATCAAGTACGGTTCTGCCGGCACCATCGAATATCTCGTGGACGACAGGACAGCTGAATTCTTCTTCCTTGAGATGAATACCCGTTTGCAAGTCGAGCATGGTATAACGGAACAGTGTTATAACGTCGATCTCGTACAGCTTATGCTGGAGCAGGCAGATGCAGAGCTCCTAGGCAAAGGTGGGATTGACGCAACTAAACTTCAGGCGATGCAGCCTACCGAGCCAAAGGGAGCCGCTATTGAAGCTCGTGTCTATGCTGAGAACCCAGCCCGCGATTACGCCCCGTCCCCAGGGACACTACAAATTGTCGAATGGAAAGTGCTGGAGGGGTCGAGACTGGATACGTGGGTGCATACAGGGACTATGGTTTCTTCATACTACGATCCCCTGCTTGCAAAGATGATGTTCCATAGCTCTGATAGAGATGGTGCTATCAAAGGTATGTACCAACTGCTGACCCAATCCCGCATTTGTGGTCCACCTACCAACCTCGACTTTCTGGCCACAATCCTGGCAGACGAACGATTCGTAGCAGGAAACACAATGACCAAGTTCCTCAACGACTTCACATATGCGCCAGTAGCCATCGATGTGATCAGTGGCGGAGCATACACGACCGTTCAAGACTATCCAGGCCGCCCAACGATGGGTCGTGGCTTTCCTCATTCGGGACCCATGGACCCCCTCGCCTTCCAAGTGGCGAATTTGCTTGTCGGAAACCATCCTGGCAAGGAGAGTCTCGAAATTACATTGGATGGCCCTGAGCTTCTCTTCCTGGGTCCAGCTGTAATCGCGATTTGTGGAGCGCCGATGGAAATCAGTGTTGACGGAGGAGCTATTCCAATGTGGACCAGAACCAAGATTGAAGCACGACAGAAAGTGAAAATAGGAAAGACCATAGGTGGCGGCTGTCGTTCGTATTTTGCAATCTATGGCGGTCTCCCAAGTGTCGCAGAGTGGTTCGGGTCCAAGGCAACCTCTCCTGGTGTAGGCGTTGGTGGCTATCAAGGTAGAGCACTTGCTTCTGGCGATTTCCTTGCGACTACCAAGCAAATACCCAATGAATTGTCCCAGCCGCTTAGTATACCCGACCATCTTATTCCGAAGTACCCAAGCCACTGGTCTTTAGCCGCTCTCCCAGGCCCCTACACGACAGGCTTCCTGACTCCCTCCGATATCTCTATGATTTACGATACAACATGGCAGATATCTCACAACGCTGCTCGTGGAGGCATCCGGCTGGTTGGAAACAAGCCAAAGTGGGCGAGGCTAGACGGTGGGGAAGGTGGTGCGCACCCGAGTAACGTGGCCGAATATGGCTATCCTGTTGGAGCTTTAAACTGGACCGGTGACGACCCTTGCATCTTCCCTATCGACTGTCCGGACTTTGGCGGCTTCGTTTCTAGTACAACTATTGTGAAAGGGGAATTTTGGCGGCTGGGGCAGATGAAGGCCGGCGACACGATGCAGTATCGAGAAGTCTCACTAGAGCAAGCGCTGGCCATGCGGGCACAGATTGATAATTTTATTGGATCCATAGGTGAGGGTTGTGTAGGGAGGAAGAACTTTGAAGAGATCGAGCCTCTTGACTACGACAAGTTACCATTTTCCGGCAAATCAGAGATACCAGGGGATGCCGTAGTCCACCGTATTGATGAGAAGGGAAACCAGCCATTGACAACATATCGACAGGTGCGTACAATATACTCATACGATCGTTTTCTTAAGCCGCATATAGTAGGCTTTGGTAGGCTAGCTCGTCGGCTTCTGTCTTTCAATTCTTGCGCTACAGCCATAGCAGCTGTCAAGCCTTATCCCATGCGGCGGTAAGAGGTGTTGCGTCTGTTCTGCTGAAAGCCCGTTTTGACGGCTTCACGATGGGCTGGTGAACCAATGGAGGCCCATAGAGCTGATAAGGCAAAGCGTCAAAGCGTTTGCCTTAGCCATCTCGCATCCTCGTTGATCACTCACAAGATATGAAGCTAAAATCTGGTACAGGGTGGCGACGACTATATGCTAGTGGAATATGGCAACGGCGTATTCGACCTAAACAACCGCTGCCGCGTCACCGCTTTGATCAAAGCCCTCAAAGAGTCCAAATCTGATATCACCTTCTCAACCGGCCTTATAAATACCGTAGGCTGCTGCAATAGTACGTCGTTCATCCTGCTCTTCTCTTCGGTGACCTAGCTGTGTTTTCATTGAAATTACTGACCGACCGCCACTGCAGCTCTCCTTATCTACTACAACGGCCTTCAAATCCCACAAGCTCGCCTGATCGAGCACCTCGTCTCCCTAGAATCCTCGATCGGAGACCTCTCCCGCGCCAAAGTACCGAGCCGCCTTTTCAAGCTCCCCATCACCTTCGATACCGCTGGTGAGAAAAAAGCCATCCAGCGTTACATGGAGACCCAGCGACCTTACGCCTCCTACCTACCCGACAACATGGATTTCGTCGCCAAGAACAACGGGCTGGAGAAGGAAGATCTAAAACGTATCTTGTTGGGCAACAATCTGATAGCTGTGAGTGTAGGCTTCTTTGCGGCGCTGCCGCTGTGTCTGCCAGTTGATCCAAGAAAGAGGGTTTACTGCCCGAAGGTGAGTCTCATCTGGAATTTTACTGGCATGGTTTAAGTTGGTAAACAGATGAACCCCTCCCGTGTCTTCACGCCCGAAGGTCAGGTCTCGTGGGGCGGCGCATGCATGGCTCTCTATAATGTGGAGTCTCCCGGTGGCTATCAATTGACAGGTCGCACTGTCCCGGGCGTGGACATATTGGGGTCGAAGAAGGGATACTCGCTTTCACGCCCGTGGCTGTTCGAGGATTTTGACCAATTATCGTTTCATGAGGTTAGTGAAGAAGAGTATAAGAAGCAGCTGGCTATGTTTCATAGCGGGCGGTACGAATACTTGGTCGAGGACACTGAATTTGACATGGAGGAACACAATCGCTTGCTACAGGATACGAAGGAGGAGGTGGTGGCTATCAGGAAGAGACAGAGCGAGGCGCAGAAGAAGATGGATGAGTTAGAAGCGGAACTAATGGAGAAATGGACGAAGGAGAAGGCGGAGGGCAAGATACCAATGGACAAAGTGGAAGCCCTACTGAATGGTACGAGACACCTTTTCTCAATCATGCACGACACAGAATGTCTGCAAGCTCAATCAACGAAAGCACGATCGTTCTAACCTCTCTTCTCAGATCCTGCAATATCCAAGGTTACGAGCCCACTGAATGCCAATGTCTGGAAAGTCATAGCAAACGAAGGTGACGAGCTCAAGGCAAATGACGTGGTGACGATTCTGGAGGCTATGAAACTGGAGATCGCTGTTCGAGCTGACGATGAGATTGCTGGAGCTAAAGTAGAGAAGCTGCTGGTAAGGCCCAATGATGTGGTAAAAGCCGGAGATCCTGTTGCTCTTGTGCGGAAGCGCGACAGCTGAATCAGATTATTTGACTTGCGCAGATCAATGGAGTCAAAGTATTATGAGTGTGTCCTAGATCTGATCCCTTTGCATTGAACGAAGAACCGGCACCAGGCTTTAGACATAGTCAACAGCACTAGGAAAGCCGAGGAGGCAAAGCTTCGCTGCTGCATGAATCACGTGCCCACTCACCATCTTCCGCTTGAACTCTTGCGTCCAACACGAACTAAATGAAGCGTAGATGAACCGTGATAATAGATATAGCCTTACTTGCCTTGCAGCATTTATCTATTTGTGCCGTGTAGGAATTGAACAAGTGGATATCAATCATCCCTCCCCTCGACCAAGTCGAGTATAAAAAAACTAAACTGAATGAACGCAGCAGGGCCGGACTCGAACCCGCACCTCCAATCGAATGCAATCCACCAAACCCGCGGCCCTTGATGATTGAACACCCCAAACCTCCAAAAAGAAATGGTTCCAAGGGTCCCCCAATGTTCTCTGGGAGATAGCATTGGCCGGCTCAGCAGGGGGGCGGGCACTGCGCATTTCTGCACATTGAGTGTGTCCGGTCTTTACTATGTCCAGGCGTACGTCTCCACGGTGACGGAGAACTTAGAGAGGGTGAAGTGGACATAGTGAAACTACCCGAAGGTCGAACCACTAAAGCCACGGAACCTAGAACACTACTACAGAATTTGAAAGTCATTATTACCCATTGCTTTCGTTAGGTTAGACATATGACTCTAACATCTCGATAGCAGCTGTGGTCAAACGCATGCTCAGACCCCTTGTGTGAACCAGACATGTCTCAACTCCACTGAGCGGTTGCTAGGGATTGACACTCTACCAGCGGTCCTAGGAAACAACGATCAGATAATGACAATGCATACGCATCTAGGAGACACACGGAATGGCACAAGGAACTGAAAACTACAAAAGAGACTATGGCTGTCCCTACCTTTTCCGATCTGTAAGTTCCTCCTCACTGCTCAAGAGACTAGGGGGACAGTCGTACAACTTCCTGCCACCTACTTCTTATCTGCGGGATTATTTGTTAGCGTGACAGGATTCATTGATACACCGACCTCAAGGATCGGTGGGTGAGGAAGCAATAGTACCTCATGATAATCTCGTGGAAAAATGCAGTCCTGCTCGCGCTTACCACTGCCGCCTTGCCGCGCTTCATCGGCCGATACGAAATCCCTCAACCTCGGCATCCAACGCCGCCGCCCCTGCCTCGGAGCAATTGATTAGGGACCAAGATTACATTTTATCTCCGAGGCGTTCAATTGTTCTGGTCTACTCCCTGCTGTATGCAAGTCTTAAAAGCTCCCTTTCTCATACCTCAAGCTCTTCCTTGCTTTCATTCTCTTCTCCGGAGCTCTAAACCCTACTCTAACATCTCGAGCGGACGCCGCCCAGCATTCCGCACAATGGCCTCCGCAACCACCTTCTACGACTTCAAACCCCTCGACAGTAAGCCTCCTCTCCCCCAATAAGCCCCTCCACCTCGCTAACCCCCCACCCCAGAAAAAGGCCAGCCCTACCCCCTCTCCACCCTCAAAGGCAAAGTCGTCCTCATCGTCAACACCGCCAGCAAATGCGGCTTCACACCCCAATTCACCGCCCTCGAAACCCTCTACAAATCCATCTCCGCCTCGCACCCCAACCGCTTCGTCATCCTCGGCTTCCCCTGCAACCAGTTCATGCAGCAGGACCCCGGCAACAACGATACCATCCAGGAGTTCTGCCAGGTCAACTACGGCGTCTCGTTCCCGGTGCTGGGGAAGACGGACGTGAATGGCGACAAGGCGGAGCCGGTGTTTGAGTGGATGAAGAAGGAGATCCCGGGGCTGATGGGGATGAAGCGCATTAAGTGGAACTTTGAGAAGTTCTTGATCAGTGCGGACGGGAGGGTGGTGCAGCGGTGGGCGAGCACGACGAAGCCGGAGACGCTGGAGAAGCCGATTTCGGAGGAACTCAAGAAGGGTGGGGAGGCGAAGGCGGAGTTGTGAGGAGTGTGCGGTTGGAATGACTCAACGTTTGGACGCTTTGACGAGCCTGGTTGGTTGGTGTCTCTTTACGCTTTTTAGCAATGAAGTTGTTTCGTCAAGTCAGTAGGGGCTCGTGCTTGCTCTGTGACATTTTCAAGCCAAGGTCTCGAGCTCGAGGGACCAATTCTGCAGTGCCGTTTTCTGCCCGTGTACGGAGAAATTTCGTAGCTTCTCGTATTTGACTACTGTTACTCTCTTCCAGCATTCCGCATGTCTTCGGAACGGTAGCTACTTACTCGTGCTCATACTGAACTGCTCCTTATACCTTGGCTTATCCCACAGCATTCGTTGCAACAGCCTGCCGTCAAGGCTTTATCATGAAACCTGATTCGGGCGTTGCTACTACCTGTGCGAGAACGGGAGAAACGACGGACCACGGGGATTTTCAATCCACATAGTCGAATCACGATGCGAATCATTTATGTAAATATTAAGGTCAGACATTGTTGTAATAATCCTCTTCGAACAGATATCAGTGGTCCGACCTTGACTTGAGATGAGATGAGTTCATTTTCTAATCAAAACATATTGCTGAGGCAAAGAACCCCAATGTAGCAGAGTAGTGGTATACACAGCCCCCAACGCCTCGCTATGCGGAAATCGTGTCTCTTCTATCCGTATTTCCTCCAAGACCAAGGCATTACTCATCCAATATCTATCCAACTCCAGGTATGCAGACCCCAAAAGTACATACTCTTAAACAAAATTAGCCCACAATGATATGTCCTAATACCGGCTCCAGAATCAATGGTCGTTGAAGAAATAGGTTCCAGATTGTGTGCCTGTATACTTTAGTCTTTCGGCGTGCTCTCTGCCAGCCGTGCGACCGTCTCCTCCAACTTTCGAAGCCGCTCATCCTTCTGCTGGAGTTCAAGCTGGAGGCTTTTGATCTGCGCTCGAAGGTCTCCGGACTCCACAATATCATCTATGGTATCTGCTGCTGGGTCCTTCGCATTAGATGCACCGGCGCCTCCTATGGGTTTGCGTCGCTTGCCGGATTCTGGAAATTGATGAATCTCTTCCTCAGCTCCTTCGTCAGATAGCTCCCTTCTTCGTTTTCTGCGTTGACTGCCTGTGGGTATGGGTGTTGCCACTCGGTCGCCGCCTTCTTCCTCCACACCTCTGTGCACTCTCCTCAGATGCTCCACCAGGTTCTCCCGTCTCGAGAAACCCGTGCCCGTGCTCCGCTTGCAGTCTTTGTGCGGACACACGCACCTCGCCTTAGGCCCACCATGCTGCTTATGGACCTCGCGTTGATGTCGTAGCAGACCACCGCTATACGTGAACCCGAGGATTTTCTCGCAGCCACGCTCTTCGCAGACATAAGGCCGGTTATGCTTGTCCATGTGCTTCGTCCATTCGCATTTCCGCGTGAAAGTTAGCGGATCCGACGAGCAGTCTTTGTGGGTGCAGTAAATGAGGCCCTTATCGTTGCGAGAGGGCTCCTCCGACTTGACGGACTGTGGACTGCCGTAAGTGCTCGATCTTCTTGAGGCTGGGATAGTAGTGTAAGGAACAGTAGTCGTACTTGCGTCCGCGGCTGGGTATATGGATAGGGATGGCGATCTGCTTTGGCCCGACATCTCGCTGCGTGGACTTGGATAGTCTGGCATGTTGCTCGGTACTAACCCAGATCTGTTGGCTATTCCGTGACCTGGAATTACTGTAGTGGCCCCTCGTCTTCCCACGTCTCTACTACCCTCGTACGCGAGTGCGTGAGGAGGTTGCTGGACATACGGATAGACAATGGTCGCCGTTTGGAAATGTGAATTTGTTGGCGTTGGGATCGCTAGGTTTTCCGGAGGAATCTGCTGGTTGATGGCAAAGTTATAGCCTGGATCATAGGTGAAAATTGAAGATCCGTTGTTGCCTTGGTATTGAGGCCGAAATTGTAGTGGGGTCGCAAACAAGGCCGGAGAGGTAGAAGGGCTAGCAGATATATAAGGACTCGACGTGGCGCTAATAGAAGATGCAGGCAGGGTATAGTAATCTGTAAGACCTGCAATGTTAGGTTAGTCATATGCAAAGGCATGTCTCGTGACTTCGCATCAAAGGGTCTGACTCACGATTGTCGCGTTCGCTAGTGTGGGTTGGGTAGCGAGAATGACTCTCTCCCTGCGGCACTGCCCGTAACGGATTTAACGGCGCATTGATGGGGAACGTGTTCGCAGTCCAGGCTTCCGTCTGTTCTATCAAATCAAGTTCTCAGCGATTCATACCATCCCCAAAGTCGCCTTGCCACTTACGAGGAACGGTGGCACTTGCAGCTTCCTGTGGCGGCTGTGGCGAATGTCCTGTCCAAAAGGTGTATGGAAATCCTTCTGCCTGGTCTGGCATGCGTGTCGAATCGCCATCGGCATAAAACATCCAGCACACACCCCACAAGACAATCAACGATGGCTTGATATTCCATGGCCATGTCGTGCTGAGCGGTCTTCGGCTGCTCGACCATTCAGAGAACCAGGACACACTTGTGTGTCGGCGCTGTCTCCAATACTGGTACCAAGCAACAAGATCTCCCTCCAAGCGCTTGAGGCTGATTTGAATTAGCGCTTCAAGTGCAGCCTGTTGTAGGCATCGAAGCATATGCTCGAGGTTCGCAAGCCCCTTCTCGCATTCAAGACCGAAAGAGTACAACGGATCACCTAGCGTTCCTAGGCTACCGGTGCATTGGCTGCCTGAGAATCTCCGTAACCTGAGGATCAACAGCGTAGTCAAATCGAGAACACTGCCGAGCTCTTGCGCGTCTTTGAATGCAAGTGCTCGTTGCGCGTCATACTGCAAAAAGAGCTTGTCCTGAGTGGCGACTATGGCTATTGAGGCTTCCTGGCGCTTAGTGCTTACGTCGAGCTCGCGAAGTAATCTGAGAGAAGACTCCGTCAGCCTTTCGTACGTCAAAAGAAGGTCATGACTCACTCTATAGTTCCAGGTTTTGATGCCAAGCCTCTTCTGCATACGCAATGCCTATCGAAGCTGGGACCGACATGCTGTTGAAGTCCCGAATGTTTACAGAAATTGGTCGGTGAAGAGTGATCAATCCTGTCAACGCCGTAATTGCCTGAATTGGAGTGCACTGAGAAATTGTAGCTTCTAATGGTAGAGACGTCAAGCGAGGGCTTGTTCGAACGCTGACGAGAGTGAATATTTGACTTCACGCGACTTATGAAACTGTGAACTAGACGAGCAAGGGTAATTGCAGCATAGATAGAAGGACGACGACCCTGAGTATCTGAGTGTTCCGACGTAGAGTCATTGTACTTGCGGGGGCGAGTCATGGTGACAGCCGAAACACGAATCCGAGTTCTGCACTATCACACACAACGACCAAATAAAGGAAAAGCAGCGAAGATCGACAATAAGTATCATCCCAGTTAAGCATCTTCGTTCTACGGGCCATTGAGCAGACATCACTTTCAGCAAATCGATGGAACAGAAAATGGTTAGCAGTAAGCCACATTGTCACACGGCGTCAGGCGTACTCAAAGGTGGAAGACTCAGCATCCAGCAATAGCACGAAACATAACATTATGCAAGATCTTTTCGCGAAGTGGGAGGCCTGACAGGTGTTAAGTCATTTCTTGAGGTCCTCGAGGAGACTTTCAGACGGTGAAAGAATTAAGACAAGCTTTCGAGCAGATGTGGCTGTCCTTGAGGCTGTGCTCACCAGCCACAGGTCTTCCTCTTCCTCAGCTCGTCAGACATAATGGCTCAATGCACCATTGTCTTCGTCATCCAATGGCAAAGCTCGCGATTGTTGCTCCAATGCAGGGAGGAAGCATTAAAGAGATCAAAAGAGGCATTGTAGCTCGGTTTTGGTGGAGACTACTAACAAAGAGCAGTCTTCTACCAGCATTATTCTCACCGACAATTCGGTTCCCGGACCTGGTGCTGTTTGTCTGCCCTCGAAGCATTGTAGCTGAACATTCTCGAACCGCGCCTGTCAACGATGCTGTTATGCACTAGGTAAGCTTGAGCCACAGTCAAGACCTATGCTACTTCTACGCAGTAAGTCATCGAGGAGATGACGCGAGGACGCTTATGAAAATCGAAAGTGCACAGAGCTCTTACGACGCTGTAATGTCGCATTCGTTAGGGGTGCATCTTTGCAATCGGAGTGGCAGACTCGACATACGGGGCTGCTTTACTCGCCAACCAAAGATAACTTAAGAGCTTGCTCGCGTTCGTCAGTAGAGAACAACGAGGCCAAGGCCAGGATAGGCCTACGCTCTACAGAAAGATTGATTTAGGTGTTGGGGGCCTCACAGGTGTGGCTCAACTTCATCTGCAGCCCAGAAAGGCGACGGAAACGTGCATCTGCAAGACGCGAACCGCATCTCAACCTATCAGGTCTTGTTGTTGCCGAGCTGCAGCCGCAGGTTCGGAATGACCGACAACATCATCATACACAATATTGAAAGCCCGAAGACAAACAAATGTACGGCTCACTGATCATGCGATGGCTGCGCTCGATCCTATCCGCGCAGAGACTCAGTTGCCCCTTCAAAAGATTATCATGAGGCCAGAAGTCGATTCGTTGCATAGTCAGATCGTCCGACTCCTGCCTTTCTGCGCCATCATCATGGCCTGAGACTTCCGATCTGATATCAACTGTACTGTAAGCCAATTTGTTTGCAAGAGGCTTCCTTGCCGCGTCTCTCTCGAACGGGTTAACTATGATGCAGCGCGTCATCTCAACGTGGAGTGTACGAATCTTTCGCGCATTGTTGCTTGAGTGCGCCGTCGACCAAGAACTCTCCATGTTAGCTATGGGTCTGCACTGGGAAGTTAATTCATCGTCAACCCCTTAGTCTAGTCGTTCAACGACTGCCAAAACCGAGTGCATTGTAGCATTGCAGAAAATATCAGTGCTATTGGCACACACGTTGCTCAAACAGAGTCTTCATGGGCAAGATACTCTCCTTTCGCTTTGCTCGAGAGACCTGCCTGGATATGAAAGCTATTGACACGATTACTAAAATCATTCGGGACCCAAGATCGTCTTCTGCAAATCTCTACAGTTGATGCTCTGGATCAACCGCGAATATCAGCGAGAACCTGTGTCGATTCAGTTAACAACGTCTGCATTTTAAACCAGCTACTATGCTCTGTGTTGTTGCGCTGCCTCTTTGCGTGATCCTAAACATGCTTTGCCATATCATCTCGTTTCATTTTCTTAGTACAATAAACAAAGACTAAGCCTTTATACAGCGCGTGCAAAGCGTGGAAAGGGTACGGCTCGGCAAAGCTCGTTTGTCTCGTGTGTCTCATTGAGTCTTTCAGCTGCTTGTTACTATCTTGCGGGACTCTTTCGGCGGACAAAGACACTTAATTCCATTCTCCTCACAAGGAGTCCCTCTTTGTGAACCAGGTAACATCGCTATCAGACCCAGTCAGCCAGTACGCAACACCCAGTCTCATTTCCTTGCCAAACAATAAACTTACTTTTCCAAGCTATTCCATTCCCTTCTCAAGGAGTCTCTCTTTGTGAACCAGATCATATCGCTATCAGACCTATCACGCCGGTACCCAACATCCATCCTCTTTTCCTTGCTAGATAATAAGTTAACCTTTCCCAGCCAATTTTACCGCTGATGCCGAACTATTAGCAATGTCCGAATTCCGCCCTGTTCGCCTCTTTACTTGGCGTACTATCAACCGCGAATTCGTCAAGAAGCGGTATGGCTGGCCCCCCTTTGGGTGGAAAATAGTGGAGGGCCCAGAGTTGGCCCCTGAAGCATACTACGATGCAGACGATGTACTGGCTGAGTCTGGCATCTTGCTACGAACCAGACCCCTGGAAAGCAACGGCCGAGTGCATATAGAAGCGTTGAAAGTCGACCCGCGTGGCCCATTCGTCAATATCGAGAGAGACGAAATCAATAACCTCATCACCTACCACTTCCAAGGTTCTACTGGCGCGACGACGGTCAAGGACCTGGACCCGCTGTGCGTCATGAAGACAACCAGGACCATTATGGAAGCGAAAGAGAAGTTCAGAGGAGAGGAGCGCAAGTTCAGGATCGTCCTCGACCGAACAATCTGGTATGCTATATATTCCCAGCACCAGTAACCACATCTGAGGTGACAAAAGCACCGAGAGGTGTCCCTACAGTATTGGTTTCAAGTGCATAGTTCACGGCTCGATCCATGACCCAATGAGGCGATGCTGACACCTTATGTTTGTAGGGGCCACAAGGTCGGGATGCTGGTACTTGTGGCTGGTGAAGTTGGGAACGCTCACGCTCAGGTCGATGCCTTCATGGCGCGCTTTCCAAACTTCTTCAATACGTGGGATGTGAGTGTTACGTTGGCGTCCTGGCAGGAGATAATGGGCATTAGCTCTTGAGGGAGCGCAATCTTCACCTTCGTCCGAGGATTTAGTCCTCACTCAGAGAGGGAATGCGTGTGCATGCTACAAGCTATCGGTTAGCTGGTTATGAAATGCGACTTCTTCTCACACTATCCCTTGACATCGTGAACCAATTAATCTTGTCTGTCCCATGATATCGAGAAACCGCACACTCCTTTCAAACCACGCTAAGACCTTAAGCGAGCATAAGCCCTGACAACCATCCAATTTTTGGCTTCTTGAGAAGAGTGACTCTCTTGACGGCCTCCTGCCTAAATTTAGCACATATCACCACCATGTCCACCCCGCCGCCTCCTCCCCCACCATTCGCCCACACCTCCCCCACGCCCACCCTCCTCTCCCAAGGCGCCGAAGCCCTCCTCTACCACACGCACTTCCTCCTCCCCTCCAACCCCTGCGTCCTCAAATACCGCCCCCCGAAACCCTACCGCCACCCCACTCTCGACGCCCGCCTCACGAAACATCGTATCCTTAGTGAAGCACGCACAATGGTGAAGCTCCGCCGCGAGGGATTGCGAGTCCCTGGAGTGTTGAGCGTGGACTGTGAAGGCGCGGGGGGCGGCGGCTGGATGATCATGGAGTTTGTGGAGGGGCGGACGGTGAAGGAGGTGTTGCAGGAGGTTGGGAGGGTGAGGAAGAGAGGGGAAGGAGGAGGGCTGGAGGGGGGGGTGAGGGGGTTGATGGGGAAGGTGGGGACGGTGTTGGGGAGGATGCATGAGTTGGGGGTTATACATGGGGATTTGACGACGAGTAATTTGATGTTGAGGCCTGGGGCTAGGGAGGGGGGAATGGTGAATGGTGATGCGCCTGAAGAGGATGCCGAGGGAAATTTACGGCAAGAGCTGGAGGGTGGGGAAGTGCTGCTCATTGATTTTGGGTTGGCGGCACAGGTCGCGCAGGATGAGGACAGGGCGGTCGATCTTTATGTGTTGGAGAGGGCGTTCGGGAGTACACATCCGGAGGCAGAGGAGGGGTTCAAGGAGGTCCTTGGAGTCTACGGGGAGAGCTACAAGGGTGCCAAAATGGTGTTGAAGAGGTTGGAGGAAGTCAGGATGAGGGGCCGGAAGAGGAGTATGCTTGGGTGAGAGGGGGAACAAGAGCATGGAAAGCACAAGCACGCCAGGGATGATGATATTGGTCTCTATTCGCGGATCTCGGCCATTGCGAAGTACCCTTTATACTCAATTACACCTCGATCTCGAACCACAGCAGTGTACTTCACCACCCACTGCGGCTCGACCTCGCCCTTCAACCCATCCGACCCGCTCTCTAACCCAGCTAGTACACCGGCTCCCTTCTCGCCGCGGCCGAGCAGCTCCCTCACCGTACCTCTGGGCAAGATGTTGGTGCAGTCATTGTGAGTAAGCAGTTCGATCTTCTGGCTTTTCGCATACAGTATGAGAGACTTCGGTACCACGCAGCAATCCTTCACGTTGATCTGGTCCACTGACGGCTTCACTTTAGTTCTTGGAAGAAATCTCTCCAGCCTTTCGTTACCGAACTCTGAGAGACCGATCTGCTTTGCAATGCCCGCAGAATGGAGACATTCCAATGCTCTCCATGTTTGTACCATGGCATCAAGATCCTCGCCCTCGCCGCTCTGCGAGTCCTCGTCCTCTTCTTCATCATCCGCGTCAAAGGACACACCTGGAAATGATACGATGAGCAGGTCTATGGAATCCATATGGAGTTCCTTCAGAACCAGGCTCACGGCTTCCTTGGCGTGCCGACACCGATCTGATGCAGATGTGTTGGGAAGGAAGAAGAGCTTGGCCGTGATGTCGTACTGTGACCTCTCCTCTGTGAGGCCAGTTTGATTAAAGGCAATGGAAGGCACATACAATGAGCCATCTTCGTAAGCTGTCCATGCCGAGTAAGGTGTTTGTACTCGTTTGGGCCTCTCTGCTGGTGGATGGTCCGCGGTTCCATTTGTTGCTGGTGCAAACGCTTGCTTTGAAGCTTCAAAATTCGAACGCAGAGAGTTGATGAGCTCGACATTGGACTTCTCTGAAGTTGGGCGCCTTATTATGGATGGCCCCCCATTCATGATGTTACTAAGACAATCAATGAACCTTTGTTAAGCATGGACATCAACAGTCACCTACGAGGTTGATAGGATAAGCTCCGTCATCCTGAGGCTAGGCGACGTATCAAGGTCGGATCGTACGAAGTAGTAATCTGCTATCAATGGGCTCTTATGTGAGGCCTCATTCGGGACCACGAGCTACGTTTGGCTGCGGCTTAGGGCTGACGGGCTTTCCGAGCTCGATTAATACTTTAAAATTGGTCTCTATTGAACGGTAGACCCCGTAGCTGCTTCATTTTCTGTTCACCAAGTTTCAGGCTGCTTTCTGTCAGATATGTGAAGAATTAATGTGACTTTTGTGAAGGACTTGGGGTGTTCGTCTTTGGTGGGGGAACGGCAAGAGGGGTCCACTTATTTTGCCGAAGGAACTTTCCTAACCACACCCAATTGTCGTTTCTCTGCATCAAGCAGGTTGTCCTCGAGAATGGCCATAAAGTATGTCAAAACCCCCATTGCCAGATGTTGCTCAAGCATACATTATTGACACTTATCCAGCTATCTGATCCTCCTTTCGAGGCAGGGGAAAGTGGTGCGCACTCGTCACCCACCTTTTTATTCAACGCACAAGCTAACATAAATCAATTTCCAGCGTCTTGCCAAATGGTTTACCACACTGTCTCCCAAAGACAAAGCCAAAATCATCAAGGATGTGTCCCAGCTTGTGCTCTCGCGAAGGACGCGTATGTGCAACTTCTTGGAATACAAAGGCAAGCAAGGGTTTCAGCAGGCTCTCTATATCACGCTCTGCTGACTTCAAAACCCAGATACCAAAGTAGTCTATCGTCGATATGCCTCCCTCTTTTTCATCGCCGGCTGCTCCTCTACAGACAACGAGCTCATCACCCTTGAGATAGTCCACCGTTATGTTGAGCAGATGGATAAATACTACGGCAATGTCTGCGAGCTGGACATCATCTTCAACTTCCAGAAAGCCTACTTCATACTCGATGAACTGTTACTGGCGGGAGAGATGCAGGAAAGCAGTAAGAAGAATGTGCTGAGGTGCATAAGCCAGCAGGATAGCCTGGAAGACATGGAGGTATGTGGAGGCTTTCTCAGCTCCGACCGTTTTCAATCTTCTACTTTTTGGCCCACATCGACGCCAGGGCACACTCTATGGCATATGATACTTCAACTATATATGTATGAGGGCCCAACGATGACTGACATTGTCTTTCGATCTCAGGTCACCGATGACGGAGTCACGAAGATCATGTAGCATACTCTTCCCCTTTTCGAGATCCCGTGTATATCTATTATGGTCCACTGCACCGTTCAAGAAGGTGGCTCTGTATTCATGGTCATGGGTTTGGGTACTGGAATGCAATCAGCTAATTATATATCGTCTGACGTTTGACAGGCATCACAGCAAGTTGAGCATCGGTTACGCGATGCTGGGATTCTCTGAAAAGATACCATACAACTGTATGATAGCTAAAGGTTCCGCATATCTCAATTTGTGGCGCCAGTGGCATGCAGCGAGACTCTCCCTCAATTGCTCTGCTTCAGTTACGATTCGTCATAGCAAAGCCTTGCGCGCCCAAAGCTGATGATGGTCAACGAGGCTTTTATGACACGGTCTTCTCTGCTATTCGCAAGACATCTATTGACTTTGTGCAGGCAGTGCACTCAGCATCAACAAGGACCCAGCTCAAACATGGCTAGGGGACAGAGTGGGCAGCCAAACACCGGGAAGTCGACAACTGATACCGCGGCTCGCCAACCATGGTCGGAGCCTCTGGCATAGTACTGGAACTTTAGACTGACCACGAGCAGAAAGAGGCCGAACTCTAGGAGGCACGTGTGAAGGCATGGAAAGACGATTCGCACAGTCCGAGCACCTGACGTCACGTGGCTCACTAAGCCCCAAGCGGTATCGCGCATATCCCCCGTTCGCAACCTCATCGTCAACCTCAGCTTGACATGAACCTACGTCGCATCCTCATCCATCAACGTTCACCATGTCAAGTCCCTGTGAACATTGGCGCTTCTTCTAGGCGTTATCGCCTAGAAGAAATTGCTGAGCCATCGCTCTTGCCCTTAGTTTCATCGCGCTTGGAGCTTTCTTGTTACCGCGCCGTCGACCCTTAAAACAACATCACCACCGATAAGGGTCATCTCCTCGCTGGCCAGCATTTAGCGCCTACACATCTTACATGAACCCGAGACCGAGCCGTTCTCAGTATCAATAAACACCTACGCCTCAGTCACCACCCCAAAGCTTACAAAGTTCAAGCATCCTTTGTCTCGCAAGCTATTGCCATCGGTGTTGTTGATAATCATCAAGTGACTATCAACCCCAGCCGACTATGAAGGTAAGTTACCCCAACAGGATGTGATCCGACGCAATATCCGACATTGCACGAGCGGTGATCTTGATGCTTGGATGTTCTGGCACTAACACTTGTCTTCGTAGTACCTCCCGCTGCGCGATTTTGAAGATGTCAACGACGCGCTCAACTTCGATACAGCCGATTGCCATGTGGTAGGCGGATGTGATCTCTACACTACAAAAGCCGCTGGGGCGGACAAAAAGCTTTACAAGGCTATCGAACAGTCACTAGAGACGCAATATGCTTCTCTGCTCAGTTTCTCAGCAGGGCTCTCACCTTCTCAGGCTGTTGGCGCCGCTGAAGCACTGAACCTGTCGAGAGCAAGCCCTTTTGGTTCCCTCAGCCAGTCCTCCGCTCGCCGAACCTTCGCTTACCTCATCGCAACGCTGAACGCAAGTCATTCAGATTATGATTTCTCGCATCTATTGCGCCCGACCGACTTCAGGCGGGAGAAGAGTCTCAAGCGTGTGTTGAATACCCTGGACACAACTCTTTACAATCTTCGGCCGAGACCTAGCAGCTCCTTCTCGCTCAGCACTGGACCATCCTGGTCTACAGGCATAAGCAACAGTGCTCCTCCGCCGAGTCCGGGAAAAGAAGTCTGGAATCCTCGTATGTGGCGCCTTGTTGACAAGGAGATGAGCCTCAAAGACTGCAGCATCTGGTGCTATTCGCCAGAGGAAGATCCCTACGACGGCGAAGAAGGTGCTATATGGAGTTTCAACTACTTCTTCTTCAACAAGGCCCGAAAGCGAGTCTGCTATATCTATCTTCGCGGTTTGAGCATCATTGGCCATGATTCCGGATCAAAGACACCTGTCAAGCTGAAGCGGAGCGCCGATTTAGACTGGGGTCTCGACGAGCCAACTAGCTCGAAAAGAGCTCGTTACTGGCTTGGTGATCTTGCAGCAGACGCCACTAGTGAGTGGGCTGATGATGACGAAGAGTCTGAGGTTCGCGAAGAGGGTCCAACTTGGAATCCCATCCCTGAGGACGAGGACAGTCCGCAACACACAGTCGATGATGAGCCACACACTCAGATCGTGCTGTCAGCTGATGAAGCGACAAGTCCTTCGGCAGCGACTGCATCATCGACAGAGCGAAGTCGCAGCGAGAGCACAATCAGAGCTGTTAGCTCTGATGCTGTTGAGTTCCCGAGCGTTTGATGGTATCAAACGAGTCTACGCCCTTCGAGCGCAAGTGTCTCACTTCCCATTTCCCATTGCCCTCATTTGCTATACCTAATGATGGGTGTTCGGGAACTTTAGTAAGGTAGGTGGGCTAGCTCTATCTGTTTTCGTGAATTAAAGGCGTCTCGTTGCAGCACTGCCTTTTCACCCTACACTCTGTACTCTATGCTGTGATAAGGAGCTATGAGGTGGTACTGGTAATACCTAGAGCGCTGGATAGGGTATCATGGGATTCTGATGGTATCGTTACAATGATACTGCTCCCCAAACGTTAGTAAATTGTGCATGAAGTATGAATGCGGGTTAACTCGTAGAGACTAGTGCATTCACTATCAATTTCACTATTGCCAAATTCCTCTTACCCTCTCCTTGTGATTTCTTCACCAATCACCTGGCAAGTCTTACATCTAATCCGCAGCTTATGATCAATCTCTGACCTTCAAAACCGCACGAGCCAAGCGCCCTAGCCGAATGAAACTCGCCCTAAAAACGCTCTTGAAGACTGTGACGAACAGGGAATTCGGTGAGGTTCACCGTTGGCAGGAAATATGTGAAATGTCTAAAGTAGGAGGAAGACGGGATGGAAGATCAATGATTGTAAAAGCGATGGCCGTGTCCAGGATTGAACACTCGACCTGCGAAAATGAGAAAAAAACAATCGGCTACTAACTAAGAGTCCTGAAACACGTCCAGGTTACGATTACAATCAAGTTGGTTGACTAGCGGTTTTATCCGCGACCTCAGCCCGCCCTCAAAGCCATCGCCGACTGCTTATTTATGTGGGTCTGAAATTGCACATATGATATGCATCAAAGCCACGGCAAATGCAGCGAAGTAGGAGACAGATTCGGCGTCTGCATAGTGGAGAATGTCTTAGCGAGCTCCTCGGTCAGAGATAAGCTCCAGAGACATGTTCTTGAGATGCTCTAAGGATTCAAGTTACTCAATCTGCATACATTCACATCACTTCTAGACCCTCCCGATCCTCACCACACGCCACGTATTACACCCACGATGACAGATCCTCAGCCTCCTTCGTTCGCATCCGTCAATGGGGATCTCCTACACTCGCAGAAGTACTCGGACTTGACCATCCGTTGCGGCGACCGAGAATGGCGCGTGCACCGCTCCATCATATGCCCTCGGTCTAGCTTCTTCGCCGCGGCTTGTGATTGCGACTTCCGGGTAAGTCCCGTCCACTGGGCGGTTGTCACAGCTAATGGAGGTAGGAGGCCAAGACTGGAATTATCGAGCTCAAAGAGGAAGATCCGGCGATCTTCGAGCGCCTGCTTCTCTACCTGTACACTCTGACCTACGATGATCGCGTTTCGATCGATGGAGAAGAGACCACAATCTCCCCTCTCAGTACGATTCTCAAGTCCAAACAAGACGATGACAATGGTAGCGATTGCGGAGAGCTATCCAGTCCTCAGCCACCAGCAGATTCGGCTGATGGGAATGCAATTGCCCTAGCTTCTACGATGGGTGAGGACCGGCGCATTCGCATACACAACAAGATGCTTATCAACACCCGTGTATACGCAACATCCGACAAGCTCAACGTTCTAGATCTTAAGCCGCTCGCCCAAGCACAATTCGACAAGGCGCGCTCTCTGGGCACCTGGCCATATCATCGCTTCTCTACCATCGTCGCGGAGATACTACGCTCAACCCCAGCCAGCGACAAAGGACTTCGCGAGGTTGCTTTGGGACTATGTTCGGAGCATGTGCTAGAACTTCTGGATGATACCACTACCGGTGATACCGAGCATGATCAGTGGGAGATGGTTCTCAGAGATGATGTGACATTTTTATTTGATGTCTTACGGGCTAGGTCCCGAGCTCGCACGAAAGAGCTGGAGGCAAGAAACGTCCAACAAGGAGACTGGCAAGCCAAATATTATCTCGTTTCAAAAGAATTGCGCGAGCTGCGAGATCTGAGCAACATCAAAGCGACAGCATTGGACAGGTTGCTTACCAAATTACGATGCAATAATTGTCGAGGCTGCAGGGCTGTCTTTCAGCCAACAATCACCAAAATATCAGCCGGCGAAGGCTTCCAGGTATCTTGTCGGAGCTGTGGTTTCACGTTGACTTGAACATACTGCATAGGTACTCACTCCTTCTATGCAAGTACACATCTAACCACGACGTGACTGACGAAATGAGCGTGCTAGCTATCACTCGAAGACGACGGATCGCATCGGTGGGATAGCTAAGCTCGCCCCCCAGAGCTCGATGAAGCTGCTGCCGTGCTCTTAGGGCGACTTGTGTATTTGTTGCCCTACGGCAATCAATATTCTCCAGCTCAGGCGACGAGCCACCTCATTCTTCGTGATGCAGTGCTGGCCTGACTGTAGATTCTATGCTCGATTCACTCCACCCGGAGCGTCAAAACTACATGGAACGTTGCATTGTTTGCCACCTGAACCGCTCGAGTGACAGACCTCAAGGCAACGCAACATCCACAGCAAGTTCATTCTCGTTTGTCAGGTGGTGCAGCCCGACCATGAGGATTAGTGGAAGAACGGATTCATGGGTCAACAATTGACAGTTTGACCACGTGGAGACTAAGAGCCCAAGCTTCACGACGCCAACTCGTGAATGATCGTAAGATGTGCAGCAAGGATCTCAAAACTTTTTGCTTGTCACGTGCAATCCAACGTACTTACACTAGGGTAGTAGCCATTCCCAGCATCGCTCGCAGGCAAAGGCGCGACCCTGGCCACATTGTCGCGCCACCGTGTGACTATCACTCCACTTTGTCCTCACTAACCTCGGTCGGTTCTCGAACCAACACATCTCAAAGCACAAATTTGACCAATTCCTTCAGTGTCACCTCCCGTATATGAAACTTCACTACCTGGCTCTGCTGTGGAGCTTGAACTCTCTCTTCTGAAGCCGTGTCCCATCTCCTTGTCGGCCACGCAGCAATACAACGTCCGAACGGACCTTACATCCTATCGAAGCGTGGCAACAGTTCGATACCCTCGCCATGTCGTCCTTGATTGCAACATGGAAACCCACCTTTCCTTATGTTCAACGACAAGACTCTGCAAGAGTAAAGGACCATAGCCTGAACCATCTTGAGCTCCTAAGGTCAGGCAAGTATTCGGACCTGACTCTTCGTTGTGACAGTGCCAAATGGCACGTTCACCGCTTCGTGCTATCCGCCCGCTCTAAGTACTTCGCCGCAGTCTGTGATGGGGACTTCGAGGTTTGATTGCCATTTCATTATAGAGACTAGGCTGACATGCAACACAGGAAGCTCATTCTGGGATCATCGAGCTCAAAGACGTCGATGTCAGTAGTATGGAGCGTGTCCTACTATGGCTATACACATTGGACTATCCATACCCCGTGAACGCGACGCCATCGTCTGAGGATACTCCGTCTCATGAAACCGTCCTGCCTACGCTTTCATCGAGCTCAGATTCCGAGAAGAGTATCAAAATCCAGCCGATGAGCGTGTCAAGGTCTGTTGGACTAGCGGACAATGAGACTAATCGTCTGGTAATTCATGCTCGGGTCTACGCTCTTGCTGACAGATTCGACATACCTGAGCTGAGGGAAGTGACCACTGCAAAATTCAAGAGGTATTCGTCCTATCGATCTCCGAAGAGCGATGATTTCGTGGCTGCAGCATTGGAGGTACTCCGTTCGACACCTTTCAATGATTCAGGTCTCCGACCTATCGTCAAGCACGTATGTGCTCTACATCTGGACAGCATCAGAACCGATCGTGTCGAGGCATGGGATGGACGTATGGTTGACTCAAAGAGCTGGGAAAGCATCTTCAAAGAAGACGTCGACTTTACCTGGGAAGTCATGACAACAGCGGCGGCGATGCATCGCGACGACCTCGAAATGTAGCAGGCTGCAATGAATAACGAACTTGCGTTAGCGAAGTTGGCGGACATTGCCCAGCGAGACAGTTGCATAATTTGCAGGAAGGCTTTTGGCCCGCTTTTCGAGGTGGTGCAGAGTGCCGATACACCTCGCCGCGTTCAACTCAGGTACAGTTATTGCAATCAAGCCTATCGTAGCGAGGAGTTTGCAGAGCCTTGTTGAGCGCACGCAGCAAGGCTCAATCGACACCAACACTGGGAGTCATCACAGCGCAAGATATGCGAAGGAAAGACTCAGGCTTTGGTCACGCGGTGGGTCTCCTACTTACGGAGATATCAAAGCTCTACATCCCTCGAGGACGCCGCGGATATTCGATATTCTCTACCAACAGTAACCCATAAGCCTCGCACACAGATACACCATAGAAGATCGGATATCGCAGGGCACTAGCACAATCTCCGTATCAACCAACAAGCCGAACAATCAAACCATATCACTGATGATTCGTGACTATCCTATGATCCATACCTACGGTACTCTAATTGAGGCACGTGACCTAAGCCTGGGGCTCATTATACCCTTCTCGACGCAATTGCAACCGTTCTTCCTACATTAAGGTACTGCAGAGCTCATAACCGCTTCAGCCGCCGTCCTCCTATGACATTTCCGTGCTGTCACTTGATATCTCCGCGCGCTACTGACCTGTGATATAAGTCCTACCATTACGAGCACATCCGACGCATCCCAGCGCTGAAGCCTGCCATCGTGACACGGCATAGAACGAGTCAGGTATGAGGGTATAAAGTACTTGAACCTGGATGTGCCTCCCTTCCTATCTTAGTCTTCGTCATTTCTCCAACAGTCATTTGGCATGAGATTTGAGGTTATCAGGCATTGTAAGGGCACTCTGTGGTTTTCATGGCCATCACACGGATTTGTGGATTCCACTTGCCCAACAATCAGAGCTATTCAACGATGCTCGAACTGAACCCCCAGCGTCACAACAACACAGGATCCCTTTTCGTTCAGATATCTCGGTTTCTCCGTATATCGAACACATCATCTACCCGTGAACGCTACCTTGAACACTGTTCCACATACGCCACGATGTCCAAGCCCCACAACCCCCTTCTCAGACATCAAAGACCTCCCCCAAGCCCGCCACCCCTCCCCTCACC
>JAABUS010001729.1_pt1 | contig 45599 bp, 49 predicted proteins | sample 5560161 | NCBI WGS metagenome assembly JAABUS01 (sample SAMN10711885, study PRJNA513376) | rock metagenome | isolation source: Antarctica rocks | place: Antarctica: Victoria Land, Trio Nunatak nord | collected 2016-01-04 | reverse complement strand
GCTTCGCCATGAAGCGCACCAGCCGCTTGGAGCGTTGGGTGGCGAAGCCCCCGAAGATGAAGTCCACGTAGCTGATGTGGTTGACGGCGAGCACCGCTCCGCCGCTCGTCGGAATGTGCTCCTCACCCGTGATCTTGAACGTCAGATCGAGCATCTTGAAGGCGGTCTTGGCTGCCACGATGATCGGCGGGTAAGTGAGGTCGCGCACGGGCTCACCGTAACCGACCGGGGTGCGGTTCGGCGGCTCCCAGCGGTGGGGGTTACTCCTCGGAGTCGCCTTCGATGACGACGACGTCGTAGTGCTCGTCGAGGCGGACGTCGACCGTGCTGCCGTCCGTCCTGGTGACCTCTACCTCCCAGGTGGCGCCGTTCTCGGAGTCGCGCTCGACCGAGTTAGCCGTTCCCCCGTCGGTTGCCTTGAGTGCCGCCGCTGTCGCCTTGTCTGCACCTGCGCCAGAAACGGTCGCGTCACCGTCGTCGGACTGCGAGCCTGCGATGGCCGCACCACCGCCGGCGACGCTGACAGTGAGCCCGGCGGCGACAGCCACTCCAGCGATCTTCTTGTTCATTGCATCTCCTAGCTTGGTCCCGGCCCTCGCAGGGGGGCGCCGGGGTGACGGTGCCGAGGGCCGGGTGAAGCACCAGCATCGACCATCATCGCTGAAGCCACCCTGAATGGCGGAGAGGCAGCGTCAGGGTTCAGGAGCGCTTCAGGCGCCGTTCAGGGTTGTCGTGCCACGCTGATCCGGTGCGCACCTTAGTGGTCGAGGACGACCCGTTCGTCGCCAGAGCCGTACGCCGGGGCCTCGAGGCAGAAGGTTTCGCGGTCGACGTAGGGCTGGACGGTGACGAAGGGCTCTGGCTCGCCACCGAGAACGACTACGACGCCATCGTGTCCGACATCATGCTGCCCGGACTCAGCGGGTACGAGCTGTGCCGTCGGCTTCGCGAGGCCGACAACTGGGCACCGATCCTGATGATCTCCGCCAAGGACGGCGAGCTCGACGAGGCGACTGCGCTCGACACCGGTGCGGACGACTTCTTGGCCAAGCCGTTCTCGTACGTCGTGCTGGTGGCGAGACTGCGAGCGCTGCTGCGGCGGGCTGGTGGGGCCAGGCCGACCGTCTTGACGGCGGGCGATCTCACCCTCGACCCTGCGACCCATCAGGTTGCCCGCAACGGCACGGCGATCTCTCTCACGGCGCGGCAGTTCTCACTGCTGGAGTTCCTGATGAGGCGCCAAGGCGAGGTGTTGTCGAAACGCGAGATCCTCGGTCACGTCTGGGACTTCGCGTTCGAGGGTGACCCGAACATTGTCGAGGTCTACGTGAGCCAGCTGCGCCGCAGGATCGACGAGCCGTTCGGGCGGACCAGCCTCCGGACCGTGCGCGGTGCGGGGTACCTCCTCGGGTCAGAGGACGCATGAAGGCGCCCGACCTCGGCATCGCGTTCGGCCGACTGTCGGTGCGGGCCAGGACGACGCTGCTGGCCGCAGCCGTTGTGCTCGCCGCCCTGGTGGGTGGGGCAGTGCTGTTGTCGGACACTCTCGACGGTGCGCTCGAGCGCGAGCGCGACCGGGCGGTGGTCGCGCGGGCTCGAGACGTGGCCGTGCTCGCCCAGCAGGACGCGCTGCCGAAACAGCTGTCGGTGACTCCCGACGAGGACTTCGTGCAGGTCGTGAGCGGCGACGGCGCGGTGGTAGCCGGGACGGCCGGGCGCCCCAGCCAGCCGCCGGCTGCAAGCTTCACGCCGTCGGGAGCCGGGCCCGACATACGCCGAGTCGACCACATCCCTGACCGCTCGGAGTTCGAGGACTACCGGGTAGCCGCCCTGCGGGTCGAGTCCCCTGACGGTGCCGTCACCGTCTACGCCGGTTATGCCGTGGAGTCGATCACCGAGAGTCAGCGTGCCGTCCGCCGCGCCTTGTGGCAGGGCATCCCGGCGCTCGTGCTGCTGTTGCTGGTGGGTACGTGGTTGCTCGTCGGCAGGGCGCTGCGGCCGGTCGCGGCGATCCGCAAGAAGGTAGACGACATCTCACTGCACGCCCTCGACCGGCGGGTGCCTGAGCCGTCGTCGCAGGACGAAGTGCGCGCGCTCGCTGTCACGATGAACGCGATGCTCGACCGACTCGAGGCAGCGAGCAACCGCCAGCGCGACTTCGTGGCGGACGCCTCCCACGAGCTACAGAGCCCGATTGCTGCGCTACGCGCCCAGCTCGAGGTCTCGCTCGCGCACCCGGACGCGACAGACTGGCCACCGACCGCCCGTTGGCTGCTCGAGGACACCGAACGGATGGAGCGACTGGTCCGCGACCTGCTCTACCTGGCACGTGCCGACAGTGGCCAGCTGACCGTCGATGATGCTCAGGAGCTCGACCTCGACGACATCGTCTTGGAGGAGGCGTCCCGGCTCCGGGCCCGGCTGACGACGGTCACCCTCGACACCAGTCGGGTGTCGGCGGCGCCGTTTCGGGGCAGCCCGGACGCGCTGACGCGGCTCGTGCGCAACCTGCTCGAGAACGCCGTCCGGTACGCCGCCTGCCGGGTCGACGTCACGCTTGAGGAGACCGCTGACAAGGGCATCCGGCTCGAAGTCTCCGATGACGGTCGAGGGGTCGCTGTGGCCGACCGCGAACGGATCTTCGAGCGGTTCATCCGGATCGAGGCCGATCGTGGTCGGGGCGACGGCGGAACGGGGCTCGGCCTGTCGATCTGCCGCGAGATCGTGCGCAACCAAGGCGGGTCGATCCGCTTCGTCGACGTACCCCGAGGCGCGCGCGTTGTCGTGGAGTGGCCGTCGACGGCCCGGATCGAAGGGGCCGGGTGACGCCGGCTGGTTCAGGCTGCCGACGACTGGCTGTCGAACACGGTGCCGAGCGAGATCTCGCGGAACGGTGACTCGCACGGCGGGCCGTCGGAGACGAGCAGGACCCGGTCGTCGAGGTCCATCACGACCGAGCTGCAGGTGAGCGAGTGCAGCTCGGGAAGGTCCTCGGGGTTCACGTGGCGGCAGAGCGCATAAGGCTGGCCGAGATGGTCGCGCAGGGCGTCAGCCACGTCCTCGGCAGTAAGGGCCTGCTCCGCCGCCCGCGCGGCAAGGAGCTGGCGTAGCCGGTAGTCGCGGAACAGCGACGACCCGCCGACGTCGTAGATGGCGTCGACGACGTCGATGTCGGAGACGAAGTGGTTGGCATGGACGAGCAGACCGTCGGTCGGAAGCACCCGCCCGGTGGCGCCCGGTGCGATCTCGAGATCAATGGCTACTCCACCTGCGGTGCCGACGAGCAGGTTGATCGAGGCGCTGCGCGGTAGCGCCGTCACCTTCAGCGCAGGCGAGATGCCGTGCGGCTGGTCCAGCGCTGCGCGGATGAGGACGTGGTACGGCACGCCGCCGGCGACACCGTCTCGGTCGCAGTGGAGCAGGTTGACGCACACACCGACACCCGCCGAGTTGAGGCCGGTCTTGGCGAGCATGCCCGCCTCCGTGAGGCAGACGATCTCGTGGCCGCGCTCGTCGCGGGTGGCGAGCACGAGCGAGTAGGGCTGCTGCGACGGGTACCAGTCCCAGTTCTGGGCCAGCAGGGTGTGCCCCGACGCAGTGGTCTCCGGAAGCGCAGCGACTCCCGTGCACTCCGTCAGCTGTGGACCTGCCGGGAGCATCAGCTCAGTGCGAGCGTTGAGTGCGTAGATGTCGCCCACCGCGACGTCAGCCGCTTCGGCGATTGCATCCAGGGTCGCCGCGATCCGGGGAGCGTGCTGGTGGGTCGTGACCCGGAAGGCCTCGCCGAGTCGCCTCGCCTCTGCGCTATCGATCCCGAACGTCCGGAACTTCTCGCGGTAGTCCTCGAGGTTGCCCTCGATCAACCCGCGGGCCTGCTCGGCGTACGTAGCACCGATCTCGGCGGGGTCACCCTGCGCGACCAGCAATGGCAACGTCATAGGTCCGACCTTACTGGCGAATCCTTCGACCGACCCAGCGTGGTTAGGCTGACCGGCATGCAGGCGTCAGCGGAGATCATTGGACAGCTGGAAGGACAGTCATGACCGTCGACAGTTCATCGTCGTCCACGACGGCAGGCGGCGCGTCGAGCGCGTTGTCGGTCGAGCGGAACGGGATCAACGTCATCTCTGAGGCCGAACGCAAAGGCCACCCCCGCGACCTCTTCTGGCCCTGGTGCGCCGCCAACATCTCGGTGTTCGGGGTCTCCTACGGCTCGTTCGTGCTCGGCTTCGGCATCAACGGCTGGCAGGCGGTCGGTGCCGGCGTCGTCGGCGTTGTCTTGTCCTTCCTGCTGGTCGGTCTGGTGTCGCTGGCGGGCCGCCGCGGCTCCGCACCCACCATGGTGCTGTCGCGGGCGGCGTTCGGCGTCCGCGGCAACTCGGTGCCGACCTTGGTGTCGTACCTGATCCTGGTCGGCTACGAGACCGCTCTGGTGGCGCTCGCGACCTTCGCGACCGCGACGGTCTTTGGCCGGCTGGGGTGGAGCGACGGCGACACCACCAAGATCCTCGCCTTCGTGGTCGTGGCTGCGGTGATCGTCGCCGGCGGTGTGCTCGGCTTCGATATGGTGATGCGGCTGCAGAAGTGGTTGACGATCCTGCTGGTTGTGGTGACGGTTGCCTACATCGCCCTGACCGTCGACGAGATCTCGGGCTCCGCCCTGGGCGCCCTCCCGACCGGCGACGTCAAGGCCGTCTTCGGTGCGTTCGTGGTGGTGGTCTCCGGGTTCGGGATCAGCTGGGTCAACTCCGCCGCCGACTACTCCCGTTATCTTCCCCGGAGAGCCTCCAGCCGAGGTGTCGTGGGCTGGACGACGTTCGGTGGCAGCGCCCCGTTGGTCGTGCTGGTGGCGTACGGCGTCCTGCTCGCCGGCTCCGACCCCAAGCTTTCGTCGGCGCTGGCAGCAGATCCGATCGGTGCGCTCACGGTGGCGCTGCCCGACTGGTTCCTGGTGCCCTTCGTCATCGTCGCAGTGGCGGGGCTGGTGTCGGGCGCGCTGCTCGACATCTATTCCTCTGGGCTCACTCTCCTGACGCTGGGGCTGCCCGTGCCGCGCTGGGCAGCGGCCGCCCTCGACGGCGTCATCATGGTCATCGGCACCATCTACATCGTCTGGTTCGCGGGGGACTTCCTGACGCCGTTCTTCGCGTTCCTGGTCACCCTCGCGGTGCCGATCGCGGCGTGGTGCGGCGTCTTCCTCGCCGACCTGTTGCTCCGGCGCCGCGACTACGACGACGCCGACCTGTTCGACCCCCGCGGGCGCTACGGCGCGGTCAACCCGGTGGCGCTGGGCTCCATGGTCGTCTCGACCGTCATCGGCTGGGGGCTGGTCGTCAGCACCGCCGCCGACGGCTTCCCGCCTGAGGCGGCGGGGTTCGGCTGGCAGGGTTACCTGATCGAACTGTTCGGCCTCGGGCCCAAGCTCGAGGGACCGTGGACGTACGCCAACCTCGGTGTAGTGGTCGCGCTCGTGCTGCCGTTCCTCGCCTACTTGCTGCTGGGACAACGGGCCGTCCGGCGGCAGGAGTCAGTCGCCGCACGCGAGGAGTCCGTGACGGCGTGATCGCGGTCGACCTGTGGAGGCCGGCGGAGGCCCGTCAGCACGCGCGGTCTTGCGGGTGGTCGGAGCTGGGTGAGCTGAACCCGCAAATCCAGGTGATGGCGCTTCGTCTGCACCAGTGACAGCGGCGCTAGGGTCGGCGACATGGCGCAAGCACAGGTGTCCGAGATCTTCGACCCGCATGCCTGGCGGACGGTGGACGGCTTCGACGAGTTGACCGACGTCACCTACCACCGCGCGGTCGACCAAGGCACCGTGCGGATCGCGTTCGACCGTCCCGAGGTGCGGAATGCGTTCCGTCCGCACACCGTTGACGAGCTCTATCGCTGCCTCGAACACGCGCGGATGTCACCCGACGTCGGCTGCGTGCTGCTCACCGGTAACGGGCCGTCACCGCGTGACGGAGGCTGGGCGTTCTGCTCGGGCGGTGACCAGCGCATCCGGGGCAGAGCGGGGTACCAATACGCCGACGGCGAGACCGCCGACACGGTCGACCCTTCTCGCTTGGGGAGGCTGCACATCCTCGAATGCCAGCGGCTGATCCGGTTTATGCCGAAGGTCGTGATCTGCGTCGTGCCAGGGTGGGCGGCCGGCGGCGGCCACAGTCTGCACGTCGTCTGTGACCTCACCTTGGCGTCGGCCGAGCAGGCGCGCTTCAAGCAGACCGACGCCGACGTGGCGTCATTCGACGGAGGCTTCGGGTCGGCGTACCTCGCCCGGCAGGTCGGCCAGAAGTTCGCGCGCGAGATCTTCTTTCTCGGCGAGGAGTACGACGCCGCTGCCGCTCAACGGATGGGCATGGTGAACGCCGTCGTGCCCCACGTCGATCTCGAGCAGACCGCGCTGGAGTGGGCACGCAAGATCAATGCCAAGTCGCCGACAGCGCAACGGATGCTCAAGTACGCCTTCAACCTGATCGACGACGGTCTGGTCGGGCAGCAGATGTTCGCCGGTGAGGCAACCCGGCTGGCGTACGGCACCGACGAGGCGGCCGAGGGACGCGACGCCTTCCTCGAGAAGCGAGCTCCTGACTGGAGGGACTACCCGTACGCGTACTGACCCGCTCTTCCTCACCTGAGCGCCCGCTACCTCCCGCCGCGACGGGTGGGCTTTGGGCCTTGAATCGTTACCTGGGCTTATGGTGCACTGCTAACTGTTAGAAGCAGGTTTACTGGTTAGGAGAATGCACTCATGAGCAAACTCAGCACACTTGCGGCGGTCACCGCGTTGACGTTCACCGGCCTCGGGGTCGCCGCCGGCTCCGCCGACGCCGACCAGTCCTCATCGCCCTGGACCCCCTACCGCGAGCCGGACTTCACGGTCGCCGCTGGCGAGGCGTGCACGTTCCAGGTCGACGCGCATGTGGTCAGCGACCATGAGGCGTACCGGGTGCTCGAAACGTACGCCGACGGGACGGACAAGACGCAGTCGTGGAAGGGCCTGCTCAAGATCGCCTTCACCAACCACGACACCGGCACGACGGTGACGCGCAACGTCAACGGTCGTTCCCTGATCGACTATCGTCCGGACGGTTCGTTCGAGCGGATCACGGTGCTCTCCGGCCACTTCACCACCAGCATGCCGCCCGGCAACGACCTGGCGCCCGGCGAGTACTACATCAGCGGTAAGGGCACGCAGATGACGGTGAACCCCGACGGCACCAAGACGCTCGTGCTCGGCAAGAACGGCTCAGCCGAGAATCTCTGCCCAGCCCTCTCCGGCTGACGACGAGCCGCCCCCGGCTGCATCTGGGTCGGGGGCGCATGGGGGCGCACGACACCGCTCGTGGCAGGGCTCGTTGACACAAGAAGACGTTGTGGAACACCAGAGTCAGATGGTGTCGGACGGGGTGCCTTTTGCTCCAGGTTCGAGTGCTCTAGGTTCGAGCACGTGCTCCTCGCCGTCGTGACCGAGACCCGCGAGGGTGAAGCGCGCGTTGCCATGGTTCCTGAGCTGGTCGCAAAGCTGACCGATCTCGGGTATGACGTCGTCGTCGAGCCGGGTGCCGGCCTGCGAGCCATGCACCCGGACTCGGAGTACGAGGATGCGGGCGCCTCAGTCGAAAGCCTCGCGCTCGGAGACGTCGACGTAGTGCTGTCGGTGCAACCGCTGACGCGAGCTCAGGTGCGGCAGCTGAAGCCGGGAACAGCGACGTTCTCCTTCCTGCCTACCGCGCAGGAGCTCGACCTGGTCACCGAGCTGAGGGACCAGCAGGTGACGGCGTTCGCGATGGAGCTGGTGCCGCGCATCTCGCGCGCGCAGTCGATGGACGCCCTCAGCTCGCAGGCGCTCGTCGCCGGGTACCGCTGCGCGATCGTTGCAGCCGGACGACTGAGGCGGTTCCTCCCGCTGAACATGACCTCGGCGGGCACCGTGCCGCCCGCGGAGGTCGTCGTGCTCGGCGCCGGCGTCGCAGGCTTGCAGGCGATCGCCACCGTGAAGCGGCTGGGTGCGGTCGTGAAGGCGTACGACGTCCGCGCCGCAGCGGCCGAGGAGATCCGGTCGATGGGTGCCATCGCCATCGAGCTCGAGCTGGACTCGCTCGAAGGCACCGGGGGGTACGCGCGGGAGATGACGGAGGACCGGGCCGACCGTCAGCGTGAGTTGCTGGCGCCGTACATCGCCGCGGCGGACGCTCTGATCACCACCGCAGCCGTCCCCGGCCGCGCCGCGCCGAAGCTGGTCACGGCCGCGATGGTGGAGGCGATGAAGCCCGGCTCGGTCGTTGTCGACCTGGCTGCGGAGTCCGGCGGGAACGTCGAGGGCTCGGTCCCCGGCGCCGTCGTACCGATGGGAGGTGCGCAGATCTGGGGGGCGGCCAACGTGCCCAGCCAGATGCCGACCCCCGCCAGCCGGCTCTATGCGCAGAACCTCGTCAACATCGTCACGCTGATGACGACCGAGCAGGGCTTTGCACCCGACTTCGACGACGAGATCGTCGCCGGCACTTGCGTCACACACGACGGTGAGGTCGTGCACGCACCCACCCAAGAAGCCTTGGAGCGTCAAGAATGAGCGAGCCCATCGTCTGGCTCACGATCTTCGTGCTGAGCATCTTCGTCGGCGTCGAAGTGATCTCGAAGGTCTCCTCGACCCTGCACACGCCGCTGATGTCGGGCGCGAACGCGATCCATGGGGTGATCCTGGTAGGCGCCATCCTTGTCACCGGGTTCACCGACTCGACGGGGGCACTCGTGGTGGGGCTTGTCGCGGTCGTCCTCGCGACGATCAACATGGTGGGCGGCTTCGTGGTCACCGACCGGATGCTGCAGATGTTCGGCGGGCGCAAACGCCAGGAGCCAAAGGCATGACGCCCACCTGGGCCCAGCTGAGCTATCTGGCGGCTGCCGTCTGTTTCATCCTGGCGCTGAAGGGTCTCTCGTCGCCCAAGACCGCGCGCAACGGCAACCTGATCGGCGCAGTCGGGGCAGTCCTGGCCTGCGTCACCGTGTTCTTCGCGGTCGAGCTCGAGCACGAGCTGTGGATCCTGATCGCGATCGCGATCGGCACCGTCATCGGTGTGATCGGCGCACAGCGGGTGCAGATGACGCAGATGCCGCAGCTGGTGGCCCTGTTCAACGGCGTCGGCGGTGGGGCTGCTGCCTTGGTCGCCCTGCTGGAGCTGCAAGAAGCAACCGGCGGCGCAGGCGATGTGGCGACGTTCGACCTGGTGGCCACGGCGTTCACGATCCTGGTGGGGGCAGTCAGCTTCTCCGGCTCGATGGTGACGTTTGCCAAGCTGCAAGAGCTGATGACCACTCGCCCGGTGACGTTCCCCGGGCTCCCGGTCGCCTTCGCGCTGGCGGGGCTGGGCGGGTTGGGGCTCAGCGTGCTGCTGGTCCTCGACCCGGCGATGTGGGTCGGTGTCGTCCTCGGCGTTGTCGGTCTGCTGCTCGGCGTACTCCTGGTCCTGCCCGTCGGTGGCGCCGACGTACCGATCGTCATCTCACTGCTCAACGCCTTCACCGGTCTCACGGTGGCGGCCGGTGGTTACGTGCTCGGCAACACGCTGCTGCTGGTCGCCGGCACACTGGTCGGCGCATCGGGCACATTCTTGACGAAGATGATGGCGTCGGCGATGGGGCGGTCGCTCGTCAACACGCTCTTCGGTGCGCTCAAGGGCGGCTCGACGCTCGGCGCAGGCGAGGCGTCCGACCGGCCCGTCCGCTCGGCCGGACCCGCAGACGTGGCGATCCTGCTCGGTTACGCCAACCGGGTCATCATCGTGCCGGGCTACGGCCTGGCGGTGGCGCAGGCACAGCACACCTTGCGCGAGCTCGTCGACGTACTGATGGCCAAGGGCATCACCGTCGACTACGCCATCCACCCCGTGGCGGGTCGGATGCCTGGCCACATGAACGTGTTGCTTGCCGAGGCGCAGGTGCCCTACGAGCAGCTCAAGGAGATGGGCGACATCAATGGCGAGTTCAAGCAGGCCGACGTTGTCCTGGTCGTCGGCGCCAACGACGTCGTCAACCCTGCGGCCAAGACCACACCCGGCGCACCGATCTACGGGATGCCGATCCTGAACGCCGACGAGGCGAAGCAGGTCATCTTCATGAAGCGTTCGATGCGGCCGGGCTTTGCCGGCATCGAGAACGAGCTGCTCTTCGACCCCAAGACCACGCTGCTGTTCGGCGATGCGAAGGACACGATGAGCAAGCTGCTGTCTGCCGTCAAGTCACTGTGACGGCCGCATTCCTGCAGGCGGTCAGCCATGACACGCATCGGCCATGCCGGTATCGTCAGCGCTGGGAGGGAGACGTTCCCTCAAGGGCAAGGCGATCGCGTACCTCGCTCTCGGCATCGTTGTCGTCGTCGGGCTCTACCTGCTCGACAGCGGGCAAGTCCAGATCTTCGGCGGCTAGCGCCCCAGTCCCAGTGCGGTGAGCCAAGGCGGTGAGCAAAGTGAGCAAGCGCTGGCTGACGATCGCGTTGATTGCGCTGGCGCTGCTCGTCGTCATCGTCGTGGCGATCTATGCCGGCGGCGGCAGCGGCAACGGTGGTGGAGGCGGTGGCGGTTACTAGCACCGACGCCTGCCGGCCACGGCCGGTCTGCGTCGGCTCAGCCCACCACGCCGTACAGCCGGTCCCCAGCATCGCCGAGCCCCGGGACGATGTAGCCCTTCTCGTTGAGCCGCTCGTCCATCGCAGCCGTCACCACGGTGACGGGGATGTGCAACCCCTCCAACTCGCGGTCCAGCCGCGCGCAGCCCTCCGGTGCGGCGAGCAGGCAGATGGCGGTGATGTGGTCGGCGCCGCGGTCGACCAGGAACTTGATGGCGGCCGACAGCGTGCCGCCGGTGGCGAGCATCGGGTCGAGCACGTAGCACTGGCGCCCGGACAGGTCGTCGGGCAGTCGCTCGGCGTACGTCGACGCCTTGAGGGTGTCCTCGTCGCGGATCATCCCCAGGAACCCGACCTCGGCGGTGGGGAGCAACCGGACCATCCCCTCCAGCATGCCCAGGCCGGCCCGCAGGATCGGCACGACGAGCGGCTTCGGTGAGGCCAGCTTGACCCCGACCGCGGCCGACACCGGTGTGGTGATGTCGACGGTCTCGGTGCGCACCTCTCGGGTGGCCTCATAGGCGAGCAGGGTCACCAGCTCGTCGGCCAGCCGGCGAAACGTGGGAGAGGCGGTGTCCTGGTCCCGCAGCGCGGTGAGCTTGTGGGCGACAAGTGGATGGTCGATGACGACGGTCTGCATGGGGGACAACATAGTGCCCGTGGGTCGAGCAAGGTGGGGCCAGCGGTCGTCAACCAGGCCTCCATCTGGGATCATCGGGGCATGAGTTCCGGTGACGCCGAGGCGACCGACGGCATCGACTTCGCGGTGGCTGCCTCACGTGAGGACGGGGTCTGGACTCTGTCGGCGTTGCCCTCCAACGCCGCGTCGGAGCTCGACGTATTGCTCCGCGCGCTCGGGCAGCTGCGGTCCGAGGTCGGCACCCTCGGGATGGTCAGCGTCGACGAGGAGTATTTCGTGCTGGTGCGGATCGCCGGTACGCACGTGCGGTTGTTGCTCTCTGACATCGGGGCGGCCACGGAGTCACCCCTCGCCGCAGCCGTCATCGCGCGGCTCGAGCTGCCACCGCCGGACGAGGACGACGACCGCGTGCAGCCCGCCGGCGACCTCGGGATCCTCGCCGACCTCGGCGTGCCGGCTAGGGACCTGGGGGCGATGTGTGACGACCTCGACCTCTACCCCGACGAGCTGCTGGGCGACATCGCCAGCCGACTGGGGTTCGGCCGCGACTTCGACGAGATGCTCGACACGGTGCTCGCCTGAGACCTGCGTGATGACCTCTGCCACGTCTCGCCCCCCGAACGGGGGTGACTGGGACCTTGTGATGCGCGAGGCGATGACGGTCGCCCGCGGCACCACGTCGTACGCCGACGTACCCGTCGGTGCTGTCGTGCTCGGCCCCGACGGTGCGGCTGTGGCCGCTGCCGGCAACGAGCGGGAGGCGCGTCGCGACCCCACCGCGCATGCGGAGGTGGTTGCGCTGCGCGCAGCGGGGCAGAAGCTGGGGCGCGCGCGGCTCGACGGCTGCACGCTCGTCGTCACCCTCGAGCCGTGCACGATGTGCGCCGGAGCGATCGTGCTGGCGCGGCTCGACCGGGTGGTGTTCGGGGCGTACGACGCCAAGGCCGGGGCCGCGGGGTCGTTGTGGGACGTGCTGCGCGACCGACGGCTCAACCACCGGCCGGAAGTCATCGGCGGGGTGCTTGCCGCCGAGACGGGAGCGATGCTGCGGGGCTTCTTCGAAGGCCAGCGCTGACAGCCAGGTGCGCACGGGTGGTCACCGATTCGGTGGCCGTTGGCGGCTCCGGTAACCTACTGCGCGGTGGCGTGTCCGAGCGGCCTAAGGAGCACGCCTCGAAAGCGTGTGTGGGTGCAAGCCCACCGTGGGTTCAAATCCCACCGCCACCGCCATATTTCTCGTTGGACGGGCCGGTTATCGGAGGAGTTCACCGGACGGAGTGGCTAGCTCTTCAGTTCGATCTCGACGAAGATTGCTTCCCGGACCGCGATTCGTCCGACCATGCACGGACATTATGAGCGCGGCCCACTCGGACGAATCACAAATGGGGATGTCGACTCTAGGGTGAGGGCGTGGACGCCGACTCCCTCGATCGGATGCTGCTGGCAGGCTCGGTCATCTTGCTGCTGGCGATCCTCGCGGTCCGGGCGTCCGTGCGAATCGGCCTTCCCAGCCTGCTGATCTACCTCGCCATGGGTGTCGTGCTCGGCGAGTCCGTGCTCGGCATCCGCTTCGACGACGCCAAGACTGCGCACGCACTGGGGTTCGCCGCCCTGGTGGTGATCCTGATCGAGGGTGGTCTCACGACGAAGTGGTCCGACGTACGCCCGTCGCTGACGATCGGGCTGCTGCTGGCGACGCTGGGCATCGCGGTCAGCGTGATGGTGGTGGCGCTCGTCGCGCACTACGTCCTCGGGCTCCCGTGGGAGCTGGCGCTGCTGGTGGGCGCGATCACCTCGCCGACTGACGCGGCTGCCGTGTTCACAGTGCTGAGATCGGTTCCGCTGCGGCCCAACCTGCGCGGTGCTCTCGAAGTCGAGTCCGGCCTCAACGACGCTCCTACTGTGCTGCTGGTGGTACTGCTCAGCGCACCGGGTGGCATCGACGGCGGTGCGCTCGGCTTCGCCGGCATCGTCGTCTACGAGCTGATCGGCGGCGTGCTCCTCGGCGTACTGGTTGGCTGGGCCGGCGCCTGGGTCTTGCGCCGGGTGGCCTTGCCGGCTTCCGGGCTCTACCCGATCACGGTCATGGCGATCGCGGTGCTGTCGTACGCCGGCGCCTCCGCGCTGCACGCCAGCGGGTTCGCCGCGGTGTACGTCACCGCGCTGTGGCTGGGGAACGCCGAGCTGCCGCACCGCACCTCGACCCGCTCGTTCGCAGAGGGGTTCGCGTGGCTTGCGCAGATCGGGCTGTTCATCATGTTGGGCCTGCTGGTGTCTCCGTCGGAGTTCGGGATCGAGCACCTGGTGGGTGGGGTGGTGGTCGGCGCCGTCCTGACGCTGCTGGCCCGCCCGCTGAGCGTCGTCGTTTGCGCGGGGCCATTGAGAATGCCGTGGCGGGAGCAGGGGTTCCTTTCGTTAGCGGGGCTCCGGGGCGCTGTCCCCATCGTGCTGGCTGCGATTCCGGTCGCTGAGCAAGTTCCCCGCTCCGTCGACGTCTTCAACGTCGTCTTCGTGCTGGTGGTCGTGCTGACAGTGGTGACATCGCCGGCGCTGCCGTGGCTGGCGAACCGCCTGGGTGTCGTCGAGGAGCGGTCCCGCGACGCCGAGGTGGAAGCCGCTCCACTGGAACGCATCGCCGCTGACCTGCTCCAGGTGCGCATCACGGAGCAGTCGCGGCTGCACGGCGTCGAGATCGGGGAGCTCCGCTTGCCGCCGGGCACGAGCGTGTCGCTGGTCGTGCGTGACGACACCAGCTTCACACCTGACCTGCGCACGTCCCTCAGGCGAGGTGACGAGCTGCTCGTCGTCACGCCACGCCGCGACCGTGACGCCACCGAACGCCGCTTGCAAGAGGTCAGCCGCCGCGGCCGGCTGGCCCGCTGGGCGCGCGACGACGGGTGAACCGGCGTACGCCGACGCAGGCCAGCCTCAGCCGCTGGTTTGCTTGCAGGCCTGGATGTTCTTTTGCAAGGTGATCTGAGTGCGGATCGTGGAGTCAACCGACTGGAACTTGTCACCTACGAGCACGTCGATGCCGGGCGACAGCTCGCCCTTGACGACCTTGACCGGCCCGCGGAACTGGATGCGCACGAGTCGCACCTCCGGCGACTTCGGCTCTTGGGTGACGATCGTGACGTTGGCGGCAGACATCGCCTCTGGAGCGTTCGAGGCGATGCCCCCCTTGAAGCCCTTCGACGTCAATGCGTCGAGCGTCTCGCCGGCCAGTCCCGCGCTGACGCCGGCGTTGAAGACGTTGACGAGGATGTCTTCGGCCCTGACGGCTTGACCCTTCTTGAAGCGCTTGGCCGGTGTGCACGCGGGCTTCTTCTTCTTCGTCGGGGTCTGCGCCGTATCGGTGCCCGTCTTGTCCTCTGGGTTGACGATCGTGCTCCAGCCGTAATAGGCAGCACCCAACAAGATGCCCAGCAGCACCAGCATGGTGACGGGGGTCTTCCAGTTCACGCTGCCTCCCTTCGGCGCTGACAGCCTAATCCCACCCGCTCGGGATCAGGCCAGCTCACGACCAGCACCGTCATCTCGAGATGACGTGGATGCGGGCGTGCACGACGTGACGCTGCTGCAGCGCCGCGCGGAGTGCACGGTGCAGCCCGTCCTCGAGGTAGAGCTCCCCCTGCCACTCGACCACGTGCGCGAACAGGTCGCCGAAGAACGTCGAGTCCTCGTCGAGCAGTGTCGCCAGGTCAAGGGTGTCCTTGGTGGTGACGAGCTGGTCGAGCCGGATCTGGTGCGGCGGCAGCTGGGCCCAGTCACGCATCCGCAGACCGTGGTCGGGGTACGGGCGCGCGTCACGGACCCCTTTGAAAATCACCCGCGTGAGTCTAAGCCTTGCCGGGCCACCAGGCCCCGCTGCGAGCCACCCCGCGAGAACCGTGCAGGAACTGTGACCTGGGCCGGCGGGCGCGGGTGGACGCAACGCCGCGACGCTAGTCTGGGTCGCGCTGAGGTGAGCCTCAGCTCGCCGGCCTGACGAGGAGACGCCATGACCGAGCCTGCGGCCGATGGCAGCACTCCTACTGCGCTGAGCGAGCAGGCGAGTGAGATCGCGGCCGGCTACGCCTTCGAGGAGCCGTCGCTTCAGCTGGGCCGGCTGGTCGAGGGCGCGGAGGTCGCCCCGGTCGACGTACGTATCCCGCTCAGCATGCTCAACCGGCACGGTCTGGTCGCTGGTGCCACCGGCACCGGCAAGACCAAGACGCTGCAGCTGCTGGCGGAGCAGCTCTCCGCTCACGGAGTCCCCGTCTTTGCTGCCGACATCAAGGGCGACCTCTCGGGGCTGGCGACCCCCGGCCAAGGGGACGAGAAGCTGCTCAACCGGACCGCGTCGCTGGGGCAGGCGTGGGAGGCCACGTCGTTCCCGGTCGAGTTCCTCGCGCTCGGGGGCCAGGGCACCGGCGTACCTGTGCGCGTGACCATGACGTCGTTCGGGCCGACCTTGCTGGCGAAGGTGCTCGGCCTCAACGAGACGCAGGAGTCTTCGCTGGGCCTGGTCTTCCACTACGCCGACCAGGCGGGGCTGCCGCTGCTGGACCTCGAAGACCTGAGGTCGGTAGTGACGTTCCTGGTCAGCGCCGAGGGCAAGCCGGAGCTTAAGGCGCTCGGTGGCCTGTCGAGCGCCACTGCCGGCGTCATCTTGCGCGAGCTGATCGGGTTCGCCGACCAAGGCGCCGACCGCTTCTTCGGAGAACCGGAGTTCGACACCGCCGACCTGCTGCGCGCAGCAGCCGATGGCAGGGGGGTCATCACACTGCTCGAGCTGCCGCATCTGCAGGACCGGCCGACCGTCTTCTCGACGTTCTTGATGTGGCTGCTTGCCGACCTCTTCCACGACCTGCCTGAGGAGGGCGACCTCGACAAGCCGAAGCTCGTGTTCTTCTTCGACGAGGCGCACCTTCTCTTCGAGGAGTCGTCCACGGCGTTTCTCACCGCGATCGAACAGACGGTGCGGCTGGTGCGTTCCAAAGGTGTCGGCGTCTTCTTCGTCACGCAGAGCCCTACCGACGTGCCCGATTCGGTACTCGCCCAGCTCGGGTCGCGGGTGCAACATCAGCTGCGGGCACACACGCCGAACGACGCCAAAGCGCTGCGCGCCACCGTCAGCACCTATCCCGAGTCGGCGTACGACCTCGAGGAGGTGCTGACCCAGCTGGGTATCGGTGAGGCGATCGTGACGGTCATGAACGAGCGCGGGGCTCCTACCCCCGTCGCCTGGACGCGGCTGCGAGCACCCGAGTCCCTGATGGATCCGAGCTCACCGGACGCCTTCGCGCAGATCCTTGCTGCGTCGCCATTGCAGGCGAAGTACGGCCCAGGCGTCGACCGCGAGTCGGCGAACGAGATCCTCACCAAGCGGCTCGACGAGGCAATGGCCAAACGCGAGGCCGAGGACGCCGAGACGGCTGCAGCGAAGGAAGCGAAGGAGGCGGCCAAGCGGCCCACATCCACGCCTGCCAAGAAGTCGTCGAGGCGTTCGCGCACCAAGCCGGCCGATACCTGGACATCGGGGGAGTCGGGAGATGTGCTCGGCGGCATCGCCGGCAGCCCAGAGTTCCAGGACTTCCTGCGCAGCAGCGGCAAGACGCTCGCCAAGCAAATCATCCGTGGCGCCTTCAGAGTCGGCCGCCGCTGAGGGTGAACCGTTGAGTGTGACCCGGTGAGGCTGAATCCGCCGGCTCGGATGCCGAGTCGGCCAGCCGGTCAGTCTGTCCCAGCGGGACCCGCGCGCCGTTCGTGAGATCAATATTGATCTCAGAGACCAACATTGATCTCAAGAACTCATAGCGGGACCGACCGCCGCGCCCCTCTGCGTGTCGCTTTGCCACGATGGCGGAGGATAGGGGATTCGAACCCCTGAGAGCTTTCACTCAACACGCTTTCCAAGCGTGCGCACTAGGCCACTATGCGAATCCTCCGTGGAGGAGGCTAGCGCGTGGGCGATCGTTCATCGAAATCGTGCGGACGTCTACCGCAGGCGGGCAGCCGGTGCGTGCACCGAGCGTTGGCGGCAGAGCCCGAGGCACGGCAGTGGGCCAGTGGAACCTCGAAGGGCCGCTCCCGTAGACTCTCGGCCAGCCCCTCGTGTGGCGATATCTTGCCTAACTCCCCCAGGGCCGGAAGGCAGCAAGGGTAAGCGAGCTCTGTCGGGTGCGCGAGGGGTCTCCGCACGCCCAGGCCCCGATTCGTCCGAGCTAGCCCAGACAACTTGCGCAGGGCCCGGCCGGACGAATCGGGAGGGGTTCCGTCGGGGACTTGCCGGGCTCCTGCATGTCGTCCTACGGCGCTATGGTCGTCGGTGTGGACGCACCCCTCGCGCTGTATCGCCGGTACCGTCCCGACACCTTCGCAGAAATGATCGGGCAGGACCACGTCACCCAGCCCCTGTCGCACGCTCTCGACAACAACCGGGTCAACCACGCCTACCTGTTCTCGGGCCCTCGCGGATGCGGCAAGACCACCAGCGCACGGATCCTGGCGCGTGCACTCAACTGTGAGCAGGGTCCTACGTCGGTGCCGTGCGGCGCCTGTGAGTCGTGCGTCGAGCTGGCACGCGGCGGCCCTGGATCCATCGACGTCATCGAGATCGACGCCGCCAGCCACGGTGGCGTCGACGACGCCCGCGACCTGCGGGAGCGCGCCTTCTTCTCGCCGATGAAGGCGCGTTACAAGGTCTACATCATCGACGAGGCCCACATGGTCAGCACGCAGGGCTTCAACGCCCTGCTCAAGCTGGTGGAGGAGCCCCCGGCGCACATCCGGTTCGTGTTCGCGACGACCGAGCCAGACAAGGTGATCGGCACGATCCGGTCGCGCACCCACCACTACCCGTTCCGCTTGGTGCCGCCGAAGATTCTCGGTGACTACGTCGTGGAGCTCTGTCAGCGCGAAGGCGTCACGATCGAGCATAACGTCGTGCCGCTGGTCGTCCGGGCCGGCGCCGGGTCGGTGCGTGACAGCTTGTCGGTGCTCGACCAGCTGATCGGCGGCTCCGGTCCCGACGGCGTCACGTACGCGCTCGCCACGGCGTTGCTCGGCTACACGCCGGACAGCCTGCTCGACGAGACCGTCGACGCGCTGGCCGCGGCTGACGGCGGCACCGTCTTCGGTGTCGTCGACAAGGTCATCGAGACCGGCCAGGACCCTCGTCGTTTCGCCGAAGACCTGCTGCACCGGTTGCGTGACCTCGTCGTCGTGAGCGCCGTCCCCGACGCACTTACCCGCGGGCTCATCGAGATGCCCGAGGACCAGGCCGAGCGGCTCTCCGGACAGGCAGCACGCTTGGGCCGCGCGGAGCTCACCCGAGCCGCAGACATCGTCAGTACCGGCCTCACCGATATGCGGGGTGCCACGGCGCCCCGCCTGCTCCTCGAGCTGATGTGCGCCCGCATCCTGCTGCCAGGGCTCGACGACAGCGCGGCCGGGGTCGGAGCCCGCCTCGACCGGGTGGAGCGTCGGCTGTCCGTCGTGGGCTCACCTTCGACCCCGCCACACCAGACTCCGGCTGCGTCGACCCCGGCTGCGTCGACTCCGGCTGCCTTGACTCCGGCTGCGTCGACCCCGGCTGCGTCGACTCCGGCTGCGTCGACTCCGGCTGCCTTGACTCCGGCTGCGTCGACTCCGGCTGCCTTGACTCCGGCTGCGTCGACTCCGGCTGCGTCGGTCCCTCACGCCAGCGACCCCGCAGCGGCCGCCGCTTCGTCCAGCGAAGTGGCGTCGCCCGCTTCGGCCGAGCCTTCCTCCACACCCACCGAGACCCTTACGCCAGCGAGTGTTGAGCCAGGCGGCCTCACGGTCGTCGACGTGCGGCAGCTGTGGCCCGGCGTACTCGCCCGGGTGCAGAAGATGAAGCGGTACGCCTGGGCGCTGCTGACGCAGAACGCGCAGGTAATGGATGTGGGCGGCGGAGTCATCACGATCGGGCTGGTCAACGCCGGTGCCCGCGACAGCTTCGTCAGGGGCGGCCACGACGAGATCCTGCGACAGGCCCTCATTGACGAGCTGGGTGTCGACTGGAAGGTCGAGGCGATCATCGACGGCACCGTCGGAGGTCCGGGCCGCACCGCACGTCAGCCCGAGCCCGAGCAGCTCGCCCCCCTGGCGACAACTGCTGCCGAGCCGGTAGCACCTTCGGCGGCGCCGGCACCAGCACGGGCCGAGGAGGTGGAGCGGGCGAAGGGCGCGATCCGGCCCACTCGTACAGGCGACCCGGCCGAGGCGCTCAGCGACGAGCCGCCACCCGAGCTGCACGACGACGACGAGGTCATCGACGAGTCGCTGACGTCGCAGGAGCTGCTGGCCCGCGAGCTCGGCGCCGAGGTCATCGAAGACATCCGGCACGGTTCGGCGTGATCCCGCGCACTTTGGCGTCGCGTACGCGGGTAGAGGCGTTCGCCGGCTGGCAAACGCCCCCTACGGTGGCGTAACCTACGGTGACGTAGGTAAGTCGGACGAGGAGTTCCACATGACCACCCAGATCAGTCAGCCCGACCTGTTGCGCGAGCTCGAGCAGGTCGTCGAGGCCGAACTCAACCGCCACCTCGGCGTGGCCAAGGAGTGGTTCCCGCACGACTACATCCCGTGGAGCGACGGGCGCAACTACGACGGCCTGATGGCTGGCGACCCGTGGAGCCCCGACGACGCCAACATCCCCGAGGTGGCGCGCACCGCCCTCATCGTCAACCTGCTCACCGAGGACAACCTCCCCAGCTACCACCACGAGATCGCTGTGCTCTTCGGCCGCGACAACGCCTGGGGTGAGTGGGTCCACCGCTGGACAGCGGAGGAGGGCCGGCACGGGATCGCCATGCGCGACTACATGCTGGTGAAGCGGATGGTCGACCCAGTCGAGCTCGAGCGGTTCCGGATGACGCACATGTCTGAGGGGTATCAGACCCAGCACCCTGACGACGCCTTGCGGTCACTGGCCTACGTGTCTTTCCAGGAGCTCGCCACCCGGGTGTCGCACCGCAACACCGGCCGGTTCACCAACGACCCGATGGCCGACCGGCTGCTGGCCCGGATCGCCGCCGATGAGAACCTGCACATGATCTTCTACCGCAACCTGCTCAAGGCGGCCCTCGAGATCGCGCCCGACCAGGCGATGGCGGCGATCCTCGAAGTGGTCAAGACGTTCGAGATGCCCGGCGCGGGCATCCCCGGCTTCCAGCGCAAGGCGATCGCGATGGCGGTCGAGGGGATCTACGACCAGCGCCAGCACCACGACGACGTCGTGATGCCGGTGCTGCGGTTCTGGAACGTCTTCGAGGTCGAGGGTCTGTCCGGCGAGGGTGAGAAGGCCCGGGTGGAGCTGTCCGAGTTCATGAGCGACCTCGACGACTCTGCCACCCGGTTCACCGAGAAGCGCGACAAGCTCAAAGCACGCCTCGCCAGCCGCGGCTAAGGCACGGTCTCCTCGGCGTACCCCGTAAGGTTTCCCCGTGGCCGAGTCATGGAACTGAGAGAGAGCCCGTGTACGAAGGTGTGGTCCAAGACCTCATCGACGAGCTCGGCCGGCTGCCGGGCATCGGTCCCAAGAGCGCGCAGCGCATCGCGTTCCACATCCTCGCCGCCGACACCATGGACGTACGCCGCCTCGCAGCGGTCCTCGACGAGGTCAAGGCGAAGGTTCGCTTCTGCTCCATCTGCGGCAACGTGGCCGAGGACGAGCAGTGCAAGGTCTGCCGTGACCCGCGCCGCGACCTGACCGTGCTGTGCGTCGTCGAGGAGCCGAAGGACGTCGTGGCGGTCGAGCGCACCCGCGAGTTCCGCGGCCGCTACCACGTGCTCGGCGGAGCTATCAGCCCGATCGAGGGCATCGGGCCCGAGCAGCTGCGCATCCGGGAGCTGATGGTCCGTCTCGCCGACGGCACGGTGACCGAGGTGATCTTGGCCACTGACCCCAACCTCGAGGGCGAGGCGACGGCGACGTACCTGTCTCGGCTGCTCCGGCCGATGGGTGTGCGGGTCACCCGACTTGCCAGTGGGCTGCCTGTCGGGGGAGATTTGGAGTACGCCGACGAAGTTACGCTCGGACGAGCCTTTGAGGGGAGACGCTCCGTTGATGAGTAGCACCGACGAGTCCGTGGTGAGCAGTGACATCGAGGATCTCGCGCAAGGCATCGCCGACCAGATCGAGACGTTCCTGCTCGCACTGCGGGAGCTGTCGCGTGGCGATGACCGCGGCAGCGTGGTCCCGCTGCTGCTGCTCGAGGTCAGCCAGCTGCTGCTGGCGGGGGCTCGCCTCGGCGTACAGACCGACTTCGTGCCGACGGAGCCGTTCGAACCCGACGCCGGTCCAGATCCCGATCTCGACCTGATGCGCGAGCGGTTGGCTGTCCTGCTCGAGGGCGTCGACGACTTCACGGAGGTGTTCGACCCGTACGTCGATCCGCCGGAGCTGGTCTCGTCGCGGCTGTCCGACGACCTGGCCGACATTGCGGCCAGCGTCGCCCACGGTCTGCAGCACTACCGGGCCGGGTCGGTGCAGGAGGCGCTGTGGTGGTGGCAGTTCTCCTACGTCTCCAGCTGGGGTGCTGAGGCGAGCGCGTCGCTTCGGGCGCTGCAGTCCGTGATCGCGCACGACCGCCTTGACGCCGTCGAGATCGGTGCGGTCGAGGCGGAGCGGGTGGCCGCCGCCGACGACATCGAGGGCCCTGCCTGACACGTCAGGTGCACGGGCCAGTGCACTAGGACCGCGGTCGACATCGCCGTCTCGCGGCTGGGCAGGGCACCAGGCACCCGTCGCTGTCCGCCCTAGACTGACGGCGCCTCATCCAACCGAGCCGTCAGAGGGAGGAGCTCAGACCGTGGGCATCGTCGTCCAGAAGTACGGGGGCTCCTCGGTCGCTGATGCCGTCGGCATCAAGCGCGTCGCCCAGCGCATCGTCGACACGAAGAAGGCCGGTGACGACGTGTGCGTGGTCGTGTCAGCGATGGGTGACAGCACCGACGAGCTGCGCGACCTCGCCCAGCAGGTCTCGCCGCTGCCTCCCGGGCGCGAGCTCGACATGCTCCTCACCGCCGGCGAGCGGATCTCGATGGCACTCCTCGCCATGGCGATCGCGAACCTCGGACAGCAGGCGCGCTCGTTCACCGGCAGCCAGGCCGGGGTCATCACCGACTCCGCGCACGGGCGAGCCAAGATCATCGACATCACACCAGGTCGCATCGAGTCCGCCATCGCCGACGGCGCCATCGCCATCGTGGCGGGTTTCCAAGGCGTCTCCGTCGACACCAAGGACATCACCACGCTCGGCCGCGGCGCCTCCGACACGACGGCCGTGGCGTTGGCGGCCGCGCTGGGCGCCGACGTGTGCGAGATCTACACCGACGTCGACGGAATCTTCACCGCCGACCCACGTATCGTCGCGAGCGCACGTCAGATCCCGGTGATCTCGTTCGAGGAGATGCTGGAGATGTGCGCGTGCGGAGCGAAAGTCCTGCATCTGCGCTGCGTGGAGTATGCCCGACGCTACAACGTACCCATTCATGTGCGCTCATCGTTCTCGCAGAAGACCGGGACATGGGTGATGGACTCCAACGAGGTGGACCCAGTGGAACAAGCGATCATCTCCGGCGTCGCGCACGACCGCAGCGAGGCGAAGATCACCGTCGTGGGGGTGCCCGACCAGGTCGGCGAGGCGGCCCGGATCTTCGAGTCTCTGGCCGAGTCCGGCATCAACATCGACATGATCGTGCAGAACATCTCCGCCGCATTGACCGCGCGTACCGACATCTCGTTCACGCTGCCGCGCGAAGACGGGCAGGCCGCGATGACGACACTGGCGCGGCTCAACGAGCAGGTCGGCTATGAGCAACTGCTGTACGACGACCGGATTGGCAAGGTCTCGCTGGTAGGGGCAGGCATGCGGACCCACCCAGGGGTGACCGCACGATTCTTCGCGGCGCTCGCAGCGGCAGGGGTTAACATCGAGATGATCTCGACGTCCGAGATTCGCATCTCCGTGATCGTCGACGAGGACCAGATCGACACGGCGGTGACGGCGACGCACGCGGCGTTCGACCTCGACAGTGACGAGGTGGAGGCTGTCGTCTACGGAGGGACGGGACGATGAGGGCTGATCCGCAGGCGCCCACCCTCGCCCTGGTCGGTGCCACGGGGGCGGTCGGCACCGTGATGCTCGACATCTTGTCCACCCGCCAGGACGTGTGGGGCGAGATCAAGCTGCTCGCATCGCCCCGCTCCGCGGGGCGGGTGCTGCGCTGCCGTGGAGAAGACGTCGTGGTCGAAGAGCTGACCGAGGCGGCGTTCGACGGCGTCGACGTAGCGATGTTCGACGTCCCCGATGACGTGTCGGCCCGGTGGGCGCCCGTCGCTGCCGCGATGGGCGTCGTGGTGGTGGACAACTCCGGTACGTTCCGGATGGACCCCGAGGTGCCGCTCGTCGTGCCGGAGGTCAATCCGGCACAGGTGCGCAACCGCCCGAAGGGCATCATCGCCAACCCCAACTGCACGACACTGACGATGATGGACGTGCTGGGGGCCCTCCATTCGCGGTGGGGGCTGCGTGAGCTGGTGGTGGCCTCCTACCAGGCCGCATCGGGCGCGGGACAGGCCGGCATCGACCGGCTGTACGACGAACTCGAGGTGGTCGCCTCCAACCGTTCCCTCGGACAGGCACCCGGCGACGTACGCCGAACCATCTCCAACAAGCTCGGCGACGAGTCGCCGTTCCCGGCACCGCTCGCCCTGAACGTTGTGCCATGGGCAGGCTCCGTCAAGGACGACGGGTGGTCGAGCGAGGAGCTCAAGGTGCGCAACGAGTCGCGCAAGATCCTGGGCATCCCGGACCTCGCCGTGTCTGCCACCTGCGTGCGCGTCCCGGTCGTCACCACGCACTCCTTGGTCGTGCACGCGGTCTTCGAGTCCGACGTCGACGTCGACGAAGCTCGGCGGGCACTCGTCGAAGCGCCCAGCGTCGTGGTGATCGACGACCCAGGCCGGCAAGAGTTCCCGACACCCGCAGATGTGGTGGGGTCGGACCCGACGTTTGTCGGCAGGATCCGTCAGGCGCTCGACTTCCCTCGAACACTGGAGCTCTTCATCTGCGGCGACAACCTTCGCAAGGGCGCCGCGCTCAACACAGCTCAGATCGGCGAGCTGGTCGCCGCCGAGCTCCGCTCTGCCGGCGGCTGAGCGACACCGTCAGGCGCGCCGCCAAGGTGACGGGCGCTCTTCGTCACCGATGTCGTTGTCGCGGTCGGCGGCCTCGGTGTCAGTGTCGGGCGGATGCTGTTCCGGTGACGGCGGCTCGGATGTCTCGGCCGTCTGCGGCCGGGACTGCTGCGCTGTCTCAGGAGACGCCGCATCCGGCTGTGTCGCCTGCCGCTCCTCAGCCGCGCTGAGCATCGTGGTCTCGTCCTCGGCCGATCGCCCGCTGACGACCAGCGGTTGCGTGGCATCATCGTCGCCCACCGGCTCCGGCTCCGGCTCCGGCTCCGGCTCCGGAGCGTACCGCGGCAGGTCGGGAGGTTCCGGCTGCTGGTCCGCAGCATCGGCCGGGGCGCTCTGCTGCGGAACCTGCGGCCGAACCCTGCCGGAGTCGTCGCTGTTCTCGAGGGCGATGGTGAACACCGAGCCGACGGCAAAGCTGCACGCGGAGAGCACGGGGAGGATCAGCACCATCGAGGTGGAGAAGACTCTGTCGGTCAGGAAGGCCAGAACCACGACGAGCGGCAGCATGATGCCGAAAAACGCCGTCAGGCCCGCTTCATCGACGCTGAAGATTCGCAGCAAGAGAACCCCGACGGCGTACGCCCCGACGAGAATCGCAGTAAGCATGAGTAGCCCCACCCCACCACCGCACGACGGGCTGCCCGCAACGGCGTCACAGCCTCGCTCTCCGGAGAAGACGAGGCCAACGACGAGCGCTCCGCAGATCGCGCCGACGATCAGGGCCGAAAGCGGGGAGGGGATCCGCGCAAGCTGGGGAAGCGCGGGCAGCGACATTCGTCGCCGGCCCTCGGGGGAGGCCATGGTCGTACAGTGTGCCAAAGGTCTGCTGCGCTCGCGGTAACTCCGGCAGAGACACAGCACAAAGAATCTTCGTCGTTTTGGCAAACACCGATCCGACGAACAAGCAGGTCCGACCAGGGCATCCTGATCGGACCTATTTGTCGGGCTGACAGTGTGTTCCATCAGGACATAGGAAACGTCTGTCAGGGCGTTGGAAGCCATGGTGAGCCTGCGAGGCTCAGCGGTGTCCGTTGCCAGACTGGTCATAACCGCTGCGTCACGATCGTCGCGGCCGACGTCGAAGGCCACCAGGCCGACCACGGACCGTTGTGGTGGGGCCGTAGGTGATGCGCGGCGAAAGCTTGAGACCACAATCGGTCTATGAGACCAATATTGATCTCAGGGAATCGCCGGCCCTCCGCCCCGAGGGGCGCTGAATGCACAGTGCCCCCAGCAGTGTGTTCCATCGGGACATAGCCAGCTGGACTCCACATCGGCATCGGCCGAACCCACGCCCCCACCAGACCACGAAACCCCCGAACCTGAGGGTTCGAGGGTTTCCGATGTCTCGAGACATCACATTTGTCGGGCTGACAGGATTTGAACCTGCGGCCTCGTCGTCCCGAACGACGCGCGCTACCAAGCTGCGCCACAGCCCGAGCGCGGAGCGAGTCTATCCAAGCCCGGAGCTGTCGCCCAACTCGGCCCGCCCCGCGCCGCCGCCGGCGGAGCACCGCCAGTGCAGACCCTCAGCGTCGCCATCAGCGCGCCGTCAGCGTCACCAGGCTGGCCTCAGGGAAGCAGCAGAACCGGTACGGAGCGAACGGCGACGTGCCCAGTCCCGCCGACACGTGCAGCCATGAGGTGCGGCCGTACGCCGTGTGGTGGTGCAGGCCGCGGGAGCGTCCGGGCTCGAGGTCACAGTTCGTGACGAGGGCGCCGTACCCCGGGATGCGCAGCTGGCCCCCGTGGGTGTGGCCGGCGAAGATCGTGTCGTACCCGTCGCGGGTGTAGGCGTCCAGGACGCGCAGGTACGGCGCATGGGTGACACCGACCCGCAGGTCGGCCGAGGCGTCTGCGGGCCCCGCGACCGCGTCGAGCTTGTCGTAGCCGAGGTGGGGGTCGTCGACCCCCGCGAACTGCAGGCGGGTGCCCCTCACGGTGAGCGAGTCGCACCGGTTAGTCAGGTCGCGCCATCCGACGGCGGTGAACTCGTCACGCAGCTCACGCCACGGCAGGCTCGGGCCGTGCAGCCGCTTGCCTATGCCGTCCGGCAGCAGGTAGCGAGCCGGGTTCTTCAGCACCGGCCCCCAGTAGTCGTTGGAGCCGAACACGAAGACCCCCGGCACGGCAGTCAGCCCCTGCAGAGACCTCATCACCGCGGGCACCGACTCGCGGTGGCTGAGGTTGTCACCGGTGTTGATCACCAGGTCAGGCTCGAGTGCCGCCAGCTGCTCCAGCCACCGCTGCTTGGCCCGCTGGCCCGGGGTGAGGTGGAGGTCGCTCAAGTGCAGCACCTTGATCGGGTCGTGGCCGGCCGGCAGGCAGGGGATCTGGACCTGCCGCAGCCGAAACGCCCGGACCTCGTAACCGGCGGAGTACGCCACGCCTGTCGCTGCGGCAGCAGCCAGGCCGACGGCCGCTCTACCCGAGAAACGCATGGACACAGGCTGTCACACTGGTCACATGGCCACGATGAAGGATCGACTGCGCAGGGAGCTCACCGCCTCGATGAAGGCACGAGACGAGCTCCGCTCGTCCACGCTGCGCCTCGTTCTCACCGCCATCACGAACGCCGAGGTGGCGGGCAAGCAGGCCCGTGAGCTGTCGGACGACGACATCACCGGCATCCTCGCTACCGAGGGCAAGAAACGACGTGAGGCGGCCGCCGCGTTCGATCACGCGGCGCGACCGGAGCTGGCCGCAAAGGAGCGCACCGAGGCCGCGATCATCCAAGAGTTCCTGCCTGCGGCGATGACCGAGGACGAGATCGCCGCGCTGGTGTCGACCACGATCGACGAGCTGGGCGTCCGCGACGACGGCATGCGGGCGATGGGGCGCGTGATGGGAGCGGTCACCCCGCTCACCCGCGGCCGGGCGGACGGGGGCGCCGTGTCAACGGAGGTACGTCGACAGCTCGGCTGAGCCGACGACGACCGTCGGCTACCGGGGTTTGGGCGGCTTCGGCGGCTTGTCGTTGCCGTTGCCGGGGTCACTCGGAGGGTTGTTGTTGGGGGTCGGCGCCGGTTGGGTCGTGGGCGGAGCCGGTTGGGTCGTGGGCGGAGCCGGTTGGGTCGTGGGCGGAGCCGGTTGGGTCGTGGGCGGAGCCGGTTGGGTCGTGGGCGGAGGGGTGTACGTCGGCGTCGGCGGCGGCACGTAGCCGGTGGAGATGAAGATCTGGACCGTCTCGCCGGTCGTGCCTTGGTACGACGGCGACGTGTACGCGACGGTGCCCTCAGGCGCTGACGAGCTGACGCTGTAGCTGATCTGGGGCCGGAAACCGAGCTCGGTCAGCTTGGTGGCCGCATCCGCGGGGTTGAAGCCGTAGAACGAGGGGATCGCGACGACCTGCCCGTCCACCACCGACGGGTCAGGCGGGATGAAGCGCCGGTTGGGAAGGAGGTCCTGGATCGCGGCCATCGCATCGCCCCACATCGGACCAGCCGTGCCGGAGCCGGACGCGTCGGTCAGGGTGACGCCGGCGAGCTGCTTGCCGATGAGCCCGCGCGGCTGGTTCAGGCTGTTGACGCCGGCCAGGAACGACGCGGTGGCGAGAGTCGGGGTGTAGCCGACGAACCAGACGGACCTGTTGTTCTGCGTCGTCCCCGTCTTGCCGGCGGACTGCTGGTTGAGTGCGAGCCCGGCGCCGAAGCCGTCCGGCGGCTCCATCACGCCCTTCAAGATGTCGTTGACCGCGTCGGCGTACGGACGCTTGAGCACCCGGTTGCACGTGGAGCCCTCGATCGGGATGACCTCGCCGTCGCGGTCGGTGATCTCGGTGACCGGGATGGACGCGCAGTGCATGCCGCGGGCCGCGAACGTTGCGTAGGCCTCCGCCATCTCGAGCGCACTCACGTCGCTGACACCAAAGGTGAACGAGGGCACCCTGAAGCTGGCCGGCACGTCGATGCCGAGGGCGTTGGCCAGTTTCCACGGCGCGCACAGGCCCGTGATCTGCTCGAGCTGGATGAAGAACGTGTTGACCGAGTTCTGCGTGCCGGGATAGACGTTGAGGGTGCCGCCCTCGGTGGAGTTGGTGACGCTGTACGGCTTGGTCGAGGGGTAGTTCTGGCCGCCGCAGTCGCGGAAGCTGCCTTCATTGACGACGATCGACGGCGGTGCATAGATCGTCTTGTTGAGCGGGAAGCCCTGCTTGATGGCCGCAGCCAGCACGAACGCCTTGAACGTCGAGCCGGGCTGGAAGCCGGACGTGCCGCCGTACTTTGTGGGCACCACGTAGTTCTCGAACGTCTCACCCACCGCCTCGTTGCGCCCCATCGGACGCGACTGGGCGAGCGCGCGTACGTAGCCGGTCCCTGGCTCGACCATGGCGATGCCGCCGATGACGTCGTTGGTGGGATACACGTGATCGGCTACCGACTCGTTGGCGGCCCGCTGGAAGCGTGGGTCCCAGGTGGAGCGGATCGTGAGTCCTCCGCCGTAGAGCGCGTGGCGCCGCTCCTCGACCGTCTTGCCCAGCGCTGGAGAGGCCAGGAGGTATTTCAGCAGGTACTGGCAGAAGAACGGCCCCCGGGAGTTCAGGCAGCCGTTCGAGACCTCGCGCACCTTCAGCCCCAAGGGGCTCGCAGCAGCTTTGTTCGCCTGCTGGGTCGTGATGACGTGCAGGTCGAGCATCTTGGCGATGACGGTGTTACGACGGTTCCTGGCGGCGGTCTTGTCGTTGGTCGGGTCGTAGTCGGTGGGGTTCCTGACGAGACCTGCCAGCAGCGCCGACTGGCGGAGCGTCAGCTCTTCGGCCGTGGTTGAGAAGTAGTGGTGGGCGGCGGACTGGATGCCGTAGGCACCGTCGCCGAAGTACGCGGCGTTGAGGTAGTGCTCGAGGATCTCGCTCTTCGTCAGGTGCTGCTCCACCCAGACCGCGTAGCGGAGCTCGTCGAACTTGCGGGCGTAGCTCTTCGCCGCCGCCTGGCGGGCTTGCGCCTTGTTGGCGGCATTCTCGATCAGGGTCAGCTTCACCAGTTGTTGGGTGATCGACGAGCCACCCTGGATGGTGGCATTGCTGGCCTGGTTGACCAGCAGAGCGCGCAGCGTGCCCTGCACGTCGAGCGCTCCGTGGGCGTAGAAGCGGGCGTCCTCGATGGCTACCAGCGCCTGCTTCAGCTTGGGCGAGATCTCGTCGAGCGTGACGTAGGTGCGGTTCTCGTCGTAGAGGATGGCCAGTCGGCTCCCGTCGGCGGCCAGCACGCGGGTGCGCTCGTCGAGCGGGTTGAACTCGAGCTTCTTCGGGAAGTCCTCGATCGCCGCTGCGCTGTTCTCCGCACCCTTGTCGAGCAGGGCAACCCACGGCAATGCGAGGCCGGCGATGAGGGCGCCGGACAACACGCTCATGCCGATGATCACGAAGACCTGGTGGATCAGCCCACCCTCGTTGCGGGCCGGCCTGACAATCCTGAGCATGCGCTCAGCGTACGTGATAGGCGCGAGTCCCTTCCATCTCAGCGTGGTCCGGGTCAGCCAGCGCGTCGGTGCCATGCGGAAACCGCCGCGCTTCCTCGGGCCATCGTTGTGACTAGAAGAAATGGTCCCAAATGACTAGGGAGGTTGAACCCTTCGGGCCTGTCACGAGTGGTAGGGCCTTACGTAACGTCATACCCACGGTCCCACAGCCACACGGACCCCGGAATGTTCTCCATTCTTCTCTCGGTAGGGGCGATCATGACTTGGAACGACAACTGGGCGGACAACGCGTCCTGTAAGGGCGCTCGGCCAGATGAACTGTTCGTCCGCGGCGCTGCACAGAACCGTGTGAAGCAGATCTGCGGTCAGTGCCCCGTCAAGACCGAATGCCTCGCTGAGGCGCTCGACAACAACATGGAGTGGGGCGTGTGGGGCGGCACGACCGAACGCGAGCGCCGGGCGCTGCTGCGCCGGCGGCCGAACGTGACGTCCTGGCGCGGTCTCCTCGAGGCCGCCCGTGAGCAGCACGTTGCGGCAGTTGTCACGGTCGGGGGGAACACGCAGGTCGTCGCCAGCTGAGTCGGTCCCAGGCAAGGGCGGTCACCGGCCGTTCCCGTGGTTTCCGGAGGGGGAAGCCATACCGCTGGGGTCGGTTCAGCGTGGAGCGCTCAGGCCGCCGCCAGCTCTCCCACCCGCCGCAGCGACTCCACGTCGTGCACGTCTGATGCAAGCGCGCTGATCGTGGTGGTCGCCACGGCCGGATGAGCGGCGGCGAAGCGCCGGCGCAGCGAGCGCTCCCGAGCGATCTGCTCCAGCCGCCCGGCGTGCAGCCGCAAGAGTCCCGTGGTGACAGGGTCATCGCCGTTGAGGCGTTCTGCCCCCGCCAGTGCCGCCTGCGCCGACAGCCCGGCTCGGATCGGCGCCGTCACGCGGTTCAGGACCAGTCCCGCCAGTGGCATCTGCTCCTGCGCCAACCGCTCCACGAAGAACGATGCTTCGCGCAGTGCCTCGCTGTCAGGTGACGCCACCACCAGGAACGCGGTCTGGGGGTCCTTAAGGATCTGGTACGTCTTGTCGGACCTCGCCCGGAAGCCGCCGAACAAGGTGTCGAGCGCTGCCACGAAAGTCTGCACGTCGCGAAGCATCTGACCGCCGAGCACCTTCGAGAGCGCACCGGTGACGATCCCCATCCCGGCAGTCAGGAACCGGGCCGGCCCCTTGGCCGGGGCGAGCAGCAGCCGGATCAGCCGACCGTCGAGGAAGCTCGACAACCGCTCTGGTGCGTCGAGGAAGTCAAGCGCCGACCGCGACGGTGGCGTGTCCACGACGATCAGGTCCCAGCGGCCGGTGCGGGTGGCCTCGGCGTGCAGCTGTCCGAGCTTCTCCATCGCCATGTACTCCTGCGTACCGGCAAACGAGCTCGACAGGGCTTGGTAGAACGGGTTCGCGAGGATCTGCTCGGCCTTGGCAGGTGTCGCATGCGTCTCGACCACCTCGTCGAACGTCCGCTTCATGTCGAGCATCATCGCGTCGAGGGTGCCCTCCAGGTGATCGAGCCCGTTCACCGGCTTGGGAGTGTTGTCGAGCTGGGTCAGTCCCAGGGCCTGAGCGAGGCGGCGCGCGGGGTCGATGGTGAGCACGACCACCTTGCGGCCACTCTCGGCCGCCCGCAGAGCAAGTGCAGCCGAAGTGGTCGTCTTGCCGACTCCCCCCGAGCCGCAGCACACGATGATGCGTACCTGCTCGTCACCGAGCAGCTGGTCGACGTCCAGTGGTGGTACGTCGGAGAGCCGGCCCTGCAGCGGGCCGACCCTGACCTGTTGTCCCCGGCCGGGCTGGGTCTGGGAGGCGGGGCGTCGTCGCGACCGGGCCATCTCAGAACTCTCCGCTCGCGCGCAGGTCAGCCGCGAGCTCGTACAGGTCGCCGAGGTCGATGCCGTCGGCGAGATAGGGCAGCGTCACTACCGCGCTGCCGAGGTCGTCGAGGCGACGGCGCTGCTCGACCTCGAGCGCGACTCGCTCCGCGTGCTGCTGGCCGGCGTCGAGCAGACCTGCGATGACGGATGCGTCGGGCTTGATCCCCGCCTCCTTGAGCGAGGCCTCGATGCGTCCCTCGTCGAGTCGGCCACGGACGGCGTCAGCGAGTGCCTTGGCGGGGAGCTCGGGAGCGCGCATCCGGTTGACGATGACGCTGCCGAGCCGCAACCGGAGCACGGCCAGCTCCTCCCTGGCGTCGAGAGTCTCCTGGACCGGCATCTCCTCGAGTGACGTGACCAGCTGCACCTGCGCCTGGGGTGAGGTGAGCAGCCGCATGATCGAGGTCGCCTGGTTGCGGATGGGGCCGACCTTGGCGATGCCGGCCACCTCGGTGTTGACGTTGAGGAACTTGCCGATCCGACCGGTCGGTGGAGCGTCCAGCACTACGGCGTCGTACGCCGGGCGGCCGGACACCTGTCGCTGGGTGGCCTCGAACACCTTGCCGATGAGGAGGACGTCGCGCATCCCGGGCGCCACCGTGGTGGCGAAGTCGATGACGCCGAACCGGTCGAGCGCCTTGCCGGCCCGACCGAGCCGGTAGAACATGTCGAGGTACTCAAGCAGCGCTGCCTCGGTGTCGATCGCCAAGGCGAAGACCTCACCGCCGTTGCCCAGACCGACGGCGATCCGGCGCTCGGCGTACGGCAGCGGAGCGACGTCAAACAAGGAGGCCAGTCCTTGCCGGCCCTCGACCTCGCAGACCAGCACCTTCTTGCCCTCGGAGGCGAGCGCCAGGGCCAGGGCGGCAGCCACCGTCGTCTTACCGGTCCCGCCCTTGCCGGACACGATGTGCAGCCGGGCGCGCGGTTGCTCACGGCGAGCAGCAGGTGTCATTGGACCGAGCGTACCGACGGCAGAAACCAGGGGCATCTTCACGTGATGCAGTAGGTTGCGGGAGATCCGGCAGGCGAGCACAGCAGCGGAGGGAGAGTTCGTGGACAAGGTAGTCCCCAGCGCCGCGGAAGCGGTGGCAGACATCGCCGATGGTGCGTCGTTGGCGGTCGGAGGGTTCGGTCTGTGCGGTATTCCGAGTGTGCTCATCCAGGCGTTGCTCGACGCCGGCGTCACCGATCTCGAGGCGGTGTCGAACAACTGCGGCGTGGACGACTGGGGGCTCGGGCTGCTCCTTCGCGACAAGCGGATCCGCCGGATGGTGTCGTCGTACGTCGGGGAGAACAAGGAGTTCGAGCGGCAGTACCTGCGTGGCGAGCTCGAGGTGGAGCTGACGCCCCAGGGCACGCTCGCCGAGCGGCTGCGCGCCGGTGGCGCGGGCATCCCGGCGTTCTACACCGCGACCGGTGTCGGCACCCAGGTCGCCGACGGGGGTCTGCCGTGGCGGTATGACGACGCGGGCAACGTCGTGACGGCAAGCCCACCCAAGGAGACCCGCGACTTCGAGACGGCTGAGGGGACCGCAGGCTTCGTGCTAGAGCGGGCGATCGTTACCGACTTCGGCCTCGTCCGCGCCTGGCGCGGTGACCGGCACGGCAACCTGGTGTTCCGCGACTCGGCGCGCAACTTCAACCCGCTGTGTGCGATGGCCGCACGGGTGACGATCGCCGAGGTCGAGGAGCTGGTCGAGCCGGGGGACCTGAACGCCAACGACGTACACCTGCCCGGCGTCTATGTGCAGCGGGTGCTGCCGTTGACAGCGGAGCAGGCAGCGGACAAGCGGATCGAGAAACGCACGGTCCGTCCGCGGGAAGGGCAGAGCTGATGGCGTGGACGCGGGAGCAGATGGCCGCCCGGGCTGCGAGCGAGCTGGAGGACGGCGCGTACGTGAACCTCGGCATCGGACTTCCGACGCTCGTCCCGAACTACGTGCCTGACGACGTCGAGATCGTGCTGCAGTCGGAGAACGGCATCCTCGGCGTCGGCGCGTACCCGGTGGACGGCGAGGAGCACCCCGACCTCATCAACGCCGGCAAGGAAACTGTGACGTTGCGCAAGGGGGCCTCGTTCTTCGACTCGGCCACGTCGTTCGGCATGATTCGCGGCGGCAAGATCGACGCCGCGATCCTCGGCGCCATGCAGGTCTCGGTGCGCGGCGACATCGCCAACTGGATGATCCCCGGCAAGATGGTCAAGGGCATGGGTGGGGCCATGGACCTGGTGCACGGCGCCAAGCGGGTGATCGTGCTCATGGAGCACGTCGCCCGCGACGGGTCCTACAAGATCGTCAACGAGTGCTCGCTGCCCTACACCGGCCTCGGCGTGGTGCAGCGCATCATCACCGATCTGGCTGTCATCGACGTGACCGACGAGGGCCTCGCCCTGGTCGAGCTCGCACCTGACGTCAAGGAGGACGACGTCCGCGCGAAGACTGAACCACCGCTCCGCTGACCGAGTTGTCAGGGTGCTGTGGACGTCTTCACGCTCACAGCACCCTGACAGGTTGGTCGGAGAGGCGGGGGATCACCTCGGTGCGGAAGGCCTCGGAGAGCGGGTCGATCAGCGCGAAGTGGTCGACGTCGGGAAGCTCGACGTAGTGGATCTCGCGATGGCGCGTGGCGAGCCGGCGGTTCATGGCGACCGTCACCTGCTTGTCGGCCGTCCCCTGGACGATCGTGACCGGCACCCGACCGGGGAGCAGCCGTACTGCGTCGGCGTCGGCGTACGCGTCGGGCACGTCGGCGGGCTCGCCCCCGAGCAGGGCCTGCACCGCGTTGTCGCCCATCCCGGCGCCGGCGGCGTACGCCAGGTCGGCGACCGGAGCGAGCGCGACGATCCTCGCGATCGTTGCCGGGTCGGCCCGCAACCCCGCCCACAGCGCGAGGTGTCCCCCGGCGGAGTGACCAGCCAGCACCATCGGACGTTGCGGGTCGATGCGTCCGGAGGCAGCGCGCTCGATGAGCTCAGGCGTGGCGGTGAGAGCTGCGGTCACGTCGTCTCCGGTGGCCGGCCAGCCACCCGCACCGCCCACGCGCCGGTACTCCGGCGTCGCCACCACGAACCCGTCCCGGACGAGCCTGGCGGCCAGCGGTCGCACATGCGTGCGGTCGAACTCCTGCCGCCAGAAGCCGCCGTGCAGCATGACCACCAGCGGCGCGGGACCTACCGGCCGCCCCAGTGCAGGTGGGAAGAAAACGTCGACCAGACCGTCGGCGTGGTCGGCGTACCGCAGGACGAGGTCGGGACCGGGGGCCGGCCGCGACAGCACGTCGTCGTCGGGAGAGTCCACCCCCGCACGCTACCGATTCGTCCGACCGAGCGCGGACAGGGTGAGCGACGGTCAGCCGGACGAACCGGGAGAGGCGGTCAGCGTTAGAGTCGCCGACATGACCAAGTGGGAATACATCACGGTGCCGGTACTCGTGCACGCGACCAAGCAGATCCTCGACAACATGGGACAAGACGGGTGGGAGCTCGTCCAGATGGTCCCCGGCATGAACACCGAGAATTTGGTGGCCTACCTCAAGCGGCCGCTGGAGTCCTGAGATGACGACACCGCAGGAGCGACTCCAAGAGCTGGGACTGTCGATCCCCGAGGTCGTCCCGCCGGTGGCGGCGTACGTCCCCGCCGTGCGGACCGGCAACCACATCTACACGTCGGGGCAGCTTCCGATGCGCGACGGCCAGCTCATCGCAACCGGCAAGGTGGGCGCCGACGTGAGCCCGGACCAGGCGTACGAGGCGGCGCAGCAGTGTGCTCTCAACGCCTTGGCTGCGGTGAACGCCGAGGTCGGGGACCTGTCGCGGGTCGTAAGCGTGGTCAAGCTGGTGGTCTTCGTGGCGAGCACGCAGGACTTCACCGGCCAGCCGCAGGTCGCGAACGGCGCCAGCGAGCTCATCGGCAAAGTGTTCGGCGACGCGGGCAGGCACGCCCGCTCTGCGGTGGGTGTCTCCGCACTACCGCTGGACGCGCCCGTCGAGGTCGAGATGGTCGTCGAGGTCTTCTGACCTTGGAAGGGCAGGCGACCCGCCGACTGCCGCCCGAGCTCGTCGAGCACGCGCGCGCGTTCCTTGCCGGCGGCCGGTCGCCGGTCACGCCGAAGGGTGCCTCCACCGTCGTATTGCTGCGCGACGCTCCAGCGGGCCCGGAGGCCTACCTGCTGCGTCGGCACCGCGGGATGGCGTTCGCGGCCGGCATGTACGCCTTCCCGGGTGGCACCGTCGACCGGCGGGACTCCGATACCGCCGTGGCCTGGGCGGGGCCGTCGCCTGCGGACTGGGCGCACACCTTGACGTGCTCTGAAGGGGAGGCACGCGCGCTGGTGTGCGCGGCCGTGCGCGAGACGTTCGAGGAGTCCGGCGTACTCCTTGCTGGTCCGAGCGCGGAGTCTCTGGTGTCCGACACCACGGGCGACGACTGGGAGCGGGACCGAGCCGCGCTGGTCGATCGCAGCCTCGCGTTCGCGGACCTCCTTGCCCAGCGCGGCCTGGTACTACGGTCTGACCTGCTGCACGCCTGGGCGCACTGGATCACGCCGGAGTTCGAGCCACGGCGCTACGACACCCGCTTCTTCCTCGCTGTCATGCCGGTAGGGCAGCGCACCCGAGACGTCTCGGGCGAGGCCGACCACGTGCTGTGGATGCGTCCGAGCGACGCCTGCGCCGGCGTCGACGCCGGCTCGATGTCGATGCTGCCGCCGACGTACGTGACTATGGCCGAGGTCGCTTCGTACGCCACCGTGAACGAAGCGCTGGCGGCGGCCACGCACCGCACGATCACGACCTTGACGCCGGGCGTCGAGATCATCGACGGCGAAGGCTTCCTCGTCGTGGACGAGAGCGCCGAGTGGTGAGCTGGCAGGGCGGGTCGTTCGGCCAACGTGCCACCTGTGTGCTCGCACCGAACGCGTCACCCATGACACTCGACGGCACCAACACGTGGATCATCCGCGAGCCTGACGCGCGGCGGGCGGTGGTGGTCGACCCCGGACCGCTGCACGAGGCTCACCTTGATCGAGTGGCCGAGCTCGCCGGTCCCGTGGGAGTCGTGCTGCTGACGCACGGGCACGCCGACCACAGTGAAGGCGCGCGGGCCTTCGCCGAACGCGTGGGCTGTCACGTCCGTGCTTTGGACCCGACCTTCGTCCACGGCGGAGAAGGGCTGCACGACGGTGACGTCGTCGGGCTCGACGGACTGGAGGTCCGGGTGGTCGGTACGCCGGGGCACACCAGCGACTCGCTCAGCTTCGTGCTCCCGGCGGAGCGGGCCGTGCTGACCGGCGACACCGTCCTCGGCCGCGGCACGACGGTCGTCGCCCATCCCGACGGAGCTCTCGGCGCGTACCTCGGCTCCCTCCGCCGGCTGCGTGACCTTGCCGAGGCGAACGAGCTGGCGGTGATCTGGCCCGGCCACGGCCCGGTGCTCGACGAGGCGTTGCCCGCGTTCGATTACTACCTCCGGCACCGCGCAGAGCGGCTCGACCAGGTCCGAGCAGCCGTGGCAGCCGGCTTCGTCGAGCCGGGCGACATCGTCCGCCAGGTGTACGCCGACGTGGACGAGCGCCTCTGGCCGGCTGCCGAGCTCAGCGTGCGCGCCCAGCTCGAATATCTCGACCGTCCCTCTCCCCACTGACCTCCGCGGTCGTCAACCAGGCCCGCACGTCCCTTCAGGCGTCGGCCATCCGGCGCAGCACGTCGGCGTGCTCGCGTAGCGCGTCGCGCAGCTCGCTGGGAGACACGACCCGCAGGGCGAAGGGCAGGTCGGCGATGCGCCACGCGAACCAGCCGAGGTTGCTGGTCGACGAACGCAACCGCGTCCGGCCGTTCTCCAGCGGCTCGAGCTCGGCGAAGTGGCGCGGCAGCTCAGCGCGAACGGCCGCGGGTGGCGCATCCACCTCGAGCTCGACCGTCCACTCGCGGCCACGGATCAACGTCCGCTCGACCTCCGCGACGATGCCGAGTCCACTCGGCGTCGTGAAGTGGTGCGGCAGGGCGCGCACCTGCCTGATGCGGTCGACCCGAAACGTACGCCGGGCCTGCCGCAGGTAGCAGAAGCCGTGCACGTACCAGCGCCCCCGCAAGGTCACCAGACCGTACGGGTCCAGCTCCCGGCGGCTCTCCGGCTCGTCCGCCCGCCGGTAGTCGATGCGGCAACGCTGCCGGGCCAGCACGGCGCGCGCGAGTCCAGCGAGCACGGCAGGGTCCGGGAAGCGTCGTCCCCCGATGGGCGACTCCGACGCAAGGGCGGTCACATCGCGCAAGGCCTGCACCTGTCGGGCGAGGTCGACCGGAAGCACCCGCTCGATCTTGGCCAAGGCGCTGGCTACGACCACGGGCAGCTCGTCGTACGCCGACGAGCGCACAGCCAACAGCGCGACCGCGAGGCCGACCGCCTCGTCTGCGCTGAACATCAGCGGCGGTAGCCGAAAGCCGGGAAGCAGTCGATAGCCGCCCTGTCTGCCGGTGGTGGCGTCCACCGGAATCCCCATCTCCTGCAGGGTCATCACATACCGGCGGACCGTCCGCACGTCGATGTCGAGCGTGGCGGCCAGGGCCGGCCCGTTGATGCCGGGCCGGTCCTGCAGCAGCTCCAGCAGCGCGAGCAGACGACCCGCTGGGCGTCGGACATCCACTGCCACCTCCGGGAGATCGCCGCTCAACCAGGACAGGAATCGTCCGGGTTCTCCGCTACCGTACGACGCAGGCCAGCTGATTCACCAGAGGAGTCGCCCATGAGCATCCGATCCGGCACCACGACAGCTCTGCTTGTCATCGACCTCCAGCAGCAGGTCCTGGAGACGGCATGGCAGCGTGACGACGTGGTTGCGCGCACGGCCGGGCTGATCGCCCGCGCACGGGAACAGCAGACACCGATCGTGTTCGTGCAGCACCACGAGAAGGACGGTGGCGGATTGGTGCGGGGCACCGAGGGCTGGAAGTTCGCGGCGGAGGTTGCCCCAGGCGCCGGCGACACTCTCGTCGAGAAGAACTACTCCGACGCGTTCGTCGACACCGATCTCGGCGCGATCCTCGACGAGCTCGACGCCAGCCATCTGGTGGTCGCCGGTGCGCAGACCGACGCCTGCATCACCACCACAGTGCGCCGCGCCCTCGCCGAAGGCTACGACGTCACCTTGGTCGAGGACTGCCACACCACGTCCGATCGGAGTTTCGACGACTCCCGGGTCGAGGGCGACATCCACATCGGCGCAGTACAGGTGGTCGCCCACACGAACCTGTGCGTGTGGTCGCTGACCTATCCCGGCCAGGTGTCCACCGTCGTACCCGCGGCCGAGATCGACTTCGCGCTGCCGGAGCCGGTGGCGTCCTGAGGCGCTGACTCCGGTCCCGGGTCGACGTCAGGCGTCGAACGGCTCCCCGGCTGTCAACCGTCGCACTGTCGTGCCGGTCGGGCCGAACCTCTCCAGGTGCATGAGGTACGCGGCGTGACCGGGCTCGCTGAGCAGTCCGTCATGGATCGGGATCGCGACCTCAGGCGACACTGCCCGCAAGAAGTCGAGCGTCTCGCTCATGCGGCACCACGGCGCGTTCAGCGGCAGAGCGAGTACCGCAATGTCGCTAGGGGCATCGTCGTAGCTGTCGCCGGGGTGGAAGAGCCGGCGTCCGTCGCCGTCGGTCACGATCAGCCCGACGTTCCCCAATGGCGGGATCTGGTCGTGGTTGCGCGCGTGCCTGCCGCCCACGGCTTCGACCCGCAGAGCACCTATGGACGTGACGGCGCCCGCGGCAAACACGTTCGCTGGCCCAAGGGTGAGCTCGTCAATCGTGTTGGGCTCGATCAGCAGCCGAGCGCCCGGGTTCGCGTCCTCGAGCGCGGGAAACCGCTCCGGGTCCACGTGGTCGTAATGCACGTGGGTGACCGCGATGCCATCGAGGTCGCGCAACGTCTCGAAGCCCTCGGAGTACGTGCCGGGGTCGATCAGCAGCCGGGTGCCGTCGGACTCGACGAGAAGGCACGCATGGCCGAGGTGGGTGACGCGCATTCCACCAACGCTAGCGCGTTTCTGCCACCGGAGCAGGGTCAGCGGGCGCGACGCTTGAGGCGCTCGACGTCCAAGATCACGACCGACCGAGCCTCCAGGCGGAGCCAGCCGCGGGAGACGAAGTCGGCCAGCGCCTTGTTGACAGTCTCGCGCGACGCTCCGACAAGCTGCGCGAGCTCTTCCTGGGTCAGGTCGTGGTGGACGTGAACTCCGTCGTCGGCGACCCGGCCGAAGCGCGACGACAGGTCCAGCAGCGCCTTGGCGACCCGCCCCGGTACGTCGGAGAACACCAGGTCGGCCACCACATCATTGGCCTTGCGCAGCCGGCCGGCGAGCTGCGTCAGCAGTCCGCGGGCGACCTCGGGCCGCCCGGTGAGCCAGCGGACGAGCTCCTCATGCCCGAGGCTCTGGATCGTGCACTCGGTGACGGCGGTGACGGTGGCAGAGCGAGGGCCGGGGTCGAACAGCGACAGCTCACCGAACATCTGTCCAGGGCCGAGGATCGCCAGCAGGTTCTCGCGACCGTCGCTCGAGGAGCGCCCGAGCTTTACCTTGCCCTCGGTGACGACGTACAGCCGGTCGCCGTCGTCGCCCTCGTGGAACAGCACCTCTCCACGCCCGAGCCGGCTCTCGTTCATCGACGCGCTCAAGGCCTCCGCGGCCTCGTCGTCCAGGCCGCTGAACAGGGGAGCCTGCCGTAGCACCTCGGTGTTCACGCTCGTCCTCCCTTGTACTGCACCGGGCGATGTCGGTGCGGGTGCCGGTGTCAGTTCGATGGTGCGTCACAGTGTGACGCATCGTCGACGGCGGCGCCACGCCGCTCCGGTCTCGCGCACTGCTCTCGCCCCGATGGCGCCGATGTCGTACGCCGTAGGCTGGGCGCATGTCTTGTGCCGCCGCCGCTGCCCCGGCAGAGAGCCGGACTGCACTGGTACGGCGGGCCCGCCGGATGAACCGTGTGCTGGCGCACACCTACCCCGACGCGGCGTGCGAGCTGGACTTCCGCTCGCCCTGGGAGCTGCTGGTGGTGACCGTTCTCTCCGCGCAGACCACCGACAAGCGGGTCAACACGGTCAGCCCGGCGCTCTTCGCGGCGTACCCCGGCCCCGCTGAGCTCGCCGCGGCCGATCCCGCCCGGGTGGAGCAGATCATCGCCCCCACGGGCTTCTTCCGCGCCAAGACGGCCTCCATCGTGAAGCTGGCCGCGGCAGTGCTGGAGAAGTTCGGCGGCGAGGTGCCGGGCCGGCTCGACCAGCTCGTCACGCTGCCCGGGGTCGGCCGCAAGACCGCAAACGTCGTGCTCGGCGACGCATTCGGGGTGCCCGGCATCACCGTCGACACGCATGTCGGTCGGCTGGTCCGCCGCTTCGGGTGGACCACCGAGACCGACCCGGTCAAGGTGGAGCACGAGATAGGAGCGTTGTTCCCCCGGCGCGACTGGACGCTGCTCAACCATCACCTGATCTGGCACGGCCGCCGGCGCTGCCACGCTCGCAGCCCTGCCTGTGGCGTCTGCCCGCTCGCCCGGCTGTGCCCGGCGTACGGCGAAGGGCCGACCGATCCGACGACAGCCGTCAAGCTTCTGCGCACGGAGGGGCGGGGATGACGTCTCGCTCAACCGCCCTGCTGGCGGCAGCGCTGCTGCTCGCGGTGTGCGCCTGCTCGGCGCCGGTCCCGTCGGAGGCCGAGCCTTACGAGTTCGACCAGCGCGACACCGCCGTCAAGGTGGACACTCCCGAGCTCCGCGAGCAGAAAGCTGCCGCCGCGATCGAGCCCTGCCCCGCGAGCGACGGCTCGGCAACGACTGTCGAACGTGGCCTACCTCACCTGAGGTTGCCGTGCCTCGGTGGCGGTCGTGACGTGGACCTGGCGGGACTGCGGGGTACGCCGACGGTGATCAACCTGTGGGCGCAGTACTGCGGTCCCTGCCGGCAGGAGGCCCCACTCTTCCAGCGTTTCCACGAGGCAGCCGGCGACGACGTCGCGGTGATCGGCATCGACTGGCAGGACACCCGGCCCGGCGCTGCGATCGCCTTCGCCGACGAGCTCGGCCTGACCTATCCGCAGCTGGCTGACCCGGAGGCTGCGACCCGCGCCCCGCTTCGAGTGTCGGCGCTGCCGATGACCCTGCTGGTCGATGAGCAAGGCGTCGTGGTCCACACGCAGTACACCGTCGTGACGTCGATCGGCGAGCTCGCCGACCTGGTCGAGCGCAAGCTCGGCGTGCGCGTCGACGTGGGCTCGCGATGACGAGCGAGGGGGCGGTTGTCCCAGCGTGGGTCCGGCCGCTTGCTGCGTCGCTGGACGGCGTCCGCGCACGTGGCCTGACCCCCTTCCACGCCCCCCATGGCAGCAGCCCGCGCGCAGCATCGGTGCTGATCCTCTTCGGGGACGGCGGGGCCGGCGAGGCCGGGCTCGAGGCTGGGCTCGAGGCTGGGCTCGGTGACGGGGCGCCGTCCGGGGGAGGGACACCGCCGACCGGCCATGTGCTGCTGCTCGAGCGGGCTCACGACATGCGCTCGCACGCCGGCCAGGTGGCGTTCCCCGGTGGGGCCCAGGACCCCGGCGACGCCGACGAGGTCGCGGCCGCACTGCGGGAGGCGCAGGAGGAGACCAGTCTTGACCCGGCCGGCGTCCAGGTGCTCGCGACGATGCCGGCACTGTGGCTGCCGCCGACCAACTTCGCGGTGACGCCGGTGGTGGGCTGGTGGCAGACGCCCAGCCCCGTCCACGCCGTCGACCCGGCGGAGACGGCGTCGGTGCATCTGGTGGCGCTTGACGAGCTGCTCGACCCTGCCAACCGCGTCACGATGCGGCATCCGTCGGGACACCAGGGACCGGCGTTCGTCGTGCGCGACCTCCTGGTGTGGGGGTTCACCGCGGGGTTGCTCTCCCGCATCTTCACGATCGTCGGTTGGGAGCGATCCTGGGACAGCTCGCGCTGCGTCGACCTGCCCCAGGAGATCGTGGAGAGCTCACTTCGCGACCTCGACCGGCTGCAGGTCGAGCCGTGAACTTCCTCGACCTCGCCTTGCTCTTCGCTGTCGTCATCTACGCCGCCAGCGGCTACCGCCAAGGGTTCATCGTCGGGTCTGCCGCCACGCTGGGGCTGCTGGCCGGTGGGTTCGTCGGCGCTCAGGTCACCCCGCCACTGCTCGACGGCTTTGACCCGGGCTTCGAGGTGTCGGTGGCTGCGCTGATGATCGTGCTGGCCTGCGCGTTCGGCGGCCAGGCGCTCGGAGCGTTCGGCGGCCTGCAGCTGCGTAGCCGGATCACCTGGCGTCCGGCACGCACGTTCGACGCGGTCGGTGGATCCGTGCTCAGCATGGTGGCGGTACTGCTCATCGCCTGGGTGCTCGGGGTCGCGGTCAGTGGCGCTCGACTGCCTGGCCTCAATCAGGAGGTCCGGTCGTCGGCTGTGCTCCAGACGGTCGACGACGTGCTGCCCGGAGACGCTGACAACGTGCTGTCGGCGTTCAACGAGATCGTCGACGCCTCACGCTTCCCGGACTACCTCGATCCGTTCACCCAGGAGCGCATCAAGGACGTGGCGCCGCCCAGCAGCCGGATCGCGCAACGACCGCAGGTGGCTCGGGCGCAGGACAGTGTCGTCAAGATCCTGGGCACGGCAAGCTCCTGCGGACGCAACCTCGAGGGCAGTGGCTTCGTGTTCGCCTCGGAGCGGGTGATGACCAACGCGCACGTCGTGGCCGGTGTCCGCGCCCCCACCGTAAGCGTCGGCGAGAGCGTCTACGACGCCGAGGTCGTCTACTACGACTCCGACGTCGACGTGGCCGTGCTGGTCGTACCCGGACTCGACGCCCGCGTCCTGCGTTTCGACGACTCCGCTGAGTCGGGGGATGCGGCGGCCGTCCTCGGCTTCCCCGAGAACGGTCCGTATGACGTGCAACCGGCGCGGGTCCGCGACCGGCAGTCGCTACGCAGCGCCGACATCTACGGTGACGGGACGGTCGTGCGCGACACCTACTCGCTGTACTCGCGCGTGCGCCAGGGCAACTCCGGGGGACCGCTCGTCGACCGGCAAGGTGAGGTCATCGGGGTGATCTTCGCGGCCAGCGTCACCGACGCCGACACCGGTTATGCGCTAGCTGCCGACCAGGTGGCTGACGCGGCACGGATCGGTACCGGCTCACGCGAGCCGGTCTCCACCGGCGACTGCACCGCCTGACGGGGCTGCGAGCCAGTCCAGCAGCGTTCGGGTCACGGCCTCGGGCTGCTCCTCGTGAGGAAAGTGGCCGGCGGAGCCGAGGTCGATGGCGGTGTGCGGCCCGTCGACGTACCGGGCCGACCTGCTCACGGCACGCGGGCTGACGACGACGTCGGCCTGACCGCGCAGCTGCAGCACGGGTACGCCGATGCGGCTGCGCATCATGGCGGCGAAAGCGCGCCCGTCGGAGCGGAACCGTGAGCGCACCAACCACCGGTGGTATTCGAGCGCACAGTGAGGAGACGGCCACTCACCAAGCGCGGCGCGGTACTCAGCGGTCTCGGCTGCAGACGGGAAGCGGGAGTCGCGGGCCGACCAGGCCGCGAGGTGGCGAGCTACATAGTCACTGGCCATGATGCGCCGCTCCGGCATCCACGGCAGCTGCATGGCCGCCACATGCACCAGCGGCGCACGTCGCAACAGCTGCGACGAACGCAGCATCTCGAGAGGGTGCGGCGCCGAGATGGCGACGAGTCCCCCGACACACGTGGGCTGCCCGGCGGCGACGGCCCAGCCGACGTACCCTCCCCACCCCTGGCCGACCACGACGGCGTTCCGTGCGCCGAGGGTCCGGATGACGCCCGCGACATCGGCGGCCAGCGTGACGGGGTCGTAACCCCGAGGCGTCTTGTCGCTGCCGCCGTACCCGCGCAGGTCCATCGCGACGGCGTGGAACCCGGCGGCGGCGACCGCGGGTAGCTGGTGGCGCCACGCCCACCAGAACTCTGGGAACCCGTGCAGGAACAGCACCAGCGGGCCGGCCCCCACCTCGGCAACGCGGAACCTGGCCCCGTTCGCCGCAATGTGTCGCAGCGCCCACGGCCCGTCGAGGGTGGTCACGGCTCACCCAAGCGGTGGCGTCCCCTGCTCAGCCGCGTTTGAGGATCTGTTTGTTGCTCTTCACCGCGGCGATGGTCTGCTCAGGCGCCCTGGCCCGCTTCACGTTCCTGATGCCGATGAACGCCAGCAGACCGGCAATGAGCAGGTAGATGCCGAACACGATCAAGAAGGCGGTCGCGGTGCCGGCGAACCACCAGTCGAGGAAGAGGGCAAAAGCGATCGACACGATGATGATCGCCAGCAGACCGATGAAGGCTGCCGCCGCGAGCAGAGCCGCCCCCACACCTCCGAACTTGAGGCTGATCTTGATCTCGGTCTTGGCGAGCTCGATCTCGTCGCGGATCAGCGTCGAGAGGTCGCGTGACGTGTCGGCGAACAGCTTGCCGATGGTGGGCTCGTCGTCGTGCTGCGGCATCGGGCTCCTGGTCGCCATCGTTGTCCTCTCATCGGCTCGGCCGGGTCACCCGGCCATGTTCGACACCGAAACCCTACGGTGTCCGGCGCCAACGCGCGATCCGTAGGTCCACGTGGCCCCCACCGCTGCCCCCGACGAGCGTTTGCCATGTGAACAAGCCAGCTGGCTTGTGTCATGTGTCGGGACATCGCTGACACATGTGTCATGACATCGGTGACACTAGCTCCTGTTGCGTAGCTGGTAGGCGCGGTCGGGGTCGAGGTGGATGAATCGGATGAGTTCGTGGTCG
>JAABUS010001728.1_pt1 | contig 45661 bp, 42 predicted proteins | sample 5560161 | NCBI WGS metagenome assembly JAABUS01 (sample SAMN10711885, study PRJNA513376) | rock metagenome | isolation source: Antarctica rocks | place: Antarctica: Victoria Land, Trio Nunatak nord | collected 2016-01-04 | reverse complement strand
ATGGCGCGACGCTCATTGCCGTTTTCCCCATCCCGATCGCGTTTTGTCCGCTCGTGCAGCAGCAATTTTCGGGCACAATGTCGGGATGCCGCAAGCGTGACAAGCGCGGCCGGACCGCATCAATGATGCACAGCGATCCCGGCTGCCTGGCAGGCAACCCGGCAGTTGACCTCCCTCCAGGCGTCGCCTACCAACCAGCCGAGACCGCACGGCCTCGGCTGTAGCCCGGTGGCGCAGATCAAGGCGTTCGGAGATGGACGGTTAACGATGGGACGCTCGACTCGACCCGATCGCAAAACCGGCTAAGCTCCGACTCGGCCATCCATAATAGACAGCGTGCAGACTGGCCCCAAGCCGGCCGATCCAGGACGCATGATCGGTGCCGTCACCAAGCTTCACGCAGGCAGGAGGAGATTGAGACATGTCAGGCAAAAGCCCCGTAAGCCCGCCTCGCGGGACGGCTTCGGCCCCGGCGCAGGACGCTCGACACGAACCCGCACCCACCTGGGAGAGCGCCGTGGCTGGAGCAGCGTCGCCGGGTCCTGAGATGATGCTCGGCCTCTGGACGTCGTGGGTTGAGTCGGCCTCCAAGATGGGGAGCGGCATGGGTGCTGCAGCTGGCGGCATGCCTGGGCAGGCTGCATGGCAGATGCCGGCCGATCAGCTTACCGGGGACCTGCTGCAGGGTGGCATGCGGCAGCTTGGCGAGATGCTGGCCAAGGATCCGATCCTGCGCGCGACCGAGGACGCGCTCAATGCGAACCCAATGCGCCAGGTAATTCCCGTCGATTGGGCGGAAATCGCGCGGGCGCTCCGCACGGTCTGGCTGCAGTCCATCAGCCGGCCCGAGAAGGCGATGCTAGCCGCGACCGAGTTCAACACACGGCTTTGGCAGTCCGCGGTGGACACCTGGAACGAGGCCGGCCAGCGTTGGTGGGGCCTGGGGCAGCCTGGCACGGCGTCGGCGGAAGCGACCGCAAGCGGCAACACGGACAAGCGGTTCGCCGCGCCGGAGTGGCAAAGCAATCCCGCCTATCGCACGCTCAAGGACCTGTATCTGCTCGCCTCGGACTGGCTGCTGCGGCAGGCGAGCGAGTCGGACAGCCTCGGCCCAGCGGAACGGCAGCGCCTCGACTTCCACCTCCGCCAGTTCGTGGATGCGATGAGCCCGACGCTGCAGCTTGCCTCCAACCCGGTGGCGTTGCGCCGGGCGATGGAAACCGGTGGCGCCAGCATCGCGGAGGGTGCCCGGAACCTCATGCACGACGTGAAGGAGGGCAAGCTCAGCATGGTGGACGCCACGGCGTTCGCGCCGGGGCGCAACCTCGCGCTGTCGCCGGGCAAGGTGGTGTACCGCAACAAGCTGATCGAGCTTATCCAGTACGAGCCGAAGGGCGGTGCAGTGCACGAGATCCCGCTGCTGATCCTGCCGCCCTGGATCAACAAATTCTATATCCTCGACCTGCAGCCGAAGAACAGCATGGTGCGCCACCTGGTCGAGCAGGGCTTCACCGTGTTCATGGTGTCGTGGCGCAACCCCGATACCGCGATGGAGGGCACGACCATCGAGGACTACGTGGACCTCGGCCCGCTCGCGGCGAGCGACGTGGTGCGGAAGATCACCGGCAGCCCGACCGTCAACGTGATGGGCTACTGCATCGGCGGCACGCTGCTGGCGATGACGCTGGCCTGGCTGGCCGCGAAGGGTGATGAACGCTTCGGCGCGGTGACGTTCATGGTCTCGCTGCAGGATTTCTCCAAGGTCGGCGACACCGCCATGTTCCTGGGCGAGCCGTCCATCGACTTCATGGAGCAGCAGATGATGGAGCGCGGCTACCTCGACAGCCGCGAGATGTCCAACATGTTCAACCTGCTGCGCAGCAACGACCTGATCTGGTCGAACGTGGTGAACAACTACCTGCTCGGGCAGAAGCCGCCGGCATTCGACCTGCTGTATTGGAACAGCGACGGCACCCGGATGGCCCGGGCAGCGCACGGATGGTATCTGCGCAACACCTATGTTGAGAATAACCTGATCGAGCCGGGCAAAATCCACCTGAAGGGCGAGGCGCTGGACCTCGGCCGCATCCGCCAGGACATCTACGCGGTCGGGGCGGAGAAGGATCATATCGTGCCGTGGAATGCGGCCTGGCACATCAACCACCTGACGGGCGGCAAGGTGCGCTACGTCCTCGCATCGAGCGGCCATATTGCCGGGATCATCAATCCACCGGGCGGCAAGGGGACGTTCTGGACGAACGAGGATGACGGCGTCGATACCCCCGAGCAGTGGCGTGCGGCGGCGCAGCGCAGCGACGGAAGCTGGTGGACGGATTGGTTCACCTGGCTCGCTGCGCGATCCGGCAAAAAAATCGCACCGCCTGCTCTGGGTGGCGAAGCCTATCCGCCCTTGCAGGATGCGCCAGGAAGCTACGTGCTGGAGAAATAGCGGTTGCAGTTACCGCTCCAGTAATCGGCTGTATTGGAGCGGAGAACAAGCGGTGACGCTGAGTTGGGCCCGGACTGGCAGGCTGTGCAACGGGTTTGTGGCCCGACAGCGTTCCTAGAACGCAAAACCCCAGTGCGGGTGGAGCGATCTGCAGTGACATTGCTCTGGCGCTGCCGAGGCACTTGCGGGGTTTAGCTACCGTGCCGCCTCGATGGAGCCGGCCGTGGAGCGTAAGCCGTCCAGAACACAGGCGATCTGATCGCGTTCAGCCTCGACTATTTCCTTTTGCGTAATGAGAGCGCGACGCTTCTCGTCCAGGTCGTCGCGCTCTTTGACCACCGCTGCATTCTCGGCAAGCGCCTCCTTCATCTGCGACGCATGCTCCGTCCTCTGCCGTGCCACGGTTTCGGTCAGTTGATCCCGCTCACGTTGCAGCACCCGGCACTGTTCCTCGAGCACTCCCATCTCCGCCGAGGCCGCCCGGAGCTTCAGACGCGCCGAATTCTGTTCGGCACGCAGTTCGTCGCGCTCGTCTTGCAAGTGCCGGACTGCCGGTATGCGTTGCAGAAAACGAAACAGCAGAGTCAAGGCCATCTCTCCTTGCTAGCGGCGACGCACGCGGTCCTCGGTGCCGCCTTTCCGGCTGAGGCAGCGAGCCGAGGTTGTACTCCTGCAAACTGATAAGAGCCATGGCCGCTGATGCAGGCTAGGTGGAGGGCAAGCCGAAAAAGCCTTGAAGGCTTTCCGCCGGGAGCACGTGGCTTCTGCCGCTACGGCGCCTCGCTGACTTGGATCGGTGTCACCGGCGCTGTATTGTCCGATGTTTTTAAGACGGTCAGCAGCGGCGCAGAGCGTGCGCGTTGTGCGTTCAGCATACTTTGCGTGGCGGCGTAGGTGCTTGCCACGCTCAGCGGCTGGCCATCGCGCGACAGGAGGCCCGCATTGCGCATCACTGTCAGGCTCGCGACATCCAAGCTCGACGTGGTGGGATGCTTGGCGACCGCGGTAAGAAATCGCGTGGCGCCGGTGGGGCCGAGAACGTGAATGAGATAGAGGTCCGCAGGCCGCATGCGCCGCTTCAACTGCGCCTGCATGATAGCGCGTTGCCGCATCATGTTCTCGGCAGCTAGCTTTGCCGACAGAATGGGGTCGTTGCGTAGTTGCAGAATGGCGTCTCGCATCTGCTGCTCGGACACCACGAGATCGCCGGATTGAGTGGTGTGGATGGCGGCCGCATAGTCTGCAACATCATGCTGGGAGCCATAATCCCGGACCATCTGGAGCCATGTGCCCGTGGTGAACTGCAGCAGCCCTTTCGCCGATGACTGCTGGTTGCGTGCATTTGGATCAAACCTGCTCTCGCGCCAGGCTATTGCGGCAAGCAGATGTGGATCGACCCCGGACTCCCGGGCTGCCGACTGGATGGCGGCCAATATGGCTGGCGGCACGTCTGGATCGTCCCATGTCGTGTTGGTCAGCGGAACGGCGTCGCGGCGCGCTGCATCGGCGCTGCGAATGCCGCCGTTCTTACGCTTGGCACTGGCTAGCTGGCTTAGGCTGGCATGACGGCTAGCATTTGAATGATGTGTGGCGCGAGATGGGTGCGTGGCGCCGCTTGCCGCTTGTATCCGTTTGCCATGCGCCGGCTTGACGCTTCGACCGCGTTTGATTGTGGCCGCAGCGATTCTGCCGTGCCCGGCATATAACCCATGATGGGACGCAGCGGCAGCTGGCTTGCCCGGAATGCCGACTGTGCCGGTGGCCGCGAATGCGGTCAACATAAGAGAAATACGACCGAACCTGTTCAACAGGACGGTTACTGGATGCGATAGCCTGGCGTCCCTCGTAGTCTCAGCCGGAACTTCCGATGCAGCCTTATGGAGCCCATCGGCACTATCGTGGTGCATCGTCTTCTCGCTTTTCAATCATCAGGCGTGCGTTGCACTGCCGCCAACTTAGGACTCCGTGTAGATTGGATGCTAAACGGTTAGGTGAAGGACGCTATGGCGGATGAACCAGTTGCAGGCTCGTCAGGCAAAGTGAACAAACTTATTGCGAAATAAAACTTACAGCCGGTTTGGATGAAAGGGGGTACAAACATGAATGAGGCTATTGCCTGCATTGATCGCTTTGTGAACTGAAGCATGACTTTTGCATGTTTGATAAGACGGTAATGCGGGCCAGGTCGGAGTTGCTGAACCACTCGCGTTACGAGAGGACATTATTGCGGCTTGACACATAGGGTAAACCGCGGAACTGCGCCTCGGCCGCCTTTGGGTCCTGCTCGGCCAACCTGATGCGCCCCAGGCCCAGATGCGCCGCCGCATCCTCCGGCCGAAGCTTGAGCACGACATTGTAGGCCGCCGCTCCCTCCGGATAGAGCTTCAGGGCACACAGGGCGTCCCCAAGCATGAACTGCGCCGGAATGTTGTAGCGCTCGCGCGTCAGGATGCTGCGCACCACGCTCACCGCAATCTCGGGTGAGCCGCTGCTCATGGCCGCCTGCACGACCCTGAGCGTCGGGCGATCGTTCAACGCGCTGGGTTGCCGCGGCCCGCCGCAAGCCGCCAGCAGGACAATCGGGAGGAGCATGGGAACTTGCCGCACCGGAGACCGCGTCAGATCTTGACGTATCATCGGTGCATGATCGCGAGGACTTGAACAAGGGCCGGGCCGCCGACAACTAGGAAAAGGCAGGGCAGGATGAAAAAGGATCATCGGCACCGTCAGCATGACCGGAAGCCGTGCCGCCTCCGCCTCGAACCAGGTCATCGTCTCGGCCCGCAGCTCGGCCGACAGCACACGCAGCGCGGTGCCGAGCGGCGTTCCATACTGCAACGTCTGCACCAGGATGGAACTCAGGCGCTTGAGCGGCTCAAGCCCGGTGCGCAGGCCCAGGTTCAGCAGCACCGTGCGCCGGTCGGCGATGATGCGCAGCTCGTTGGTCGTCAGCTCGAATTTGGCCGCGACCTGCGGATGCGCGATGGTGATCTCCTGGCCGACGCGCTCGATGGCGGGTTCCAGGCCGAGGCCCGACTCCACGCAGATCACCATCAGGTCCGAGGCGTCCGACAAGCCGTTCTCAACCGCGCTCAGATACTGGCTGCGGCGCCGCTTGATGAAGAACTCGGGCGCCATCATGCCGACCACGGCCGCGGCCAGCAGCGCGCCGTTGCGCTTGATGTCCGAGCTTTCGGCTGGCATCAGCAGGTACGCCAACAGCGGCAGCATGAGCTGCAGCAGCGCTTTGCTGCCCAGGAGCAGGCTGAAAGCGCGCTCGCTGCGGAAGCCGGCCTGGAACAGGGTGACCCCACATGCCGGCAGCCATGCTGCCCTGGACGAAGCGGCTGCGGCTTAGCCAGCCGCCGGCGAATCCGACGAAGCGCAGCAGCAGCGGGACAGACGGCTCGGGGTCTCCCGCCTGCACGATGCCGTCGGACCGAATGTCCTGCAGCCGGGCACGCAGGCGCTCCTCCTGCCGCACGCGCGGCAGCAGCAGGAGAGAGCCGGCGGTCAGCAGCGACGCCAGAAGGAGCTGATTCATCCGAGACGCTTTTTGATCATGAACCGGAGATGACGATGTTCAGCCGCGCACTGCTGGCCAACTGCAGCAGCTTGCCAGCGGCTCGGTCAGCGAGCCGGTCTCAACAAGCTGCGCGAAGTCGATCTTGCGCTTGGCGAACTTGCGGATCGAGACATAGGGACCGTCCAGCGACAGCGGCTGCAGCACGATGTTGACCCGGCTGCCGTCCTTCAGCCGCGCATCCACGATCGGGCTGCTCTCATCCACCCGGCGGCCGACGCTCGCTGCAATGCGCTGGCAGATGTTCGCTACGTGCGCCGCGTCGCGAAACCGCACGTCGGACACCACCAGCTTGCACTTGCGCTCGATGAACACCTTGTCGGGGCCGTTGACCATCACGTCGGTGATGCTGTCGTCCTCGAGGATCGGCTCCAGCGGGCCGAGGCCCACCATGTCGTGCACCAGCTCGCGCTGCTCGCGGGCGTTGAGCCGCGCGCGCGGTTTGGTGGCGATCTACGCTCAGCAGCCGCTCGACCTCCTGTGCCAGGCGCTCCGGCGACATGACCGCCGCCGTCGTCGGGTCGATGCGGGACAGGCACAGGTCCGCAGCTCGACCAGCGGCCCCGTAATGAGCACGCGCAGCGGCACCGGAGCCTCGGGCGCCTCGACGGTCGGCAGCAGCCCGATGGGCTCCGCCGTGGGGCGGCGGCGTCCGAACGCGCTCATTTGCCGCGTCCGAACAGCCGCCAGCGGCGCGGCGCAGGCCGGTCGCCGGCGCCGGCGTCGTTGTTGCCGGTGCCCTGGAGGCGGATGGTCGAGATGCTGCTGTCAGGCAATTGCTTGATCTTCCCGGTTCGGTAGCGGCTCACCGCGGCCGTCGTCATCGTGCCGTCCGCCGGCGCATAGTCCACGCCGCGCACGAGATCCGACGGCCGGACGACCTGTGCCGCGAGGTTCGCGTCATTGGCGCCGGTCTGGCGCCAGGTGCCCTCGCGCGCGTAGGGGTCGAACACCGAGCAGGCCGCCAAAGGCTGCAACGCCAGCGCCGTGACCATGCATCGCATCACCGCACTCCCTATCGGACCACGAAGCCGGTATTGTTCGCCCCTGGGGTCGAGCCTGTCTGGCACAGCAGGAAGATGCGTTCGCCGTCGTTCGGGGCGCGCCAGCTCTCGCCCGGGGTCAGCAGGTTGCGTGCGTCATTGACCGGGCCGGTCAGGTACGGGATCACGACGATCATCAGATCGGTCCCCGCGCGCTGAAAACCGTCGGAGCGGAACAGCGCGCCGAGCACCGGGATGTCAAAGGCCCGGCAGTCCGTTGCCGGTCAATGTCGCGCTGTCGGACAGCAATCCAGCGATGGCGAAGCTCTGGCCGCTGCCCAGCTCCACCGTCGCCTCGGCCCGGCGCACCCTGATTGCGGGGATCTGGATGTTGTTTAGGTGACGGCGCCCGCGGTGGTCAGCTCGCTGACCTCCGGGCGCACACGCAGGTTGATCTGACCATCGGGCAGCACGGTGGGGACGAAGGCGAGCGACACGCCGTACTGCTTGAAATCGACGGTGATGGTGCTGACGCCGTTGCTCGGGTTGCTGGAGACCGGGATCGGGAACTCGCCGCCGACCAGGAAGCTCGCGGTCTCGCCGCTCATGGCGGTCTGCATCGGCTCGGCCAGCAGATGGACAAGCTGATCGCGCGTGCGAGGCGGGCAAAGCCATGAGGGACCAACCAACCCCGCTGCTGCCAAAACCGCGTCAGGCGGGAGCGCTTCGCTGAAGCCCAGCTCGCCGAAAGAGGGTCAGGCGAGAGGCTCAACCCCAAGCGCCGCTCGGTGCGGCAATGCAAACACGGGGTGCTCTCCCGACCGCTCAAATTCCAAGCAGGATGGGGCCAACCCCGCGCCAATCACCCCACCCAGCACCGCCGCACTCACGCCATCAGGACGCCCTTGCCGCCGGTCTGCCGGTCGAACACCGCGTAGGCCTCGACCACCTGATCGAGCGCCCAGCGGTCGGTGAACAGCGCGTCAACCTTGACGCCGTGCTCCGCCACGAAGCGGGCGCAGTCCGCTAGGCCGACGGTCGAGAACGTCCAAGATCCCATGATCGTCAACTGCTTGCGCAGGATCTCGGAGCTGACATCGAGCGTGACGCTGCCGCCCTCGCCGACAAAGCAGACGCTGCCCCAGGCGCGGGCGCTGCGCACCGCCACCGTGCGCCCGGCGGCGGTGCCCGACGTGTCGATGGCGGACATGACGCCGCCGCCGGTGAGCGCGCGGATCTGCTCGACCGGGTCGGCGGCGCTGGCGTCGATTACCCAGATCGCGCCGAACTCGCGGGCGCGGGCCACGCGCGCCGGGTCGATGTCGATGGCCGCGACTCGGGCGCCCATGGCGAGCGCCAACTGGGTGGCGGACAGCCCGACCGGACCCTGGCCGACGATGGCGATGGTGTCGCGGGCGGAGGCGTTGACGCGGACCAGCGCGCCGTATGCCGTGCCGGTGCCGCAGGCAATCGCCGCACCGGTCGTGAAGCTCAGCGCGTCCGGCAGGCGCACGAGGGTGCTGGCCGGCACCTTCATGTATGGCGCGTGGGCGCCGTGCCCGGTCACGCCATAGACGACCGCGCCGCTGTCGCACATCTGCGTCCAGCCAGTGCGGCACTGCGGGCAGGCGCCGCAGCCGTGGTAGTGGTGGACCATCACCCGGTCGCCGACCTTTGCCATCCGGGCGTCCACATCGCGCCCTACGGCGACGACGACGCCGCATGGCTCGTGCCCGCCGATCACTAGGTCGCCGCCGCCAGTAAAGCCGAGTTCCTTCAGCATGGCCTCGCGCGGGGTGCGGTAGAACTTCAGGTCGCTGCCGCACAGGCCGGACGCCTTGATCTCGACGACGACGTCGTTGCGGTCCGGGGCTGGGTCGGGCACATCGATCATGCTGATCTGCCGGTTCCCGGTGAATGCTGCGCCCTGCATGGCTGTCCTCCGTCGATTGCGTTGCCGAGCGGTCAGTATCTCGCTTGACGCCGCATAGCGCCAGGCCGCCTTATCGGCCTCCGCTGCCAGGAGACGGCTGATGGAGCTTCGAGAAATCACCGCCGGGTTGCGGTTCCCCGAGGGGCCGGTCGCCATGGCGGACGGCTCGGTCATCTTGGTGGAGATCGAGCGCGGCAGCCTGACGCGGGTGCAGCCGGATGGCACGAAGCGCGTGGTCGTGCAGCTCGGCGGCGGGCCGAACGGCGCGGCGATCGGTCCCGACGGCAAGTGCTACGTCTGCAACAACGGCGGCTTCAAGTGGACCGACGACGAGACCGGGCTGCGGCCGATCCTGCAGGCCGACGACTACAGCGGCGGCCGGATCGAGCGGGTGGATCTGGGTACCGGGACGGTCGAGACGCTGTATACCGCGAGCGACCAGGCACCGCTGCGCGGGCCGAACGACCTGGTGTTCGACCGGCATGGCGGGTTCTACTTCACCGACCTCGGCAAGGGGCGGCCCCGCGAGCTGGACCGCGGCGCCGTCTGCTACGCCCGCGCCGATGGCAGCATGATCCGTGAGGTCGCCTTCCCCATGCTCACGCCCAACGGCGTCGGCCTGTCGCCGGACGGCGGCACGCTGTATGTGGCGGAGACCGAGCCGGCCCGGCTGTGGGCTTTTGAACTCACCAGCCCTGGCGCGATCCGGCGTCAGCCCTGGCCTTCGCCGCACGGCGGCCGGCTGGTCATCGGCAGCCGCAACTTCCAGCGCTTCGACAGCCTGGCGGTGGACCGCGCCGGCAATATCTGCGTAGCGACCTTGGTGCACGGCGGGATCTCGATCGTCTCGCCCGACGGCGCCTCGGTCCGGCACGTGCCGATGCCGGAGCGCTGGGTGACCAACATCTGCTTCGGCGGCGCGGACCTGCGCACCGCGTATATCACGCTGTCCTCCACCGGGCGGCTGGTGGCATGCCAATGGGAGGAGGCCGGCACGCCGTTGGCTTACCTGAACACGCCCTAGCAGAACCCCGCTTCAGACGAATCCATCGGAAGAGAAATTATTCTAAGCAGCGGCCGATGTCTTGGGTGTCCCGTCCAAAAGCTGCTGCCGGGCCTGCGCAGCGCAGGTGTTGAGCACGGTCGCCAGCTCGGTGTGCTGGACGTCGCTGCCGTGCTTTGAAAAACGTTGCCCGACGTGCTGGAGCAGCAGCTCGTCGTGCCCGGCGCCGTCGCGCACCGCCAGCACCGACGTGGTTAAGTCGGCTTTGTCCTGATCGGAAAGCTGGAACCGCGCTGCCGCCCACTGGGCGAACAGCTTGTCGCGCCGCGCGGTGACAAGGAAACGGAACTCCTCGTCATGCGCGAACTTTGCCTCAAACGCCTGTTCCCGTTCCTGGAACGTGGTCATCGGAGCCTCCCCTGCGCCCTGTATGCGCGAGAGGAGCGTAGGCGTTTGCCGTGCCGGATGCCAGTCTATCGAAGATCCATCCATCAAAACAGCAGTTTGGCGGCCACGACGCATAGGATGGCGGCCAGCGTGCCGCGTATTGCCGAGGCGGAGACCCGGGCCGCGAGCAGGCTGCCCAGGATGACCCCCGGCACCGATCCTGACAGCAGCGACCCGAGCAGGTGCCAGTCCACCGCACCCAGGAACCAATAGCCGGCGCCGGCAAGCAGGGTCAGCGGCACCGCATGCGCGATGTCGGACCCGACGATGCGGGCGATCCGCACCCGTGGGTACAGTAGGGTCAGGACGCTGACCCCCAGGGCTCCGGCGCCGACCGAGGACAGCGTCACCAACACGCCCAGGACAGCCCCGGCGCCGATCGTCAGGGCGGTCAGGTTGCGGAAGGCAAGGCTCGCGCCGAACGCTCCGGCCCAGTGCAGCACCTGCTTTTGGAACAGCACCAGAAGTGCTGCCAACAGGATCGCCACCGCGAGCACCGGGGTGACGACCTGCGACAAGGCGGCGGCGCGGAGATCGAGCTGATGCAGCATCGCGATGGTCAACGCTGCCGTTGGCAGGCTGCCGGTCGCCAGCAGTCGGGTGATCCGCCAGTCGATCGTGTTGGTGCGGGCATGGACCGCTACGCCGATCGATTTCGTGCATGCGGCGAACAGCAGGTCAGTGCCGACCGCGGTCGCCGCATGCACCCCGAACAGCAGGATCAGCAGCGGGGTCATCAGCGAGCCGCCGCCCACGCCGGTCAGGCCGACCAGGACGCCCACGCAGAAGCCGGAAAGACTGTAGAGTGGGTCGATCATCCCGGCCTGCCCCATGCTCCGTGTTGCGTTGTTCTTTGGATGCGCCGCCTTGCTGCCGATCGCCGTGCTGCGCCGGCGAGCCTTCACGATTTAGCCAGCGTGCGGTCGGACTGTCCCATCCATAGCCGGCTGACGCAACCGTGGCGCGGGCGGCGCCTTCAGGGTGAGCGCGTTTCGGGCCAAGACGCCCGGATCGCATAAGTTGCATAGCCTGTTAGCGCCGCCGGAGCAGATTGCAAACTTTGGTTTGCAATCTTGGCAGAGTTGGGATAGGGCCGATAAAACACGAAGCGTCGGCATCGCACTGCAGTGATGCGATGTTTGGTTGATTTAAGAATATACAAAACATCTGCACGTTGCAGTCTTGTGAACAGAATCTTCATTGTTGGTTTGTTGACCTTGCAAGGTTGCAATTCGAGCTAATGTCCTTCCTCGCGATCTTACAATCGAGGGATGCAATGTGTAATGATACAATGCGCAACAGGATCGATCGCGGCTTCCAGAGACGGCCTGCACACCCGGACCTCTCCCTTGTCGTTCGCTAGCTCAAACGAGCACGTTCCGGACAGCATCGATGGTCAGGCAGGCCATTTCCGGGTCCTGACCGAACATTTTTCCGCGTTCGTATGCTTGTCGAACGTGGAGATGAAGGTGCTGGGAGACTTGGCGGAGGCCGCCCGCTATCATCCGCCGTATCGCGACCTCTATGTCGCGGGCGCCTCGCCGCCGCCGCCGCGCATGATCGTCGCCGGATGGGCATGCCAGTACCGGCTGCTTCCCGACGGACATCGGCAGATCATCAGCCTTAAGCTGCCGGGCGATCTCATCTGGCCGCTGATGCAGGTCCGGCTGCCCTCGTCTTGCGCCGTCGCAGCATTAACCGAGCTTGAGACGGTGAGCGCCCAGCTCCTCATCGAGGCGGCTGCCGCGGTTGATCCGCTACATCCAGGTCTAGCGCATGCGACCCGCGTCATGGCGCACCTGCACGACATGCTGCTCTACGACCAGATCGTGCGCCTGGGCCGCCAGACCGCATGCGGACGGTTCGCTCATTTGATGCTGGAGTTGCGCGAGCGCCTGGGCCGCGTGGGCCTGGTGGACAGCGACAGCTTTGCCATGCCGTTGACCCAGGACGTGCTCGCCGACGTGCTCGGCTTCAGCGTCGTCCATGTTAACCGCACTGTGCAGCAACTGCGGCGCGAGCGGCTGCTGGATGTGCGGAACGGCCAGGTCGTGCTGCTGCAGCCCGAGCGGCTACAGGAACTGGCAGGCTGGGCGCCGCTGCCTGGAAGCCCTACAGGGCCGAAAACATTGAAGCATCCGGTTTCGATGGAAAAGCGAACGAAAAGTGAACGTCAGCCAACCTAAAGCCAGAGTTGGTGTTTGGGCTACTGGTTTTGGCGGATCACCGGTTGCGGCAAGGCATCTCGCCCGCTGCGATCAAGGCTCCGGTGATCGCCACCGTGCGACGCCCTTGGTGGCGGACTGCCTCAAGGTCCTCATGTCGGGGCGGACGGTTCTCCGACCCGCAGATTGCCGAGGCGCCATAGGGCGAGCCAGCCTCAAGCATCGCCTCGTCGGTGTAGCCGGTGGGCAGGATCACCATGCCGAGATGCGCCATGGGGGCATAAAGCGACAGCGTGACCACCTCCGTCCCGCCATGCGGCCAGGACGCGGTGGCGAACGCGCCGCCCACCTTGCCGGCCAGCGCGCCACGTTTCCATTGCGGACCCAGTTGGTCGAAGAAGTTTTTCAGCTCCGTCGCCATGGCGCCGAAATAGCACGGCGTGCCGAACAGGATGGCATCGGCCCACTCCGCATCATCCTTGGTGGGCGCTTCATAAAGCGCGTTCTGACGCTGGGCGCTCTCCAGCCAGCCCTTGACCTGACCCATGGCATCCGCATCCGCGACCTCCCGTGCCCGGCGCACGCGCAGTTCGGCTCCGGCCTCCCTCGCCGCGTCTGCGGCGGCCATGGCGAGCGCCTCGACCGTGCCGCTGCGGGAATAGAATACGATCAACAGGCGGGTGGGCAACGGGCGCGTGGGACTGGACAAGGCATGCTCCATGGTTCTCCCGCCGGTCTGGCGGGGCCTCCATAGATGTTGCCGTGCCGCGGTTTGTAACCCTCGCGAACTGTCAGGCTGTCCGATGCCGACAGCAGCGGCACGGATCGGGCATGTCCAACGCCGCCCCGGTTTCGTAACGGCAGGCAAGGCGGCGCTGAAAAGCTCGCCCTGATAGAGCCAGGGTGATGGCAGTCTATCGCGACGGCCGGGCTGGACCCATCTGGCTCTGCAATGCGCGCAGTTTGTCTAGGTTCTCCTGCACCAGGCTGGTACCCTGCCGCATCAGCGTCGCGAACTGCGGGGTGGCCTCGCCATTGTTCATGCCGCCCTCCATCCGCAGCAGCTCCTCATGGCTGGCGATCTGGTCGGCGACATAGGTGCGGTCGAAATCCAGGCCTTGCTGAATGCGTATCTGGCCGAGGCGCACGCGCAGGTCCTCGCGTAGGATGGATGGCGGCCTGATGGAGGCTGCCATCGCCGTCGGTGCAAGGCGGGTTGCGAAGTTGTTGGCTTGGTTGGCGAGCTGCTGCGCAAGGGCCTTTACTTCGGGGTTTTTGGCCTGGGTCTGCGCCAGGGCGCCCTCCTGGCGGTCGAATTCGATGATCTGGTAGGCGTTGGTCGTGAACCTCACGTCTGCCGGGTTGGCATCGCTGGCGGAAGACTTGGCATTTTGGTTCTGGCAGGCAGCGAGCAACAGGAGCGTCGCAGCGATCGATAAACGTGATGTCGTATCCATGGTGTGCATGTCTCCGTTCCCTGAGCCGGACACGCGCGACGGCGCCTCCGTCTCGCGCGCGATCAGAATACGTAGAGGACGCGGAGCGTCGCCCCGAAATCCTGCTTGAACCCGCCGACGACGTGGACATCGTGGTTAAGTTCCAGCATCGTCTGGACCCTCGGCGTCACGAACAAGGCGGCGTTGGCGCGGATGCGCTGTATTTCGGTTTTGCTCCCGTCGAAGAAGCCGTTCACCTGCTGCGAGCCGCCAAAGAAGCCTTCATAGCCGATCGAGGTGGTGAAGGCCGGGCTCCAGCGCCAGTTGGCCCAGAGCTGGGCACGGTAGGTCGGGTCCTGGCTGAGCCGCCGGCTGCCTGGAACGTAGCTGTTGTTGTCGCCGTAGAACTGCACGTCAAACGCGGCGTCGAACGCGAGATTGTCGCCGAGCCCCTGCGAGAGGCCGAGCTCGATGGTGCCGCGCCAGCGGTTGCCGCCGAGGTTTAGCACAGCGTGCGAATCGTAGCTGCCGATGGGCGGGTTGATGAAGCCCACGGCGATGATATTGGTCTTGGTTGCCGTGTTGACGTACGGCCAGATGAACGCCGAGAGGGTGGTGTCCTGCGCTCCGAAGGCGCTGTTGAGGCCCTGGCCATCAATGTGACCGCCCGACAGCGAGCCGAAACCCTGGAGAACTTGGACACCGGCGGGATGTCCCGCCACTTCAAAGTAATGCACATAACGGGCAATACCGACGTTGATCTCAAGGCCAGAGCCCTTGATCGTCGATCCCCGGGCGATGTTGAAATTGGTGTTATGGCCGTAAACGTAGTAGCCGATGGCGAGGTTGGTGCCGGCGGGCAACGGCACGAACTCGTAGGGCTCGATCTCCTGCGCCCCTGCCCTCGTTACGGAACCTATGGTCAGTAATAAACAGATCAGTCCGCCATATCCCAACTGCAACAGCGATTTCGCCAAAGTAAATCTTTTGGTGTGCACGTATAGTACCTTCCTTCGATGGTGCTTAATTCGGCTTGGATTGAGTCTGTCAGCCGTTCGATCGTTTTAGGCCCGCTGCGCATTAGGCTCGTACGGAAATTCTCCTGCCCTCTCGCATTGTTCGCCTCAACTACTCTGAACGGAAACAAGACGGCTGCAAATACTCTAAATCGCGACTGTAATTTGAATTGCTGAGTGATGCGGGATAGCCACGTCCTGTGGCCAGCCTCGTCAAAGTCTAATGCTTCGGCCCCTCAGCCGGCGTAGGCATACGACCCACCGCGGGCAAGTGCAGCTTGGTAGGCCGGGCGGGCGTGGATACGCTGCAGCCACGTTCCAAGCTTCGCCCGCTGTCCCAGGCCAGCGCGCATGGCGGCCGCCTCGACCGGGAAGCTCATCTGGACGTCGGCCGCGCTGAACGCTGCGCCGGCAAACCACGCTGCCCCGCCGAGTTCCGCCTCCATCAGGTCGAGCTGCGCCGCGATCTGTGGCCGAAGGAAGCGCTGCTGCACCTGGTCGGAGATCATGCGGGCGATTGGGCGGATCAAGCCAGGGACCGCCTTTGGCATCTCCTTGAAAATCAGCGTCATTACCAACGGCGGCATGGCGGAGCCCTCGGCGAAGTGCAGCCAATAGGTGTAGCGCAGCCGCTCTTCGGTGCCGCTTGGGGGAATCAGCCGGCCGTTGCCGTAGCGCTCGACCAGGTACTCTACGATCGCCCCGGTCTCCGCCACCACGCGGCCGTCATCGGTGATCACCGGCGACTTGCCCAGCGGGTGCACAGCGCGCAGCTCGGGCGGCGCGAGCATGGTCTTGGCGTTGCGCTGATAGCGCCGCACCTCATACGGCACGCCCAGCTCCTCCAGCAGCCACAGGATACGCTGCGAGCGGGAGTTGTTCAGGTGGTGGACGGTAATCATGGCGTCTCGGCTGGTTTTAAGGGCGGATTTGCGGCAGCATCATGGAAGCAGCCGGGCACCCCGCATAGGTGGTATGATGACGGTGAAGAATTTCCTGGCTTTCGGCTTGTCGCTCCTGCTGCTCGCCGTCCCGGCGTGCGCCGAGAACTCCGGTGTGGCTGACCCTGTCCTGCTGCTTGGGGCGATCAGGACCTTTGGCGCGGAGGCCGCGGCGCGGCTGGGTTGCGGGAAGGATGCAGTGGTCTGGGCCGACCGCTACGAGGGCTACGCCTATAATCCGCATGAGCCGAAATACGGCAAGACCGCCGCCGGGGCGTATGCCTGCCAGCGGGACGCGGCGGGCGGCAACTACTTCAACACCGATCCGCGGAGCACCATGGCAAGCCGCCCTGGCCGGAACTTCCCCTTCACGCCGATCTTCGTGGGCTCCTGACCCTGGCTGGCCTGCTGGCAGCGGCGGGTGCGGCACGCGATGCCGGCGAGGCGGACCGTGCATTGGCGTTGGCCCGCGAGGCGCGGTCGCTCGATCCGGACGCGCCGAAGCCGGCATTCCTGCTGTGCTGCCTGTTGCTGGCGCGGCACGACCCGGCAGCCAACGCGCTGCTCGGCCTGCTTGAGAGGTTCAGCGGCTTCGCGCCGGGCTGGGAGGAATTGGGCAACACTTTGCTGCAACAGCAGCCTTTTGCGGCGCAGGTCGCCTTCGGCCGGGCCGCCGAGGCCTACGCGGCCATGGAGGTGCGCACGCCGAGCGCCACCCTAGCCTATCAGCTTGGCCGGACCCTGCGGCAGGCCGGGCATCTGCCGGCCGCACGGGATGCAATGCAGCGCGCAGCCGTGCGCGATCCTGCGGCGCCCCACGCCTGGTTCACCCTGGGCTGCTATGCCAGGACCTGGGCGACGGCCCCGGCGCAATTGAGGCATTTCGCGCCGCGTTGGCAGCACAGCCCGACTTCCACGAGGCTGCGTTCAACCTCGGCGTCGCCTGCCAGGAAGGCGGCGACCTAGATGCGGCGCTGGACGCCTGCGCGCTCGCCTGGCGCCTCCGCCCGGACGCATTCGGACGGATCGCGCAGGCTTATGGTGTCACCCGGCGTCGGGCGCCTTTGGCTGCATCCCTCCGCCCTGCGCCGGGACCTCGCCGCCCGGACCTGAGCGAAAGCCTTTTCGGTACACTCCCGGCGTCGTCAGCAAAGCACCGGCCAGGGTGTCGTAACGCTCGTACGCCAGGTCGAGTCTGGCCCGCGGCACCGGGAAGCACTGCGCGACCGGGGTGCCGCGGGCCAGCGTGCCCTCGAACGCCGTGTCGAGCCAGACGCCCGGGAACAACAGCCCGACAGCGTTGAAGCGGTCGGCATCGACCAGCCCGCTAAGCAGGCGGAATGGCAGGTCCATCCGGTTGACCGGATGGGTGGCGAACAGCAACCAGCCCGGCTTCAGCGTCACGGTCCAGAAGCTGTTGAACTTGACGATGACCTGGTCCGTCGTGTGGAACGGCGTGCCGGTCACCTGGGCCGGCGCATGGAAGCTGATCGGCGCGCGGGGATGGTGCAAGGCTGCCAGCGGCGGCACGTCCCAGTCCCATGACAGGGTGCCATCGCGGACCACGACGTCGCAGGGCAGCGGGATGATGAAACCGTGCCCCATCGCGTCCACGAAGGGTGGGCACTGCTTGACGGTACGCACCGGGTCTGGATGCATGTCGGACACTGCAGTACGCGGCATGGCGCGCAGCCAGTCTGGCAAAGCTTCCACAGCGGCGACCGGGCGCGGCAGGCGGCCGAGCAGCGCGTCGTCGCAGCGAAACACGACACGCATTGGCTCAGCCCGGCCGGTGCAGCGCCTGGGCGACGGCCGCCTGCCAACCGGCGTATTTGCGCGCGCGCTCGGCCGGGTCCATCTGCGGGGCGAAGTGGCGGTCCATGGCCCAAAGCTGCTGGAAGCGGTCGGGGTCCGGGTAGATGCCGGCATCCAGCCCCGCGAGGTAGGCAGCGCCGAGCGACGTCGTCTCGAGGCAGCGCGGCCGCTCGACGCCGACGCCCAGCATGTCGGCCAGGAACTGCATCGTCCAATCGCTGGCCGTCATGCCACCATCGACGCGCAGCACCACCTCGCTTGCGTGGCCGAAATCGCTGAGCATGGCGTCCAGCAGATCCCGCGTTTGGTAGGCCACGCCCTCCAGCACGGCGCGCGCCAGCTCGCGGCGGGTGGTGCCGCGGCTGATGCCGCTGATGGTGGCGCGGGCGTGGCTGTCCCAGTGCGGCGCGCCCAGCCCGGTGAAGGCGGGCACGAGATAAACGTTTTGCGCCGGGTCGGCCTGCGATGCGAGATCGCCGGTCTCCGCCGCGTGGCCCACCAGGCCCAGCCCGTCGCGCAGCCACTGCACCCCGGTGCCGGCCGAGAAGATCGAGCCCTCCAGCGCATAGTCGCGCACTCCGCGGCGCTGCCAAGCGATGGTGGTGAGCATGCGGTGGCTGGAGCGGACGGGTTCGCGCCCGACATTCAACAGGACAAAGGCGCCGGTGCCATAGGTCGCCTTCACCATGCCGGGCGACAGGCAGCCTTGGCCAATCAGCGCCGCCTGCTGGTCGCCGGCGATGCCGCGCACCGGGATGGCGCCGCCGAGCAGACGGGTCGTGCCGAACGCCCCGGCGCTGTCGCGGATCTCCGGCAGCATGGCGCGCGGAACGCGGAACAGCGCCAGCAGGTCGTCATGCCAGTCGCCGGTCGCGATGTCGCAGAGCAGGGTGCGGCAGGCGTTGGTGGCGTCGGTCGCGTGCACCGCCCCGTCGGTCAGGCGCCAGAGCAGGAAGCTGTCCACCGTGCCGAACGCCAGTTGGCCGGCCTCGGCCCGCGCGCGGGCGCCGGGCACGTGGTCCAGTATCCAGCCGATCTTGGTCGCGGAGAAATACGGGTCGAGCCGCAGGCCGGTCAGCCCCGCGGCCATCTCGCCATGCCCGGCCGCTTCCAGCGCGTCACAAGCGCCGGCGGTGCGGCGATCCTGCCAGACGATCGCGTTGTAGATCGGCTGGCCGGTCGCGCGGTCCCACACCAGCGTCGTCTCCCGCTGGTTCGCGATCCCCAGGGCAGCGATCTGCGACGCGTCCAGCCCAACCGTGGTCAGCGCGTCCCGCGCGGTCTGCAGCGCGGTGGACCACAGCGCCTCGGGATCATGCTCGACCCAGCCCGACTGTGGATAAAGCTGCTCGAACTCACGCTGGACCGTCGCGACGACCTCCAGCTTCGGTCCAAAAATCATTGAGCGCGTCGAGGCGGTGCCCTGGTCGATGACCAGCACGTGGCCAATCATGGCCAGCCGCTGTCAGGGGAGCGGTTGCCCGCCCCCCTTTTGCCATCAGGCCGCATCGGTCAGGCGCGCTTTGGCATCGGCGTGGCCGACCAAGTTTTCAGCAGCTTATCGTAGTCCACCGTCTCGCCCTGCGGCTTCTCGTTCGCGAGCTTCCGCTGCGGCGCCAGGTTGCCGTCCTTCTCCGCCTGCGCGTACCAGTACTCGGCGTCCCGTTCCGGGTTCATCATCGGGCCGAGCTTGCCCTGTACGCCGGAGCGTTGCAGTCGTGTCATGATGGCGTCCTGGTCGCGCGCCAGCCCGTCCATCGCCTGCTGCGGCGTGACCGCGCCGGAGATGGCGTTGGAGACGTTCTGCCACCAGACTTGCGCCATCTTGCCGTAGTCCGGCACGTTGTTGCCGGTTGGCGTCCATTGCTTGCGGGCCGGGCTGCGGTAGAACTCCACGAGGCCGCCGACCTTGGGCGCCAAGTCGGTCAGCGCCTGGTGCCAGACGTCGCTCTCGCGGATCAGGTGCAGCGACACCAGCGCCTTCTTCAGCGTGACGGTCTTGGACGTGCAGAACTGCGCATACAGCCAGCCGGCCTTGGTCCGGTCCATTGGCGCATATTTCAGCATGGTCCAGCAGCCGACGTCCTGGTAGCCGAGCTTCATGCCTTCTTTCCAGTACGGGCCATGCGGGCTCGGCGCCATGCGCCACTTGGGCGTGCCGTCGGCGTTCATCACCGGCAGGCCCGGCTTGGTCAGGCTGTCGGTGAAGGCGCTGTACCAGAAGATCTGCTGCGCGATGTGCCCCTGCCCCGGCACCGGGCCGGACTCCAGGAAGTCCATGCCGGCGGCCTCGGGCGGCGCATATTTCTTCAGCCACTCGACGTATTTGGTCAGCGCATAGACCGCCGCCGGGCCGTTGGCGTCGCCGCCGCGGGTGATGGAGGAGCCGCGCGGGATGCTGTCCTCGACGCGGACACCCCACTCGTCCACGGGCTTGCCGTTCGGCAGGCCGCGGTCGCCGGCGCCGGCCATGGACAGCCACGCATCGGTGAAGCGCCAGCCGAGCGAGGGGTCCTTCTTGCCATAGTCCATGTGGCCATAGACGCGCTGGCCGTCGATCTCCTTGACCGTGTTGGTGAAGAAGTCGGCGATGTCCTCGTAGGCGGACCAGTTGACGGGAACGCCGAGTTCGTAGCCGAACTTGCTCTTGAACGCCGCCTTCAGGTCCGGGCGCTGGAACCAGTCCTGCCGGAACCAATACAGGTTGGCGAACTGCTGGTCGGGCAACTGATACAGCTTGCCGTCGCTGAAGGTGCCGAAGGACAGGCCCATGAAGTCCGGCAGGTCGAGCGTCGGGCTGGTGACGTCCTTGCCCTCGTTCGCCATGAAGTCGGTCAGCGAGCCGCCAACGATGTCGTTGTAGCGCGGGTGGGTGCCGATGAAGTCGGAGTCGTTCATCCAGAAATCGTAGATCGGCCGGCCCGACTGCATCTCGACGCCGATCTTATCGACCAGCAGCCCCTCGTCCATCAGGTCGTGGTTGACCTTGATGCCGGTGATCTCGGCGAACGCCCGGGTCAGCACCTTCGACTCGTAGTCGTGCACCTTGAGGATCTCGGAGACGGTGTTGAGCTGCAGCCCGGCAAACGGCTTGGCGGCCTTGATCAGCCATTCCATCTCCGCCATCTGCTCGTCCTTGCTGAGCGTCGAGGGCTGGAACTCGCTGTCGATCCACTTCTTGGCGGCGTCCACCTGCTGCGCGTGGCTGGTGCCGCTTTTGATCAGCACTCCGGCGCCGACCGCTGCGCCGCCAATCAGAACTTCGCGTCTTTTCATGTTGCCTCCCGTGGTGCCGCGTTTGCGGCGGTTGCTTTGTCGTCAGGCCAGGCGAAACATCGCGACCGCAAACAGGATGGCGGCCACGAATGGATACCAAAGGGTTTCGCCCCCGGTGCGCATGAAAATAATGAAAATGTAGGCCGTGCCCAATAGCGAAACGAAAAACCGGTCGCCCCGCGTGGTGGGGAAGCCCAGGATGCCGCGCCGCGGGTTTTCCGGCCGGTACGCCGCCAGCAGGGTCAGCACGATGAGAGCCAGGGCAATCGCCCCAAAGAACCCGGCGGTCTCCCAAGTCCAGGCCATCCAGTCGAGCGCCATGCCCTATACCCGCCCAAGAGCAAAGCCCTTGGCGATGTTGTTGCGCACGAACCAGATCACTACGGCGCCAGGAATCATCGTCAGCACGCCGGCCGCGGCCAGCAGCCCCCAGTCCATGCCCGCCGCCGAGTAGGTCCGCGTCATCACCGCGACGAACGGCTTGGCGTCCACGGTGGTGAGCGTCGTGGCCAGCAGTTGCTCGACCCAGGAGAACATGAAGCAGAAGAACGCCGCCACGCCGATGCCGTTGGCGATCAGCGGCACGAAGATGCGGATGAAGAAACGCGGGAAGGAGTAGCCGTCGAGTGCTGCGGTCTCGTCGATCTCGCGCGGCACGCCGGACATGAAGCCCTCCAGGATCCACACCGCCAGCGGCACGTTGAACAGGCAGTGCGCGAGGGCGACGGCCCAGACCGTGTCGAACAGGCCCACGGCGGAATACAGGTTGAAGAACGGCATCGCATACACCGCGGGCGGCGCCATCAGGTTGGACAGCAGCCAGAAGAACAAATGCTTGTCGCCGAGGAAGCGGTAGCGGCTGAACGCGTATGCGGCCGGCAAAGCGATCGTCACCGAAATGACGGTGTTGAGGAACACATAGCTGAGCGAGTTGAGGAAACCGCCGTACCAGGCCGGGTCGGTGAAGATGTGGACGTAGTGCTCGACGGTCGGGCGGTGCGGCCAGAAGGTCAGCGCCGAGGTGATCTCGACGTTGTCTTTGAAGCTCATGTTGATCAGCCAGTAGATCGGCAAGGCGAGCAGCAGCAGATACAATCCGATGACCAGCCGCCGGCTCATGCGGACTTCCTCGCGTCGAGCTGGGTCATGGTGGTAAAGAAAATCCAGCAAAGCGTCAATGTGATGAGGTTGTACACCAGCGACATCGCCGCCGCGTTGCCGAGGTCCACCTGGCCCAGGGCGATCTTCACGAGGTCGAGCGACAGGAAACTCGTGGCCTCGCCGGGGCCGCCGCCGGTGACGACGGACGGCTCGGTGTAGATCATGAAGCTCTCCATGAACCGCAGCAGCACGGCGATGATCAGCACCCGGCGCAGTTTCGGCAGCTCGATGTTCACGAACACCGACCAGCGCCCTGCCCCGTCGATCCGCGCGGCCTGGTAGTACGCATCCGGGATCGCCTTCAGCCCGGCGTAGCACAGCAGCGCCACCATCGACGTCCAGTGCCAGACGTCCATCACGACGATCGTGGACCAGGCCGAGAGCGGGTCCTGCGTGTTGTTGAACGGGATGCCGGCGCCGGTCAGCGCGGCCCCCAAAAGTCCGATGTCGGCGCGGGCGAAGACCTGCCAGATCGTGCCGACGACGTTCCAGGGGATCAGCATCGGCAGCGTCATGCTGACCAGCACCGCGCCCACCGCCCAGCCGCGCTTGGGAATGCACAACGCCACCAGGATGCCGAGCGGGATCTCGATCAGCAGCACCACGCCGGAGAAAACCAGGTTGCGCACCAACGCGCGGGAGAAGCGTCCGCCGATGTCGGTGGTGGGATCGAACAGATGCTGGAACCACTCCGACCCGTTCCAGAAGAACGAGTTCTGCCCCATGGAGTCCTGAACGGAGTAGTTGACCACCGTCATCATCGGAATGAGCGAGGAAAACAGCACGAACACCAGCACCGGCGCCACGAGGAACCAGGCGCGGTTGCTGATCGGCTTGTCGTTCAAGCGGCGGCTCCGATCACGCGGCGGTCGTCGGCGAAGACGTGCGTGCTGCCAGGGTCCAACTGCACGAACGCCTCACCGGCCCCGATGCTGAGGCCAGCAGGCACCGTCACCACCATGGGATGCGCGCCGAGCGTCACGCGGGCCAGGCGGCGGCGGCCGAGGTCCTCGATCCGCTGCACCTGCACCGGCAAGCCGCCGGTCCGGCTCAGCGTCGCGAACTCCGGGCGGATGCCGATCTGCACACGCTGATGCGAGACGGCCGGATAGGTGGCGCCCAGCGGCACCAGATGCCGGTCCACCGCCGCCTCCCGCCCGTGCACCTGCGCCGGAAGCAGGTTCATGCCGGGCGAGCCGATGAAGTAGCCGACGAAGGTGTGCGCCGGCGCCTCGAACAGCTCGGCCGGCGTGCCGATCTGCAGCACGCGGCCCTCGTTCATCACGATCACCTCGGCGGCGAAGGTGAGCGCCTCCGTCTGGTCGTGGGTGACGTAGATCATCAGCAGGTCGAGCGCGCGGTGCACCGCCTTCAGCTTCGAGCGCAGCTCCCACTTCAGCGCCGGGTCGATGACGGTGAGCGGCTCGTCGAACAGCACGGCGGCCACGTCGGAGCGGACCAGGCCGCGGCCGAGCGAGATCTTCTGCTTGGCGTCCGCCGTCAGCCCGCGGGCGCGGCGGTGCAGGTCCGGCGTGAGGCCCAGCATCGCGGCGATCTCGCCGACGCGCGTGGCGACCAGACGCCGGTCCATCCCGCGGTTGCGCAGCGGGAAACCGAGGTTCTCGGCGACAGTCATGGTGTCATAGACCACCGGGAACTGGAATACCTGGGCAATGTTGCGCCGCTCGGTCGGCAGCCGGGTGACGTCCTTGCCGTCGAACAGCAGGCGGCCGTGCGACGGGCTGACCAGGCCGGAGATGATGTTCAGCAATGTCGTCTTGCCGCAGCCGGAGGGACCCAGCAGCGCGTAGGCGCGGCCCTGCTTCCAGATGTGGTGCAGCGGCTTCAGCGCGTAGTCGGACTCGGCCTTGGCGCGGCCATAGGCGTGGCCGACGCCGTCGAGGGTGACGGTCGCCATCAGACCGCCTCCGCCAAAGCGGGGCGCGATGCGAGCGCCCCGGCGGCGTCGAACACGAAGGCCCGGCGCACGTCGATATGCAGCGCGGTCCGTGCACCCGGTAGCAGGTCATGCACGCCGGGGATCAGGCAGACCCAGGTCCTCCCGCTCATCTCCCCGCCGCCCATTTCGACATGCACGAAACTTTCGGAGCCGTTGATCTCGGTGACCGAAACGACGCCCTCGAAGCTAAGGCTGCCCAGCGGCTTGGCACCGATCGTCACGGCGTCGGCACGGAACCCCAAGCGGTAATGCCCATCCAATAGGCCCAGCAGCAGCACCGGCACCGCGCGCTCACCGTGCTCGGTCAGCAAGGCATGCTCGCGCTTCTCGATCGCCAGCTCGTTCAGCGGCGGGTCGGAGAACACCCGCGCGGCCTGCAGGGTCATCGGGCGGCGATACAGCGCGGCGGTCGGGCCGGCCTGCACCACACGGCCCTCCGCCAGCGCCGCCGTCTCGCCGCCGAGCAGCAGGGCCTCGGCGGGCTCGGTCGTGGCATAGACCAGGATGGCGCCGGATTCGGCGAACAGCCGCGGCAGCTCCTCCCGCAGCTCCTCGCGAAGCTTATAATCGAGGTTGCCCAGCGGCTCGTCCAGCAGTACTAGCTCGGCCCGTTTCACCAGGGCGCGGGCGATGGCGGTGCGCTGCTGCTGGCCGCCCGAGAGCTGCGCCGGCATGCGGCCCAGCATGTCCTCCAGCCGCAGCAGTTTCGCCGCATGGCGGACGCGCTGCTCGATCTCCGCCTTGGCCACGCGGGCCACGCGCAGCGGCGAGGCGATGTTCTCGTACACCGACAGCGTCGGGTAGTTGACGAACTGCTGATACACCATCGCCACCGACCGCTTTCGCACCGGCGTGCCGGTGATGTCGCGCCCGTCGAGCAGCAGCCGGCCGGAACTCGGCTTGTCGAGCCCGGCCATCAGCCGCATCAGCGTGGTCTTGCCGGCGAGCGTCGGGCCCAGCAGCACGTGCAGCGTGCCGCGCGCCAGCGTCAGCGAGACGTCGTGGATGAGCATGTCCGGACCCTGGGCGAACCCGATGCGGTCCAGTTGCAGGCTCACGCCGCCTGGTCCCGCTGCGACCGCAGCGCGTCCAGCGCCGCATCTACCCGCGCGAGATCCTGCGGTGTCAGACGCAGTCCGAGCTTGCTGCGGCGCCACACCACGTCGGCCGCGGTCTGCGCCCACTCATAGCGCACGAGGTAGCGGAGTTCCGCCTCGGTCAGGTCGGCGCCGAACACTGCGCCAAGCGCATCGGCCGAGGCCGCGTCACCCAACAGGTCGCCGACGCAGGTGCCATAGGCGCGCAGCAGCCGCCGCAGCGTCGGTCCCGCCATGAACGGGTAGCGGGTGCGCAGGGCGGCGAGCGCCGTGCCGAACCCGTCGGTGGCAAAGTCACCGCCGGGCAAAGGCGTCTTGCCGGTCCAGCCCTCGGGCCGGCCGGTGGGCGCCGGCAAATGCGGCGCGAGCTTGGCCAGCGCCGCCTCCGCGAGCCGCCGGTAGGTGGTGATCTTGCCGCCGAAGATGGAAAGCTGCGCCGCCTGGCCGTCCGGCGCGTCCAGCGTGAGCACGTAGTCGCGCGTCGCCGCCTGCGCCTTCGACGCGCCGTCGTCGTACAGCGGGCGCACGCCCGAATAGGTCCACACCACCTGGTCCGGCGTGATCGGGCGCACAAAATACTCGCTGGTGCCGCGGCATAGGTACTCGATCTCCTCGGCGGAGGCGTGCGCCTCGGCGGGGTCGCCCTGGTAGTCGAGGTCGGTGGTGCCGATCAGCGAGAAGTCCTGCTCGTACGGGATGACGAAGAAGATGCGATTATCGGCGTTCTGGAAGATGTAGCAATGGTCTTCCGGATACAGCCGCGGCACCACGATGTGGCTGCCCTTCACCATGCGGACCTGCGACGGCGTGTTGGCCCGCAGCACCGTCTGCAGCACCTGGCCCACCCATGGCCCGGCGGCGTTCACCAGTGCGCGGGCACGGATGGTCCGCGGCTCGGCGCCGTCATGCTGCGTGGTCACGCGCCAGCCGCCGTCCACGCGCTCGGCCGCGGTGCAGCGGGTGCGGGTGGCGACCACGGCCCCGCGCTCGGCAGCATCGCGCGCATTCAGCAGCACCATGCGCGAATCTTCGACCCAGCAATCCGAATATTCGAAGGCGAGCTTATACTCGGGCTTAAGCATCCGGCCGGCCGCGTCACTGCGCAGATGCTTGGTGCGGGTAGGCGGCAGAAGTTTGCGGCCGCCCAGGTGGTCGTACAGGAACAGGCCCAGCCGCAGTAGCCAGGCCGGGCGCAGCCCCTTGTGGTGCGGCAGCACGAAGCGCAGCGGCCAGACAATGTGGGGGGCAATGCCCCACAGCACCTCCCGCTCCATCAGTGCCTCGCGCACCAGGCGGAACTCGTAGTACTCGAGGTAGCGCAGCCCGCCATGCACCAGCTTGGTGGAGGCCGACGAGGTCGCCGACGCCAGGTCATTCGCCTCGCACAGATAAACCGACCAGCCCCGCCCGGCCGCGTCGCGCGCGATGCCGCAGCCGTTGATGCCGCCGCCGATGATGGCGAGGTCGAAGATGTCCGGGGTGGCGGCCTGGGGCATGGGATGAGCGCATTCCTCAAGGAGGGCGCTTGCCGGCCCTCTCGTTTCGAACACTAACCCGAACTAAACGCCGACGCCAAGAGCTCAAAATGAACTTTCATCCGAAAGTTCATCCGTCTCCGTCGGGTCGCCCGCCTCCACGACCTGCACGTTGTTGGCGGCGCAAAGTGCCGCGACCTCGGCGGGCGGCAGCCGGTCCGTCACCAGCACGTCCACGTCCGAAAGGTGGGCGATCCGCACCGGGGCCGAGCGCAGGAACTTGCTGCCGTCCGCTACCAGCATCACCCGGCGCGCGCTGGCGATGATCGCCTGCGAGACCTGGACCTCACGGATGTCGAAATCCAGCAGCGTGCCGTCGGGGTCGATCGCCGAGGTGCCGATGACCGCAGTATCGACGCGGAACTGACGGATCTGCTCGACGGTGCCCGGGCCGATGATGCCGCCGTCGCTATGCCGGATCACTCCGCCAGCCAGGACCACCTCGATTCCCGGGTTACGATACAGCTCGCCGGCGACGTGCAGGTTGTTGGTGATGACCAGCAGCCCAGCATGGCCGGCCAAGGCACGGGCCACCGCCTCGGTCGTGGTGCCGATGTTGATGAACAGCGAGGAGTGGTCCGAGATCAGCGCCGCCGCCGCGGCCCCGATCAGCCGCTTGTGCGGCTCGGCCACGAACTTGCGCGCCTCGTAGGCCAGGTTCTCGACGCCCGAGGCGATCATGGCCCCGCCGTGCACACGGGTCAGCACGCGGGCGTCGCACAGCTCATTCAGGTCGCGGCGGATGGTCTGCGGGGTGACCGCGAAGCGCTGCGCCAGGTCTTCGACCGACACTCTCCCGGCCTGGCGGGCGATGCCCAGGATCTCGGCCTGCCGGCGCGGCGTAGCGCGTGGGGACAGCGCCTCCATCAGACGCCCAGGTTGAACGCGATCGAGATGCGCAGCTCGGTGCCGCGGTAGGGACGGACCTGGTGATGCAGCCAGGAAGGGAACAGGAACAGCAGGCCAGGCTTCGGCAGGATGGTCTCGCTGCTACCGGCCGACTGCCCGTCCTCGCCAGCAAAGCGCAGGGTGGGGGCGTACATCGCAGGCGCCGCGCCGCGCGGGTCGATCATCTCGAACGCGCCGCCGAGGGAGGGATCGGCTACGCAGCCGCCGTCGGCGACATAGTAGGTGCCGGACCAGAACGAGCCGGCGTGGTAGTGCGCGATGTTGGCGTCGCCGGGTCCGTTCACGTTAGCCCAGGCCTGGATCACCCAGGACGGCCGGACTGGCTTGCCGAACCGGTCGGCGGTGAGCTGGGTCGCCGCCGACTGCGCGAGCGCCAGGATCGCGGCGGCGTCCTGCCCGCCCCAGTCGGCGAGGTTGCGCTCCGAGTGCCAGCCGCCGGCGTTGGACGAGTGGATTGACGGGAACTCAGCGCGGCGGGCCAGGATCAACTGGCGCAGCCGGGCGTTGCGGGCGTCGGCGTCCGGCAACGCGATCGCAGCAACCGGGGTCGCGAACAGGCCTCGCACCGCGATTTCCAATGGCATGACGATTCTGTCCCGGGTTTGCGCGAGGACACGCCCGGTCGTACTATGCTGTCAAGCACGTGGGTTTATGGGTCAGCCGTGCCATCGTGCCACATCGGTCACCTCGCGCAGCGCTGCCGACTGCCAGCTTGAACGGCAGAGCCGACGCCACAACAGCGACTGATCTACCATTCACGAGTGTAATCGAGGCCACAACGGAGCCGTAAAGCGGGGGAGAGCGGCACTTCCCCACTCGGCCCCTAACGCGCCAACAGCAGCGGCTTGGCTAATCTACGATACGGCTGGAGGCCAACGACAGGTTGCGGTTCCGCAAATCGCCGTTGCGCAGTGCGGGCGACGCGATTGGCGCAGCATGGATGGGCCTTACTGCCGTGAAACGGCCGGCGCTCGGCTCAATCTCTTGAATTTTCCGACGGTAACGGGCAGCAGCCTCGCCGCGGCTCCGGACATCCCATTTGTCGAGGATGCTGTGCACGTGGTTCTTGACGGTCGGCAGGGCAACATGCAACCGACGCGCGATGAGCTTGTTCGGCAGGCCGTCCGCCAGCAACTCGACGATCTCACGCTCGCGCGGCGTTAGTGCATGGATGCCAGCCCGCGTCGCGCGGTCGCTGGAGCGGTCAGCAAAGCGGTTGAGCAGCAGCGCGGTCAGCCTCGGCGGGCAGACGACCTCGCCCGCCCCGGCGCGGCGCACTGTGGAGATCAGGTCGCACGATGAGGTATCCGGCCCCAAGTAGCCGGAGATCCCGATATCGGCCCAGACCAGGAAGTCCTCGTCCCGCTCGCGCATCGCCAGCACGACGACACCCACCCGAGGTACGCGCGTACGGACTGCGGCCACCAGGGCCATTGCCTCGGGATGCGATGAGTCGATGACGACCAGGTCGGGCGTGAACTCCGCCGTAACCGCATCGGCAGTTTCACGCGAGAATGCGCCGAAGGCCATGATGCCCTCGCCGCCACGCAACACCTCCACCAACGCTTCCCGTAGGAAATGCACATGGCTGATAAAAAGGATGACCATGCTACCCTCACGCTATTCGTAAATATTATCTTAAAAACCCGTTACAGAAGCAAGATGCTTACGCATCAGAACAGTAAAAATGCCAAAATTGTTACTCTCTGTACAATAACGTACGTATAACCTATCCATTAAGTATTCGGAACAATATTTTTACGTAACGAAAAATATGTGCGATTTATATTCGCATCCCGTATCCATCCAACAATCCCGCGTCAAGCACGCGCAACGGGTGGTGAAGGAAATCACGGAACAGTGTTTCCCAGCAGCGCCGGGAGTTGCCCGAAAACTCTCCGCCGACTCTGGTGGACAGCTACCGAAGTAGACGGCCGGCTCCGCTATCGAGCCATGTCTGTGGGCGGACTGCCCAAGGTCCGGACCAGTTGGCGCCGCAGCTTCTGGGCAAGGATGGCCGGATGGTAGGAGTTCCGCTTGCCGTCGATGACCGCAAAACCATTGCCTATCGAGAGTGTGTGCAAGCCGTCCGGAAAGGCTCCATCCGGGTCCGGACGCAGGATCGCTGCCAACTCTTCGTGGTAAGCTTCCGGTGTGCAGACCTTGACGCAGTTGACAACCAGCGCCCCACCATATTCACGCGAGCAATCCTGTGCCGGGCGGAACAACTGATTTTCGACCCAGAACGGCGTTCCGCCCGGCCGAGACGACCGCGCGTCGATCTTGACCGGATTGCCCGCGTGGGGAAACCAGGGGCCCTCCAGCCGAGACGCATACAACAGGCACAGATTATCATACATGCCGATGTCGGTGTCCGTGTAGGCAATCCAGTAGAGGCCATCCATCTGCATCAAAGTCGGGTCGGCCATCCCGACCTGGTTGGCAACGACGCACAGCGGCTCCGGAGCCATGCCCGGTTTCAGCTCGTAGAGTACCTGGCGCCGTGATGCCGCCATCTCCGGCAGGCAGAGGACGCGATCGCCATCTGTCCAGGTCGATGGATAGGACAGGTGGCAGCGCAGGCCAAGCGGGAGCGGCTCGGAACTGACGATCCGCCCGGCATCGACCGACAGCAGCGTGAGTTCGCCAAGCCCAGTATGGTGCAGATACGTCTCGCACAGCAGCAGGCCGGGTCGGCCAGGCCAGAAGAATGGGTCGGCGATGAAACCCTTCGAGGCCGGGATCTGCAGCCATTGCGCAACTGGGCGGGTCTGGTCTTGCAGGAACTCCTCCGGCCGTCGATCGAGAATGGCAATCCCATACACTTCGCCGCTGAGGCGAGCCCGGAGCCAAGCGAGCCCGCTCGCAAATCGCGCGCGCAACATGGTCTGCGGCGGCCCGGGTTGGATGGGCTCGGGCGCCCAAGGGGTTCTCGGGGCGGAGCTGTTGCAAAGCGCCATCCGCAACAGCCGGATGGCGGTACGTCCCAGGACACCAAGCAGCTCGGGGTAGCTCCTGGCGCTGGAGACGTGCGCCTCGGCAACGAGCTGCCACCTGGCGCCGCCATCCTCGCTCTCGATCAGGTTCAGCGACGCGATATACGGTTTCATGGAGCAGACGCGCAGAGCCTGGAACGGATGGAACAGTGGCATGCCCGCTGCGTCCACAATACACCAAGTCCGCCCTGCCTGCCCGGCCTCCTGTCGGTTTAGCTCAAGGACCAGGTCGGAAACGCCGGGGCTGTCACGCCCTGGTCCAGAGTCTGTCTCGGACCACCACTGCAGTGCGGTCTCGCATACTGCCCGGCGCCAGCGCTTTGGCTCAGGTGGCCTGCCATCACTGAAGGCGACATCGGCAAACTCGGCCAGCAGCTCCGTCGCGATCCGACCCAACGGGGACATCGGCGCGACTCCGCGCAGCAGGACCGCCGGCCTGGCGCGGTCGTCGGAGTTACCCTGGAGCGCTGCCGGTTCCGACGAGACGCTCATCGTGGCCAGAACGACGACCAGAGCGTGCTTGGTACCGATGAAAGCACCAAACGCGCGCTAGCGGGCTGTGAGCCGACGGGGAATCTTGCTTCAGATAAGGCCATCTGAAATGATATCGCTCTACGCCGTTTGGCTTGTGAGCCGCAACGCTCGATCACGGACCGCCTTGGCAAACCTGATCCAGGCCGGCACGGTCTTCTCCCACGACCTTTCCCAGAAATGCACACCGTAGGTCTCTGGCGTGATGCAGGAACTGCGAAACTCCTCGCCGAACGGGTAGGGAAAGAAGAACTCCGTCGGACAGATAAAGACGTCCTTGACCGCGGTGCCCGACGACGAATAAGCTTGTAGCCCCTCCGCAATCAGCAGGCGCGTTATGAGCTTCGGCCCGAACGCCGTCGGTCGCTCAAGGTCGCCCGGCAGTGACCGGATGCTGAGCAGGCTGGTCAGCGCATGCTCGACGAACCAGTGCCCCGGCTCCGCGCCGATAACCCCGTTCGCTACCCAGTCCTTCGAAGGTTGTTTGCTTTGGAAACCGAAGAAGCACTTGTGGTGAAGAAGTGAGTCCAGCCGTTTGTAAAGCTGAATATCTGTGTCAAGGTAAATGCCGCCATGCCTGAGTATAGCGACAAGCCGGGTGACATCTGCAACCTTCGCCCACTTCCGCTGACTGTAGGCGCGCCTGACCAGATCTATCGAGAAGTCGATGTTGCTTTCATTCCACAAGGTGAACTCGTAGTCGGGGTTCGTCTGACGCCAAGTGTCGATATAGACCCGTTGCGCTTCTGGTAGCGGACCACCAACCCAGACGTAGTGAATGTGCTTAGGGATCATATCCGTGTACTTTCAGATCAAGAGCTGAACGCTGGGATGGCCCCGCGAACGATCGTGATGATACGTGCGAGATGGCCAGGCAGGAAAAAGCTTTCCAGCACTGCTACATAGACGACTGATCCTGCAGCGACCTCACCCACTATGGACCATGGACCATGCGGAAGGATCAATCTGACGAGCAAAACCACGCCGACCATCACCGCGCCGGAGAGCGCGATCCGTGCGACCTTCAAAATGAGCCCCTGCACGTCTAAGCCGAAGGCTTGCCGCAAGGCGACCAGGGTGATGGGCACCATGATCGCAGAAAGCACCGACCAGGCGAAGCCGACAGCGACGATGCCGAAGTGCGCCGCAATCGGGAATGTCAGGCAATAGAGACCAAGCTGCCGGAAGGCGATCTTGGCAAACGCATCGGGACGGCCAAGCGCCGACAACGCCTGGCCGGCAAACGCCCAGAGCGGCAGGGTCAGGCACGCGAAGCACATGGCCTGCAGGACCGGGACAGCGCTGCCCCATTGGGCGCCGAACACCATCGGCAGCAGATCGGGCGCGATCAGACCAAGCCCGGCGACGGCGGGCACCCAGATCGTGCTGACCATCACGACCATGTCGATGTAGGCGGCGCCGAACTTGGCCCGATTGTTCGCGATCCGGCTGAGCGCCGGCATCATCACAAGCTGCAGCGGCGTCATGGTCACGATAATGACCGCGCGGATGACGCGCAGCGCCAGCGCGTAGTAGCCGACCGCAGCGACGTCGAGGGTCAGGCCGATGAGAACGCTGCCGAAGTCGTCGATGCAGGACGTGATCATGCTGGCGGCCATGAAGTGTTTGCTGAAATGCAGCAGCTCACGGAACGCCGGCACCGAAAACACCATCCGGGGCCGCCAGTCGCTCGCCCGCCACATGACGATCACGATGACGATGGTCTGGACGAAGGTTGAGACGACCAAAGCCCACACGCCCCAACCGTCGAGCGCCAGCGCCAGGCCGACGAGGCCTCCCACCACGTAGCCAAGGATGGTCCGGATGGCGAAGACCTTGAGGTCAAGGTTACGCCGGGCCAACGCTGAGTGCACGCTGACCAAAGCTCTTGGGATGCATAATAGCGACAGCCATGCCGTGACCGGCCGGAACATAGGCTCGGCAAACAGGGTTGGCCCGAGCAGGGCCACGACCTGCAACACGGCAATCATGCCGACCGCGAGTAGCATGTTCGTCCAGAACACCGTCGAGATATAACTCTCATCCGGCTGATCGGCCTGGATCAGCGCGTCACCGAAACCCTGGAACAACAGGATATTGACGGTGCCCACAATGGCCATGGCCAGCGCATAGACGCCAAACTCGTCGGGCGTGAGGATATGGGCGAACACCACAAAGAAAACGAAGCTGGAAACCTGGGCGCCCCCGGTCTCCATTGCCGCCCAGAAGGTTGCTTTCGCAACAGATTGTCTCATGTGACCACGTCCAGAGCCTGGTTTTTTAATGAGCAGGCGGATTGGGAGGAGGCGTTTTGGCTACGTAGGGAACGCGGACCGCGGCAGCCTCGCTGGAAAAACCAGCGTGTGCTGCCGCGTTCGGAATACCACTCCGGCGCGAACTAGCGAGTCGCAATCACGACAGGCGACGTTTCCCGTCGTAGTAGCGCGTCATTTGCGGCGAGAATACGACCGAGTCCCCACCGTTGTAGGTGCCGTGCTCACGTGGCGGCACCATCGTTAGCACCAGCCCGGCGACATTGGCCTGAGCCGTGATCAACTGGTTGATCGCGAGCTCCACGGTCGGCAAAGGTGTCGAGCCCCACCGAGACAGCACGACGGTTGTGTCAGAGTGCCGCGCCATGAGCCAGGTGTCGCCAGCCACTAAGACCGGCGGCGAGTCGATCACCACCAAGTCGTACATCTGCTCAAGCTTCCGCAGTATGGACTCCCATTCTCCAGTGGCCAGCAGTCCCATCGGGCTACTCGCTAAAGCGCCGGCAGGGAGGACCGGGAAGCCCCAGGCCGCGTTGTCGTGGATTGCATCCTCGATCGTGATCTCGCGCCGCAACAGCTCGATGATTGTCCGATCGCTGCGGTCGAGGCCAGCGGCCGAAGAGAGCGACCGGGATCGCAGGTCGCCATCGACCAGCAAGACTTTCATGCCTCGTGCCATCGCGGCGGCAGCCAGCGCGATCGACGTCTTGGTTTTACCCTCCTGAGGCAGCGCCGAGGTCACCAGCAAGCTGCGGGGCACGACGCCCTTGGACGGCATGATCACGCGGGCGAGGACGAACGCAACTGCATCCTCAAAGGTGCGGTTCGAGATGCGGTTCCTGCGCATCACGAGCGGGATCAACCCAATCGGGGCCACGCCCATCGTCCGCTCGACGACGCTCATGCTCGTCAAGCCTCGACGAGAGCTCTCCTTTACGAACGCCACGACGGTTCCCAGGCCCAACGACAGGACCAACGCAGCCGGCAACAGCACCCGCTTGTTCGGCGACGTCGCCTGTAACGGGACGGCGGCACGGGACAGCACTCGGGCGTTGGCGGCCTGGTAGTTGACGGCAGGATCGGTCTGGCGGGCACGGTTGATAAAACTCGTATAGAGCTCACGATCCGCGTTGGCGTCGCGCTCCAAAGCCTGCATCCGCGCGACATCACCATCCGACCGGCCGAGACGGGCCGTCAACTCATCGAGCGTCTTAGTAAGACGGTCCTCGGCAAGCTTGGTGACCGCCGCCCGGCTCTGCACCGTCTGACGAATCCGCTCCCGCTCCTGGGCGATCGACCGGTTGATGTCGGCGACCCGTGCCCGGACCGAGATCCGCCTCGGGTTGTCGCTGCCGTCGCGGAAATCGCCCTCAGCCTGCTGGGCCGTCGCCTGTGCAAGCTGCTCCCGCAGCCGCGGCAGCAACTGGGACCCGGTCGCACTCGCCAGCATGTCGATGTCGGCCAGGCTGTTGCCACGGGTCTGCCCGAGGATCGCCTGCGCCTCCGCCGCGCGCTGACGTGCCTGGGTCAGCTCGGTGCTGACCTGGGTGATCTGCTCCTGGGTGATCGTGCTGTCCTTGCCGCGGGACAGGCCGCTGTCGAACCGGAACCGCTCATAGGCCTGGGCAGACTTGGACGCGCGGTCGCGCAGTTCACTCAGGCGCTGGTCGATCCACTCATGCGCCTCCTGGGTCGTTTTGGTCTTGTTGGCGAGCAGCGTATCCACATAGACGCTGGCGACCGTGTTGGCGACCAGCGCCGCCGTCTCCGGACGCTGCGAGGAGAAGCTGACGTGGATCACCCGGGACACGCCCACTGGCCAAACGGCAAGCCGGGCCCGCACGGCGGTGATCGTCGAGCTGAGTTCCCGCTGGGCCACGTCGCCAGCCGTCCGGACCGGCTCTTTCGACCTCACCATAGCCAGCAACCGGTCGGTCTCCCGAGTGACCGGCTCGAAGGTGGAAGCCATAAGGGCGGAGACTTTGTCCAGCAGCGACGCCCCTGCCGCGCGGGGTGCCAACGGGTTGAATTCCGGATCAGCGGTGAGGCTCAGTTTTTTCACCACACTGTCGAGCAGCTCCTCCGAGGTGAGCAGCTCGATCTCGCTCGCCAGCGTATCAGGGCCGAACGGCACATCGCGTGACATCTCGCCGACGCGGACGACCTCGGGACGCTCCCCCTGGAAGATGATGGAGCTGGTGGCCTGATACGTCTTGGGAAGCGCGAAGGTCACTGCAGTGGCAATCGCCGTCGCGACCAGGGCCACGCCGATGATCAGCAGCTTGCGGCGCTTCAGGAACCCCTTGATCTCCCAGGTCGGCACGTTGCCCCCGGCAACCTGGTCATAAAGTCTGGCGGAGGAGGAGCGCGGGTCTGCGCTCCATTCGTCCGAGGCCGCATCGATCAAGACGTTCAAGCTCGTATCCTCCGCCCTGTGTGCTGGCCGTGCCGCCTAACTAGGGCAATAGCTAAGCGGAACCAAGAACGCCCGTGCGATCGCTTGGTGTAGGCACGCTGGTCCTGCCTCACGCGTGGGCCTGCCATGGCTTGCGAACCCTGGCGACGCAGACGAGAACGCCGAAATGGCTGTAATCGATGAAGTAGCGGCGCCACAGACGGCCGGGCTCCCGCACCAGGCGATAGGCCCAACGCAGGTTGGCGGCGTCGATCCAGCGCGGGTAGTAGGTCATTCCGCCGACGAGCTGGTCGAAATAGCCGCCGCAGGTGAAACCCCATCCGCGCCAGCCCTGCCGTTTTAACTCGAGCAGAAACGCCTCCTGCCGGCCGCTGCCCATGCCGCAGATGACGATGTCTGGCTTATGCTCCCGGACGATGCTGGCCTTGGCCGCCATGTCGCCATAACCGTCGAGAGTGACGGTTATCTGAACTCCGGGGAAATGCGCGAGGATCTGCGCACGGGCCTGCTCAGCCACCTGCGGAGCGCCCCCAACCAGGGCAATTTTCAGATTGCGCAGCCGGGCGCGGGCAAACAAGGCGGGAGCAAGCGACGTAGTGTCGAAGCTGACCCGTTTGGCCGGCAGGCCGTGCAGCCAGTGCATGGCGGCGCACATCCCGATGCCGTCTGGCAAAACGATGTCGAACGCACGCAATGACTGCTGGAACGCCGCCGACCGACGCGCCAACGGCACCACGCCGGGATTTGCAAAGGTCACCAGCACCACGTCTTGCTCAATGGAGTCAATGAGATCCAGCGCAGCCTCGGCGGCATGTTCGGCATTGGCCGTGAGCAAGGCGTGCACCGGCAAGCCGACCATCTCGGTCACCTTTACATCCCAATAGCGTCCTATTTCAGCCTGCCGCGGCGATGCGGAGAGCGGGACATCAGTTGCCTTGGTCAGTCTGTGTTCAGTCAGACCATGCTTCATCAGACCATGTTCCATCCGGCCATGACCCATCGGATGATGGGCTGGTTGAAAAACAGTGTTGCTAGCCAGAGGGTTCGAAATAATCGCCATCCTCGTCAGAGTTCCATTCTGCCATCGCACCGACAATCTATCGAGGGGCATTCGACCCGTCGTGGACCAGAAGAAGGGGACCGCAACGAAGAGGAGAACTAGACCGAAAGACCTGCTTGGCCGGCTATTTCGGTAAATTCGCGCGGCCGCAGTGCCTTAAAATCAAGTTCGACCAGACTCCGCAGCTTGACAAGCCTAATAAACAAGATTGTCGGCTCGCCAGAAGAGATAAGCGTCGAATCGTTGACTATTCTGCTCAATCCACGCTCGCATTGTCGATCAGCACAACAGCTTCCAACGTCTTGTCATCAGCACAGTTGATGCTTGGCTGGCATGCCGCTCAGGCTGGCAAAGCCGCATGTCGCATCGGCATCACCGTGGCTAGCCTTAATAAACGTCGCGATTGAAGGCTAGAGACAAGCCGGTCAGCAAGATAATCCTAAGATCCATCAAAACCGACCAGTTATCAATATAAGTTAGGTCGAACTCGACACGTCGCTGCATCTTATCGAGCGTGTCGGTTTCGCCCCGCAAACCGTTTACCTGAGCCCAACCGGTGATGCCTGGCTGCACGCGGTGACGGCCGAGGTAGTCGTCAATGAGTTCCGCATACTGCTCATTATGCGCCAACGCATGCGGACGCGGACCGACAAGCGACATATCGCCTTTCAGGACATTGAGTAGTTGCGGCAGTTCGTCCAGGCTCGAACGTCGAAGAAAGCGGCCAAGGCGGGTCACCCTTGGATCGCCACGCTGCGCCTGCGGAACGGCGGTTTCCGAAGCCGGGTGGTGCTTCATGGTGCGGAACTTATAGACGACGATGATATTGTTATTGAAACCCAGTCGCCGTTGTCGGAACAGCGCTGGTCCTGGGCTGTCAAGTCTCACCGCAAGCGCGAGCAACAACATGATCGGGGCCAGGAGCGCCGTCATGATCGTTCCGAGGATGATGTCCTCCGCACGCTTGGCGACGCGGTTCCAACTCGTGAACGGCCGGCGGTAGATGGTCAGCACAGCGCTTTGCATGAACAACCCGACGTCTCGGACCGGCACACCCAACTCGGCGACCCATGGGCAGATCCGCACGTTCGTTGGAATGGTACCCAGCCTGCGGAGAGCGCTGGGCAGTTCGGCGCCACCCTGGCCGGAGACGGCCACCAGGACCTCGTCAATCCGGAACAACTGCGCGAGGGCGATGAGGTCCTGGATACCGTTGCGCTGCGATGCCGATCGTCCCTCCGCAAACAGACCGACGAGGTGGAACTCACCCGGGGTCGCAGTCTGCAACCGGCGGGCCAACTCCCGGCCCCCGCCACCGTCGCCCAACTCAACAATGGCAACCGTGCGCGTCAGGAGGCCTTGGCGACGCCACCGCCTGGTCTGCGAGATGCTCCAGGCGCGCAACGCAGCGAACCCGCAGAGTGCCACGCCATACCAGGTGACGATCCAGAGCCGGGAGTAGATCTCGGACGTTTTGGTGAGATAACCAAGAATCAACAAGATGGCGAAGACGAATGACCAGGCGCGGACGGCTTTGCCGACCTGCGAGGCGAACGAGTCGCTCAGCGTCCCGCTGTAGGCGCCGGACATATGCAACGCATTGACCGTGAGCACGGCGGCGAGCAACGCGGTCGAGAAGATCTCGAGCGGGACGGGGGTAAATCCCTGACGCAGGAGGTTGGCCACAACCGCCGCGACAAACACAATCAGCGCGTCAGCCATCCACAAGCCGTCAATCAAAAGCCGCATAGGGTCCACGCCCGACGAGGAGGCGCGCGCACCTGCTTTGGCTTGGGTCCAAGCCTGTCCGGCGAGCGGCAGTGCCGCCCCGTAGCCAAGCACGTGGCCGGGTCCATCGAGTTCGGTGTTCGACATGCTACGACGCCAACCCGAGTGAGGCGGCGTCGAACGGCGGCCCAGCCTCTTGCATTTGCATGGCCCGCCGGATGCGCTGGTCCAACCCGGGCAATGAAAACTTAGAACGCGCAGCAGCATGGGCGCGCATCTGGTCAAGCTCATCAAGCGATGTGTTCAGCGCCAAAGCGACGGCGCGGGCCATCGCGCCAGCCTCGAACGGATCAAAAATCCAGCCTGACACGCCGTGGGTGATCAGCTCGACCACTGCGCGGGAACGGCTGCTGCCGAGCACGGGCAACTGCGCGGCCAGCGCCTCCAAGATCACGTCATCCCACGGGTCGGCCAGGACTGGCATCGCCAGGATGTCACAGTCCAGGAACGCCGCCGCCAGCTTGTCCCGGCTCATCCTACCAGGGAACTGCTGCAGGACATTGGCCGGCAACGGCTGTGCCTCCAGCACGCCGCGCAGGCACCCCTCGCCAGACCACAAGATCTCGACGGTGCGATGCGGGTTGCGTTCGGCCCACGCCACGACGCAGGGCAGGAAATCGGCAACACCTGCCTCCGGCTCGAGGTCTCCGACATAGAGGATGCGAGGCGCGTCAAGGCCGGTCCGCGATCGCGCTGGCCGGTCGAATAAAGCAAGATCATCGCGGCCGGCGGACAGCACAATCCGCGAGGCCGGGGCGCCGAATGCGTGGACCGTGCGGGCCAACGCATCGGATGGCACCAGGACGGCGTCCACGCCGGCCAGCACGACCCTATGCACAATACGGAGATCTGCAGGGATGTGGTCAACGCACAGCAGCACCCGGCATTGCGGCGCGAGCCGACGACGCAGGACCGCCCTGACCGTTTTAAAACTGAAATCGCGGCATACGGTCAGGTTTGGCCAGCGTTCGCGCGATGCCTCGATGCGATCGCTGCCGTCCTGGCTATCCAGCTCAGCGGCTTTCTCGTGCCTCTGAGGCGATCGCTTTTTCCAGGACCCCTCGAGTGGAATGCCAGCTCCTGGGAAGCTCGCAGTGGTCAGAACATGGATACGGGCAGCCGTGTTGTCGCCTGAGACTTCGGCCGCAAGCTGCTTCAAACTCGACATTGTATCAGTCACCCAAACATGCGGAGCTTTGCTTTCCATCGGAAAATTATGACCCCGGCGAAACATCTCGGCAGACATAGGGGATGTTCCAGGGCGAGATCTTGGGCCGCACGGCCTGGGTCAGGGGCTTAGCTCGCATAGATCGAACGGCCTCTTTCAACTATAAGAAACAGAAATATACTGTTTTGTCAACGGCCGCACCCTGAAGGCAAACCTAATGACAGATTTAGTTGCGGCAACTCTGAATGTGGTAACACAACGGCTGACAGGCCCCACGGGCTTGGCTGCTGCCATCCTACTGCTTTCAATCATACTATCCGCCGCACTTGTATTCATTCGTTCGGACGAGGCGAAAACGCCAGTCGGCTTGCTGCGTTTCATGCTTCCAATCGATATACTGACACACCCCTCGGCAAGGGCAGATTTTTCGTTTTGGATCTCACGCAAGTTTGTGATGTTGTTCGTGGCGCTGCCGACTGGCGCCTCTATCACTATTGCGTGTGGCTACGCGTGCCATGCGGTACTTGTCGCGGTGTTCGAGGAGGTCGGGCAGGCGTCGGAACCACCAACGGTTCCAATGTTGATCCTGTTCACCGTTTCGATGCTGTTGGCCTACGATATTTCGTATTATTTATATCACAACCTGCAACATCGTATTCCGGTGTTATGGGAGTTGCATAAAGTGCATCATTCTGCTGAGGTTATGGTTGGAACCACCAAAGACCGGATCCATCCGTTGGATGACATCATGAATCGAGTATGGGACGGCCTGATCACCGGACCGATCTACGGCTTCTGGCTATTCTTTGCGTTTAATCCGATCGAGCTTACGGTGTTGGGAATTAATGTATATGTCCTTCGCAACATCATTATGATGGATTTTGTCAGGCATACGCATCTCAAAGTATCGTTCGGTGGTCTGGTGAATGGGATCATTTTGTGCCCGCATTATCATCAACTACATCACAGCACGAATCCAAAGCATTTCGACAAGAACTTTGGATTGATGCTGTCGATTTGGGACAGGATGTTCGGCACTTTGCATGTGCCGGAACCCGGTGAGAGCTTTTCATTTGGGTTGGGTCATGAAAGTAGGGAGTATCAGTCCGCCGCCGGGCTCTACGTGCTTCCATTGCGAAAGATTGCCAGGCTGCTGGGCTTCGGACACGCGGGGGCGCTGTCCCACGCAATCTTGCCGACGCGGCTCGATACAACGCAGCTCGGGATCGAGTCTCGCCGACAGGATAACCTGTTATGAGCATGCGGACAGAGATCGTAAAAACCTCAGGCCGGATGGCAGAGGTCGGCCCGGCCTGGGACGATCTATGGAAACGTAGCAGCCAGAGTGTGTTTCAGAGCCACGGCTGGATCATCTCCTGGCTGGGCTCCCGGCAGGCCAGCAATCAGTCGCGTCTTTGCATTGGCCTATGCTGGATGGAAGACAGACTCGTAGCAGCGATGCCGCTCATGACGCGAAGGCATCGTGGCGCCCGCGTGCTGGAGTGGGCGGCCAAGGACTGCAGTGACTATTGCGACGCGATCGTCGATCCCGATCTGCCTGACGGGCGGTCCGCTCTCGAGATGGTCTGGGCAGCGTTGGTGGCCACGGCCGGATTCGACGTTGCCTATCTAAGCCACGTGCGCCCGAATGCCGCGGTCGAAAGGCTGTTTACCGGACGGTCGCAGTCCATAAAATTGAAGCCTGGACATCGATCAGCCAGGAGCCTGCAGGTCCAGAGCCATGGAGCGAACGGGCATAGCTGGTTCCGTAGTCTCAACAAGAAGGCCCGAAACAACCACACGCGTGGCATGCGCATCGTCGGTGAGACCGGGCCGGTTGCAGTGAGGATAAGTGAACCGGGAGCACCCATCAACGCAGTGCTCGAACGCATGATTGAGCTCAAGCAGGAGTGGCTCATCAGCACCAAACAAAGCAACAACATCCTGAACGATGATGCACTGATACTGCGGGATTTGGTCAAGGAACTTGCGCGTCAACAGGTGCTTCGAGTCTTCAGCATCCACTGCGGCGACGCCCTTGTCGCAGGTTCGGTCAACATTGTAAGCGGAACGCATATGCAAGCGTTCTTTGCTGCTTACGATCCAAAGTTTGATCGCTCCTCGCCGGGCACGCTTGTGATGGTGGAATATATTATGTGGGCGTTTGACAATGGAATCACGGAGGTCGATTTCCTTTGCGGCGAGGAGGAGTATAAGTTCAAGTTTGCCAATGCACAGACCGACCTCGCATCGTTTGTAGGGGCAAGGACATTTATGGGGAAGATTGCGCTTGCCGTCGGTGAGCGACTTGACCGGGCGCGCCAGCCCGAGAAGCTCGCCGAGGTGGCCCCGCTCGGAAAAGTGGTTGAGGTGTAGGCGCTGCGTCTAGAGCTGATAAAGGCGTTATGCTAAACCTGCTGCCTGAGCGTTTCCGGCTCCGAACTCAACAACGCTCGCGCCTCGAGGACAGGAACGGTGCACTCGCACACATTCGCCTGACCACCACGCAGGCAATCGCATGTGATACCCTGGTCACAGCGTTGTTGGATGCAACTAGGTGCATCGTTTTGACAGCGGCCGCTGGACTTGGCAAGACGACCATCCTGACTACGGCACTCGCCCACGTGTCGGACCCAAACCTGCAGGTTATCCGGCTCGACGACGCAGGATCCGGGATGGACGACGCCTTCCAGACACTGTTTGCGCCGGTTCGGCGACGGCACCTATGGCGGCAGCCTCAGAAACGCCGGATTGTCGGCGTCATCGACCAAGCCGAAACCATGCGGCCTGAAACCGTCGCATACCTTGAGCTTCTCACCCGGATGCCAGGCAAAGAAGCATCGGTGCAATGGGTCACTGCTGGTCGTTCGGTGTCCTGGGACAGCCCGGAAGGGCACGCAGCACGGTGGCTGCGTGAGATGGACCCGGTCCGCCTCACACTGTCAGCATTGTCGGAACAGGATGCTTGGGAGCTGTTTCACCATCGGGTGAGTTCGGCTCACGGCATGCGGTCGGCTCCCCGGCTGGTCGCGACGTTGCTGCAACAGTCGGGTGGCTTGCCGGGCCGTTTTGATGCGGCGCTACAAACGGCAGTCGCCGCCGGGTTGCTGAAGGGTACTTCCGCCCAAGCTGCATGATATCCGGTTGGGATGCATCCGCTGTGGAGATCAGACGCATTGTCTCCGTCGCGGCCTTGGAGTTGCGTCGCGGTGGAACCGTGCCTGATGGCGATGTTTGCTCGGGGCAAACGGTTTCAGCAACGTCGCGACCATTAGATTTACAAATATCACACATGCGAGCCTACCCGCCGGCATAGTCCTTATTGTACTATGACATAGATCGTTTAGCTCAAGACGCGCGCCGGAGTAGCCCTTACAGCTTCGTTATGACATTTACGAATGTGATTGTCTTTCGCTATATCTTGGTGCGGTCAACGCATTGACCGCGGCTTGCTACTCTTAATACTTGTTATTGTCATTCATCAATACTTGCACTCTGCGTGGCAGGGGGATCTTTTGAGCGAGGCAGCAGAAATTGGCACCGAGCCTGATATCCGGTCGGTTATGCGCAACCCGCGCCAGGTGCGGATAGTGTTCTGGATGCAGACCGCTGCGGTCTCCCCCATCAAAGCCTCGACGTGGTCTGTTGCGGTCCAGTGCGCGTGGCCGATGTCGCATTTGGCCGTTGGCTACCTACCAGCCGGCCGTTTTACCATTTACAAGACTGTTTGAACGCCATGCGACCACTTTCCATCAAGCAGCTTCGTGAAGACCGCACGATCGCAGGGGAACACACCCTGCCGCGAAGCTTCCTAAGCAACTGGCGCGCGAAGTCGCGCGTCGGGCCGATGTCTGGACGACAGGACCGGCGATCGAAGCCGCTGAACATTGTCCTGATCTGTCATTTCGGGCGGACCGGATATAATATTCTGCGATCACTTAGAGCCATCGGCGCGCGGGTATATTTGGTCCACGATAACCGGTCTGCATCACTCCGCTTCTCCCGTCGCTGTAAGGTTGTGCACGCATCCAGGGAGCTGCAGGCAACTGACCCCGATTTGGTGCTCAGCATCATCAACGATCTGCATCTCGAGGTCGGCTTGGACAGCGTTATGGCAAGCGACGTTGAAAGCTTGGCGTTTCTGTCACGAATTAAGGACCGGTTGCTGGCGCCAGTATTTCCGATGTCCGACGCCAGCACCCTCGTAACTCTTAATGACAAGTGGGAGTTCTACAAGCTATGCGAGGTGGCGGGAGTTGCCGTGCCGAAGTCGTTGTCGCTCAGCAGCAAGGCCGAGTTCAATCCCGATGCTGTCCAGCGTGAGCTGGGCTTTCCCATCATTGTAAAGCCGGTTGATTCTTACGGTCAGCGTGGGATCACCATCTTGCGGGATCGGGCACAGGCGGCAAACTGGCAACGGTCCAGCGGGGATCCTGACCAGGCCGTAATTGTTCAGGAATATATCGAGGGCAGGGATTGGGCGCTGAGTGTTTTTGCCCAGGATGGCGTCATCAAACATTGGGTGTCCTGGGTCTGCCCAAGCCAGCTTGACTCAGGCTATGGAATCGGACGCTTCCTCGCGACTGAGTTCATCCCCCGTGATGACCTGCTCGCCATGACACAAAAAATCATTGCGACCACTCACTTCTCGGGCGTAGCGAACTTCGACGCGCGATACGACGACCAAGCGTGCACAATGAAGATGCTGGAATGCAATCCAAGGTTTTTCAATCGCATGTCGGCAGCCCGGCTTAGCGGCCTGGATTTCGTGCGGCCTGGCCTGCCAGTCGGAGGCACCCAGCCGGTCAGCCTCCGCAACGTCAGCTATTATCCTTGGCAGGAGCTATTCTCAAAGCGTGGACTTCAGCGTCTTATGCAGAGAAAATGGCGTCTCGCGCCCCTACTACGTGACATTTACGAGATGAGCACCGACCCGTTACCGCCAATTGTTCGAAAGTGGGCGCAGGAGGATGGTCGTGACTAGGCATCAGCACCGACACTGGATTAGTTGCTAGAATTCATTGCAATGTCTGAAGCATTCGAGTGTTTGATATGCCGCATCTCTCGTCGTGTTTGATTATCATAGCTGCTTGTGCAAACAAATCCTGTGACAAACTTCCAATTCTAGGCGTACTCCTCACCATGGGTGCCACAAATTTGATTAGCTGAACGGCCGTTTTCGATCGGGCACAGCAGGACTGTGGCGTTCCTTGTCCTTTCGACAAAGAAAATGCTATTTGAACTCCGTTCGCCAAAATCTCCAATCCGGTCTGCAGGGGAATGCGCCATACCCAGCAGCGGCATCAGGCGACTTGCGAAAGTTTACCAAGGACTTCATGCTCTACGTCCGCTGTCTCAACAATGGAGCCCATTGGTGGCTACTGCCTAAGGCGATATGTCGTTACGACCTCACACCGGGTTCGTTGACGGAGCAGCAGAGCTCGAATGACTTGATGCACCTCCGCCAGATGGAAGGTGAACTGCTGACTGATCCGCGGGTGACGATTGATCCACGCCTTATCGAGGCGATTGTCTGCCACAAGTCCGTTCTTGACCGCTGCTACTACTACCTTACGTTCACTGACGCCGCAAAAGGCGGTAATCTGCGCCGTGCTGCAAGCCTACTGACAAACAGCCGCAAAAGCGCTCAGCTTACTAGCCAAGAGCGCACCCGACAGCTTCCCACCATACTCGGCAAAGCGTTGCGCAGCGGATACGTC
>JAABUS010001727.1_pt1 | contig 45664 bp, 46 predicted proteins | sample 5560161 | NCBI WGS metagenome assembly JAABUS01 (sample SAMN10711885, study PRJNA513376) | rock metagenome | isolation source: Antarctica rocks | place: Antarctica: Victoria Land, Trio Nunatak nord | collected 2016-01-04 | reverse complement strand
TTCCGACGCCCTCAGACAAAGACCGCTCCTCCGCTGCGTCTCGGGTCCGCCGACGCCTCGAAGAGACCTTGCGGAGTACGCCGGACGGCGTTGACCCCGCCGAAGTACATAGACGGCTCATCGTAAGACAGGACGCGTTCGTAGAGATCCAGGTCGGCCTTGCGCGCGCCGGCCTCGTAGGCGAAGAGGTCGCCCTCGGAGTGGAAACGCGGAGCGAGGACCGCGCTCTCAAGCGGCATCCCGTGATCCAGCACGTTCACCAGCGTCTGGAGGATAGCCGTCGGGATGCGGGACGCGCCCGGAGACCCCAGAGAGACCAACCCACCTTCCTCCGAGGAGACGATGGTCGGGCTCATGCTGGAGACCAGCCGTTCGCCCGGCTTGAGCGCGTGGAAGCCCGTGGGGTTCAGTTCCGGTTCGCCCAGGGTGTTGTTCATGGGGATGCCGGTGCCGGGGATGACCAGCCCCGAACCGTATCCCATGCTGGCGGTGATCGAAACCGCGAAGCCCTCCGCATCCACGCACGAGAGGTGTGTCGTGTGAGGCGAGCCGAAGATGCGCCGGCGCTGCGCCTTGATGTACTGTTCGCTGGTGAGCCGCTCCGCGACGCGGGCATTTTCCTCACCCGCTGTATATTCCGTCTCCCGGTCGCGCAGGGCGTACTTCATCGCTCCGGCCATTATTTTTACGTAATCGGCTTCTGGAAGCGCGGCGAGATCGTAGCCGGAGACGATCTCGAGCATCTGGGCTAGCGTCGCGCCGCCGGCGGAGGGCGGGCAGTTGGTGTAGATCTCCCCCGCCCCATAACGGATCGCCAGCGGCTTTCGGATGACGGGACGGTACTCCGCGAGGTCCCGCTCGGTGATGATGCCGCCCATGGCGAGGATGTACGAGCTGATCTGGCGCGCCAACCGCCCCTCGTAGAAGAGGTCCACCCCCTCCTCCCCGACGGCCTCGAAGGTGTCCGCGAGCTCCGGGAAGCGCATCTCCTCGCCTTCGAGGTACACGCGGTCCCCCGTGTAGAAGTTCTTACGGGTCTCGTCCGTTAGCTTTAGCACCTCATCGGCGACCTGAAGCCACATCCCGCTGGTCTTACACAACCGGAAACCTTCGCGGGCAAGCCGGGCAGCGGGCGCGAGCGCCTCCCCCAGCGTCAGCCTGCCATACCTCTGTAGCAGCGCCTCCCATCCCCGGAGCGTCCCAGGCACCGCCGCGGACGCCCCGCCAATGATCGAACGCACCCCGGCTCCATACTTGAGGATGACGGTCTGCGGCTTGCCGCCAGCCCCGAAGGCCGACTCGGGTAGTCCCTTGCCGGGCATTGCGTCGAAGTAGTCTATGAGCTCGGCGCTTCCGTCCGGATCGCGCACCAGGGCGAAACCTCCGCCGCCGATGGAGCTCATGAGCGGTTCGGTTACACCAACGGCGGCTGCAGCGGCGACGGCGGCGTCGGCGGCGTTGCCACCGGCCTTGTAGACCTCGGCGGCGGCCGCGGCGGCATATGGCGTGCCAGCAGCTGCTGCGAATGTGTGGGTCAGGCCAACGTCTTCCATTATGGCTATCATACGCCGCAGGCAGACTAGCGGAAAGGTCTTAGAGTTGCGGGAAGAGAATGGCGGGATCAGGAGCTTGAGGTTCAATACTGCGTCGGAGGCGGAGATAAAGGGCGCAGAGGTCGCCGACGTGTATTTCCATCGCACGATGGAAATCCTGCGCGCCCGTGGGCTTGCGGACACTCACGTCCACGCGGAGATCGCCTATAAGACCTCGAACCCGGACGAGTGGTTCATCTTCGCGGGTCTCGATGAAGTGGCTTACCTGCTGGATGGTGTTGGCGTCGAGGCGCGGGCGGTGGCGGAGGGTACGATCTGTCACCCTAACGAGCCAGTCCTTACTCTCTCCGGCCCCTACAGCACCTTCGCCGAGCATGAGACGGCGATACTCGGGTTCCTGTGCCAGGCTTCGGGGATAGCGACTGGGGCAGCCCGCTGCCGGATCGCAGCGGGCGACAAGCCGGTCATCTCCTTCGGGGCGCGTAGGATGCACCCGGCGATCACACCGATGATAGAGCGCGCCGCCTACCTCGGAGGCTGTGACGGCGTCTCGGTCGAACTCGCCGCCAACCGTCTGAACATACCCGCAAGCGGCACCCTGCCGCACGCTCTTGCCCTGCTCCTCGGCTCCACCGCGGAGGTCGCCCGCGCCTTCGACGAGACGATTGACCCTTCGGTTCAACGCACCATCCTCATAGACACGTTCGACGACGAGAAGTTCGGCGCCCTGATCGCCGCGCGCGAGATCCCGGACTCCATCTACGCAATACGGATGGACACGCCAGGCAACCGCCGCGGCGACTTCCGCGACCTGATGCGCGAGGTCCGCTGGGAGCTTGACCGCAACGGCTTCGAGCACGTAAAGATCTTCGCCTCCGGCGGTATCGACGTAGACTACATTCTGCACCTCAATCCCATCTGTGACGCATACGGCGTGGGCGGCGCCATCGCGGACGCCCCAATGATCGACTACTCCCTGGACATCGTGGAGGTCGGCGGCGTGGACCGCTCTAAACGCGGCAAACGCGGCGGACGCAAACGTCTACTCCAGCTCGAAGACGGCTCGCGCAGGGTCGTCCCCGCCGGGTCCAAAGCTCCCGATAACTCTACGGACCTCCTTCAGTCTCTCGGAGAACTCTACGCCACGGGCGCTGACGTGCAGGCGATGAGGGATTACGTCCTGACCCAACTTGCGACCGGTAAATACACGCTCTGAGGTCTACCTCTTTGTCTCAACTACCGCAAATGGACTAGAAAAATCTCATTCGTTTGCATGACGAAAAGATCAACCATTTAGGCGATGTTTCCGCTTTACGCATCCGGCATCATTCAGGTTGCGTATATAAGTTGACGGAAAGGAACAGAGATGGAAGACTTTTCGAAATCCGCCGGGACCCTTACCTGTCCCATGTGCGAGGCGGGCCAGCTTCATATGCTGGGCCGAGACTCGTGCCGATGTGACTATTGCGGACGCCTCCTCAGCAGCATCGCCCTCAGGACTCTACAGGAGATAAACACCCTGCCCAACGCAAACGGCCACCACGCCTGCGAGTGCGGACATCCCGAGATGCGGCGTCTCCCGGATGGCGTGTACTGGTGTCCGGCCTGCGGGCTGGAAGTCCTGCCCATTGAGTCGCCACCATCGCCGTGGAAGTTTGGTGCTCACAGCGAGGACTACTGGAGTGGTTGGATGGACGGGCGCTTCAAGGAAGCGGAGTCCTTCGCCCACAATCCAATCCTGGCGAAACTCGCCTCCCCCACCGAGCGGCTGGATTATTATCGGGGCCACCGCGCGGGCCTGGAAGCGCGTCTGGCAAGAGTGAGTCAAGCCGGTCTTCTGAACACATCGTAGCGCCAGAGCTACGGCGCTGGCGAGTTGATAACCAGGTAGTAGCTGCACTCTTCGCCGCCCGCGTTCTCGAAACGGTGCGTAACATCGGCCTCGAAGTAAATGGCGTCGCCCTCTTCTAGCACGTACTCTTCTCCCCCGAGAACCACCCGCAGACGGCCCTTCTCGACCACTACGTACTCCTCGACTCCACGCCGGTGAGGCGGGAACTCCCCGGACGTGGCTCCCTCTGGGACGACGTTTCGAACGAACTCCACGCCACGGTTCCCGAAGCTCGGTGAGAGGAGTTGCCGCTCGAAGCCAGTCTCCGGGTCGCGCATGATCATCCGGCGCCCGCGAGGCACCAGCACTACCTCCCGGCGCTCTTCTATTCCAACTAGCTGAGAGAGCGTTACCCCCAGCCCTTCCGCCACCTTCGCGGCGACCAAGAGCGTCGGGTTCTTCTCGCCACGCTCCAGCTTGGAGATCATCGCCCGGCTCACCCCAGAGCGCTCCGCCAAACCGTCGAGCGTCAGCCCCTGCTCCCGGCGCAGACTCTGCACCCTGGCTCCCAACCGCTTCGACTGTACGCCTTCCATCACCCCACCGACTTGATCCCTCTCTTATATTTTGGTAGAAATAATTCTATCATGGTAGAAATTGTTAGTTACATCGTAGCCGTGGCGCCGTTCCTGGTAGCGGGTATCGCGCTGCTCGGGTTGCGGTGGTCAGCGGTATGGTCGGGGGTGGCTACGCTGATGGTAGCGCTGGGGGGAGCGGTGTTTTGGCCCGTTCTGGACCCTTCGGGTCTGCCGCAGGCGTTTGTAATGGGGTTGGCGACTACGGCGAAGGTTCTCTACGTATTGTTTGGCGGGTTGTTGCTGTACAACGTGCTTTCGGCGGGTGGCGCGGTGGACGCGGTTTCTCGGTTTCTCGGAGAGATCGAACCGGACAAGGAGGCTCTGGCGATCGGGGTGGTGGTCGGGGTTGCGCCGTTCTTCGAGTCGGTAACGGGGTTCGGGGTGGCGGTGGTGATCAGTGCTCCCATTTTGCTCGCGGCGGGCTTTTCTCCGCTGCGGGCGGCGGTCCTGGCGAGTTGGGGTCAATGCGCCGTGCCGTGGGGCGCTCTTGGGGTTGGGACTGTGATCGGCGCTGACCTCTCCGGCTTGAGCTTCGGGCAACTCTCGAACACGAGCGCCCTGCTCAACCTCCCCCTCTACCCTGTCTACGGGCTCGCCGCGGTCTTTCTGGCGGGTGGATGGAGCGGGGTCCACCGGAGAGGACTCGAAGCGCTCTTTCTGGGCCTGGCCGCAGGCTTCGGGACTCTTTTCACTAGCCTGTATCTGATCCCCGAACTATCTGGAGCCGTCGGCGGACTCGTAGCTTCGGCGTTTTTCCTCGCGGCGCGTTGGCGGCGCTTGAGAGGTCTCAACATACCGGTACGAGCGTTATTGCCCTACGGTTTCCTTCTCACGCTGCTCGCGCTGGCGAACGGCGTCGCGCCCGTCCGGTCGATGCTAGAAAAACTTGGTCCAGTCTTCACCGGGCCGGGTCTGCCGTTGTTGATCTCCTGCGTCTTCGCCTCGGCGTTGCTCGGACTTACGGCTGGCTCCTTCGGCTCCGCCGGCTGGAAGACAGTATTCCAGTGGCTCCCAACGGCGGGAGCCGTGTTGACTTTCGTCGCCGCAGGTCAGGTAGTGTCGGTCTCCGGGGCGGCGGCGATATTAGCTTCGGGGGCTGCGGCTTTCGGCGGTTACTATCCGCTGGCCGCGCCTGTAATAGGCGCTCTTGGAGGCGTTCTCACCGGCTCCAACGCGGCGTCAAACGCGCTGTTCATGCCACTTCAGATAGAGGCGGCTCGCGGAGTCGGAGCTTCTCATATGTTGATCGCCGCTATACAGAACGTCTCCGGCAGCCACGCGAGCCTGTTGGCGCCGCAGCGCGCGATCCTTGCCGCCACCGCGACCGGTTTGCTCGGGCGCGAGGGCGAGGTGGTTCGGATGGCTCTCCTTCCGGTTGCCGTCTCGATAGCGATCCTGGCGGTCATAGGTTTTGCGCTGTGAGAGCCTTCTACCAGGCGTACGATTCAGGACGCCGATTGGCGAGCGCCGGAAACTCAGCGCGGAACTGGTCAACGTAGTCGAGGTCCAGGGTAGCCATCGCGTAACCGTCGCGGTCGGGACAGGTAGCGAGCACGGTTCCCCACGGGTCAACAATCATGCTCCGCCCGTAAGTCCAGCGTCCATCCGCCTTCTGTCCCCACTGCGCCGGAGCCACCACGTATGCCTGGTTCTCGACCGCTCGCGCCCGCAGCAGCAACTCCCAGTGGTCCTTTCCCGTCTGCAACGTGAACGCCGCCGGGACCGCCAGAACCTCCGCCCCGCGCAACGCCAGAAGCCGATAAAGCTCAGGGAAACGAAGGTCGTAGCAAACCCTGAGTCCAACCGTCGTTACGCCGGCTTTCGCGGCAACTATATCTTCGCCTGGCTCTATAGTCTTGCTCTCCAGGTACTCCCGGTCGGGAGCCTTTACGTCGAACAGATGGATCTTGCGGTAAACCGCCGTCAACTCCCCATCCGGCGTAAAGAACGTCGAAGTATTATGCAATTTTGTGTTCTGAGAGTTTGCTTCGAGGATCGAACCGCCGAGGACGTAGACTCCGTAGTCGCGCGCCAGGTTGCCGAGGAATTCGGTGGTAGGTCCGGGTATTGGCTCGGCGTTCTCGCGATAGACTTTCTCCAGCCCGTGGCAGCTCCACAACTCAGGGAGCGCCACTAGTTCCGCTCCGGCGGCTGCGGCTTCCCGGATTAGAGCCCCGGCGGTCTTCCAGTTCTCACGCTTGTCCGGCGTGGAGGACATCTGTATCGCGGCGGCGGTTAATTTTCGTCCGGTCATCGTGTGCCTTCCTCGTTGGTCATGGTCAGGTTGGTAGGTCCAGCGCTGGTCCAGAGCGCGGCTTCGAGGACATATTCGCGCCTCAGTTCTGGCATTTTCAGGTAGTGCCGGGCCGTCTGAAGGAGAGCTTCGAGCGGCGCGAGGCCGACCAGTTCGGTGTGTTCGATCTCTGCTCCGTGTTCCGCGGCGGCCTCGCGAACGGCTTCGAGGGCCGCCGGTATGGAGATCTTCCGCAGGTCCGTCAGGTTCATCGAGACCTGGGCCTGTCCGGCCACCCCAAGCCCAAGAGCCTTGAGTCCGGGAAGGCCGCCGTCACGCTCCCGGATTCTTTGGGCGACGAGCCGGGCCACACCCACGTCCGAGGTGTCGAGGTAGGCGTTGAAGGCGATAAGGAAAGGCCGGGCGCCGACCGCCACGGCCCCCAGACGGTAGTCCAGCTTATCCGGGCCGTGGTCCGGTCTCCACATAGAGTCTCTCATGCGGGCAGAGAGACCCTCATAGCCGCCGCGTCGCACGTCAGCGAGGTTGCGACGGTGAGAAGAAGTTGCGGCGGACTCGTAGAAGTAGATGGAGAATCCGAGAGCGCCCAGGATCTCCCCCGCTCGATGGGCGAGACGGACCGCGTCCTCGAGCGTCGCTCCTTCGAGCGGGACGAAAGGGAGAACGTCCAGAGAGCCCATCCTGGGATGGACGCCGGTCTGCCCGGAGAGGTCTATCTCTTTGGCGCACGCGCTCGCCAGGGCGACGGCGGCGTCGAGGACGGCGTCCTCCGTGCCGGCGAAGGTAAGCACGCTTCGGTTGTGGTCCGGGTCCGAGTGAAGACCGAGAACCTGGATGCCGGGGACGGCGCGCACAGCTTCGGTGATGCGAGAGATCTTTCGCGCGTCCCGGCCCTCGCTGAAGTTCGGGACAGCCTCGAAGAATGGAGAGCCGGAAGTCATTAATGGCGGCCCAATGCCCGGTCAAGGTGGACTGCGGCGCTTATCAAGGAGAGGTGGGTGAAGGCTTGAGGGAAGTTACCGAGCGCCTCGCCGGAGTGACCGATCTCTTCGGCGTAGAGCCCGAGGTGGTTGGCGTAGGAGAACATCTTTTCCAATGCCAGGCGAGCGTCATCGAGCCGTCCGGCCTGGGTCAGGCACTCCACGAGCCAGAAGGAGCAGATACTGAAGCTGCCCTCCTCGCCTTCCAGACCGTCGTCGGCGGCTTCTTCGGTCTTGTAGCGGTCTACGAGCGTGTCGTAGGTCAGCTCCTTTTCGATTCGGTCGAGCGTAGCGAGCCAGCGCGGGTCCGTGGGTCCGACGAACTTCATCAGGGGCATCAGGAGAAGTGAAGCGTCGAGGGCGTCGGAGCCATAGTACTGGACAAAGCTCTGTTTCTCGGGGTTCCACCCCTTCTCCATGACCTCCTCGTAGACAGCGTCTCGCTCGGCCACCCATCCGCCATCTCCTGCCGGGAGTCCTCGCTGCCGGGAGATGCGTCCTGCCCGTTCGAGGGCGACCCAACTCATTAGCTTCGAGGAGACGAACTGCCGCTTACCTCCGCGAACCTCCCATATCCCCTCGTCCGGCGTTCGCCAGTTCTCGCTGAGCCAGTCAATGATCTTTCGGATGTTCTGCCAGAGGTCGTAGTCGAGTGGCATTCCGTGTTTGTTGTACAGGTATGCGGCGTCGAGGACGGCACCATACAGGTCTAGCTGTGTCTGGCGGAACGCGTCGTTGCCAAGACGCACCGGGCTGGAGTTCATGTAACCGGAGAGGTGCGTAAGCTCCTCCTCGACTATCTCCGTGCGGCCGTCTATGCCGTAGAGCGGCTGCAAGAGGCCGTCATTATCCTGACTGCAACGTTCACGGAGCCAGCCCATGAAGCTGTGCGCCTCTTCGTCGAAACCGATGGAGATGAGGGCGTAGAGGGTAAAGCCCGCGTCGCGCAGCCAGGTGTAGCGGTAATCCCAGTTGCGCTGGCCGCCGATCCTCTCCGGCAGACCCATCGTGGGCGCGGCGACGAGGGCGCCGGTCGGATCGTAGACCATCAGCTTCAGGATCAGGGCGGAGCGGTGGACCATCTCACGCCACCGTCCATGATAGGTGCTCTTCGAGATCCAACGCCGCCAATACGCGAGCGTGTCGCTCAATGATTCTTCAATTGTCAGCCCTGCGAGAGCCTCTTTCGGACTTTCGTCTTCCTCCAGTACGGCAAGACGGAACGTCGTGCTCTCGCCCTCTCCGAGCGTAAATCGCGCTCGCGCTCCACCCTTTTCGATTTCCTTGAGAGGAATCTCACTCTCCAGCCCCAGCCGGTACTCGCCGGAGTCGAAGACCGCGCCATCCTCGATAATCGAGAGTGAGTGTCCCGCGCGCGCATAGTCGAACCCGGGGCGGCACTCCACCTCGAAGTCTATCTTTCCCCGCACGACGTGCGCGCTTCGCACCAGCCGGGGCCGGTCGTGGGAACGGGTGAGTATTGGCATGAAGTCGAGTACCTCGGCCATCCCGTTGGAGGTGAAGAACCGGGTTAGCAAGACGTTCGTGTCCGGGAGGTACAGTTGCTGGCTGCGGATGTATTCGACCGGGCGCAGAGTAAAGTGGCCGCCCTTCTCGTCATCCAGGATAGAGGCGAAGACGCTTGGGGAGTCGAAGGCGGGAAGGCACAGCCAGTCGATGGTCCCATCCGTACCGACGAGCGCCGCCGTGTGCAGGTTTCCAACTACGCCATGATCCTCTATCGGAAGATAACCCACCGCACTCCTCTCCACCGGCCGTTAGCAGGCCATTAGCTTAATCCCTTTCAGCTCTCTCCGATAGGCATAATGTCACCGAATACGCGGAGCGGCCCCTTCAGTTTCCCCGGCATATAGCAAGGGTATACGGTAAGCTGTTTGCGTTCACGAGAATTCAAAGCTACCTGATGGAGGAACAAAATGGAGGAAATGCTAGGCGGCGCCAGGATCACCTACCTCGGACACTCGACATTCCGTTTCACGACGGCGGGTGGCGAGCAGATCATCATAGATCCCTTCCTCACCGACAACCCTCAAACTCCGGAGGACTTGAAGCAGGTAGGCGAGCTAGACACCATCCTGATAACCCACGGCCACTTCGACCACTTCGCGGACGCCATACCCCTGGCCCGCCAGACCGGGGCGACGACGGTCTCGAACTTCGAGATATATAGCTACCTCCAGAGCCAGGGCATCGAGAATTCCCAGCCTATCCAGAAAGGCGGCACGGCGCAGATAGGTGGAATTAAGGTTACGGCGGTCAACGCCTTCCACTCATCGAGCATCCAGACGGAGGACGGCGACACCATCTACGGCGGCGAACCGATGGGGTACGTCATAGAGTTCGAGAGCGGCTTCAAGCTCTACCATGCGGGCGACACCTCCATCTTCGGCGACATGAGCCTTATTGGGGAGTTGTACCGCCCGGATCTGGCCCTTCTCCCAATCGGCGACCGCTTGGTCATGGGTCCATACGAAGCGGCGCATGCCGTCCGGCTATTGGGCGTCCGGCACGTGGTCCCGATCCACTACAGCAATGAAGTGTTGCCCCTGTTTACCGGCACCCCGGAAGATTTCAAAAAGCACGTAGACGAGGTAACCTCCGGCGTCACCGTCCACGTAATGCAGCCCGGCGACGACCTGGCATCATAGTTCCTGACACCCCAAGGCGATAACAAATCGGCCTCCCGGTTCATCAGATCCGGGAGGCTATATCGTCGCGGAGAGCGCCACGAGAAGCGCCGTTCGCGCCAACTCACCCGTCGCCCCGGTCACATCTCCCCCGATGCCGCCGAACGCTGCATTCGCCGCCCTCAACGCCAGCAGAACGACGAGCGGCACGACCAGCGCTGATAGAAAAGCGAAACCGCCGAGCGGCAATGTGAGCAAAAACGGCGCGGCCAAAGCCAGCAAGATACCAGCCGATTTTCGCGTGCCACTCAGGTCCTGCACGAAGGCGACGGACGAGGAGGTTTTCTCCGCAGGCTTGCCGAAAGAGAGAACCAGCAGCATCGCCGAGCGCGCCGCCACTTCGCCGGCAACGAGAGCGAGGGCCGCCCGGACAGGAGACGCGTCCGTCAGGGCGCCCAGGGCGGTGAGCGCGGGAGCGTAGACGGCGAAGAGAGCCCCGATCCCACCGATCCCGACCCGGCTGTCCTTTAGCACCTCGCGGCGGCGCTGCCGGGAGCCGCGGACCATTAGGGCGTCACCCACATCCAGCACGCCGTCGCTGTGGTGGAATCCGGCCGCGATCAACACGGCCGTGAGCGCCAACGTGGCGGCGACACCGCCCGGAAGGAAGTAGGCCAGTAGCACGACGGCCGCGCCCGGCAGGCCGGTCACGAGACCGATCAAGGGAAGCAGGTGGACGCTCCGCGCGGCTTGTCGCAGCGAAGACGACCTTACCGGCAGTATTGTGAAGAAAGCCAGCAGAGAGCGCATTCTATTTGATCCTCTGTTCCAATCCGGCGACGCAAAAGTAGACCTCTTCCGCCGCGGCCGCCGCCCGCTGATTGACGAGCCCCAGAAGATCCTGGAACCTCCTGCCCGCCACACTCTCCGGCACCACACCGAGACCCACCTCGTCGCTAACCAGGATCATGGGCGTCCGCAAAGACTCCACTCTATCGAGGAAAGCCTCGAACTCCCCTAGCGACGCATCCTCGCCTCCCTCGCCAAACATCCTGGCCGAGGCCCAGAGGGTTACGGAGTCAAAAAGCACCGTCTCCCATCGTTCGGACGCCTCGATCACCGCTTCGAGACGTCCGCCTCCGATCTCCAGCGTCCCCCACCCTGGCGGCCTGCGTTCACGATGGGCGGATACGCGCCGCTCTAGCTCCGAGTCTCCCTCCGACATCGCCGTTGCGACGTACAGAACGCTTTCGCCGCCGAGCGTAACCGCCATCCGTTCGGCAAGAGCACTCTTGCCGCTGCGGGCGCCACCGATGATAAACGCCCGGACGACTATAGCTCCTCCTTTATTGCGTAGACCAGCCGCTCGTTCGCCCCGGCGCTTAGCACCGCGACCCTGAAATACTCAGCTCCAAGCCCCAAAAACGGTTCGCACCCCCGTACCAGCACCCGGCGTCGCGCCAGCTTCTCGACGAGCCCCGCAGGCCCGCGGACGAGCAAGAAATTAGCCGCGCCGGGAAACACGGTGAGTCCCGGCAGAGCTTCGAGCGAAGTCCGGAGCTCTCCACGTAGTCGCGGCACTTCCATCAAGGAGGCGCGGATAAACTCGGCATCTCCTGCGGCGGAGATTCCGGCGGCGGCCGCCACTGCGTTGACGGACCACGACGGCTGGAAAGACCTCGCGCGCTCCACATCGCTGGTCACCAGACATCCTAGCCTAAGCCCCGGTATCCCGAAGAATTTGGTAAAGGATCGGGCGACTATGAGCCCGTCATCCACCTCTCCGGCCACGCTGACCTCCGGTACGAAGTCGGCGAACGCCTCGTCCACGATAAGGGCTGCTCCGGCCTCACGCGCAATCCCGGCTATCCTCGTGACTTCTTCGTGGGACAGCGCTTCGCCCGTCGGGTTGTTCGGGTTGCAGAGAAATACCGCCGCCACGTTCTCCAGGTCCTCGAAAACCGTGAGGTCCAGCCGGAAGCCGTTCTCTGGATGCCGGGCCACTCTGTGTTCAGATTCCAGGCCCGCCGTTCGAGCGGCGGTGGCGTACTCGCTGAAGGTCGGCTGAGGAATGCGCGCTTTGTTCTTCGCTCCTGAATCGGCTGCCAGGCGAGCGGCGAGGAACAGGGCTTCGGCGCCGCCGTTCGTCGGGAGGACCATCTCCGGTGAGACTCCCAAGTATCCGGCCAGGGCTTCTCGAAGTTCGGGGTATGTGAGATCCGGATATCGTCCGGAATCCAGATCCAGGGCATGCCGCGCGGCTTCGAGTGCGGCATCGGGAGCGCCGAGAGGGTTGACGTTCTGGCTGAAGTCCAGGAAGTCACTCTCCCGTACTCCTTCCAACCGCGAGAGAGCGCCGCCGTGCGCCCCGTGATGACGTCCACCGGAGTTCCCGGCCCAGCCGCTAACCACGTCCGGCTCTCCCCGCTAGAAAAGCAAGCGCTGCGAGCAATACGCAACAACAGCGCATGAGCCTGACGGCGCGCGGGATATCTTCGGTCACGGGAGAGCGCCCGTCACCCAGTATGGGACCATCATTTGGCACACTGCCGTAGGAGTTCGCGCCACCGAGCTGCACGCCCAGCGCCCCGGCGAATGCCGCCTCGGTCCAACCGGCGTTCGGACTTTCGGTCAGAGGTCCGAAGCGGAGCGCGGTCCGAAACGCCGCGGGTCCCCCGAAGATTGCGGCGGTGATAGCGGTCACGCGCGAAGGCGCGAGGTTCGCCAGGTCGTCGAGCCGGGCCGAGGCCCAGCCGAATTGCTCGTATTTGACGTTTCTGTACCCGACCATCGAGTCGAGGGTATTCACGGCCTTATAGGCCAGCACGCCCGACGCTCCAAAGAGGAAAGCGTAGATCATCGGGGCGACGACGGCGTCGCTGGTGTTCTCGGCCACGGACTCGATGGCGGCCCGCGCAACGCCGGTCTCGGAGAGATCTTTGGTGTCGCGTCCAACGAACTCGCCCACGCGCTCTCGGGCTTTGTTCAAGCGGTCGTTTTTCAACTCGCGCTCGACCGCGACGGCGGCTTCTGCGAGACCACGCATCGAGAGAGTGGTGGAGATGAGAGCGGCTTCCACCGGCCACCGGAGGCTACGTGGCACTAGCCTCAATATGGCTCGCGCGCAAAGATAGACCAGCGTGGGTAAGGCGAGTGCCAGCGCCAGTCCGGATAGCCGCGCGGGTATGGGATTTTTCGGGGAGAGCGCTACCTGCTCGAAGACAGAGATCGCGCGTCCCATCATCACGGTTGGATGGACGGTCGCTGGAGGCTCTCCGAACGCGGCGTCGAGTAGCAGGGCCGCGACTGCCGCGTCGCCCCGGAGAGCGTTCACGAGTCCCGCGTTCCGCCAGTCCTGGAGACATCCGGTGACGCGGTAGAGGGTTCGGCATCAGACCCATCCCGTCGCTGCCAGGACCAGCCCCGGATCAATCCGACCACGGCGCCCAGGACGCCAATGAGCAGCGCCCGCAGGACGAAGTTCGATATGGAACGTCCGAGGTACTGCAGCGTGGGCGGCTGAAGGTTTTTCTCGATCTCCGCCGCGCTCGTTTCCGGGGGCGGGTTGTGAAGCGCCTTGCCGTAGTCGTTGACATAGGAAGCTATCTTCGGAGAGACCTCACTGGCATAGCCACGCATACCGTCCGCGAAGACCGTGGCCTGAAGCGCCGTCGTAAGCAATAGCGTAGTCCCCACCATCACCGCGACGATCGTGGCGGCCATCGCGCAGTCGCGCAGCAGGATCGAGCGGTACGGCACGTCCGGGTCCAGTCGGTTTGGGCGCACCCGGATCGCCGCGAGAATACCGAGAAATATCTGCACCGCCGCGCCCAACAGCGGAAGGAAAGTCTCGCAGACCGACAATAGCCAGGCCGGGGTCGCAGCCGGGTCAAGGTAGAGGAAGCGGAGGTTGATCGCAACGGTCGCCAACACGGCCAGGATGCCATAAAAAAAGCCGGTTCTAAGCGGTCCCAAGAGCCTCTCCAATAATTAAAAACTCGCCTGCATGAATGCAGCATACAACATCCTGTCCGGGCAGTTTGTGAGAGAGTTTTATGGCATCGAAAGAGATCAGAGCGCTGACTTTGCCGGAACCCGCCGACCGCGCAAGAGCAAGTAGAGACCGCCGAGCACGACGGAGCCACCGATAATGGTTGGAAGCCCAGGTCTCTCGGCCAGCACGAACCACGCCAGGACAGACGCGGCCACCGGCTCGACGAGTACGGTAGCCGAGACAAGCGAGGCTTCCACGTACCGGAGCGCCCAGTTAAAGACCGTGTGACCCAGGATCTGCGGTCCCAGCGTGATCACAAAGAGCCAGAACCACGTCTCCCCGGAATATCCCCAGAGACGGTCACCAGAGATGAGCGCCCCCGGCAACAACGTGAGCGCGGCGGCAGAGTAGACGACTATCGAGTACGGGAGAACGCCGAGACCGCCGGTGCGCGTCCGCCGTCCGATGAGCAGATGGACCGCTATCGTCACCGCACCGATGAGAGCCAGCACGTTTCCGTACAGTGCAGCGGAGCCCACCGAGCGGTCATTGGCTATGAGGACCGCCCCTAGCACGGCGACCAGGATGCCCGCGAACGAGACCAGCGACGTCTTCTCACCAAGCGTCAGGTAAGCCAGGATCGCGACGAAGACCGGTGCCGTGCAGACCAGGACCACGCTCGCCGCAACGCTCGTATAGTCGAGAGAGGAGATCCAGAGCCCGAAGTGCGCGCCGAGCAGCACCCCGGATAGCACGAGCCATCCCAGAACGCGAGGTTCCGGCAGTCTCTCCCGCCGCAGCGCCGCGATGGGAAGCAGGGCCAGGACCGCCAGGACGCAGCGCCAGAACGCCACAGCGAGCGCGGGAGCGTCCGCCAGCCGTATAAATATCGCCGCCGCTGAGACCGCCACCACCCCGACCGCTATAGCGGGGAGCGCGAGCCGATCCCGTGCTTCGCCCTGTACCAAACCGACGCCCCCATCTCTCTAGCAAGTTGCCCCCGGCGCATCCACGGCACGCGCCACATCGGGCTACTATACACTGGCTCCGCCCACGCCTTGAGCCCCGCCTCCCGGAAAGCCCTCACCGTCCTGACGCAGTGCAGCGGGTCCGTCACGGCCCGCACCTCTTCTATCTCTTTCTCCCGCGCGATATAGGCGAGACGCACAGCCGAATCCCAGGTATTGAGCGCCTGATCTTCTAAAAGCATCGCTTCATCCGGGACTCCTTCGGAGCGCATGATCTCCGCCATGATCTCCGCCTCTCTCGGAGGATGCTCTCCAAGACCCCCGGTTGGGATCAAGAGATCCAAGCCGCCAGCCGCATAGAGCCGCGCCGCATGCCTCACCCGCGCCTCCAGAGTCTTGCTCGCCCTCCCTCCCGCGAGGACCTGCGCCCCCAGAATGACCGCGACCCGCGCGTCTCTCGACTTACCGTCGTAGCGCCACGGAACCTCCCCGCCCCGGTACACCATGAAAAGCGTCCGGAAGTCCTCGAAGATCTCCCCAGGATAAGGAAACCTCATTGGTGTTTGCGAAGCGCTACTGCCCGCCCCAGGTCCTCGGACGAGTTGACGTTCATCAACAAGATTTCCGGCTCTCCGAACCTCTCCAACTCCTCTCCTTCTATATAACGCACGCCATCGAGACGCTCGACGAACCGCCGCGCGCCGCGGACACCGCTATCTAACGCCGCGGTTAACTCGGACAGCATCCGCCCATCGTAGGCTGCGCACAGAGGATGCGCACCGTGGTGGCGCGGCACGGCGGCCCGCGCGGCGCCTTCTCCGATGAGATCCAGCATGTACCTCACCATCTCCGCTTTCAGGAACGGCATATCTCCGGCGGCCACGAAGACGCATCTGTTGACGGACGCTGCGATCCCCGCCTCCATCCCCGCCAGCGGTCCCTCCCGTCCGGGACGTAGGTCCTCGATGGATCGCGCCTTTAACGGCGGTAGACCATCACGTTCGTGGCCCACGACTATGACTTCCGAACACTCTCCGGCCAGGACGTCGTGGACGCGATGGATGAGCGGTACGCCGCCGACTTTCAGGAGCAGCTTGTCGCGGCCCATTCTCGCGCTACGGCCACCAGCCAGGATCACGCCCGAGGCTTCGAACGAGGTGTTCAGGTGCTCAAGGAGGCGGCAACGCCTCTGGCGGCCTCGATCCTGCGGCGTAGCATGTCCACTTGCTCCGGGCGCGGACCGCCGTGACGGTGGCGGGCGAGACGTTTGGTGAAGGCGAGATCCACGGAATATCCGTGTACCTTGTGGGCCTTCCGCCAGGTACCGAGTTGTCCCGAGAATATGAGGCCCAGGTAGTAAGCGCTACGGCGGAAGTAAGTCGGCAATATAGAGTACTCCTGCGCGCTTATGGTGCCGAGGCTCACCTCCTCGCGCAACTCGTCCCGGATCGCGCGCCGCTCCACGTGGAGCCACACGGCTATGAGAACGATGTAAGCCAGGATCACGAAAAACAGCACCACGTAGGCGACGGGACCGAAGACGCTCGCCGTGAAGTTAAATGTCGCGTGCAGCAGCATCGCGCAGCCGAGCCCCAGGAACGGCAACGACACCTTGAAAAAATTAGAACGCACCCACGGAATTAGTCCGATGCCAACTCCGGTCAGAGACGTAAACGAGGCGTGCGCGAAGCCCCCAAAGATCCTGCGCATCAAGAACGCCTCGCTTCCGAACTGCGCGTAATAGAGCAAATCTTCCGCGATTGCGAACCCGAACCCCACGGCGGACCCGTAGACGATCCCATCCATGACCCCCGAAAACTCCATCGAACCGGCCCTGTACCTCATCAGGAAGGCAACCAGGAACACCAGCAGCAGCGCGAGCCCCTTCGAGCTCTCCTCCACCACCGGGGCAACGAACACCGCCGTGATAAAGCTCGTCACGTTCGCGCTCGCCACGGTGCTGATCGTTATCTGGGCCAGCGTATTGAAGACGAGAGCCACGATCACAGCCACCGTGAAACCCCAGATAAAAACGGGAATAACGTAGCGGAGCGGCTCCCGCTCGTAGAGGTCCATCATCCTTATAAACAACAAATAGATGACGGCCTGCAAGATACCGGCCGCGACGAGCTCGGCGTTCATCGAGCGAAAATCCCCTCGTAAAACATGGACAGCAGTATACCCGCTGCTTGCTGGTAAAATACGTATACACAGTAACCTGAGGCTACGACCGAATGGAGGACGGTGGAGAGGGACTTACACGAACGGGGCGCTATTATGGGGGCGATGAAGTACCTCACCCACGGCGTCTACGTCCTCGGCACCCGCCGGGGCCGTCAATCCACGGCCATGACCGCCGCCTGGGTAATGCGGACCTCCGAGCGTCCGCCCTGTGTCGCCGCCGCCGTGCGCGACGACCGGTATACCCACGACCTGATCCTCGAAAGCTCCACCTTCGCCTTGAGCATCCTGCGCGACGACCAGGTGGACATAGCCACCCACTTCAGCGAGACCAGCGGCGAATACTACGACAAGCTCCTGGGCGTCCCCTACGGCCTGACACCTGGGGGATCTCCGTTCCTTCTCGACTGCCTGGCCTACCTCGACTGCAAAGTCCTCGACACAGTCCGAGCCGGGGACCATACGGTCATCGTGGGCGAGGTAGTGGCCGCCGACACCCTCCAAGACAGTTACCCGCTCATCTACGACCCAAGCGAGTACGAAGAAGCTCTGAAATAAGGTGCCAACCCCGAGCGACCGCCTCCGCGAACTCGGCTACGAGCTACCTCAGGTCCCCGCACCCGCGGGCTCCTACGTGCCAGCGACACGCACCGGCGGCCTGGTTTTTACCGCCGGACAGCTCCCCTTCAAGGACGGCAACCTGTACATCACAGGCAAGGTGGGTCACGCGGTCGCCCTTGAAGAAGCTCAGGAAGCCGCCAAACTCTGCGCCCTGAACGCTCTCGCGGCGGCATCGGCGGAAGCCGGCGGCCTGAACGGGATAAGCCGGATCATCAAGGTCACCGGCTTCGTCGCCTCAGCCGCGGGCTTCAACGGACAGCCACAAGTCTTGAACGGGGCCTCGGACTTTCTGGAAGAGGTCTTCGGGGAGAATGGTTTGCACGCCCGCTCGGCCGTGGGAGTAGCCGAGCTTCCCCTCGACTCCCCGGTCGAGGTAGAGATAATCGCCGAGGCGGACGTCTCCTAGCTTAGAGTCTAGTTAGGCGGTTGAGAGCCATCTTTCGTGGCCGTGTCATCTGCGGGCTTGAGGTACTTATAGGTATCCGTGTGGAGGACGCCGTCGAACGTGGTCTTCCCGTTCTGGGTAACTTTCTTATACGTAACCCACTTCGTCACCGGATTGCCTTCGCTGTCCTCGGTAGTGGAGACTTTCTTCGAGCTCATGTCCACCTGAACGCCGCTGGGCTTGCCGTAGATCGCCGCGTTGACCCATCCGTCCGCGTCCACCCACTCCTGAACCAGCACGTAGCCAGGCGATGTGTTCTTGAATTTCATATCCAGAGCCCCAAACCAGACCGTGGCGTCGAAGCCAGGCTGGATGTAGGGAAGCTCGGCATAATGCGGATGGCGTTCCACCGGGTCGAGGCCCGCTTTGTTCGCGGCCATGTACAGCGTAGAAGACACCTGGCACAGACCGCCGCCTTCCGCCTCATCTACCTTGCCCTTGATTATGACTTTTGTCTTCTGGTAATGCTGCGGCTCCGCGAGGGCGTTAAAGGAGAAGATATCGCCAGGAGCCAGCAACGTCCCATTGACGGCACCCGACGCTATATCCAGGTTAGTCACCCGGCCGGGACTGTCGTCGTAGGTATTGTAGTTCGTCCGGTATGAACTCAAGAGAGTCGTTGGTTTTAGCTTCTCGGCCTCGGCGGTCGTGAGCTTCGGCTCGTCCTTTACCACCGGTACCGCATAATCGCGCTTGCCCTGGAAGATCCCCGACTCTATAGAATCCAAAAACTTCTTATCTTCGATGCTCACTCCCGTCTGGCCGGGCGTGACCGAGATATCCGATCCATTAACTGTGTAGTCCGCTTCAACCGGCTGTACCGTTAGCGCCACGTAGACGTTCGCGAGGGCGTTCTTGAGCCGATCCCTGTTCACCTCAACCTGGATGTTTCCATCTTTCTTCTTGACGTCCAGCGTAGACCCTATCTCAGCCGGAGAGAGTGTCCACTTCTGTTTGCCGGAGGTCAGAACGAGCTCGCCGTTCATTGCCTTTCTGGCTTTTGCCGCGGCTTCGTTGGCGGCTTCCGTCTTGGTCTCTGGCTGAAGCACCTTGCCGGTTATCCTGGCATCGCCGGTCATATCCTGGACGGCGTTGTTGACGCTTCGCATAGTAGCATCGACATCCGTCCGATAGCCTTCTTTAGAATCCCCCACCTGGACATTGGAGCCGTAGATGGTCATGGAGGCTTCTTTTGGCTTTGCATCGAGCCGGGAGGCGAGATTCTCTACCTGGGTCTGCGCCTTTTTGGATTGATAGTCGACCTCGGGCGCTATGGTTATCGTTCCGTAGGCGACCTTTAGTCTATCCTTGAGACGGTCCGGCAGACTTCCTTCGCGCCCAACCGCGTATGCCTTAGCGACGCTGTCATCTACCTTGAAATTGACACCCATCTCATCGGCGGTGCGGGTAAATTGCTCGGGACCGCTGAAGCGAACTTCCTTGAGCGCCCCTGCGGTCCGCTCCCTGACGGTCTTTTCGGCCTGTTGCGGAGTCTTTCCGCCGAGCGCGATGTCTCCTACCTTCACGCCGTGGTAGATCTTGCCGGAGTTCATCCAGTAGTCCGCCCCCACCAACATGGCGATAACGGCGCAAGCGATGATCACGGGTCCCGCAAAGCCCAGCCCCCGGCGGCCACCTTTCTTGGAGCGCCGGGATCCTCCGAGAAAGCCTGTCAAAGCATCGTCCCCAGTGCCAGACTTAGATCTATTCCCTTTCGAATTCTTGAGGTCCAACCATCCTACCCTTCGTGGATAGCTCCAACAATTCCTAACTCGAGGCTACGCCCGTTGAGAGAGCCCCCTCTCTTGCAGACCCAACCCTAGCATGCCGTTGAGGGTTTCGCCAGACTCTGTACATCAAATATATTAGACTTGTACCTCTAGCTAACAGTTACCATGAACCAACAGTGGAACCTTACGCTTGCAACATGTTGTAGGTGACTCCTCACTCAGCGCCTTTTGAACATATTCGGGATTGAGTATAATGTGATTGGTATAAAGGAACCATTTAATAGCAACGATTGAAAGGCATATTTTGAGTATAACGCGGGAACGTGCCGAGAGCATAAAGTTGTACACGGGCGATTACTGCCCTTACTGCAGGAGGGTGAAGAAGGAGTTGGATCGGCTCCAGCTCGATTACGAGCCGGTGAACGCCGACGCCGATGGTCGGGCAGAAGTCATACAGCTCTCCGGGCAGCGCGCCATCCCGATTCTGACTATTGGCGATGAGGTCCTCGTGGACTCAAACCTCATTATCCGCGAGTTGCGTAAGCGCTACGCCTCTTAGGAACTAGCTTCTTCGTTTAGCGCGGCCGCGTCGTCTAGCTCCCGAATTACATAGTCCGCGTAGAAGGCCACGGAGTCTTCCTGTCCCTCGTGCAAGAAAGCGCGGGCCTTGCCAATCGGGTCCAGGGCGGCCTCGTCAAACTCCAGCACCAGGCCGTCTCCCCATTCCGTAGCGGTATTCCAGGAATCAGATCTTTGCGTGTTACGCTGGATGACTTCTCCCACAAAACAGCCGAGTCCGTCCACGAGCGCGTTCAAGATCGGCGGGAGGCTGGCGTGCTCATCGCGCGAGTTCAAGGCGGCTGTGAGAAGCTCCTCAACGAGCGGTAGACCGTCTCTCTCATATGCGAGATCTATATCCCAGTGATGGCGAGCCGTTTCTCTAAAAATCTCGGCGAACTCCTCTGGACGCTCCAAGCTACCGCGCAGGAGGTCTAATTGAAAAAGCGCCGCGGGCGAGCGGCCAAAGAAGAATTCCACCTCTCCGGGAACTGGATAGGCGCTGAGGACCTCAAGTCCTTTATCCGCATACTCGGAACCTCGCACAACCGCTGCCATGTGAAGAGCAGCCTCGATCGATTCCCCACTCCAGGGACGGGTCGATACCTCTACAAAGAATTCCTCATCATCCTGAGACAAGTGTATTGGGATGACGGCGGCCTGATCATGAGGTGTTTGCACCTCTTTGAAAAGCTCGAGAATTCTGGCGCCACGTTCCTCAAATTCTCCGGCTACCCGTAGAATCGCAGCCGGACGTTGGGCGTCGCGTTCGATCCGGATGGCTCCCGAAGGCTCCGCCCGAGTCTCTTCCACGGGCCGTTCTTCGGACGGTTCTCCTTCGTTGCGCTTCCAGAACATCCGGTGTCCCCCTCGGCTTCCGTGATTCTCACTTTAACGCAGCCGATTCTAGCATCAGTACCCGGTTGCCGAAAGCGGCTCTCATGCACTACTCTTAACGCCATGCCCAAGACACAAGAAGTGTTACTAATACGCCACGGACAATCCACCGCGAATGCAAGCGGCGTCTGGCAGGGTCAGATGGAATTCCCTCTCTCCGAAAAAGGTCGCGCCCAGGCCACACTCGCGGGCCAGGCCCTTGCCAACAAGAAGCTAGATGCGATCTACTCGAGTCCACTGAGCCGGGCATTCGAGACGGCCAAGATAATTGCTCGGGAAGTAGGGTTCCGCGGCGAGGTCATCCCCGTCACGGAACTGATGGAGCGGCGCGGCGGACTACTGGAAGGTACGACCCAAGAAGAGCGGGAGGCCCGGAACCCAGAACTGATGAAGAAGTTCCTCAGCATCCCGGAGGAAGAACGCTGGACGCTAGTAGGCGCCGAGACTGACGAAGAGGTGCTGGCCCGCTTCGAAGTCGGAATCTCAAAGATCAGAGAACGTCACGGAACTGGAGACCGAATAGCCGTGGTCTCTCACGGAGGCGCGATGCGAGCCTTTCTGAGAGACCTCTTCGGGCCGGAGATGCTCTCCGGCGACCAGCGTGTCCCAAACACCTCGATCACGAGCATCGAGTGGAGTCCGGACGGCTCAAATTCTCGATTGCTTGCGCTCGCCTCAATAGCGCACCTACCTCAATAACTCTACCGCCAACAGCCACTACTTTGCGTCAAGGAAAATAAAGACGTTCTCTTCCTGGCTGTATCCTCCGGCGGCGCATTGGTGGCAACCGTTGGCTCTGGAGTCTTCAGTCAAACAAAAGTCCCGTATCTTTGCCTGAGGTGATCCGGTTCGGGACATGGTACTGAAAAACCTATTCTACGAGCCGGACACCGCGCGCGTTCGGACCTCGGTCGTTCTGTCCGACCTCATACTCGACTTCGCTATTCGGAGCCAGGGCGGCGGGGTCTCCCTGGACCTCCGAATGGTGGACGAAAAGGTCTTCTTTGGTCGGGCGCACCAGGAACCCGTAGCCCTTCTCGGGATCGAACCACTTCACCCGGCCCTGCTCGCGCACGAGAGACTCGTCCTCAGCCGCAGCATCACCGGAAGCGGCCGAGCCATTCTCAGCACTGGCCGCGGGCTCTACAGCCGGCATTGCGATCTGCTCGATGCCAGCCCCGTTCTCCGCCGAGTCCATGGAGTCCGCCTGCGTGTCGATCTCCAGGACTATAGAGTCTTCCGCTACCTTTACGATCACCGCGTCGACCCTGGCCCAGTTCTCCTTCCAGATGGGGTCTTCGGCTATCGCGGGATCCAGCCAGAGGCCCCAGCCATCACGCTCGCCGTGGTCGAGAACGCCCTCGAAGGTGCTCTCCGGCTCGCGGCCGCTCTTTTCGCGGCGATAGATGTCATTGCGGCTGCGGAAAGACTGTACCGAGGAGGCGCTGGTCCCGAGGGCGTCGGCGATCCAGTCATCCGTCTTCCCCGCGTCCACCCACTCGCGGATTTCCGTCATGTGCGGCTTTAGCGCAATGCGTTTCTTTGAATCTGCCATTGTTCCGGCTGCTCCTTGTTTGCCTCTTGGCGAAACCCATCCCCGATTTGATAAGGTGTTAATACGCCTGATCTGATGAACTTTTGGTGAACTCGATAAGAATTCTATCATCTTGTCTATGTCCGCGGTTACGCTGTCCGAGAAAAACCTATGCCTTTTCGCCCGGCTCTTCGTCGTTTGAACTGGCGGAGGTTCCGGGCGCGTCGTCTTGCCCGGACTCCGGGGCCACGGGCTTCATCGCTCCGGGGTTTTCCTGAGCGATGCCGGGCGTATCTTTCGCCTGCGGGTCCTGTACCCGCGTGGGCTCCTCACCTTTACCCGCATCCTCGCGAGCGGCGCGGCGGGTAGCCCGGTCCTCGGTCCTCGGCCTCTGCGATGACCCTTCCTCTGATGGAGCATCTCCGGCAACCTCTTCCGGCTGTTCGGACTCGTTGAGGTTACGTGGTGGCTCCGGGAAATCGGTGAAGTCCTCGCGGGCCAGATCTTCCAGCATCTCGCCGGCTACCGGGGCCGGGAGGTCGAGATAGATCGCCAGGTTCTCCGCGCGCGCCAGCACATCGTATTCATCGCCTACCTCGAAGCCGAGAGTTCTGAGCGCCCGGGCCACGCCCTCCGACGGAACGAGTGTGTCGCCGCCCGCTGAAACGCGGAGGAACTGTACGAGCTGAAGGTCTAATCCGCCCACGACGCCGACGACCGGCTCCGTCTCGTAGATACGCCGCCGGATGAACAGCCGCGTGTCGTAGGAGTCGGCCCAGCGCTTGAGGACCTCCCGCTCGCTGACGTAATTGTACTGCGCTACCCGGTGCTGAAACTGCCCAAGTAAGCGTCCTGTAAGGACGCGCAAGCTCTCATCACCAAAAAACCACTGGGTCCCTTCGACATTCATGATCCCGCTAACGCGCGGAATGGTGAGAGGGTCCTCCTCGTCTTCCCACGTCTTCTGAAACGTCCGCACCAGCTCGCGGACCTCATCAAGAGACTTGCCGCTCTTCATAAGGGCAGCCTCGTAGATCACCAGCGCCGCCGTCTCGTGCTCGTGGGAGATCTCATCCACCCTCCGCGCTGCCCGCTCCAGCCTCCGGTCGTAGTCTTCCAGGTTTGTTATTTTCCAGGCCGCCTCGACAGCCCGCTCGGCAAGCTCAACCACGCGAACTCCTTACTAGGTTATGGCTTGATCGTCCAACCGTCCAATATACAGCATCTCAGGCTAGATCCTTGAGTCCGTATACGCCCGGCGCCGTCTGAATAAACAAGCTCTCCGGGTTATCCCGCACATCCACTGAGAGGCGAGCGCGCATGGTGTTCTGCGGTGTATGCCCGACGCTCTTCAGGTATCCGGACTCCAGCGCGATCTCCGTGATGTCCGTGTAGTGCAGGGGACGTCCTATCTCTTGGAGTACCTCTCCCGCAGCGCTCACGAAGCTCAAATAGCTCTCCCGTTAACCCGCGACCTCTGCCGAGACCTCCGGGTAGGCGCCGATCAGGCTGACGTAAGGACAGTGCTCTTCCAGAGCTTCGAGCGCCCGCTTGACCCGATCCTCTTCGGGATGCCCCTGGAAGTCCGCGAAGAACACGTAGGTCCAGGCCCTCTTGCGGCTAGGGCGGCTCTCGATGCGCGTCAGGTTGATCCCCGCATCGGAAAACGCCGAGAGCGCGTCTTTCAAAACCCCCGGACGGTCCTTGACCGAAAATACGACGCTGGTTTTGTCTTTTCCGGTTCGATCCGCCCAGGTTCTGCCAAGAACGATGAACCGCGTCGCGTTGGCGCGGGCATCTTGTATATTGCGTGCGAGCACGTTCAGCCCGTGCGCCTCCGAGGCCAGGACACTCCCAACCGCCGCGAGGCCCGGCTCTTCAGCCGCCCGCCGCGCCGCCTCGGCGGTGGACTCGACCTCTTCCTGTACCGCGTTCGGCAATTCCCGGCGTAGCCAGGTCCCTGCTTGCGCGAGCGCCATCGGGTGCGAAAGTACGGCCGATATGCGCTCAAGAGAAGGTTCCGTGGAGAGCAGGTTCTGCGATATAGGCAGGTAGACCTCGCCGCAGATCCTGAGCGGACTGTTCATCAACTCGTCCAGAGTGTGCGTAACAGCGCCCTCCATCGAGTTCTCGACCGGGACTACGCCATGCTCCGCCTCCCCACGCTCCACCCTCGCGAAAACCTCCGCGACGGTCGTCTGGGGTTCAAGCTCGACGCTCGTGCCGAAAGAGCGGCGGGCGGCCTCGTGGGTGAAGGTCGACTCCGGTCCCAGATAGGCTACTTTCAGGCGCGCTTCGAGAGAGATCGAACTTGAAATTATCTCGCGGAAGACCGCTTCGAGTCCCTGGCGGGGGAAGCTTCCGCCGCTGAGACTCGCCACCCGGTCAAGCACCGCTCGCTCGCGGGCGGGGGCGTAGGTGTCGAGACCCTGTTCGTGCTTGATCTCTCCGATCCTGCGGGCGAGCCGCGCTCTCTCATCGAGCAGCCGGACGATCTCCTCGTCCACCCCGTCTATACCTTCTCTGAGCTTCCTCATCTCATCCGGGCCAAGATCCCGGTCTTTAGCGAGCATGACGACACTCCACGAAATTGATTGCTTCTGTCTGAGTGTTGTAGCGGATCATATCTGGCGCAGACCTCCGTCGTGGTGTTTTAGTGGTTGTTCTAGCTGAGGAGGAACGCGGCCCTGCATCCGGTACCGCGCTCCTCCCGGATAAATCGCCGGGCGCTCGCGGAAACACCGAAACATAGTACCGTCAGTGAGCGGTTCATGATGGACTAAAGTACCAGACCGGGACCGCTTGTGTCAAAGATTCCGCAGGCCTTAGAACAGGAGCAGTAGGACTACGACCAAGGCCGCGACCGCGAAGCGATAGTAAGCGAATGCGCGGAGGCTATGGTTGGCGATGTAGTTAAGGAAGAACCGGATCGCCAGGTATCCGACGACCGCCGAGGTAACAAACCCGGCCCCGAAGAGCACCATCTCCGAGCCACTCAATCCCTCCGAGACCACCTTGCCAAGCTGGAGGATACCGGCGCCAGCTATGATCGGTACGCTCATCAGGAAAGAGAAGCGGGCGGCTTCCTCCCGCCGCAGCCCCAGAAACAGGCCTAGTGTAATGGTCGCACCGGAGCGCGAGACGCCGGGGAAAAGCGCGGTCGCCTGCGCCACCCCTATCCCCAGAGCCTCTCCAAAACCGAGCTTGGAAGCCTGACGGTTCCTGCGACCGACTACCTCCGCCACGATGAAGAGCGCACCTACAACCGCGAGGTTGAAGGCCACGATCCAGGGACTACGAACTGCTTCCTCGAAGAAGCTCTCGAATAGATAGCCAATGATCGCGGCAGGCACGGACGCGACTATTAGCAAGTAGGCCAGTCGCTGGTCAGGGTCGGCCATATTACGATGCGTGAAAGAACGCAGGAAGGCGAAGGCCATCCTCAGGAGGTCACGCCAGAAGAAAGACACCAACGCTAGTAAAGTACCCATGTGTAGCGCCACGTCGAAAGATAGCCCGAACCGGCTCTGGTCCACTCCTAAGAAATACTGGACGAGCAGCAGGTGTCCGGAACTGGAGACCGGCAGAAACTCCGTAAGCCCCTGCACGACGCCGAGAAATATAGCCTCCAGCAACTGCAGCACGCGCACCGCCTTCTTGTTCGGTTGCTAATACAGCCCGCACACTATTGCAAATTAGGCGGCGGATGTCATTAGATCAGAGAAATTTATTCAAGGGCGGCTCAACAGCGCCAGGGCTCGCGAGTCCTTGAGCGTTATGCGCCCCGCTTCGACTTCTATCACATCCCGCTGCCGCAGTTCGTTCAGGACTTTCGTAACCGACTCGCGTGTCGAGGCAACCATCGCCGCGAGGTCCTGGTGGGTAAGACGGAGGTCTATGACTGTTCCCCCATCATCGGCCCGCTCGCCAAACTTTTGGGCCAGTATCGGGAGCAGGTTGGCGAGGCGCACCTCGGTCTCCCGCGGGAGGAGGCACCTTATCAGCTCCTCGTATTGCACGAGACGAAGTTCGAGCAACGTCATGATCTTGAATGCTACACGCGGCTCCTGTCGGACCGCCCGCTCAACGAATATTTTTGGCACCTTCGTGACCTTACACTCCGTTACGGCTTCGGCGTAGGCTAGCTGCCTGGCTTCGCCCGCGAAAGCCAGATGCCCAAAGACGTCCCAGGACGTCAACAGGCGAAGCGTCGCCTGTTTGCTGCCCGAATACGGACGGAAGAGTTTCACCACGCCCGATATAAGAACGTAGAGAGCGTCTCCATACTCACCCTCGCGGTAGACTGCGTCTCCCGGCTGATAGATTCGATCTGCGGTGGCGATGCCGAGGTCTTCGAGCAATTGTAATAGTGAGCGGCACTCTTGCTCTTGAAGCTTTGTGTACTCTGTGGAAGAGACCTCAATATCCATCCGCACAACCATCCGCATCGTCGAAACCTGACACCGTGTTGATTTCATCCCCCTGATTACAGGAGGATGCTACACGTTGCTACATTGTACATTACGCAGCAGCGCGGAGTGGCCCCGGCAAGCGACGTACCCGCCGGATTAAGATAGACTTGGGATGCGGATAGTCCTGAGAGAGGAGTGAGGGTGCGGGAAAGAATAGTCTTTGGTCTCATGGTGTTCATCCTGATCATGCTCTTCGCGATCCTGTTCTACGTGCTCGGCAGAGGTGAATACCAGGCGAAAGCAGACCTCTGGTCTCAGCCGGTAGCTTCATCTACCATGGCCGGGACCTAGCCCTCGGTGGGATCTCCCGGTCGGCGCTCCACGGCTACCTCGTAGGAGAACATTTTGGGATGCCCCGTGAGTAGCCCTCCAGATCCTCCGCGACTGTGGGCTTTTGTGAATGCCTCACTGTGAACCCAGCCATCGAAGGCTTCTCTGTCGCTCCACCGGGTGATAACCAGAATCTCGCTCTCGTCCTCGGACTTGAGGACTTCCATCGAAACGAAGCCCGGAAAATCCTGGACATCGCCCTGGCTGTTTGCGAACCGTTCGACGATCTGGTCCGCCGCGCCTTCTTTGACAGGGAGGCTGTTCATGATCGCTATCAAATTCCCTCCTCACTCACCGAGCGACGACGATCCCACTACCGCCGACTCGTTTCGCCATCCTGAGAGCCGTTTGCGCCGCGGCGATCAACCCTACATCATCTCCCGCATGCGCCGGGTACTCGGCGACACCCACATCTACCTCGAAGCCGTGCCGTTCATCCGCGAGCAGCGCGAGCACGCGCTCGGCGGCTTTATAGGCCGCTTCGCCGCTCACATCCGGGATCACGACACAGATCTCATCGTCGCCAAAGCGCGCGCATACGGCATCTTCCGGCACGTTTTTTTGTATCGCGCCGGCCAGCCCGCGAAGGACTTTCCTGGCTCGCTTTATCTTCCCAGAGGCGACGGTCTCCGAGAAATCCACCACATCGAAGATCGCCAACGCCAATTGCTCGTACGCGTTGATGGCGCGAGGCAGCAACAACCGGTTGAAGAGGTCCCGGTCCGGCAGCCCGGTTATGAGGTCCGTGGCCGCGGCGCGCCCCAGAGCCTCTTCCATCTCCTTACTCAAAACATCGTCGTAAGCTTCGAGAGCGGTCTCTGTAATCCAGTCGGAAGCCTGCATTAGCTTGACGAAGAAACGGGCGACCTCTCCCCCACTCAACTCGGAAAGGTCCAGACTGTCTTCCACTGTACGCCATGTACACCGACGAAGGACCGCGAAGTCCTCTATAACGCCCACGGCATCCCTGCCAAGCTCATGCTGCTGTTTGGCGATCTCACCTACCAAGTCATGAATCTCACCGCCCCTGCTGAACGTATCCACCGACTCGGGACTGATCAGGAAATCCGCGAAGACTTCGATCAAACGCTCGACTCCAGCCTCAAGCCGGAGAAATTGCTCCCTCTCGACAACCCCTTCCCGACTCTTCCGCCACGCATCGAGGATTCCCGGCAGATTGCCTCGGATAGCCTCGTGTATTCGAAGATCTTTATCCATATTTTTCATTATACCCGCACTCGAAATCCAGGAATCGTAAAGCGAGGATGCAACTTTTTTGCGGCTATATCCGTATATATCTTCGAGAATGGAAAATCAGGGAGGAAAATCTAGATTGAAGGATAAAAACAAGCGTTTAGAAAAACTAGGGTACCGGTAAAATCAAGATTAGTTTTTAAAACTGATTTTCAATACGACGTAAGGCCACGAGGAGGGCAAGTTGGCGACGAATTTAGAGAAGCGACTGCCTAGCAAGAAGACGGAACGGGAAGCGGAAACCCCCGAACTTTTGGCGAAGTACCTGTCGCACATCGGCCAGGGACATCTACTCACCCACGAAGAGGAGATTGACCTCTCCAACCGCGCCAAAGCTGGCGACAAGCGTGCGCGGCAGCGTTTGATAGAGAAGAACCTCCGGCTCGTCGTGTCGGTGGCGAAGAAGTACCGGGGCTATGGGCTGCCTTTCGAAGATCTCATTCAGGAAGGCAACATCGGGCTAATGAAGGCCGTGGAGAAGTTCGACCCGGAACGAGGGTTCCGTTTCTCGACGTATGCGACGTGGTGGATCCGGCAAGCCGTGCAGCGGGCGGTAGCGGACAAGGGCCGCACCATCCGGGTTCCGGTCCACATGACCGAGAAGATACGGAAGGTCTCCCGCGCTTACAACGAGCTCTCCGCCGAGTTTGAGCGGGAGCCAACCGAGGAAGAGATCGCCAAGCGCCTTGAGTGGGACGTCGAGGAGGTCCGTCTTACGATGAGCGCCATGCCCGACGCCACGAGCCTGGATCAGCCTATATCGAACGACGACAGTGCTTCGCACCTCGGCGACTTCATCGAGGATGACAGGGTCTCTGACACCCCGGATACGGTCCTGCGCGAGATAGAGACCGTGCAGCTCAAGGAAGCCATAGAGCGGCTTCCCGAGCGGGCGCGCTACGTCCTGGTGCGGCGCTACGGCCTCGACGACCGCGAGCCCGCGACACTGGCGGAGCTTGGCGACGAGCTTGCTATATCGCGAGAGAGGGTCCGCCAGCTTCAGCGTGAGGCGGAACGAATCCTCAAGGGCGGAGAATACGGACGAGTCCTCCGCGACGCCGTCGCCTAGAGCGTTAAAACTTCATCGAGAGGGACCGAGGCACATAGCTTCGGTCCCTTTCTGTTCCCGATCTGCTAGTCTCTACTCACTTTGAAGCGCGCGACTAAGTCTGGGCTGTGGACTTCCGTCGCAGGCTTTATCCTGTTGTCTGCGGCAGCGGGAGCGGGATTGACGCACCCACTGGATCTCGCGCTTGTCCGCGCTGCTCAAAGCCGGGCTTCTGGTTTTCTGGACAGCGTCAGCAATGTTCTCTCCACGGCGGGAAGCTGGGAGGTCATGGGTGCTCTCTTGCTTCTCGTAATATCCGGTCTGTTCTTCACCGGGCGCCGCAGGGTCGCCGGTCGGCTTATAATAGCTTTTCTGGCGACCGGGCTCGTGGAGTTCACACTAAAGACTTTCCTGCCGGTCCCGCCGATACCCCAGGCTCTTGGCCGAAGTGAGGACTTCGCGCCGCTGTTAGCTGTGAAGTATCCTTATCCGTACCCGAGCGGACACTTGCTGAGGTCCGTGATCGTGCTCGGGTCCGTCTACCTATGGAGTGGAAGCCGGGCTTTAGGCATCGTCTTTGCCCTCTACCTGATGTGTATGGTGGCGAGCCGCGTTTATCTCGGAGTGCATTGGCCCTCGGACGTGATCGGGGGCATCCTCCTGGGCATCGCCGCTCTCGCCTGGACGTTCAGGGATAGTAGTAAAGGAGAATCCGGGTGAGAATTACAACCGTTGGAACCGGGACCGCCGCACCGCGGCGGGCGCGCCGTCAGAGTTGCGTTACCGTCGAGGCTGGTGGAGAGCTTCTTGTCTTCGACCTGGGCTCTGGAGCGGTGCGTGGCATGTTACACGCAGGCCTCGACCCGCTGGCGGTCGACCGGATCTTCTTCACCCACTTCCACCCGGACCACACCGTGGACGTCGTCCCCCTGCTGTTCGCCATCAAATACGGCGCCTCTGAACCGCGCACCGCTCCACTCGCCATCACCGGCCCGGAACCTTTTCACGAGTTCTGGACGTCCATCACCGGGGTCTGGGGCGAATGGATGATCGGCGACTACCCGACGGAAGTCTCCGAAATACCACACGTGTGTTCTTCTCCCATTGAGTTGCCCGGCTGCCGCCTCTCGTGGGCGCCCGCGGAACATCGCCCGGAGAGCATCTCCTATCGCCTCGATGGCGAAGATGGTGCATTCGTTTACACCGGAGACACGGAATACAGCGAGTCAGTCGTGGAACTGGCGCGGGGAGCGCACACCCTCCTCATCGAATGTTCGTTCCCGGATGAAAGCCCCGTGCCGGGACACCTCACGCCGGCGGGAGTAGCGAGAATAGCCAACGAGGCGGGAGTGCGGCGTGTGGTCCTCACCCACATCTACCCTGCGGCGGAGGACCTGGATCTAGCCTCCGAGGTCGGACGCGGGTACGATGGAGAAATAATCGTGGCGGAAGATGGACTGAAGCTCGACGTCTAGCCTGAACTATCGGGCGCGGATGTCTTCCCAACAGTACGTAATCTCTTCAAGAATGGAAACTTCGCTTTACGCAAAGTTCATCATTAATTCGCATGCCCTTCGTTCGCAGGCTCGATCGCAACCGTGTCTCTCAGCCCCTTGTAATCCTTCAGGGGAACTAATACCCCACATTGCTCGAAACGGCATTTCAGAAATGTGCAATCCTCCAATCCGACAATCCCTACAAAGTTACCGTGCTCTTCCGGGCCAGCTACCCAAGCTACATCCCTGCCATCCATAAACTTGCATTCGTCGTCAAAAGGCTTACCCCCGAGTGTGCCGGTGTTCATTGGAGCCAAGACGGCAGGACCGTAGATGCGACAATCCTCAAATGTTCGTCCGTTAATAACTATATTCGTCCAGTTGCGGGTTGTGATTTCCCGCGCCAGATCAGAGATGTAAATGGTGCGATTCTTGAAATATCGGTCTCTGAGTTCATGTTCTTGGAGCAAAGGGTACAGAGCCGAGCCTCCGCGTGAAAGTAAGTGATGTTTCGGTGTTGCATCAAGTTCACGGATCAACTCTTCTCTTTCGGCCTTTAACTCCTGAAGTTCCTCTTGGCTTTCTCGGCTGTGTTCTCTTAAGCGATTGCGCTCTCGCACCACGCCGATGAACCAATACAGTGCCGGTATTGCCAGTAATACCGCTGCCACCGCCCACAAGGCAAGGCCAAGGGTAGGATTTTGGTAGCCAATCATGTCCCATCCCGCGTTAAAGACGGCTACCGCGACTCCCGGCAAGTATGGAATGACCGGACGCACAATGTTATTTTAACATCATGTGTTAAAGGAATAATGTCGGAAGCATCAAGTAAATTCTTCTTCGGTCAGCCTCTCACCCACTAAACTGAGAAGTCACTGGTCTATTTCTGAATTTTTCTAAACCACTGATCAGGAACTGGCGCAACTGGAGCAGCGGCCGTGCAGAGTGATCTCGTGCCAGTCCGTTACGAAACCTGTTTCGCGCTCGACTTGCAACGCGAGGTACTCCATCAGCTCTTCGTTGAACTCAATGACCGCTCCGCATTCCTGACAGCGGGCGTGGTGGTGCATCCTCTCCGTCGAAAGCTCGTAGCGCGAGTAACCCTCACCGAAATCGTCTTTGCGGACGATGCCAAGCTCCGTGAGCAGGTCCAACGTCCTATAAACGGTGGAGAGTCCAAGCTCCGGGTGCTCTCCCTTTACCCGGTCGTAGAGCTCCTCGGCGGACAGGTGACGGTCCCCTTCTAGCTCGCGCACGATCACGCGCCGCTGATTGGTTAGCCGGTATCCTCGGCTCCTGAGTATCTGCTCGAACTCGATCACGTAAGATAGTCTATCCCTCGACGTAGGTGAGATCAATAATTGATCCTATCTAGTGTATTCTACCGAAGGTGCCAGAGCAGCCCGGATCGGGTATAAAGCCCGAGCCCACCTAAACCAGCCTGAAGGATAGTTGAGAATGCGAGCGAGTTCCATTTTCCTGATATTCATAATTGTGCTAACAATGGTAGGTTGCTCAGGGGAGCAAGGTTCGAAGGCCAAGGACCCGGCCAAAGATCCGGCCAAAAAACAACACTCACAGCCGGAGAAGACGCATGCTCCCACGGGCTCCATCTCCTCGAACAAGCAGGAAACTACCGAGGAGACCACTTCGGGCGGGTTCGAGACGACTGGGGAAACGACCGGCGATTTAGAGACGAATACGAAAGGCAACGGTCAGGGGTCGAAGTCGAAGGTAGACAAGAAGTCAGGGCTCTTGTTGTCGGATACCCTGGTTGCCGGGGCGGAAGACCGCACGAATGGTCCGCTCGTAAAACATCGCGTGGTCAGCTATTACGGGCATCCCTTCTCCGCGCAGATGGGGATACTTGGCGAGTATCAGCCAGATGAGATGATAAGCCACCTCAAGGAGCAGACGAAGGCTTACACGAAAGCCGATCCCGGCCGTCCGGCGATACCGGCGATAGAGTTGATCGCCTCCGTGGCCCAGCCCGCGCCGGGGCCGGACGGTCTCTACCTCACCCGCACCCCTACCAACGTTATCGAAAAATACGCGCAGCTTGCGAAAAAGAACGACTGCCTGCTCTTGCTGGACGTCCAGATCGGCTACAGTTCTATAGCGGACGAGATAGAAGCGCTGCGCCCCTTCCTGGAGCGCGACTACGTACACCTCGCGATAGACCCCGAGTACGACATGAAGCCCGGCCAGATCCCCGGCCAGGAGTTCGGCAACAGCTCGGGGCAAGAGATCATGGCCGCCGCCCACACACTCTCGGACATCGTAAAGAAGAAAGACCTCCCGCCAAAGATACTCGTCATCCACCAGTTCAGGTACGACATGATCTCAGACAAGCAAGCCATCAAACCCGTCCCGAACGTCGAGATGGTGCTCCACGCTGACGGCTACGGCGTGCCCGCGGATAAGACCGAGAAGTACAAACTCCTGGTACACGACGAGCCCATCCAGTACGGCGGTTTCAAGCTCTTCTACCAGCAAGACGTACCGCTGCTTACCCCGAAACAAGTCCTCACCCTGAACCCCAAACCAGCCGTGATCAGCTACCAGTGAAGCTGGATCTATCTACGCCTTAAATGTCCGTTTGCGTCCGCCGGGCCACCAGTTCCAGTCGCCCAGAATCCGCATCGTCGCCGGTACGAGCAGGACGCGAATAATCGTCGCGTCAACGAAGACCGCCACCGCGAGCCCCAGGCCCACGGCCTTGGTGAGGACGATGCCGGTGAACGCAAAAGCGCCGGTCACCACGATGATTATGGCCGCCGCAGAGGTGATGATTCCCGCCGTCGACACCAGTCCTTTGGCGACGCTCGCCGTGTTCGAATCACCGTTCTCATAGGCCTCTCTAATGCGGGAGAGCAGGAAGACCTCGTAGTCCATCGAGACCCCGACGATGGTGGAGAACATGAGTATAGGCAGCGTAGCGTCTACGAACCCAAGCGGCGTGAAATCCAGGAACCCGGAGAGATGGCCGTCCTGGAACACGAAGACCATCGCCCCGAAGCTCGCCGTCAGGCTAAGGATATTGACTATCACCGCCTTGAGTGGGATGAAGACCGACCGGAACGTGAACAACAAGATGAGATAAGTCACGCCCAAGACAAACGCCGCGGCATAGGGCGCTTTACCGTAGACGCTGGAGATGAAGTCCCTCTGACCGGCAGAGAGACCTCCCACGAGGAACGTCATGCCGTCCGGCGCGTTCACGGCCCGGACTCTGGCGACCGTTGCGCGGGCCTTCTCGGTATAGGGATTATCCTTCGTCGTCACCTGAAGCAGCGTCCTGTCCTTCGCCACGTAAGCGTCCAGAGCGTCCTGTATATCCTTTGACTTCCTTGCCTCCGGCAGCTTCAAGAAATTGGCGACGCCTTCGGGCGTTACCTTTCTGCTCGAAGAGATGCCGTCCGGGAGCCTGGGTAGCTTGCGGTCCAACTCCTTAGCGGCGCGCTTGTTGGCTTCGGCGCGCACTTTCTCCTCGGCGTCTGGCGGGAGGGTGCCGTATTGGGACTTCAGGTCCGCTAGTTTCTGCTTCACGGCTTCGTCCACCTGGTCGCTGGCCCGAGCTTGGCCTTGCTTCCGCGCTTGAGAGACTTTTCCGGCGTAATCGTGCGCGGCTTTCTCTCCCACGGTGTAGATGTTATCGACGCTGTCGATGCCGTCGGTACGCTGGACGCGGTCTCCCAGGTCTCTTATCTCGGAGAGTCCACGGGCGCTCAAGGGGTCCTGGGGTACGGTGGCGACGACATCCATCGGGGTCAGGCTCGCGTAGTCGAAATCCTTCTTGAGTATGTCGTCTCCGGCGCGGGACTCGTATTTCACCGGCAGGACGCTCGCTTCCGGGATGCCGATCTTCATGTGGGCGACCGGGAAGAGAAGCGCTGCCAGGAGACCGGCGACCATCAGGATGACGATCACCGGATGGCGCATTACGATCTCCGCGCTCCAGCTCCAGAACCTCGCACCAGGAGCGACGCGCCCGCGCCGTATCGAGAGCGCGTTGACTCGGTGGCCGATCACACTGAGGAAAGCAGGTAACAGAGTAAGGGCGGCGGAGACGGAGACAAAAACGACGATCACACCCGCCGTCCCGATGGAGCGCATGAACATGAACGGGAAGAACAGCAACCCCGACAGCCCGACCAGAACCGCCGAGCCGGAGAAGAAGATGGAACGTCCCGCCGTCGCCACCATCCGTTGCACCGACTCCTGGACGGAGTAGTTCTCCAGTTCCTCTCTAAATCGGCTGACGGCGAAGAGCGCGTAGTCTATGCCGAGGCCCAACCCGAGCATAGTCGAGAGGGTCAGCACAAAGACGGACATATCGTAGGAGCCCGCGACGAAGTACAGCACGGCGAGCGTGGTAACTACGCTGACACCCCCGATCAGGACCGGAACCCCAGCCGCGACGACAGTGCCAAAGGCGAGCACCAGGATAATGAGGGCAAACGGGAAAGCGTATTTCTCGGCCCGCTCTATGTCCTGGTTGCTGGCCGTTTCGAGGTCCTGGTAGACGGCCGGAGCGCCCGTCACGTAGGTCTTTAGTTCCTCGGAGCGAACCTTACCGCGCACCTCGTCCACGGCGGCGCGGGTGTCGTCTATGGAGATGTTGAACCCGATGACGGCGTAGGACTTCTTCCCGTCCTCGGAGATGAAACGCGAGTCCTTGGTGTCGGCGTAGGTGGTAACGTAGCGCGCCTCGGGCATCTCGCGAACCTGTTCGAGAGCTTTGTCCTCGGCCTTCTGGAACGCCTGGCTACGGGCGGAGTGGTCCTTGCTCTCGAAGACCACGGTCAGGGTAGCCGGAGAGACGCCGAACTTGTCGACCATAAGGCTCTGCACCCGCTCGGCCTCCGAGCCGGAGCCTTCGAAGCCGCCGCCCTTGAGCCGTCCGGAGAGCTGCGGGGCGAGGATAGCGCTGCCGATCAGCAACACGCTCCAGAAGATCAGGATCAGCCATCGCCGCCGGTAGGTGAAAGCCCCTAGAAAGTCGAAAGCCCTCAAGGCCGGTCAAAACTCCTGTTCAAAAGCTCCCGCATGGAGACAATCATATCCACATCGTCAGGGCAGGCTAGTATTTCTATTACATCTTCGAGGTCTTGACCGGCAAGGTGAACGTGAGCAGCAGTCCTATCAGGGGAAGCGCCGCCATGACGAGAATGGCCGTCGAGAGACCGTAGTTATCGGCGACGACGCCGAAGATCGGCGCTCCCATGCCGCCGAGGCCGATGGAGAGACCCATCGTAATCCCGGCGGCGAGACCGATCCGTCCTGGCAGATACTCCTGACCCATGACGACCGTGACGCCGAAGGTCCCGACGGTCACCGCGCCGATGACCCCGAGAAGCGCCATGCCCGGCACCGGTCCTAAAAAGGTGAACGCGAAGATTAGCGGCGCCATGAGGAGCATCGAAGCGCCCAGGACGGTACGGCGCCCGAACCTGTCGGCGAGAGGTCCCATAAGCAGCGTCCCTACCGCTCCGCAGGCCAGCATCACCGTAAGCGCGGCGTTTCCGAGCGCCGTGGAAGTGTGCAACACCCGTTCGTAGTAGGAGGCGACGAACGTAACCAGCCCGAAGTAGACGAAAGAGCGGATGGTAACGACCCCTATCATGCGGACAAAAGGACCCCAGTGCTCGGGAGCCTCCACGGTCTGCCGCCCGGATCTTTCATGATCGGCCACTGTGGGCTGAAACGAGCGCAGCCGAGGAAGTTCGAAGAACATGATGCCCGCCATGATGGCGGCGGGAAGAGCGAGAAACAGCGTGCCTGGGAGTCCGAAGACCAGGACGAGCGGGGTGGTGACGACCGGACCGAGGGCGAACCCGGCGTTGCCTCCGACGGAGAAAAAGCTCATCCCGCGCGCGCGGCGGGAGCCGGACACATAATTAGCGAAACGGGCAGACTCTGGATGAAAGGCCGCGACACCCAGCCCGCTGAGGATCACGGACAGGAAGATCGTGGTGAAACTAGGCGAGATCCCAACGAGCGCCATGCCCACGCCGGCGAAGAGTATCCCGAGCGGCATCAGGACCGGCAGTGGCCGGCTGTCGGAGAAGACCCCGAAGAGCGGCTGCACGACCGAAGAGCTAACGGTAGCGGCAAGCACCAGTACGCCGGCCGCCGCGAGCGAGAGCCCTCGCTCCGCGACGAGGAACGGGATCAGGGCCGCCACTGCTCCCTGGTTGAGGTCCGTAAAAAGGTGACCGGCGGAGAGGACCGACATGGCCCGTTTGTCAACGCTCTTATTCGCTACAGCTTCCAAAAATTACTCTTTTCCAAAATCGGCGGGTTATACGTCCAGCAACCAGAAATACTATCAGCCGCCCGAACCGTCGGAGATATCGTAAGCGGAGATAGCCCATATCTTGGGAGTCCGCAGCTCCGACACGGATTCTTTCATCGCCTCCACGGCCTCGCGGGCGGCCTCCACAGGGTCTCCTGGCGCGAGACGCGCGTTGCGCGGCGGTGAGACCTTGACCAGCGTCTCCGGCATCTCTTTGTCGATGCCACCAAGGTCCAGAGCCTTGTGAAGAGCCTCGCGGAAGCCTCCTATTTCATCCACCAGCCCCCGTTCGCGCGCCTCGGACCCTGTCCACACGCGGCCGCCGGAGATGTCGTCGAGGGTATCGAGGTCTATCTCTCTGCCGCGAGAGACTCGATCTTTGAACTCGTCGTAGATGTGTTGGATCTGTCCTCTCAAGACGTCGAGTTCGTCGGTGTCCGGTTTATGGCTGGTATCCAGGATACCCGAGCGCGCTCCGCGTTCCACGGCCACGGGGTTGACGCCGAGCTTGCCGAAGAGACCCGCCGCAGTTGGGCGGATGAGGATGACGCCGATGGAGCCGGTTATCGTATTCTGGCGGGCGATGATGTGGTTCGCCGCCGCGGAGACGTAGTAGCCGCCAGAAGCCGCCGCCGCGCCCATCAATACGACTACGGGTTTCTTCTCCCGGATGCGTTGGATCTCGCGCCAGATCAAATCAGAAGCCAACGCGTCTCCCCCGCGCGAATCCACGTGGAATAGTATTGCCGCGATCCTCCGGTCTTTCTCCGCGACGCGCAGCGCTGCAACCACCGATTCATCGCCCGCTTGCTCTCCTCCGAGTAGCGGCAACGGCACCGGCAGCCTCCGGCTCTTGCCGCGCACTATGGCGCCTGATAGGCTGACCAGGCCAACTACGTGTCTCGCTCGCTTCCGGTACGGCAGCCGCAACGCGCCCCTGGCCGCGCCCCACTCCGCGAGCTTCGCCCGCTCGTCGTCCGCTCCAAGTTTTCCGGGAAGCTCGTCCTCATAACACACTCCGTCGATAAGACTCTCCGTCACGGCGCCGGAGGCCGTATAGGGAGCAAGATCTATCTTCTCCCTGACTTCGCCGGGAAAGAGGTTCCTGCCACAGGCTACCGCGTCCACGAGGGTAGCGTACCGGCGTTCGATCAGGCGCTCGGTCTGCCCACGGGACTCTTCAGAGAAATCGTTGCGGACGAACGTGTCACCGGCGGACTTGTACGGTGAGACGGCGACGACCTCCGCCTCGACGCCGACGCGGTTCAGGGCGTCTTTCAAGAAGTTCACTCGGGCGCGGATGCCGGTGACGTTTATGGTGCTGACAGGAGTTGCGTATACCTCGTCCGCAGCGCAGGCCAGGTAGTAAGACCGGGTATCTGGTTCCAGGAGGTAGGCGATCGAGCGTCCGCCGCGTTCCCGGAAGCGGGCAAGCTCGGAGCGAAGCTCCTCCAGGGCGGTCCACTCAGCGTCCAGGTTTCGGATACGCAAGGCTATGCCTTTTACTCGGCCGTCCGATGAGATCCCGTCGAGACGTTCGCGCAGGGCTTCCAGGCTGACGGAAGGGGCGCCAGGACTGATACGGCGGCGGAGGAAACTCGTTGGGACTTCGAACTCGGGCAGGGAACCGCTTACTTCGATCCAGACATAGTCCGGCGGCCGCCTGAAGAGGCGCGCGAACCCGTTACGCAAGAAGCGCCAGACGTTGACCAGGGCAGCGAGAACGTGAGCCATATGAGATCAATGGTACACCGGCGCGAGAGAAATGCCTTGTGATAAACTCCAAATCAGGAATGGTTATTGATCGAATAACAAAGGTGCTTTCGGCATGACGGAGCAGGAGATCCGGGACCAGTTCCGGCAGTCGGGCTACACCCTGACCTCTCAGCGGCGCGCGGTTCTGGCGGCGCTCAAGGAGTCAAGAGGACACCCCTCGGCGGAGGACGTGTACCTGACCGTCAAGCGAAAGAACCCGCGCGTCGCGCTCGGCACCGTGTACCAGGCGCTGTCGGTGCTGGAGGACATCGGGGTGATCGGCTCGAAGCACTGGTCGGAGTCGCCAACCCGTTACGACCTGAACGTCGAGCCTCACCTGGACATCCGCTGCGTGAAGTGTGGAGAAGTGTCAGAGATTCCCGGCGTGGGGCTGGGCGATTTGGAGTCTAGAATTCGAGAAAACACGCCTTATGAGGTCACCAACACAATGCTGTTGGTGGAAGGCCTATGTCCTGGCTGCCGAAAGAGAAGCTAGCGCGTGCGTGAAGCTCTCATAGACTAAAGCTGTCTCACCGATCATCCGTACCATAGTGGGCCAGAGATATTCGGGGCGTTCGTAAAAGAGCGGACCCTCTCTTCGAGGCGGGAGGAACATCCTGGATTGTTCATTGTCTCCATACCGCTCTTCGAAGAACGCGCATAGTAAGCGCGCCTGGCACTTTACCCGAAGCCTAATAAGGTTTACTCTGGTCCGCAGTCATGCTTCTAGCGGGGGACATTGAAATTGGGTGACTTGAGTTCCGAAGAAAGGGCGAACGTGAGCGGTGAGTCTCGTGAAGAGGCGCGCGACCCAATGAGTGAGATCTCGGAGCAGATGGAGGCCGCGAACGCCCTTATAGAGAGTCTGGAAGAAGACGTGATAAACCTCCGCCAGGATCTCGAACAGGCGAGCATAGCTCTGAAGGCGGCCCAGCAGGAAGTCGCCGCGCGCGAACGCGCCCTCGAAGATCGTGAGAGAGCGCCGGGTGGATCCGAGGAGGAAATCTTCCGTCTCCGCGAGGAGCTGAACGACCAGCGCATTCAACACTCTAACGAGCAGTTACAGCTGCGCAACCAGCACATCAACGAGCTGGCGGCGCTGCGCCGGAACCTCGAGGAACAACGCCACCAGGATGTCGCCGCCGCTGCCTCCGAGGAACGTTTTATAGCTCTAAAAGAAGAGATCCGGCGGGAACGTGAGGCGCTGGAAGAGCGCCACAATACGGAGATCGAAGCGCTCAAGACCGCCTCCAAAGAGTGGGAAGAGAAGCTCCGCGAGAGTTATCGGGACCAGGAGGAGCGTCATGAGGCCGAACTCGAAGCGATTCGCCGGGAGGCGGAGGAGGAACGTGGGGAGATTCAAGGGTCTCTCAAGGAATCGTTCGAGCGGCATCTGGCCGAGGAGCGACGGACGGCGAGCGAGAGCCAGGACGCTTCGCTTCAGGCCATTCGGAGCGCATCGGCGGGCCGGGAACTGGAACTACAGAAAGACTATCAGGCTGTCGTGGAGACTCAGCAGAACGAAATCGACTCGCTCCGGGAGGAGATAGAGCGAAGGTCCCGCGAGGCCGACGAGCTACGCGGTAAGGAACTGCGAGAGATCAAGAAACTCGCCGAGAAGAGGGAGCGGGACCTTCGCCGAGCCCAGGCCACCCGGCTGTCGGAATCGGGGGAGTCGGCGGAGCGCAGGCTCTCCGCGCTTCAAGCCCAGCGAGAGGCCGACAACAGTGCTCTACGGGCGCGCCACGAAGAAGAGACAGCGCGGCTCCGGCGAGAGTACGAGGAGCGTCTCGTAACCGAAGATGAGCGGCGGAAATCCGAGACCTGGGCGCTAGAGGAGCGAATCGAAGGATTAAAAATCCAGCGAGATTCCGAGGCGCAAGCCTACACTCTCCGACTTAAAGAACTCGCGGATCAGGGGTTCGCGCAAAAGACACAGAACGAAAGAGACCTGGAACGCATGACGGAGCGACTTAGAGAGGAGGCTTCGAACCTCGAAAACCGTATCCAAGAGCTAGAAGATTCGCTAGGAGAATCCGAGGCATCGCGCGAAAACCTGGAGCGGGACCTTACAGATTTGCGGGCTCGGACGGAACATGGAGAGTTTCCAGGTCTTGATAGGGCCCACGGACGGGAAGAGGCGTCTGAAGGCGACGCCGACAGCCGTATTGCGGATCTCGAAGCGCAGGGCATCCTCGCCGAGGAGCGAATACAGGACCTGGAGGAGAGACTGCGCGTGGCCCAGCAAGAGAACCTTCGGAACTCCGAAGAGTTGGGGAACACGCGGCGGGAGCTCGAACAGCTCTCTGACCCCGAGCATCGGCTAAGGGCGGGCCTCTCATTGTTCAACGCCAGCGATCACGCCCGCACGGTTGCTTCGATCTCCAGAGCTCTGGGACTGCCGCGAGTCCATGCTGGCGTCAACGGCGAGGCCGCAGGCAAGCCGATCCTCACCTTTGTCTGGGGAGATTTTGCCTGGCGCCGCTACGTCTCGGACCCGACCGAGGGCGTCGAGGAGCCGCGCGTGTATCTGGTCGGAACGGGCGACGACCCTTCGGACATCCAACCAAATCCAGCTCCAAACGCTCGCATGGACTCCCGGGGACGCCTGACGCTCGGTATTCAGGCTCGCTAGAAACAGCCTACTTGCCGGAAGGCCGCTTCCGGCGCGAGAAACTCTGATTGTAAGCATAAAGCGACTCGCCCCGCCGCCCACCGACATACGCGGCTGCCACCGAAACCAGCAGCAGAAGCAGGAGAAAGAGAGTGGCTGGAAGACTATCCACTTTCGGAAACGGCACTCGCCCAGAAGCGAGGTTGACCACGGGAGAGATCACGAACGCTACCGGAGCGACCAGCGTCCCGTGCAACCTCCGCCGCCCTGGAGCCCGATAGCTGGCAGCCATGCCGCCGAAGTAGAAGGCGAAGCCCGCCACGAATACGAGCAGCGGCAAGACGACGGGGACAGCAGCAGACCTCGAAGGCTCCAACCCGTACAACCAGGAAAGCACCGGCGCGAGTATCCCGATCGCCACCAGCAGCCCGATCCCAAGGGCCAGCAAGATTCCCAAAAATACCGCGACGATGCTCCTCATGAACGCATTCTACCAAGCCGCCGGAGAAGCCCCGTGGCAGCCTTCACGATCAGTCCTGCTCGGATAGCGCGGCGACAAGCTCGCGGCAGAAGTCCGGGATGTCCGGGACGACGCGGCCCCAAACGAGGTTTCCGTCGCGGAAGGCGGGCTTATCCACCCAGGTCGCGCCGGCGTTCTCCAGGTCGTCCTTGATACCAAGAGAACCCGTCGCCCGCCCGCCGTCCACTATCTTCGCCGAGATCGCGACGAGACCACCGTGGCAGATGATGCCGACGGTCTTGCCCCGGTCGTGGACGGCTTTGACGAGGTCCGTGATCTCCGGGTAGCGCCGGAGCTTGTCCGGCGCCCAGCCACCGGGGATGACTATCCCATCCAACTCCGAGGCGTCCACGTCTTCGGTCGTAACGTCCGCGCTCGCCTCCAGCGCGTTCTTGCCGGAGACCGGGTCCAGGCTAGTTCCCACGGAGATAACCTCCGCACCCTCCTCTCGCAGCCGCATCACCGTGACCCAGTACTCCAGGTCCTCGAATCCTTCGGCCACCAACATTACTATCTTCTTGCCTTCAAGCTTCATGTTTCTCCTTTTCTCCACGTTCATCCATCAGTTTCCAGCGGCCGGCTCAAGAGTTCGTTTACGGCCCGCCGCGCTCCGTCGCCGCCCTGGTCCAGGGCTCTCATAAGCTCCGGCACAGCGTCGGCGCCGCGACCGGAACTCAGCAGCTCCGCGGCGGTCTCCAGATGCGACCGGTAGTCGGCCTCCGCGTCCGAGGAGATTTTACCGTTTGCTTCGCCTCCAACCAGAGCGAGCAAATCGTCGCCGTAGCGGGCCGCGCGGCGGAGCCCGATGCCTTTTATGGAGCCTAGCTCGTGGATGGTGCGCGGCCGGCGGGCCGCTATCTCCTCCAGATGCGAGTTGTGAAGCACGACGTAGGCGGGAACCTGCTGCGCCTTTGCCTGCTCGCTCCGCCAGCTCTTGAGCCGCTCGAACAATGCACCGTCGATCCGCATAGACTCAGTCTCCGCCGCTGGAGCACTCACTTGCGTCCCCTGCGTGGACATCTGGTAGGTATTGCGTGACGTTGTCTCGCCGAGACAAACGTCGCAGCCCGCGCATGGGGCGACCTCCTGGTTGTCTCCGAAGTGCCGGAGAAGATGTTCGCGGCGGCAGGTCGTAAGGTTAGTGTAGGTCTCCACGTCCCGAATCTGGGCGTAGGCCATGTTCGTGTGGCTCTTTAGGCGGGCGGAGATCATACTCCGATTCCGTCCGTCGAGCATGGTTTCCCTGAGCCTGACATCTACTAGCGAGCCGCGCGGTATTGCTTCCAGCACGCCGTCTACCATCATCTTGTAGACGGCGCCCTGGGCCACAGCCGGACGCGCTCCGGCGCGCCGCGCGAGATCCGATATCGCTATGGTTCCGGCGCCGGGGAGAGCGGAATGCACGGCCGCTACTCCGTCGCTGAGTCCGTCCGGCTCCTCCTCCACGCGGCGGACTTCGATCTCCGCCCACAGGTCGTAGCCTCGGGAGATGAGATCCGACTCCTCCAGGCTACGCAGCATGATGCCAGCCGTGTCCTGCTCTACACCGGCGAGCGTCGCCAGGGACCCTGGCGGCACGTTGACCCGCCCCTCGCGCTCCAGCCCCGCAAGAGCTCTGAAGAACGCCTCCACCTCCCCTCCTCCGGCGGTGTTCAGCGTCACGAAGCGCTTCCTGCGCCCGATATCCGCGCTCCGAAAGAGGACGACGCACTCGCTCGGTTCCCCGTCGCGGCCCGCTCTTCCAGCCTCTTGAATGTACGCCGGAAGACTTCCGGGTACGCTCGCGTGAATCACGAACCGCACGTTCGGCTTGTCCACGCCCATCCCGAAAGCGATGGTGGCGACGACCACGGGCAGTTCATCGGTCATGAAACGCTCCTGCACCCGCGAGCGTTCGTCAGCACCGAGTCCGGCATGATAGGCGGCGGCGTCCACCCCGGAGCGGCGCAAATCAGCGGCAAGCTCCTCGCAGTCCTTGCGGGTCGTCGCATATACGATACCCGGTGGCGGGGTGGTTCGGATGACGTCCAGGATACGAGGCAGCTTGTCCTTCTTCTGGCGCGCTTCGATCACCCGGTATGTCAGGTTGGGACGGTTGAACCCTGTGACCACGACTTCGGGAGAGCGGAGCTTCAGGGAACGCAAGATGTCCTCCCTGACACGGGGCGTCGCGGTCGCAGTGAGGGCGAGGACCGGTGGATTCCCGAGGTCCTTCACCACGCGGGGTAAGAAGAGATAGTCCGGGCGGAAGTTGTGCCCCCATTCGGAGATGCAGTGCGCCTCATCGACCACGAATAGTCCAACTCCCGCACGCCGGAGCGAGAGGACGAACTCCAGGGAGCGCAGTCGTTCGGGGGCGACGTAGAGCATCTTGATCTCACCCGCGCGCACCCGCCGCTCAACCTCCCATCGCTCCTCGGACGAGAGACCAGAATGTAGCGTCGCGGCCTCGGCGACCGAGCTCTGGAGGAGGGAGTCGATCTGGTCTTTCATCAGCGATATCAGGGGCGAGACGATTACCGTCAGGCTCTGTTTCATCAAGGCGGGCACCTGGTAGCAGAGGCTCTTGCCCCCGCCGGTCGGCATCACCGCCAGAGTATCGCGTCCTTCGAGGACAGCCCGGATCACCTCCTCCTGACCAGGACGGAACGAGTCGAACCCGAAGATTTCTTTTAATACGTTGAACGGCACGATGTTAATACTAAGCTATCGGCTTTCGGCTGACAGCTTTTGGTACCGGGCTAGGGATTATCGACAGACTACTCGGTGTGGACTTTGGTTTTGGAGGCGACGATCTCTCTGGCCTTTCACATCACTCCGTGTAGCATTTCTCGGCTCCGGTGCCTCTCTTGCGCATACGAGTCTTGTGCTTCTATGGCGGCCGGATAGAGGCGGGCCTGGGCGTCGCCATCCAGGTACTAGAGCGATTTGCGAATAGAGTGGTCTCGTGCAAATATGTTGCGCATGAGCATCTACTCGAAGGACCTAAGAACCAGAGCGGTAGCCTCGGTGGATCGGGGAACCCCTAGAAAAGAGGTTGTGGAG
>JAABUS010001726.1_pt1 | contig 45701 bp, 49 predicted proteins | sample 5560161 | NCBI WGS metagenome assembly JAABUS01 (sample SAMN10711885, study PRJNA513376) | rock metagenome | isolation source: Antarctica rocks | place: Antarctica: Victoria Land, Trio Nunatak nord | collected 2016-01-04 | reverse complement strand
GTCGAACTCGGGCCCAACGGTATTGAGAAGATCCATGAGGTCGGCAAGATCTCGGAACATGAGCAGAAGTTGCTTGACGCTTGTTTGGCTGATCTGAAGAAGAATATTGCCAAGGGTAAGACTTCCCACATAGATATTCTCCTATTGGGTACAAGCTGATATTTCCTAGGTGTCGAATTCGTCAAGCAAAACCCCTAGATTCTTGTTGGCAGGTTACTTCCTTCATGACCTATCAGGATTCGAAGGAGTCCTCCATGTAGATTTCTTGAGTTTGATGTAGATTTCTCTAGCTAGTGTTTGTAATCCTTTCAATCCGGGGTATTCTTGCTCCTTGTCTCTACCTCTTCATGCGAGGTATTTCATCCGAAAACACCCAATCTTCCTGTCCTCTCAGACCCTCCACTCCCTTGAGCCATACCAATCACCCACCGCAGCACACCACGACCCCGTTTTTCCTCCCACCCGCAATTCGGCCTGGGCACAATCAAGGGCGCGAAAACTCGGTTGCCAACCACCGCGAGCTAGGTCAGCTATCAGAACAACTCGAGCATAAAAACTCCAAGATCAATTGGTTTTCGTATATTGATCTGCTCAATTCTCCTTCTCGCGCTAGCTTCCCAATCCCCCATCGAGACCCACAATTCCTTCTTTAACACCAAACACAGCCGATGACCCCTATCCGTTTAAAACTATTCGACCCATCCGTCCATCCATATGAAAAATCTCTGCCATCAACTACTGTATACAACCCTACCCCATACCCATACCATCTCCTTCATTCATTCATTCAATAAAACACCCCTGCTATTTCGAACCCCTTCGTAGCCACAACCTCGGATGATATAAACAAAAACGATGTTGTACTGGAGGAACACTGGGGTGTGTATAGAGTGTCAAGACAGTGGTTGAAGGGATAGGAGGGGGTTTGGTACTCTTGCGGTGGGAGGGGAGGGAGAGAGGTGGGGGGGTGGGGTGGAGTGGAGTGGAGTGGAGTGGAGTGGAGTGGAGTGGAGTGGAGAATGGGATGGAGCTGTGGTGGGGAGGGGCTGGTTGTGTGGGTGAGCGGGGAGTGGAAGGGGAAGGGGGGGGTTTAATGGTGGGGAAGATGGGGGAGGGGGGGGAAGGGAAGGTGGGAAAGGGAGTGAGTGGTTCGTGATGGGGATTTTGGGGGGGGGGTTGGAGATGGGTGGGGTGGTGGGGTGCGAATACTGGATATGTGTGTGGTGATGTGATGATGTGGAAAAGGTGGAGGGAGGTTTTGGGTGACGAGGATGTATGTAATGAGGCATGATTTTGTAAATTTTGTAAATGGGCTATACTGAACAAATTATCTAGATCATCCAGAAACGGAAAATGGCAACTTCGTAAAGACTAGGGTATCATGAAATATACATCCTGCAAATGTTCCAATATGTACGCACCATCAACTGGCGTCCAAGCAAATCAAAAAGTCGAACTAGAAACCATAAGCCGCCAGCTATCGCAGCGCTTGAGAAGGTCGAGCCCCTCCAGGTAGCCGGTTCGGTATGGGTGGTGGAGGCGGGTTTTGTCGACTCGGTAGCTGTGGTGACGTTTTTGGCGACGTCTTCTGTATCCTCAGTGGCGCAACCTCATGTACAGGCAGTTCGACCGCCTGGAACGATTGCGTGGGGTTTACCGGTGACTGGGTAGTGGGAAGTTCCATCGGGTGCCACGACTGCCCCGAACTGCGATCATAAGAGTTTGGGCGCTCAAAGGGATTCGCTTCTTTGTAGGCTGGATCCACGCCGTGGTACGGGTATGGCGGCGCGGCGGTTTCCATATGCTGGTGGTCCATGTGCTGTTGGCCAGGGAGGCCCGGGCTGTGGAAGGGGGACATCCTTTTGGAGCTGCGCGAGTCGGCGTAGGAAGGGGCTGCACCGTGGTGGTCGGAGGTGGAGGTTGAGGGGGTGGGGAGAAACGATTTGGCAATAGAGAGGCGGTGGTTGTAGGCGTTGCGCTCGGCCAAGTGGGCCTTTTCGATCAGGCGGTCGACGAGGGTCGCGTGGGCGCTTTTAAGGCTTTTCTTCACGAATTTTGTGGCGAAGACGTTGCAGCGCATGTCGACGTCTTCTCTTAGCCATAGCCCGTTTTTCGGCACGCCCAGCCCTAGCTCCACGGGTTCTTTAGGTTCCCCGGGCAGCGATCCACCGAGCGTCCATTTCCCTCTGATATCTAGTCCCAAGGGTGCGTAGCAGTGCGTTTGCACGCCGGTAGTGAGATCATTGAAGCAGCAGAAAAAGGTGATGTGCCCAGAGACCAGGCCGCCCGGGAGGTAGTTGATTTTATCGGTCATGGAGTACCATTGGCAGTGGACCGCTTCTTCGGGGTCTGCGTTTGGGGGTGGTTTGCAGGGGTGGCGCTCTTCGACTAAAGGGTTAAGGTCGATCATCTCGGTGTGGCAGTGGAGGGTTTCGAGGACTGTTGCGCGGGTGATGCCCTCGGGCAAGGCGGTCAGGGTGGTGAAGGTGGTTCTTTTGAACATGATGGGCAAGGAAATGGGAAAGTGCTGAATTGGTGGGCTTCACAAGACAGCGAGAAATAGAGAGTAGAAGTTGGTGTAGTCAGTGAAGAAAGGCAGAAGGTAGCAAGCTGAAGGAGGAGGAGGAGAGGTTATTATCATAAGCCGCCATCTCTTAGTGAATAATGATTGCGAGCTTAGCTTATTACTGTAATCGAAACGTCAGGTTTTGTATTCCGTAGCGCTTACTCTGTTGGGTCGAAAATAGAGCAGATCCACGTTTGCGAGCACATCTGATTCGCTCACAGCTGCAAGCGTGTCGTGCTTAGTAAAGCATGACGGCCACAGCCGCACAGCCACCGGAAACTTCCACAACCGAGTCGGTGTTTTGGGATTCCGGCCGTTCGCCATGTCGGATGGAGTCCTCTAGTACTAACCTCTATCACCCACTGCTTGGGAAAGAGCCCAGCAGCTTCTTATCAATATGTGTGTCGTTTGTTAACGGTGTGAATCGAGGGTACGCGAGTAGAACCATCAACATTCTTCCAACGGCCACGCCTTCGTGTCGGAAAGGTTTGGAAAGGTGTGATTCCAAGATTTCCGCGAATCTTCGCTACCTGCTAGAGCAGCAGACCGCCAGTTAACAATACGGAGAATCTTTACCTCCGTATCCATCAATCAATCTCTCAACGATTCCAAATCAAGAAGCCTGTCGGGATTGCGAAGAGTGTTCCGGATTTGCATGATATAATAAGTTAGACAACTGTCTTAATGCATGCCATCAAGCAATACCTGGACCCATAAGTCAAATGGTCATATAAGGCAAATGTGAACACTTCTGGGATGTGTAGACGGCATTCACCATGAGATTTTGCAACAAAGGACTTGATTAGTCGATCCACGGATGGGCAACCATCGACAGTATGTTTGACCTTACCCCAAAGTCCACATCTCTAGCGGTCACACTGGATGTACCAACTCCACGAGTGTGTGCATCATCTTTACCTATTCCTCCGCCAAACATGGGTTATCTGGAGCTGTATTCTCGTTTCTTGAACGAGGTTCCTGGATAGTTTGGTGTTCTTTCTCCGCTTTCGATCTGATATGTAGTGACTCCCGGTCTCAGTCTGTAAAGATTCGGGCGTATCTCAAATCTTACCTTTTCTCGCCTCTACGTCCAAGAAATTCCCCCACTTCCCCTCTTGTTTGTCGACTTGGATCAAAAGCAGACGGCGGATTCATGGATCTCATGATTGATATCAGATACGATGTTGATGCCGTCTGAGGACAATCTCAATTCGCACTGTCTGCTTGTTCATTTTAACTATTGACGGTAAACTTGCGGTTTCTACCACCCAATAGAATGACTGGAGTTCTGCCCTCCAAGAAGTGTAGGGAATCAAGGGATCAATTCAGGACTGAACATTCAACAACAGAACTCCAAAAAGCCTCGATCTAGCATAATTCATCAAGAATATCCTCGTGCTTTTTTGTCGTGATGCAGGTACCAGAAGTCTTGCAACAATCGCTTCAAGTTCGGCTTGAAAACACAATGAATCGCGTACACCACCTAAGGTGTTCAAAGAATCTAATCTTAATATGACGTTCATGGTTCACTACTATCATGAGTCGAAGTCGAACCTGTGCCTCTTTGGAGCGTTTTGGTCGTACTTTATTTCATTAGAAAAGCAAATTTCGCTTTTTATGTGTCATGATCAGCTTTCTGGCGCTTTCATTTTCACAAACATTTCTCCTAAGGTAGTTGCTGCATTTATTTTGTTACGCTTGATAAATGAATTTGTTTATTGTCATGGTTTTGACAATCTTACTGGAGTGGGTATCGGTTTACGGAGTATTGCGTCTTTGGCCCTCTGATAACTAGCGTGCATGCAAGACACACCCCTTTCAGCTCGGCTGTTGGCTATGTCGCTTATTGGTTAACGAGTTTACCGCTCGAAACAGCGAAATCACCGAATAGACCAAAGCCATTTGTCACCACATTCCGAAGTGGGGTGGAAGACGGCACTCTGTCGATCATGGATATAAATGTGAGGATGCCCCCTCGGACGCTCTACTCAAAGCGATCAGCAATTTCCCGCATCTTCTCGGCAACCTTAGGAGAGATCATTCATCCTTCACACCAAACAAAACGCACCCTAAAGATAATCTACAAGGTCCACGATCTTTAATTGCCCAACTCCTACCACCTTCTTATTGATTTCGTCATAGTCCTAACCACCAGCGAACAAAAGCCACAATGGGTGACGCCAACGCATACACCAAGCCCTTCCAGCTTACTAAGAGCATGACCCGCAACGTTTACCCGGCAATCGATCCTAATAATCCGGACAATCAAGCCACCGGCAAAGTGATCATTATTACAGGCGCCGGGGGCGGTCTCGGATACGTGAGTCAGCCTCTGAATGACGTCGCTGCCTAAGCTTGTTGTTCAAAATAGTCTGAGGATGTATCGTTGCCCTTGACCCGCGTTGCTGAGAAGTATAACAGGATACTGCTACAGCCTGGGCCCAAGCTGGTGCAGCCGGCATCGTCTTAGTTGGCCGCAACTTGGATACCCTCAATGCTGCGGCTAAGAACGTTGAGTCCATATCTCACGGCCTTCCAGTGCTGGTTCAGAAAGCCGATGTTTCTTCCGAGACAGACGTCAAGACCCTCTACGAAAAGGTGAAAGCCAAATTCGGCAAGGCTGATGCCTTAGTCAATAGCGCTGGTACCATGGGCGGTGGACTGGTTGGTGAAGGTGAGCCCTCGGCGTGGTGGCAAGATTTCGTAAGTCCATATCCTTGGAAGAGACATATGAATAAATCTTCTTGAATATGACCCTTGACTTTATACCGTACAGGAAATCAACATCAAGGGAACTTACCTCATGATTCACTACTTCATCAAGACCTTCGGCGCTCAAGGCACCATCATCAACATTATCAGCCTCGGCGCTTCCTTTGTTATGCCAGGTATTAGCTCGTACTCCACCAGCAAGCTCGCCGTGATCAAGCTCGGAGAGTACGTCGACGCAGAGTATCCCGAGATCCGAGTCTTTTCCATTCATCCAGGCATCGTCGCTGCCAACGAGGGCAGAGGCATGGTTGCGCCGGCATTCACGCCATTCGCTAAAGATCCGACCATACTCACGGGAGCACTTACCACCTATCTCACCACACCGAGGGCAGACTTTCTCAAAGGTGGATTCATCTCGGTCAACTGTAAGGCTTTGTTACTGATTTGATGGTTTGCCGACATACTTATCGCGTGCTAGGGGACGTCAATGAGCTGGAAATGCACAAGGATGAGATTAAGGAGAAGCAGCTTCTGAAGCTGGCTTTCCTCAACGGGAAGCTCGGACCTGATGGGCACCCGTGGGAGGCTTGAGAGCGAACCCCTGTAAAGAGATTACAAACATCCGCTAGGGAAACGTATTACCGAAAAGAATAATGGCGGGAATGTGTTCCCAGTATCGAAGAATCCTTTCCAATTAGATTCATGCAGCGCTGCATCCCCATTCTTTCTATAACAATGCAATCTGTAATAGCGCAAACATCCATCACCAACCACAGAAAACAACTATGTAATCTATCTCCGCACTACCATACCCAACGCCCAGCTTGACTTGTATGGGCTCAGCGGCACGAACAGGAGGGGCACTCACCTATCCGACCCACAATCCCAACGGTATCACGAGGCTTATATTCCCCACCCCCCCTAGACCCATCCCCTGCTGCTGCACTTCCCCTCCATCCTTTAACATCCACCAGAAACCTTTCCACTAAACCACCGCGTCCCCATCCTCAACCGCTCAGATATCTAGACAAAGTCCCTACCGGTTTTGGGGCTTCTATAATGCAAGCGCCCTCTAGACGGGTTAGACTCCACATTCTTCGCATTTTGGCAGATGCCTGCAAGGCCCATGGCCGATCCGCCTAGGCATAAACATTCCGAACAATATAAGTCGAATGTTTTACTCGTATGGGTATTGACAGTAGATGTATGTTTGCTAAGCGGGCTGGATTTGAGACTTTGTTTGATTGTAGGTTTATGAGAGGGATGCTAGCATGTAGGGTTTGAGTGGGTTTGTTTGATCTGCTTATGGGCTAATGATAGATAGGTTATTAGGGGTTGGGTATATATTGCGAGGATGTAGGTGGAGATGGGGGATGGTGATTCGTGGGGTTGTGGTGGAGCGTTTAGTGATCTAGTGCACCAGTAAGAGCGAGAAGTCGTTGCAGCACAATCGAGGCATCCCCATCAAACCTCACTCGGTTATGCTGCGATGACTTTTCGCACACACTGGTGCTAGGCCCCAGGTGGTTCCGTAATCAAAGGCCGAGCGCGAATCATATTTTTTTTACCGCGCGGCTAAGGATCTCGCTTAGAGTGGAATGCCGAAGGCGAAGTTGAGATTTCTAATCTCCAGGATTCGGAGGTAATGCTGCTTTGCACTGCACTAATTTTCCGTGATTTTGGGCTTCGAAGATCTGAATAGAGATTTACGATCTTTACGCTGTCAAGCTTTTGAGGCTGGTATTGCGTGGTTGACGACTGCTGTGGTGGGTTTAATCCGGCGTTTGGCTCTGCGGTCCAAGAGAACTGATGATTTTGCTGAGTATTGCCTTCGCACATACTCTAGCGCTCTGAAGATGAATGTCTCCTGCGGTAGTCGCTCTAGGCGATTGGAGTCTTCTGCGTTTCTCTTCTTATGACTGCTTCTCGACGGTCGTTTCGCTCACAATGACGGCCGAGCCGGACGGCCTTCAGCTGGTTCAATGTTTGGCTTTTGGGGATATTATCTGCCATGTTCTGGCCACTCTACGTCTTCCGGATCGTTGACATCTCTTAACCGGACCGTGCGAGGTTTTGATGTCCGTGGCCATACGAAAGAGATAACAATATATCGCAGCCGGGTGATGATTCCTTCGGATGAGGCACACTTCTTACCGCTAAGGGTCGCCGACTACACTTGGCCACAAGAGTTCGTCGTTTTTCTTATACCAGCAATCTCGTTTCCATCGGATTTGTTCTTGCTTAAACTTCTGAAGAACGGACACAGGTGTTCTCACCTAAAAGACTAGATTTCATTTTCACAACTCGAATCGGTCCGTGTCTTGCATAAATCGGACTGAAAAGAACAAATAAATCGCAGGTCGAATAAGGGGCTGCAAAATGCAGGAATAAGTATCTCAAGCCGTTACAGTGACGGTTGGTGAGACCCAAAGGGCATTCCTTGCGGTTACTGCATTGTACGGAAGTAGTTAAGTATGACCCTATGGATCTCGGAAAGAATAAAGTGGACTATTGGAAGCTCCCCGGTTTCGTTCTGAACCTGCCATGGGACGCTCTTGCAAAGCTCTCTTCGACTCTTGCCAGAAATTTGTGGACCCCCGAAAGAATTTTCGAGGCCCATTTCCTGGGGTGTTTTCTGCTAGAAGAGACTCACAAGTCATTAGCGGCAAAACAGCTTGTTTCGATTGGCATACCATGGGTAGTTGCGCTCAGTCTTTTGGACGCAGGTATCGGAGGCCGGTAGTAAGAACGTCCTTTCTCTCAGGACGTTACTGTAGGCTCGGCAGGCCTACAAAATCACCCGCAGACTGTCTCTGGGTAGGAGGTTATGGTGGTTCCGAAGGGGCTTCTAAAACAATCTTCTTCTTTGCAAGGCCTCGATTCAAAATCGACTAAGGGCTTCCTGTAGCCTCGCGCCCTAGCTGAGCGGTCGTCAATCTTGGGAATGAGTTGTCAATCCTTCATTAGCGAGTTTTCGTACTCGTGCCTTGATCTTCTTGAGCTGCTCCCTATCCGGCAACGAAAACGCACTTCCCGCTTTTATATATACTCAAGTCGAAGGTGGTTGGCCCTATTGGTAGGGGGCGATTTGACTCTGTGCCAGCTTCACGACACACTGAGGGAAGCCTACCGTGCAAGTAGCCGCTAGCTGCAGCGCCCACTGATATAGCACGACTAAGAATCCACGTATAAAAGAGTCTAGGCCCCCTGGGGTGGAGAGTTGATCTCTAGGTGGGTTTAAAGAACTTCAAGCTTCGATGCCTCCTTAGATACCCCACGTTTACTGGTTGAGCGGAGAGTCGAGGTGTGCACTGCACCATGTTAAGAAATGACCGATATTGGTCAAAACTACGGCCGGGAAATGATTCTTCCTTAGACCTGGCCTTGATTACCGTGCACCAGAAACATCTAAATCACGTTCATTCGATTCAGCCTTTCCCGCACCCACGTGATATGGCGCACATACAAGATCACAACGTACTGAATATGTGAACATTGGCCAGCCAACTTCCACAACCTCATTTACTTATACTTTGGGACAACACCTTGCAACTTTGCATTCTAGTCCTCACTCCCAGCAATCTCAGAGCAAAGCCACAGAATGACTTGTCCTCAGTCATCCACTGGCCATTTCGCATTATGGAGGATTATCAATCGTAGGCAGGCAATACTACGGGCCAGAGCAGCAATTTCTCGCCGAGCTGTCTACTATCATCGCCAAGCAATGAACCGTCAGCAGAAAGTTAACAAACCTCAAAAACCCTATCAACCAAAGGCAGATGGCCATCCGCAAATCGTTGTTCAACCAGTGCGATCCCATCCGCCACCCAACCTACTCAACCTTCCCAAAGAGATAAAGCACCAAATTGCCAGAGAAGCGGCTATCATCCGGGCTCGTGTGATACCCCAACAACAGCTCGGCTGGCGATACATTCCGAGAACCGGAGATTCAGACGTCTGGGCTGTTCTACGAGTAAATCGGCAGGTCCATGATGACTACGAGAACGAATTTCTTCGTAGTTTCTACACTAGGAACGTTTTCCACTTCTCAATTTTAGCAGCTACATCTCGCACACTTCACAACATGCACAAAATGGCAAATGTGCGACATGTCAGCTTGTGTTTTCTGAGATTTGATCGGATCATCAACTTGTTCGACTTCACACTTGCGATGGCTCTGGGAGAGATTACCCATTATTGCCCGCTCCTAGAAACCTTGACAATGCAGCTCAAACCAGTGAATGGTCATCAAGGCCTTACGGCTACTTCTGCCGTGGTTAAAGGACAAGAATACTATGACGGAATGTTCGGAGGAGCCATGGTTGCGCTCCTTCCTAGAATTAAGAAGCGACTTACAATCATCGCCCGTGACACGCCAGAACGATTCACCCTATTGAGAATCGACAATGCTCCTTTGGTGCAATGGCTGGCTAAAGGACAAGGTCTAGACGACGAATGGGAAGACCTTAGTCCACGCGATTATAAAAGGGCTATCCCACGGGATGAAGAGTTTCGCGCCTGGACATTTCGCCCCTAAGAGCGACGTCACGAAGAGGATCACATAATGACGCTTCGTCCGAGTAGGCTGAGATTCGTGGATAGGTTAGTCCATCGTCTCGATAGTTGATGCATTTGTGAAGGCCATGAGAGCTGATATTTTCGTAGATCGTGGTCGGCTTCGCAATATCAAGTGAGATCTAGCGGAGAGCACTTTCGCAGACAGTAACTTCGCCTTCAAGGGTAATCTCGTTAATTTTCCTCGTGAAAACTCAGAGCTAAGCAAGGAACAGAGTCCGTGCTGACTGAGCTTTTCGTGTCTCTTTTCCATTACATCGCTCTGTTGTTATCAGTCACTGGGCAGTATTTCTCTAGTTAGCACTTGAGCTGTGCTAGGAAGTTTGGGAAACTTGCGTTTAGGGGAAATATTAAGGCTATCAGTCTATCGTAAGATCAAGACAAGGGCTTGAATGGCCTACTGGTTAGTACGGGTAATGTCTGGGCCCTTTTCCAATCCGTGGCTGGTATCATACCTGCTACTTTCGTGTTCCTGGGACGTTTTTCAATATGTGAAACATGAACAAAGAACGCCCCGATCCTTTTATTTTTCGGAATTAGAACGCATTCTTGCTGGTAGTGAATCAATCTAAATATTCTGCTGTCGCAGACTCAACATTTCTTATTGATGTTTCAAGGAGTGCATAACTCACTAGCTTTGTTCCAATGACAGCATATATGTCCTTCTAAATCCGTTTGCTTGCTTTCCGGTATGCTTGAATCTCAAACCCCTTCCTGTTTCGAACAGCCAAAGATGGTAGCTAACAAATATCTACGTGGTTTTCTCCTTCTCCCCCTTGAATTGCGAATGACGATCTACGAAATCCTTCTGGCCACTTCTCATCCGCTTCGTCCTCCTCATGAGCCCGGAAGAGCTCAAGACGCCTTAGCCCCTGCTCAGAACATGTTTTATACCACTTTGCTCCGCATCAATCGTCAGGTTCATGGAGAAGCTAACTAAAAATTTTACCGGAAGAATCTTTTCAATTACACCATCATCAAGTCCGGCCTTATGAAGCTCCGGCCTAATCCTACGCACCCTCTCCGTGCCAACTGTCTTGTGAACAAGATCCATATGACAAGAATCACTATGAACTTAACCCTCCCAAACCATTCATACCGGAATGAATTGGTGATTGCCGACTACCTTCGGCAAGTGTTGGAAATTGTCCTTCGCTGCGAACATTCACACTCACACCTCAAAAAGACCACTTATGCGTTAATCGCTTTCCAAGACATATATTCGAGTTCTTAAAGACCCATGAACACAAGAACAATGAAGAACCCTGTTCAGCCGCATATTCAATGGATTACCGAGCATGAAGGTAGGGGCGATGAGTTTGGTGATCTTACTGTTCAGGCACGTACTATGGCAACTTTAGCGCTACTGTCTTCCATATGCAAGAACGGAACAAGCACTTGGGAGGAATTACACATTTGAACGTATAAGCCGCGGAAGGAACAAGCATTGCAGATAGCTGCATAACAAGGGCAGCAGGTCCTGTAAGAGGAACAGCAGTCAGTGCACGAGCAAGGGTGGTTGGGGAAGTAATTTATCAATGTTCGGAGTCAACAGGGTTTCACAAATCCAAGCATTCGAAGTTTGGGAGGTTTCAATTTTTCAGATTTGGAATTGAGGAAATCCATTATTCTTTCTTTTTTCTGACCAACTCATACGTACAAAGAGCTTATGACGCCAGCCTCACAATCTTTGCTATCCGATACTTTTACGAGCTGGTGCAAGAGCGAAGTGGCCTTTGATCTATGTGATCAGCACTGTACAGCCATGGTCTATTTCAGAAACACGCCAACGAGCAAATATTGACAAAAAGGGGCCGACTGGTACTTACGTCCTTTTAGCCTGGGTCCTGAAGCGCCAAAATCGCGTGGGAAAGATTAAAAGTAATTTCAATTATCTCAAGTCTGTACTATCTACCTTAATTTGGTTGACAGTGGAAATCTTATTGTCTAGGTGAGACCATTTCTTTGTTCAAAAAAAACAATCTTGAAAACAGCCTTTGTTTCCGAGCTGGAGGAGTCGTTGTCTATTGCGAATTATTATCAAGTCCATATAAATACTACGCGTTTACTTACGTCTTTCCTGGAGAACCTCTTCCCAGTACAACGCACCAAGTAGCAACTACCATGACACCGAAAGATCAACCCTCTCGCCTCCTGGCGCTTCCAGCAGAGCTTCGAGTCAAGATCTGGGACCATGTGCTCACCAAGCCGAAGCCCCTCCGCCCAGTAAAGGAGCCCGGAAGAGCCCACGAGCCTTCTGCTCCCAAGGAAAACCTCGTCGATGTTTCTCTCTTACTTACCAACCGACTAATACACGACGAAGCTTCCGAGCGTTTCTATAGAAACAATAAGTTTCGCTATGAGATATTAGAATACGGACTCTTCAAGCTCCGCCCAAACCCTTCGCATCCCCTCCGCGCAGATTGCTTGGTCCACCTACCCGATATGCGGCACATCAGCATGCACTGCGAGCTTAGCAATCACCATAACCGAGTCAACATCACTATGAAAGAGTACCTTGCGGTTGTCGTCGACAAATATCTCTCACTGCGGATTTTCACTCTTCACCTTCAGCCTCAACCACAAGAGGGGGCAAGATTGATTTCTCTCTTGAAACCCCCCAAAACCCAGGGTACAAAATCCCGGGGTACATATGATCCAGGACCTACCTTCGCCGCCTTGCTCAAACTCCCAAACCTGGAGAGGCTGACGATTCTCGCACCACGCCCTCGATGCGACCCCCAGCTTACAATCCCCGACGAGGATAACGGCCTCGGGATCGCTCCACATATACAGTGGGTACGCGCACTGGAGAAGCGTCGGGGGGATGAGTTGGCTGATATAACGGAGGCGATGTATGCCAGGGCGATTGCAGCGCTCCGAATCAGTCCACTGCGATATGTGACTCATTGGTCGCATCAGTCGCACGAGGAATTGATGACTTGGACTTCAAAGCCGAGAGAGGAACGCATGTTGCAACGCGCACGAGAACAGACGCAGAAACAGACGAGCGAGATGGAAGAATTTATGGAGAGGCTTGGTGTGCGGCCAGAGGGGCGCGAAGGGGGGGTTGATGATGAGCAAGGGAGCTAGAAAGAAAAGGTGGTGATACAAGAGATTGGATAGGGGAGAACTTGGAATAGTATGTTTGAGTCTCTTTTCTGGTGTTTCTTGGTAGGTTGTTCGTCAATTATAGCAGATATACCTGTTGGCGTCTCTTCTACATGCCAAGTATATGTATATAAAAAAAACCTCTAATCTTAAAGATACAAAGAAAAACCCCTTTGAATTACGTGTACTGTTGATTATTTTATCTTATAAGTTTACCGTTCCATACGTAAAGCCATTTACGACTAATAAACACCGTTAAAGATTACTGATCAATTTTTACAATAACGACACAAACAAGGGAAGAAACGACCCCATAAACTGTTCCAAAAAGCTAAAGCTTAGGACTACGGCCCCCTCTCCCACCCACACTTTCCCCTTCTCCCACTTCTCTCACGACAGCCATCACCACCCAAGCTCCTTTCCCCCCCTTTCCTCCCCTATCCTCACCCTAAAATACCCCCAAACCTCATTCCATACAACCACTCCGACCTTCAAGCACCCCGCCTCAAACCCCGAACACGACCCACCCTATATACTGAGCATCACGGACCAAATCCAGCCACGGAGCTAACACAAGCGATCCTTCGCCCAACCAAAGATAATGATTCTAGGCTACACGACATGGAGCTGTGATTGTTAGGTCGTGGGATTTTTTTTGTGGGGGGGGGAGTGATTATAATTCGGATGCAGCTAACCCCTGCCGGATCACACAAATCAAATGCACCTACGGAGTACTCTCTCAGCATAGAAAAAGTGGGGTAGCGGTTGCCTAGGCGCTCGGTTCGCAAACAATAATGGTGGCCCTGACCGCACACGTCGCACAACGCTGGACCTCGACTTTTCCTTCATTCCTTTTTCACGGTCTTTTTCACTGTCTTCTTCACATCAGAATGGACTCCGAATTCCCAGAGAATCTCAATTCGACAGCGAAGCAGATCGCGGAAGCGAAGCTGCTCATCGCTCGACACCTCGCTGTCCCGGTAACGGAAGCTAAGCCTGTCGAAATACAGGGCTGCTTCAGTAAAACCTACGAGGCAACCTTGAAGGACGGACGTAATGTGATCATACAATTCCGCATCGAGCCGCTAGAAGTAGGGCCCTTTGCCACTGCACATCAACTGCTTGGGGATCAGGTGCCGATCATCGAGCCTATCGAGGCACCGCACCTTACCCAGCAAAAGGTCTGGCCATTCTACATGTCAAATATCCCTGGGGCTACCTGGCTCGAGCAAGAAGAACACTGGCAAGATGAACAGCAAATTGTATGCATGAAGTCACTTGGTCGCCTGTACGCCAAATGTTTCATGCCTGGTTCCAGCGACGAAGCTGTTGAGAAAGTGATCGACCACCTTCGCAGAATCCGTGCTTTGGATGAGAAACATGTGTCACAATACTATGAGCTCATTGACCACCTCATCAGAAGTGCACCACAGCTTCGATCACTGCCTTTGTTCTATACGCATTTCGACCTGAATGGCATGAACATCCTTTCCGACAAGGCGGGCCAAATCACGGGTGTTGTGGACTGGGAAATGGCCTCCGTGCAGCCCTTCGGCATTGGCTGTGGGTATATCCACTTCCTTGCGGGAGAGATCGTCGACAAGCAATGGCAAGAGAGACCTGCCTACGACGCAATGGAGAGGGGCTTCTGGGATTCTCTGTTTGAAAAGACTGATGCAAAGATTCGTCGGCAGCTCATGTCAAACCTGGATGCTGTTCAAACAAGCGTCATGATTGGGACGCTTTTCAGAATCTTCGGCCTGGAGGGTGAGGAGATCATGGTGGCTGAGAGACTCTTGAAGTCTTTACCGATCCTGGCCAAGTATCGAATCCCTGCATTAAGGGGTTCCGCAACCGCCTACTCGGGAGAGCCCAGAAGAAATCCTGCTCGCGCGGGAAGCGCCACTAGCTAGAACTGTTTGTCTCTCTCAACCCCGGAATACCCATCTCTTACATCGAGTCATCGAAGCAACAGCTCTGAGTAGCCCGTCAAGTCCAGGCCTGTAACCTTGAAGACTAAATAGACATATTCGCTAGAAGAAGCTTGAAAGAGTCGTGGAGATCTGGAATGTGATTTATTCCGGGATTTGATAAGGGTGTACTTCTGAAGTGTTCCAGGGTATTGAGCGGGCAAGCTCCTTGCCGGCTCTCCCACGAGAGCGCTGCTGAAAGTTTTGACGCTACGCAACGAGTCGCACTGAAAATTCGGGAAAGGGGAACGCGTGCATGTTGATACATACTCATGATCCCGTTCAAAGTCGCTCCCCACAGACCTTGTGGGTGCTTGAATGATCTTCCAGCTTTCAACCGTGCTATAAGACTCGCAGTCAAACCGTGATTTTTCCTCAGATTGAGAAACAGGAACACAACGTTTTGTGCCAGACTTTTCCGAACTGAAGGAGTGGATTCCTGTGTAGGCGCAAATGGCAGTTTACCCGAAGATCTCGAAGGGGAAGCCTTACTCCTATATCATAGACTGACACTGCTCTCTCAAGATGTTCCCGGGAAGTCACATGATAGAGCATGATCGCGGTAGGCTTGTCCTGCTTTGAGATTTTGTTCGGAGCAGATCAAAGCTGCAACACGGAAGAGCCACCAGTCAAGAGCTCTTGGACTCTTGGGCCTCAAACTGTCATGGTCGTCCCATTCCGAAGCCTAGGAAGCCACGAGTGTGAGTTATCATTTGTGAGAAAGGTATCAAAGCTGCTTACTTCTGTCTCTGGAAATGCAAGGGGATCACATGTGGACGCGGGTCGTGCAGTTGGCGTTTTGTCCTCCATCACGTCGAGCTTCTGTAGCACGGGAAGGGTGAACAACAGCAAAGTCGAGCAAAAGAAGGCAACGAGATCTGTAGCTATTATATGCTGACAGCGTCGTACCAGATGCGCAGTCTGGGACGCAGCTCCTACGCGTTAATTCGAGATTGATGTGATATGGACTTGCATAAGCTCGGAACCGTAGCCAATCTTAGATCGGGAGCGCTGTCGTTTGGCAAATCCACATGGCTTCCGATTTGACTACTGATATGAGGTTCCGAGTCTGCGACAGACCACTTAGAGAGGCGTACTACCATTACGCTGAATTTGCACATAAAAAATCACCCATGGCAGCGGTGCTCGGACATGTAAATAAAATACATTTTAAGCGAAAACGTATGGCTGACAACGTCTTCTGACTATGCCTTCGAAAGTCTCGTCTTGAAGATGCTGTGAAAGCCTCGGTATTAGCGTGTGCAGAAAGGTATCGAATCCTTGGCATCGCGCCCTCCCCCAAATTTACTATTGAATTCAGACATTCTTGATACCTCGAAACCTTCGAAGCCTATTTTCGTGTTCAAAACATTCAGCAAGTAAAAATGAAGCTATTCAAAAGCACTTGTTTACTGACCTGTCAAATAGCTATGTCTCGCACACTGGATCCAGCCATTCGCTCGAAAATAGTACGCCTTCTACTACTACACTGACGCCCTCTACTCGTATGCACGGGGTTCCCGCGCAAACGGGGTTTCCGCGCACGCTAACTAAAACTATTTATATTAGTGCCATTTTTAGCACGCTAAACCCGATACTATCTGTTGCTAATCTTTCTAGGTTAGAGTGCGCGGAAACCCCGTGAATACGAGTAGCGCGGGAGCGCAGATCATGCGTATGTTCAGCTCCGTACCTAGGTTGCTATTGGGCAAACGCTAGCCGACAAAGATATCTGATAGGCAAACATTTTGTGAACTTACCCACCTTACGGCGCCGCGCTGACGCTTTCCCTTGACAATCCTCAGTGATTGGAGCGGCTCTTGAAGCCGACTGCGGGTTGACAACATATTCCTTCGGTCTTGATGCCTACTGGCGCAGATGGATGCATGAGCTTGATAATCCTTAAAACCCAATGCTTTGTGGATGTGGTGCATGCGGCGAAGAATGGTCAAGAGCTCCTGCATGAAAGTGTTACTGTAACACGGCTTGGATCTAAGCAACGTGTTGTCCCGTACCTTGGTACGAGGCGGGTGACAGAATTCTCGAAGACCATGAAGTCCAGAGTCGCTCAACAAATTTTGTGTAGCAAGCGCAATAATACATCAATCAACTCGAAAAAAATACCAGAATGTTGCGAAGAAGCTGTTCTGTCAAATTTGTGAGTTTTGGGCAATTAATGTTGGTATCGAGGGCGTAAAATTTCCTTGAAACAAAGCACTTTTTAGGTGTTCAGGAGGGGCGGGAGAATTCTGTCACCTTCCTCCTACTCCACGGTCTAGGGTGTTGTCAGTAGCCTTGTATGATTCTAGAAGATCCGCCTCAAATCTTTGTTACCCAGTCCTCTATAAATATCAATGTACTAAATCTCCTACGAAAAGCATTCGCCATGGCTACCATTCGCAACGCAACAACGAGAGTTATCACCTGCTTTGTCAATGACAGCACTCGCTACCATAGCCGTGGTCCTGAGGCTGGCCGCCCGATCGCGCACAAAGCTTAAGCTAGGAGCCGATGATTACTGTGTAATCGCTTCCGTGTTCGTCAATTGGGCCTATATGGGTGTTAACATCTGGGGTTCGTTGTTTTCCTCCCATCTCAATCAACAGCTGTCTGACTGCATGAATCAGGTGCTCTTTCTAGCCAGGTAGCAGGGATGGATCTCAGTGTATTGCCACTACCACCGCTGGTCATATACTTGAAGGTGGGATTTTCTCTAGGCCAGTATTACATGAACTCAGTAGCTAATTTACACGAATAGGATGTATACGCTGTAACTATACTCTACACTATCAATATCACAATAGTGAAGTGTAGTGTACTCCTTTTTTACCGCCGAATATTCGAGACACCCACTTTTCGACGATACACTACAGTCCTCCTTTTCCTATCAGTATGCTGGACGACAACCTGTCTTTTTGCGGCTGCCTTTCGGTGCCACCCTGTTAAAGTAGCTTGGAACCCTGTTCTGCCTGGGAAATGTTTAAATTTCACTACGATATTCATGGCCACGGAGAGTTTGAATTGTGTGATGGAGGTCATAATTGTGTGTCTACCGGTTGGTATGATCAGAAAACTCCAATTGCCGATGCGGCGAAAGATTCTAGTCTCTGGTATCTTTTTTGTCGGTGGTTTGTAAGTGAACACTCCCTCTGCATGGCAAGATCTTTCGTGAACCCTGACGTATTCAGTGTTGTCTTGATAAGCATCATACGAATGGTGGTAACAGCACAGAATAGCGTTCAGACCTCAGGAACCTGGGTTGTGGCCCAAATAAATGTTGCGATCGTATGCGCTTGCCTCCCGACCTACCGTCCAATTTTACCCGCGCCCAGGGTAATCACCAACAGCCTCAGAACCTTGATTTTATCTGTCAAGGGCAGCCTTACATTATCATCAACGACAGGACACCAAAGTAAGAATACAGGTCAGAATAGTCATCTCCCCGAGTCCACCAACAGCCGGTCACGCTACCGAAATCTCCATGATGAAGATGTGGTTGACAAAACCCATCTCACAAAAGCCGTTGGAGGCGCCGATGGCTATGGTGTACAAGATTATCCAATGAACACAATCGCTGTTCGCAACGACATTGAGGTGGTCTGAAGGCGTAGTTTTTAGTCAAGGCACACGAAAGGCGCAAGAAAGGCGCAAGCTTTTTGATGCTGGTTTCAGAAAAGGAGTCATAGACCTGGCTGATAGCCTTTATTCCTCAGTACCTTAAGGCCGCATCAACTAGAGGCGTTGTCTTACACATCGCCGAAGTGCCTGTAGTTCAGGGCATACCTTGAGGTATTCTTAGGCTTGCGAGTTAAACGAAAAAAGGTGTTGGCGTGAACGCTGCACGGACCGGGATGGGGTAATTTAATAGAATCCACTATATTTAAGATACACGCCCTGGTAAGACTTTGTCGAAGACAAGACTAGGTACCTACCTACTTAGGAGCGTAATATCCCTCACTTTGGAGGCTATCCTCTGCTTCACCACTACAAAAAAAAAGCTAACGAACTGACTCACTCTCTCTCTTGACTTCAATGCTTTTGTTCTATCTGACTTCCTGCTGAATACAAATCATCCGCCATGCCTTCCGCCACAGGCAGGCTCATAGACGCCGTGCCCGATGTCTCTCCACGGCCCAAGGAGATGCAAGTAATGGCCTTAGGCATGTCTCGAACAGCAACCATGTGTTTGTAGTCTTCTTCGTAGACTGTTCATCGCTGACAAGCACGGGTAGCTTTATATACAGCATTTGGAATGCTGGGCTACAAGTCATATCATGCGGCTGAGCTACACAAAACTCCACCTGGGACACATTCGCTATGGCTCGAGGCTCTCCATGCTAAGTACTTAGAAGAAGGAAAGCGTTATAGAAAGCAGGAGTTTGACAAGTTACTTGGGGAGTACGATGTAGGCTGCATACCCTACTCTTCTATTGGAACCATGCAGTTCACGATGCCGTTCCAATACGCTCATCATCTTGAAAACCTGTTTTAGGCTGTAACGGATCTTCCCTGCATCCTCTTTGTTGAAGAGCTGCTAGCTGCCTATCCTAACGCAAAGGTTGTCCTCACAAGTCGCGATGTGGACAAATGGACAGCGTCGGTCAGCAGGGTCTTCAATACCATCCTGAGGTGGAAATCTTGGGCCTATCTTGCCCCTTTCGAGCCTGCAAGATCCCCTTGTCGGTTCTCGATACACCAAGCCTCTGATAACTGAGCTACAGGTTCAAATCGATCCATATATCAAGATACTAACCCTCATCTGGAACCACTGGACCGGTGGTGATTGGTCTGATCACCTTCGACTTCGGCGGACGTTTGAGGATCATTACAGGCTCGTTCGTACGAAGGTACCCAAGGATAATTTGCTGGAATTCAACTCCCAAGATGGGTGGGAGCCATTGTGCAAGTACCTTGGCAAAGAGGTCCCAGAGGAGCCCTACCCCCACATCAATGATGCCGACAGTACGATTGCAATCCATAGGTTCATATGGAGAATTGCGCTCCTTACAGCAGCAAAAGCGGTGGTGATGAAGTGGATCCTCCCTGGAGGAGCAGTCGCTGCAGCATGGTGGTATTACCGATCATATTGTTGATCATGAGAAAGATTTGGCCGTAGACTGGGTGTGATGGAGCAGACCTACCTATGACTAAGAGAGCAATCTACAGTCTTGATTTCTGCAACAACAAAACTCGTTCTTCGAAAGCAAAGCTAGATTTTCCCACCTAGTCTGTTCATTTGCCCTCACGCTGTGCTAGGCTTCCGGGACTTTGACTGACTATTACGATTACCATCTTGGTCATGGTACGCAGTAGCGAGGAAAAGATTCTATTGAGGGGGGTAATGACAATCAAGCACTAAGACGTCGCCGAGCTTACTACGTCCTCATGCTTGCAAATTGTGCTGTCATCAAACCACATATGTTCACATCTTCTCCTATGAACACAATGGGCACAAGTATTTTGCATGAGGCTGTGTCACCACACTTATGATAAATGGCTTCACATGATAATTAAAAAAGCGTCACATGGGAGCGGACATCTTGAATCCTACCCGACTTGTGGTTTCTTCGGGAGCCAACTCTCCAGGCAATAGAAGGCAAATGTTGGCGATGCGTCGCATCGATCGGCATGTCACGGTGCTCCCACCACCTCACTGCCGCTTAGTGGAAGTTTAAGCGAAGGCGGCCATAAGCCGCAGCTAGCCTACGCGCTAACGACTTGGGGCTAGCTGGCGCTACTCGTATTTATGGCTCAGTCGCGCATCTAGTACTAATTTCCTTATGGTTAGGGTAAATTAATCTTATTTATAGTACGGTGCGCGACTGAACCGTTTGCGCGACTGAGCCATAAATATGAGTATGGTCGGGACGGTCCAGGGATGGTTATTTACGTATAATTTAAGATAGGTAGGTAGGTACTGACACTCTTTACATGTAACTTACCAAAATGCAGTGTGTCAGGGAAGTCGACGCTATGCCCTACTCGTATGTACGGGGTTTCCGCGCACACTGGGTTTCCGCGCACGCTAACTATGACTAATTATATTAGTGCCGCTTTCAGTACGCTAAACCCGATACTATCTGTAACTAACCTTTCTAGGTTAGAGTGCACGGAAACCCAGTGTGCGCGGAAACCCCGTGCATACGAGTACAGGCAATGAATTTTAAGCGCAACCCACAACTATGCGACTAAAATGATGAGCGCTCTCCTCGCCTATTCTGATCAGGCTGAAGTGCTCATCAATTTTGTCACATAGTGGTGACTGTGTCTTCGAAAATGTCCCAAAGGCCATCACTTTATACCTTTTGGGATAGCTATTAATAGCTGACCGTAAACTGTCATACTTACATGTAAACAACCCTTCTTTTCTAGCCCACCGTGCCCACATAAGATTGCCTTGGTGGTTCTTCATCCATTCGGTGCTTAGATGCTTGTTCCAATTCCATGTGTCAAGCCATTCCGACGTACAGATCTGCTGCTTTCATTGGCAGATATGATGCATATTCCTGTGGATAACGCCATCATCCTTGGATGGGTCCACCAATGCAGTGGTATTCCATGGATGCAATGCGTGGCGACCGATACAACCATCCAATGTCCAGGAAGATCCTTCTAGCACTAGATCGCAGGCCTCCAATGTCCATGGATAGGGTTGCCCCTCCCTAATAGCGGGGTTTAGATTCTCATCCGCGATGCGGGCGAGAACTAGAGGTGGAGCCACCAAGCCCTCTACTCGCAATCCGTCTTCTCCCATCTGTTGTTCAGGGTATGTGCAATTACCTCTAAATTTCTCGCACTCCCAAACACATTTTCTCTAGCAAGCTGCATTTAATAGCACAGAAACCTCAGAATCCCAGCCTTGCGTCATGAATATCCCGGCTGAATCTAACTTGCTCTCAATTGCTGAAAACATAAAGCATCAAACAGCAGCTCTCATCCAGCAACTTAAATCAAACTCTTTTACAGAGCCTTCGCTCGACGCCGGTTGCACTACTGAATTATGGACCACTGACCGTCTCGAACTGATAGCATCTAAGAATAGCATTGTAGCGCTGAACAAAGAGTTGATCAGGCTTATTGGCGGACCCAAAAGCGTTCTATGGGACGTTGGGATTCATTATGACTTTGCTGCTCTCAATGTCATTCTGGAATTTGATGTTCTCGAAAATCTTCCCATCGATGGGGAAGTACACGTATCTCAATTGGCCGAACAATCCGGTCTTGATGAAGACAAGCTTCTCCGGTTATTACGACTGTTATCCTGTGAACAAGTCGTCGAAGAAGTAAGTATCGCCGTCTTCCGCCACACTGCAATTTCTATGTTTCTAGTCAAGGACAAAGCAATGAAAGCCCTCGTGGGCATGCAGCATGTACCGCTTTCGCAAAGAGAAAGAGCCAGACTGATGGTTTTTGCAGACTTGGAGAAGCCCTTGTTGCAAGCTCTAGGCTTGCAGACACACTTAAAGAAAATCCTCACGATCTTCGAACAGGAGAGTCTGCTTTCAAATTTGCGTGAGGTTTAAGACCCTATATTTTGCAGAAATGTCGCTAAGTTTTTCGACAGTTGGGGAGAATCGCCGTACTTGTGGTATGCAAAACATCCCATGAAAGCTAAACGGTTTGCCCTAGCCATGGAGGGGAACACCCATTGTGAGCCTCATTGCCCTACACAAAATACGAAATACGACGCTGATAAACTAAGGGAAAACCAACGAGGATACCTGTGGTCTTCTTCGCACTTGGTTCATGCAAAACAAAGGCACGCATCGAAATCTAGTGGTTGACGTTGGCGGAGGGAGCGGTCACATTTCAATGTCCCTAGCAAAGGTGAGATCTATATGAAAGCTTCCCGTTACTTATTGCTCCTCAATTGACATCTCAAAGTCTTTCCCGGATCTTTCATTTCTCGTTCAAGACCTTTCCCAGACGATGTTTCAGCGCACCTGCCATTCACTAGGCCCCGATCTGCAATCACGATTCAAGTTTCAACAGCATGACTTCTTTCTGCCGCAACCTATCAAGCCAGACGCAGAAGTCAAAGCATATATACTACGATATGTGCTTTGGAACTGGTCTGATGACGACTGCATCAGGATCCTCCAGTCGTTTGTACCGGTGCTTCGAAATTCGCTCGAGACAGTCCTTCTTATCAACGACGGCTTCTGCCCGGTTCCGGGGTCTTTCGAGCCCCACGTGGAAAAGGGCTCCCGGCAACTCGATATAGCCATGATGGTCATGTTCAATTCAAAATCCCGCATGGAATATCAGTGGAAAGAGCTGCTGGCAAAGACAAGTGTCAATTTGAAGGAAAGTACCATTTCAGAGCTTCATGATGAACGGTATTGATTGAATTATAGTTGGTGAATATCACAACGGACTTTTTCGCTAATGGGATGATGTGTTTGTTGGAATTACGCTGGGAAGAAAATCCTTAGCACATGATAGGTCATTTTTTGGCTATGTTGTTGCCAGAATATTAGCTTTTCATGTCCTGGTAGCTAATGTTTTCTCCAACGCTATCGATGATTGCAGCAGCAGCTTAATACTACCACCAACACGATAAATCTATCTGAATTTGGATTATATTTAACAAGGCAGCGTGTCGTGACAATAGTGTGTAGGGCCGTTCTTTCTGCCTTGACTCTGCGCCTCCTTACTCGCTACTGAGAACTTCGCCCTGTTGACCCCTGGCAGCAAAATCTCTTAATCAAAACCGAGGTACCAACTTTGCCCGTCATGTCTAAAAAAACCTTTCCATAGATGATAGATTCTATCTGAAAGCTTTGCCTTCTCAAGAAAAGCTAACGCTAAGACTAGATAATTGAGAAGGCAATATTTTAATAGTCAGCTCAATTTGGAGTATACGTTGATTTGGCGCTGGCGGCCGCAGTGGGGTACTGAATTCTCAATAAGATGTCGGGGAAGTCTTGGGGAGGAGGACTTCAGGCGAGTAACAGGGCCTGGTACAAAAAGATATAGTGATAGATTTGCACTTTTGAAGGGTAATCATTGGGCCTGGACAATGAGAATCTCTGTTGGCCTTTTCTGTTATAAGACACTTTTAATGAATGTAGTGTCTTTCGTGAATATGATAAGAGAAAGGAGCTATGCCTGAGCCTAGTCCTCCTTGATTAGATAAATAGTATGTATGATCATGAGCTTATGGCAAGCTGTGCAATTGTGACCGACAATAGAGTTGCAACCTCGGTATTTCGATTTAAAGGCTTGCCAGCATACTACAACAACAACTTCAAATCAATACCTTACTACCTTACTACACTGCCTCATCAATCGACAACTAACGACCAGATGCGGCGTTACGATGAAGGATCCCCGCAATATCTACCAGGGCGATGTGGACTTTGCTGCCCTTGCTTTGCAGTCACCAGCCTTCAATAAATAGTAAATCTATCCTATGCTAACTCACAAAGTTCCATCACTTATATCGTCCCAGCTTGAAGTCCAATGGTCAACTAGACTTTAGCAACCCCGAAGCTGTGCAGTACAGAATTGGTCTACACGTTGGTAGTTCGTGGGGCTGAATCATATTTTAGACAGCTCACGAAGAGCTTGTTGAAGCGAGACTTTGGTATTGAAATTGGATTGCCTGATGATCGTTTGTGTCCTCCAGTGCGTATCATACTGAGGGAAGAACAAGCTCATTGAGTTTCTCCAGCTGAGATGTCAAGGTACCAAATAGGTAAATCTGCTGTGTCGCTCCCTATAGTGAAGCTGTCTTGAGCGTTATGAAAGACTCAGCTACATACTTTGGATCCAAGATCTACTCGATACCACGAGTGCGAACTACGCAGATGAGTATGATTCGAACCGGGATGTTGTAGGGTTGGATATGTAAATAATAGCTTTCACTGAATTGCATTACTGGGCTGATTTTCCATTCCAGAGGTACTGGAGCGAGTTGCATCTATCCGCTTCTTGGGTGCTCTCAGAGACCTAGATGGCGCTTTGCCGTCACAGGTAGGTTCCTGCCCCGGATGAAAACCATCATACGTCGCTCATGACAAACGGAGACATCGATGAGAAGAACATGCATTATGCTAAGCAGAACATCCTTAAAAACAACCTAAAGTCTCGCATTCGTCCTCTACAGACTAAACCTACGGACCCTCTAATTCCATTGAAAGCTTTTGGATTGAATAGGTAGCTAGATTCCTCCGCGCTGTACTCTATAGGACCTCTGACAAATTTTCAAGCATCGATTTCACCATCTGCAACCCCCCATTCTACGCCTCCACCTCTGAACTGCACGCTTCAGCTGCCGCCAAATCCCGACCTCCCCATTCCGCTTGTACAGGCGCTGATGTCGAGATGGTGACGCCTGGCGGCGAAACCGCATTTGTAGGTCGTATGATCGAGGAAAGTAGTGTATTGAAGACTAGATGCCAGTGGTATACGAGTATGCTGGGAAAACTAAGCAGCGTTGGCACTATCGTGGAGAAGCTCAAAGAGGGTGGAGTTGAGAATTTTGCTGTCAAGGAATTTGTGCAGGGAGGTAAGACGAGGAGATGGGGAGTAGCGTGGAGTTGGGGTCCGATGAGACCGAGGCAGGTGAGTGAGAAATGTTATGATTAAGAAACATCTTCAACGTTAAAATGGTATGAAAGGACGTTGCAAGAGGCATCTCGAGTCTCCCCAAACATCTCATGCCATTCCCCTCTGACTCCAGCTTTACTCTACCAAACACGACCTTGGAAGATGCCGCTCGCCGCCTCAACGCTACGCTCGAAGAATTAGACCTCCAATGGCAATATCGGCCCTCACTAGCCACGGGAGTAGGCTTTGCAAGAACCAATGTCTGGTCTCGTGCGGCTAGAAGGCAGCAACAAAAAGGCAGTATCGCTGGCGCTGACACGACTGGTGACGAAGAAGAAGAAGATGAGCCGGCGCTGGGTTTTAAAATCCAGTTGAGATTGGGGAACGAGAAGCAGGAGATTCAGATCTTGATCGGGTGGTTGAGAGGGCATGAGAGTGTTCTTTTCGAGAGTTTTTGCGGGATGCTGAAGCGGCAGATTAGTCGTACGTAACGACGATGGCAGAATAAATGCTTTGAGCTCAATGCCCGGAGAAGAACAGAGTCCTCTATTCAGCAAACCTATGTATGTGTCATCCTAAATGCTTTTATCTACCTCTTCCCCCATTATACATCCCCCTCCCCCCTCCCCTCTCCCCTCCCCTCCCCCTCTTCATTCCCCCCACACCACCCCCTTCCCCCCAGCTGCCAACCTCTCCAACGCCCCCACCTCCCCACCGCCCACCTCCCCCTCCCCCTCCCCCTCCCCCCCCAAATCATCCACCCTCATCCCCACCCACCCCTCCATCCGTCTCGCCCCCAAACCATCATAAAACCGCAAACTGGGCTCATTCCACCGCAGCACGCTCCACTCCAGCCTCTCCCCGCCCATCTCCCGCACCAGCCGCGCCAGCGTCGCCAGCAGCAGTTTCCCGTACCCCTTGCCGCGGTGCCGCGGGCGCACGAACAGGTCTTCGAGGTAGATGCCCGGGGACGCGCGCCAGGTGCTGTAGGAGGCGTAGTGGAGGGCCATGCCGGCGCATTCGGGGGCAGCAGCAGTGTTGGTGGAGGGGGGAGGAGGGAAGATGAGCAGCGTGCGCGCGTAGCCGGAGTGCGGGCGGGCGGAGGGGAAGGAGAGGGTGGCGAGGAGGGTGGCTTCGGTGGCGTGCACGGAGGCGGAGGCGTTTTCGTAGGCGGCGAGCTCGTGGATTAGGGCTAGGATTGTTGGGACGTCTGGGGGGCGTGTGAGAGGGGTTAGTGGGGAGGGTGGGGGAGGGGTGGGGGGTGGAGAGAGGTACTGTACCGTCTTCTGTTGCGAAGCGGATGGTTGGTTCGGTGGGGGAGGGCATGATGCGGGTTTGGGGTGGTTGGGAGTGAGAGGCGTGGGGGAGGGGGGTTTGTGCTGGTGAGAAGAAGGGGCATCCTACAGGACGGTATTTTAGAAGTCCGGAAGGGCAGGTTTTGCCGAGGGGGGGCTACCTTAGGTAAGTAAGGTAAGTTACCAAGGCAGTGGATGGTGGGACTGGCGGGAGAGCTAGTCAAGGGTGGAAAGTTTATTTGTTTCTGTTTTCAAGGTTTGGACATGTCCTATCATCTAAAGTTGTCCGCAAAAGACGTCTTCTTTCTTTCATTAATTTCTGTTTGATGCTCTCTATCACCGGCCCGCCAAGTGCAGTGCTTCCTTGGATAGAAGACTGCTCCTTTGGGGCTTCAACATTGATCCCCGCCGTTCTACTGCTGATCTTGGTGGTAAGTCTTTACTTGTTTTCAGAGTCTGCACATTGAGTTACTGGTATCTTTTGTGTCTGAATTGTTGTATGCTTTGATGTCGTGATGATTTCATGTTCAACATTTTGTGGAAGAAGTTATGTTTGATGAATCCCCATTACAGTTATTTGATGTGTGGTTTTGTGTCACCCTTCTGATGAACCCTCTTCATGAGTCCTTTTATGTGGGTTCTTCTTCCTCTACTTGTCTCCACGACCCAAGCTTCATTGCATATTCTCACACGTCGTAGGAACCAAGTTAGTCCGACTGAATACCACCGCGCTTGAACTTGTACTTGCTCTATCCGTCTTTCTATTAGCCCGTGCATCCAGCTATTTTCAGTCCTACTACGGTTCGCGCAATCGACAGCATGGTTTACCGAATGTACATGAGAATCGACGGTGGCTGTAGACGTAACGGATCAGACGATCCAATAGGTGCAGCAGCTGTCTGCACAGAGTACAAGTATGGAAGGGGAAGAATCTCGACCTACTGTCTAGAGGAATACCCAAAGCCGACAAGCCAGAGTAAGCTATCAGCTTTCAAAAAGTCCGGGGACCAGGATGTTGACCGTGCGGATTGCCAGGAGCGGAACTACACGCCGTCATTCTCGCCCTAGAAACCGCTCTCAAACAAGCCAACAAATTCCACTCAAACCCCAGATTCAAAGTCACCATCTTCCTGGACTCGAAATACGCACTGGGTTGCATGACAGACTGGATCTTCAAGTGGCGCCGAAACGACTTTACTGCCTCCAACGGTAATACCATCAGCCCAGACACTGATTAAGAAGATATTAACAAACATCAACCACAGGTAACGAAGTCGTAAACCGCGATCTCATCGAACAAGCCTCCGACCTCGAAGATGAGCTCAAACAACAAGGCAGTATCAGATACATCTGGGTACCGAGGAGCGAGAACGAGAAAGCCGATGCTGCTGTCAATGAGGCGCTAGACGAGCTAGACGAGCCAGACGATCGGTTTTGGGGAGGGCCTTCTCGAGCATAATCTATCATTGTCGTTTGTAAGCCAAGCAGAAAACAGGACGACAAGATGTTAGTAGTGGGCCTCTGGTTTGAGTAGCTGGGATACAAAAAGTTCTCATGTTCCACAATGTATAGCCAATAAGTAGCCTGGTATCCCATAACAATCATCAAATTAGTCATGATATTGTCAACTTTGACTCCCATCCCCGCATCTCTACAGTATACTTCCCCATCACTCCTCACAGAAATCAAAAACATGAAAACATGCAACAGAAAGAACTCGCTGACCGTCATCGACCCAACTACTAATCTTCAGAGCGAACGAAATGCTTCACTTTCATTACATTCAAGTTTACATTAAAACTCAACCTAAAATTATATTCAAGGCAGTATGTGTTCAATAGCCGCCCCCACAAGCTGCCAGGCCCCCGAGGTACCGTAGACCCCTGTGGGCGCAAATTCTGCGAGTCAGACTTACCATAGTACGTCGTACGAACTCCGTGTTGCCGGCATGATCGCGGAGGCTCACCCCCAGAATGCAGTCCTCGCCAGCCATCAGTCTTGCAAAGCCAAGTGCGGGACGCAGCGCACCTCTTCAGCTAAAGCGCCTCCTCCTCACACGAACCCGATTAGCGACCATTCGGGGGAAAAGTGACCTCGCGCAATGGAGGGCGCGTCCGCAAGAACCCTGGAGCAAAGGTTATGCTTCGACTGGGGCGGCCACTCCTTCGAAAGGTGTTGGTACATTGGAAACCCTTTAAGGTTAAGGGATTTCTTAACCGTGCATGCAGGCAAAAGTCCCACCGCGTGCACTTGTTGTTTTGGTATCCATTACCTGCCCCTCAAATCTGTCCCGGCAAGTCGTTGCCTGTTGTCTATTTTTCATTGGAAAGAATAAAAACGAGGTAAGATGGATGAAATCAAACTCTTCACAATCACCCTTTCGCTTTCATCGAAGGAGTGGGAGAACCATCTGTCTCGGGGTTTCAACGGCGCTAGGGGCGTAACTGGCTGGCCCAAGCGCGTTGTTGAAGACCGTCTCGACTTAGTCGAGCTGGTCGGATTGATTGGGTGTGTCTAGATGGCCGGAGGGTCGACAAAAGTTCTAAGAGAACGTTGAGAAGTTTTCACAGGCTAATTGAAAGGACTAGAAATAACACTTAGGGACGGAAGAGGCTGTGGGATGTTGCGATAGCGACACAAACATGTAGCCCGGGCATTGTGATCTTGTTCAATTAGTTGATTATTTAAGACCTATTTTGTGTTTGCTAAAGATTGTTAAGTTGTAATACTAGACCTTCCTTCGACGTGCTCTCCACTCCGACTTTCCCTCTATAAGAATCCTCGAGCGTGACAAAAATCCTCACTACGTCACGAGAGCAGGCATTTTATTGCTAACAACCTGATCCCAAATTTGCCCAGCTAGTCGAGAAACGTCGTCTTCCAGAGCCTCGGCCCTGTCAGCGCAAACGGTGATCAGTCTGTTGTCCAAAAGAGTACGCATCGCCTGCTTCACCCTTGCCATCGAGTCCAAATCGTCCTGTGCGGGCCCATGCTCATGTGGCGCGGCCGTTTCGGACATAAGCCTGGAACCCGATCCGGGAACAGTGGCTACGCTATTTCCCGAAGACGTCCCGTCCGCACGTAGTGTCCGTAATTTTTGTTCGCAGACCACCTCCCTGCCTTCATGGACTTGGCCCACACGGTGCAAGAGTAGCAAGTGTGAATGATTGAAGACTGCATCAAAGGAGAGCAGTTTCTCAATCCAACCTCCTTCATCGTTGTTGATGGACCAGCCGAGTCCCAGATGTCTTTCTTTGCATCTTGAAATGAATAGTCCACAGTGGTATGAACCTGGCAAAGAACGTGCATGAACAGCCACGTAAACGGTGTTGTTTTTCAAAGCCTCCCATCTGAAGTCGGAATCTTTTGATGGATTGGAATTGGTCGGTTCGCGCTGTCCTGCTTCGTCTTGAGACGTATCGGTAGACGTAGACGATGCTGTTTCAGTCGCATGTGGTGGATATGTATGATGACTGCTACTGGAAGCAGAACCTCGGTTGTTCTCAAAACGAGTGGGACCGATTTCTCGAAAGTGGTTGTTAGAAGACATGTTGGAGGGTGGGTTGTCAGTAATTTGTGAATTGATATGAATAGTAAGTAAAGTGATAGGCCCGATTGATATATAGCTGGAGGTCATTTCGGTGGATTTCTGTCCTTTTCCACAAGAGACGGGAGTTTTGAAATAAACAAAGGAAGCATGCTCAATCGCTCATTCCAACCTTGTCTTGTTCCTTGCTTGAAACCCCTAGCAAGTACCAGATTCTTCTACATACCATGATTGCTGAGACATGCATTAGTAGAAAAGCAAAGAATGCTGAGTGGAAATAATATCCTCTACTGTTGTTTCATGTGACTTGATGAAGTGTCTAAAGGTGTGTTTTCTATGTTTTGTGCCGCAATTGGCGCTAGCCCCAACTAGGCTAGCGGGCAGTGTAATTAGAAAATATGTTCCTAACTGGACGACTACTCCTCCTGCTCCTACTATTGCTCCTACTACAGCTCCTATTGCTTCAACATGACTGCTGAAGCTCGAGTGGTGGAGATAGGAGCAATGGTATGAGCAGTGGTTGCAAGGGTCTTGTCTAGTTAGCTCGGTAAGGCTGAACCCTAAGCGTGGAGGATGTGTAGATACATATTCCACACTCCTGCAAGAAACACCAGACCTAGCTTTTTCAGGGACTGCATCACTTCTAGAAAGTTCAAACCCATCAAGTCTTTCACACATCTTTCTGTACCACGTTCGCTATAGGCTTTTAAGCTATTACTAAAGTATTGTGATTCTTTCAGACTTAGTATCTGCACTGCAGGAAACACGTTTAGCGGACGCCTGCATATTGTTTACCCCCACATAGTGCACAGGAAAGTGGAAAAATTCGGGGCCAAGCAAGCCGTGTATGTATCGGCATTGCAGCGTTTTTGTGCAGGCGTGGGACAGATGTTCTCTGAACTGGAGCTAGATCTGGAGCTGGAAGGATAAAGAGAATCATCGTGGGTGCGATTTGTTGTACGGCCCGTGATTTGGAAATAAAGTATGGCTTTGGAGAATATTACAAGTTTCGACAACAGGTTGCTCAGTTATATGATGGTAACGCTGGTGCTATTACTGGTACATCCTTTGCATAGGAGCCAATGTGGCGAGCGAGGGCAAAGAAGATCGACACTGACACGACTCTGACTAGTAGTCAATATGCCTTGCATTCTATGACCTTTTCCTACATTTGCTGGAAAAAGTTCCAAGGTTCTCTCCTCTGGGGTGCTTTTCCGTTTTGCATATGTGTTATCTCTGTGGAAGGGCGAGAGCGTTCGCGATATTCAACGAATGCACAAGAACTATGGCGCTATAGTCCGGGTAACGCCTAACAAATTATCCTACGCGAACACTGAGGTATGGCATGATTTCTATTCCGAGCTAGAAAACATTCCTTTTCCTAGAAACCCTGATATGGTTGGTGAATTTAAGGGCGGACGCCGTCCACTGTAAATACCCCTGACTTGAAGGACCACGAGCGGATGTGAAAGCTGCTCTCCTACTGTTGCTCAACAAAAGCTACCAACGGCCAGGAGGCAACTGCGAACCATTACGTCCATCCCCTGATTGCGAAACTTTGCGACAGACAGGACGCAACTGGTGATACTGTTGTGAACATAGTGGGTCGGATACATATCTTTTACATTTGACACAATCGGCGACCTAGGATTCTGATAATCATTCGATTGCCTTCGAAGCAGCACTTACCATCTCCGAATGCAAGAGTCTTCAGCTATTTCATAGTCAGGACGATCATTGCATCTCTCAGATTCTATCCGCTAGTCGATGCTCTTGTCAAGGAATACATGCCGGCAAGTGATTTCAAAGCTGCAGAAGATTACTACTAATGAGGAGCCGCAAATGCTCATCGGAGTTTGGATTCCAAAGTTGTGTGTGACGCCTTTACGTCACACGGGGCTAGGAACAACGATGAGAAAGGGATGGGTGGGCCTGAGATCAAAACAACTTCAAGGTTTTTATAGGAGCCGGGAGCGAAACAACCGGCACTGTGTTGTCTGGAACGACGAACTGTTTGGTGAAAAGCCCTAGCATACTGCAGAGTTTTACAGATGAGAAGAGGGTCTCCGGATGAGCCCACCCAACCCCTCTCATCTATCCTAGATGGTTAATGACATTGGGGGTACGATACAATTAATTGTTCCTGTTCCTCACTGCTCACCTTTCACCCGATTTCAATTTGTCACTTATCCCTTACGCAATTACCCCCTCAATACCACTTAGGCCCAGTAGATAGATATATACTTCGCTTCTTTGACGAAGTGCTAACTTTCAACTTAGAACCGTAGTGACGATCTCCGGGCACTTGCAGCTGCCAAATTGAGTGACAATTAGAGACGCAACATTGGCTTTCGCCGTCCAGACCAGCTCAACATCTTATTGGAATTACAATCCCTCACTGAAAAGTCGAGACTGGAATGTATCAGCAAGAGACGACCCGGTGTTTAAAACTTACAAGAAGAAAGAGGCTCAAGCATTTACTTCTGGGGCACTACGCATTGAGGAGAGCTGCGAACTTATCTTTCAGCTTGTTGAGCACTATTCAAAATCTCATGGTAAAGAAATTGCGAAATTCTCAATCATGTCAGTATTATACGATCGTGGTGACATAGCTGAGACATGAGACGCAGAAGGCAGCAGGCAGCAGCGGCGCAGTTCAAGAGAAACCCTCAATGAATATGAAGCGATGAAAAGTGTCCTCAGGTGTTAGGAGCAACGTAGGCCCTTGGCGAGGGACAGGGTGAGGGCATAAAAACATCTTGAAGCGGTGCTCAAACCACACATATTCTGAATGTCTTAATTGCATGCGAGAAAATTTCCCTGTTTTCCTGTGTCTGTGGTCGTATGTGAAAGGATGTGGTTTGTCTTGGTATATTATCCCAATTTTGGTTATTGCTTATAATCATTGCTGCAGACTTGGGTCGCACCAGGTTGCTTGCAAGTATTGAGCTACTTGGGTTTCACGAGCCTACCCGAAATACGCGGAAGAACCAGCCAGGCATCGTCTTTTTGGGGGATTTCTAACTCGACTTGCGCCCAGTCACAGGCATTCTTTATGATATCTGCGGTAGGGCGGTTTAAGTGGCAGTTGCCCAGCAGAATAGGCCACACTGTGTTGTAGATGTCTTTATCATTTGCATTAGTTTATCGATTCGGGTGCAGAAGTAGTGACGAAAATTACGTGAATACCATACCTTGAACGAGTTTAGATATTCTATCCTCACTTTTCACGTGCTCATAGACAATCAACTGTCCCCCAGGTTTTAGCAACCCGTACAGCTCCTGCACTGTTTTCTCGGGTTGAGGTACACAGCACAGGACTTGAATGACTAGCAATGTATCAATACTATCCTTATCGATACCATAATTTCTGAGCTGCTCCGTATCGTCAACGTCGGTAGGCACGATCGTGTAAACATCACTTAGTCCGGCCTGCTTGATGCTAGCCTTCAGCTCGCCGTGCAGGTCTAGCGTGGGCTCTACGCCAAAGATTTGGGCGATTTTAGAGACATCGAGACGGCTGAGTTGGCTCCCACTTCCGGGGCCTACTTCTAGGACCGTTCCATAGGCTTGAGAAACTAGAGAGGGAAGGACAGTCTCGCGCTCTCGGGCTGCGAACATGGGGCCTTGATGGGTGTCAATGGCGAAATTTTCGAGAACATGAGAATTCTGTGATACACTACGTACCCATTTTGAGCCAGAATTGACCAAACATTCGTTGTTTGAATTTAGAAGGATTGAAGATGTCTTGTGGATGTTTCTGGTAGACGAGCATATCCACGATTACAAATAGGCCGCCTTCATTATCTTATTAGAGATGTCTCGAATTATTCCAAGTTATACGAACCACAAATGGCAACAAAAAGATAGACGGATGGCTCAATGTAGGCTCTGGCTCTGTTGATGATAGTATCCGCCATTTTCGAAGTGGACTCCAGCGTACTGAAAATGTTGATTGAAGCAACACGCCGTTAGGTTACTTATCGTCTTCGCTCAACTGAGATTAGGGGACGGTTTTTGAAAAAGCATAAGATGTGTATGCAGAAACAGGTCACCTATTGGAGCGTAGGTGTAATGACAAGGACAGCAATGACTGACACGATTATGTACAAAGCGTAGGGAGATTAGTATTTACACTCAAGTACAACGTACACCTCAGCTGGCCTTTCCTGTAAATAAGAGAATAAACAGAAAACACGAAGGGACATGAGGGGTTTATACGCGGAGAAGCGGGACCCCTAGCGCATCTTCACAGGCGCCACAAACGCCAACTTACCATTTCAGCCACGGAAGTCGATAAAAAAACATCCGGTCTCTGGAGACAAATCCAAGAGAGCAATCAGTCTCCAAGTGCTTTCGAAAGGTGCACCTTCATTAATCCTGATTCAACTGCATGTATAGACGAACAGGTCACTCGACTACAAGAACTCAAGGAACGGATCATCTTGACTTTTCATCGTGTAAACACCACTTAACCCAACAGTCAGCCTGGCGGTCAACCTTCAACCGGCTTATTCCTGTTAATCATTACACATTTGATCTTGTACTGAATGCTGTTCATCATAACCAGAAGAATGATATAAGCCACCATTGGTTGAGACTCGCAAGTGCCATTATGTGAAAACCTTAGTCTTTGATCGTGGCGAAGAAGCCAATGCAGCATTACACGTATTATAAGGGTTCCAGAAAAGCGTTATTGATTACCAGGGCCTAAGGCACGGACCGATCTAGGGTTTCAGACGTTGGAGACTCATACTGTTACAATTGAGGTAGGTAGGTGCCTTACTGGGAAAACTGAACCTCTGCCACAAAATTATATTGCCATATGCCACCAGCAGATGATTTCCGTTTTGGTGTTCAGCAGAAACGCAGCACCACATAAACAACATTTGCCTAACGCTTACTTAGACAATACTAAGGACGTGGCTGCAACATCTGCAATTTCGAGGACTTGCCCAACCAGCGCCACAGAGCACATCAGCCTCTTATCTGTGTTCAAGGTCAAGAGTGCCGCCGAAAACATTTCCATACTTGGTTACGAAGTGAATTATTTCAACACCAATACAAGTCATGTTCATTTCAGCTTCACTTCTGATACTATGTATTAAACGTAGTATATAGATAAAAAACGTTCTTTTTTCTGCCTTGGCCCTCTACACTCCTCCCTTATCTACGGCTCCTACAGATTGGAGAACAAACCTTTCACAACACCAGCCCTCTACGTCTGTTAAGTGCGTTCGTTCAATTATCAGGCAATTTGACTTATCGCAATCGCAGCAATGACTGATTCGCTCACTATATTACCGACGGAGCTACTTAAAAACATATTCCAACATACCTTGCCTACGGACATTTCAAACCTCCGGCTTGTCTCATGGAGATTGGAAAGTATAGCTACTGAAGAACGCTTCCGGCAATTTACAGTGCGTGCTACCGCTAGAGGCGTTGAGAAGCTCAAACGAGTCTGTGCAACGCATCGCCTGAAGATTTGTGTAAAGCACTTAAAATACATTGGCCTTATGCCAGAAGCCGGCCAAGAGGTATGTACAACGTCTGGTACTCCCAAATGTGACTATTCTGACGCTAACTCCCTTAGGAATGCCTCTCCAGGAATGTGTTAACATCACTCGAGCTTGAACGAGCTATCGCGAACTGTTGCCGCTTTCAGAGACTATTGTCTATTACTATATCCTTCGGCATTGACTTGGGTGGCCACTTTGAGGAAATGGCGAAGGGCTATGATTCTAACCGAACAATAAACTTCCAGACCAGGATCCTCCTACGATTGGTCTCAGCCCTCTCTAACGCCATATATATCATACCGTACTTTCGGACGCTTTGTTTCGTCGGTGTCGCAAATCATGATTGTGCTGCACTTATAACACATCCGAAATTCTGCTCGGTATTTGAACGACTCCGTGGCCTCAAGCTCCACTTCGTCACTGACGAGCTTCGCTTCCGAGAGTGGGGTTCTCCGCATTTGTTCTTTGGCGATTGTACACCCGCCTGGTTCGCTCCTGTAATGTCAAATCTCACCACCCTCGAGCTTCTTTCCGAATCCTATTGGGGCTACTGGCCAAGGATTGATCTCACCCCGCTGTTCTTCCCTCGTCTGCAAGTCCTAGCATTAGGCAAGTATACCTTTACTCATACCTGGCAATTGAAGTGGGTCACCAAACATGGCAACCTTCGGAAGTTGTATCTTTACGACTGCCCAATTGTTAGTCGTATACACTTACTTCATGACTTCGACGAAGACGGTTATCCCATCTCAGGCCCTGGCTCGAATCCTAATGGCCCAGAGAGAGTCAGAGAATACCCTGCGACTTGGGCGAATTACCTTGATGAAATACGAAAGTCCCTTCTGGAGCTGCCGGTGTTCAACATAACTCATGAGAACGATCTTGAGCGGAGGGTGTCTCAACCAAACGTCAATCGACGACAGTATTTTGAGACCTACCAATACATGAAGAACACAAGCTTTTCGGTATCAAGATACCTGGAATGGGACGCTTCACAGCGGTGGACCCAATGGAACACTTATTTTGATGCTTCACGTAATTCTTTTAGAGGAGACTTTGGAGCGCTTGAGTCTTTACTACATACGGTCAAATCACGGAGCCGCATCAAGAATACCGACTGATTCTTGCACTCTGGCCGCAGTAGAAGCCTCCACTTGGCGCAAAAGTCTAGATTAACGAACATCTTACGGAATATGCAGGATGCGTTCGTTCTCGAAGAACAAGTTTGCTCATAGTTTTAATGAAGCAAGCTCTAATTGAAACCTCATTGAAAAATGGTCATGGTATGTAAATGGCAATCGCCTTGCTATCTTGTCACTGGAAGACCTGCCTCGCTCGTCAATATCTCGCCTTTTGCAAATTACCAAGTAATTAGCATGTGCCTACTTCTACCACAGACTCCTTGCTACGAAACCCATTACAAATGTTTCTGGGGTAGAAAGAGACAATCTGCTACCGAAGATCGCAGCCAATCATATTGTAAAGGTATTGATGCTGGCTTGCCGTAACATTAGACGGTTTTAGTTTACGCGCAGGTACTGCAAGAAGCTTGGAGTTAGAAAACAAATATGATAGAATAAGGGAAACTGTTGCTACTATAGTCTTTTGCCTCATAGACTTACACTAATGTGACCAGTGCACCAAGATGTTGATAACGAAGGGCGTAGATCACGTGATCCATACAATGCTTCGGGGTGGGCCTTACAAATCGCCATATCAAGGTCGAAAGTGTTCTCCGAATTCCCCATATCCTCCTACGGAACACCACACTCTCCCACTACAGAACCTACCTTCCCAACCCCCCCAAGCCTCCACCCCAATGCCCACCTACACCCCCCACCACTCCACCCCCACCCTCCCAACCTACACCCACCTCCGCCGCATCTGCAGCCTCAGCCCCTTCTCCCCCGCAGCCGCAACCACCGGCCTCAGCAACACCCTCTTCGCCGTCCAGATCCTCTCCTCCTCCTCCTCCTCCGAAAACACCGTCGTAGGCATGGGTCGCATAATCGGCGACGGCGGCTGTTTCTTCCAGGTAACGGACATCGCGGTGGATCCGGCGCATCAGGGCCGGGGGCTGGGGAAGATGATCATGGCGGAGCTCAGGGGGTGGATGGATGAGAACGTGCCGGAGACGGGGTATGTGAGTTTGATTGCGGATGGGAGGGCGAGGGAGCTGTACGCGAGGTTTGGGTTTGAGGGGGTGGGGCCGGCGAGTGAGGGGATGTTTTTGAATGGGGGGAGGGTAGGGGGGTAAGTTCTAGAAGGGTCAGTGATATGTTGCGTGAGGTTTTTTTTTGTCTACTATTCCGGCAAGCCTCAGTTGAAGATACCTGAGTTTTATGAGTTGTCGCTCCGGGGTTGTCGAGAGTCTGGTCCTACTTAAACGATCGTAGTCCTATCCGTACGGCGACTCGGCTCTTCACCCACTGTGCCACTTCGCCCAGTTATTTGCCCACCGGTGGCTACGATTGTTCCCCATCATTTTTTCCGTTTGTTGATTGCTTTTCTGTATAGACATATAGGAGTCTCTGTCTAAATTGTCCTCCAAGCGCTTCAGATGACGCAGCAATGTTCCATCGCTTGTTTCCAGACTTGTGCCCTCGAAGTATCTTCGTGTCAGCAAGTACTTGCCTCTGCCTTTTTGCAACGACTTCTGCAATTGCAGTTCTCCCAAGTATATTGACTAAGAACACAGTCGCGGTCCAGAATTTCTCTGATATTGTAGACTTTCAAACCCTCAGGACACCGTTTCCCTATGAGTTCCCTAATGTAAAAGACGTTGCGAATCTGTTCCCTATGCCCTTATGTAATGGGATAGCCTTGGAAGAGGCTTCAATGGATTTCTTGCAAGATGCGATGCGCAGTGGGATCTTAACTTCTTCCCAGATTGCCTCTTGTTATTTGCAACGAATCTACCAGACAGATAGCTACATTGAGTATGCCAATTTCCAGCCTTCAAATGGGAAAGATTTTGTCATGAAGTTGACGTGACGCAAAGGGCAATCATGGAGCTCAACCCGGATTTCATGGAGATAGCCGTCGCTCTAGACACCGAGCGCGCCGCTGGAAGGGTCCGTGGTCCTCTTCATGGCCTTCCGTTTCTCGTGAAGGACAACATAGCCACAAAGGACAAAATGGAAACCACTGCCGGTAGCTGGGCACTTCTCGGCTCTGTGGTGCCACGTGACTCGCATGTCGTTGCTAGACTTAGACAGGCTGGTGCCCTATTATTTGGGCATGCGACTCTTAGCGAATGGGCGGATATGCGTAGTAGTAACTACTCTGAGGGCTATTCGGCTAGAGGGGGCCAGGCAAGGAGTCCATATAATCTAACAACAAATCCTGGAGGTAGTAGTTCTGGAAGTGCGGCTGCTGTTGCAGCCAACTTGTGCACGTTTGCGCTGGGAACTGAGACTGATGGCAGCGGTAAGAAAATCAGCCGATGAATCTCTACTTAAATTCAAAACTGATACCGACTTTGATTTACGCCAAAGTCATTAACCCCGCGGAAAGAAATGCCTTGGTTGGGATCAAGCCCACTGTAGGCCTGACTTCGCGCGCCGGGTATTTCCTCCCTCGCCTGAATTTTTGTTTATCAATTTACTAATGTAGATACAAGTGTCATTCCCGAAAGCAGTCATCAAGATACCGTTGGCACCTTCGGCAGAACCGTTCGGGACGCAGTCTACGCTTTAGATGCAATCTACGGCATAGATCCCCGCGATAATTATACGTTTGCCCAGCGAGGGAAGACTCCTTCAGGAGGATATGCGCGATTCCTAAGCGACCGCTCTGCGTTGAAAGGTGCCACTTTCGGCTTACCATGGAACACTTTCTGGATCTACGCGAGCGAAGAAATGTATGCGTCGTTGAATGAGTTGGTTGACTTGATGCAGCAAGCGGGTGCAAGAGTTATCAATGGTACTGAGTTGTCGACTTATAAAACCACTGTGAGCCCTAATGGATGGAATTGGTATGACCTTAATAATCCCCAAGGAAGCCCTTCAGACATATTAACTTCAAGATGTACAGGGACTATGGTACGACACGGGGGCATCCTAATGAATCAGAGTTCACAGTCATCAAGGTAAGTTATTTGAGAAGTTGGAGGATTCGCGCAAACACCACAACAGGTAGACTTCTACAACAATATCAAGGCCTATTTGGCCGAGTTGGAAAATACCAATATCAGATCCCTTGAAGACATTGTACAGTGAGCCTCCTGGTCTTGAACTGTGTTCTTCATAACAGGCAAACTCTTACGATCAAGTTCATGACTTTTCACTATTGCGTCTTAGATATAATATCAACAATACAGGTACAGAAGGGGGTGAACCTAACATCCATCCTGCATTCGCGTCTGGTCAGGACGATTTTCTAGCATCGTTAAACACCAAAGGTAAGCTACGCCATGGTGATTGGGACTAAACATTTAAAATCTGTGCTGACTAATTCAAAGGCGTCATGGACGAAACATACTACCAAGCTTTAGCGTTCTGCCAAAAGTCTACAAGAGAAGACGGGATTGATGCCGCACTTCAACATGATGGTACCCAGCTATCAGGTCTTCTTGTCCCTCCCGATGTCGGTCAGACCTATCAAATAGCAGCTCAAGCCGGTAAGACATCCAATTTCTCTGACTGACCGTTCTTTCTGTCCTTGTTCTCTCAACACTCCTCGAGATTGAAGGCTAATGGGTCGCGCAGGTTATCCAATGGTGACATTGCCTGCCGGCAGAAGTGGCGCTACAGGGATGCCCTTCGCTCTGGCGCTCATGAACACCGCTTGGTCAGAAGCAACGCTCGTCAAGTATGCATCCGCGATCGAAGATTTGCAGCGGAGCTCTGGAACAAAGTATAAGAGGACTCGGCCACTGTGGCACGGTTATAAGGATAAAAATGTCCCAGTGTACTGAAATGTACGAACGGATACGTATAGGTAGCGTTTGAATCGAGAAATCGTGTTTATAGAAGCCGCAATATACTCATACAGCACGGTTCGTTGAACATACATTATGCTCGAAATTATAGGTATAGTATTCATTGTGTGACATCGTATTACGTGAGCGAGAGCACTAGCAAGGAGGCAAAACATCTCAATCATCACGTCTCTGGAGGAAAAGTATTCATGTGACAAGTGCAGCAAACCATCAGAAACCCGCCTCTTACGAGAACGGAATACTCTGAAACAGCTTGAGAAAATGGATTTCTGCCGAACGAACACAATTGGCTCTTCCAAGCCTACATAAGCCAGAATCTTCTCATGCTCCTCCATGCTGAAGCCCAGATAGGCTTGAATATCCGGCCTGCACTTATTCCTCGCATACAGAGCGACATATTGACTGGTTCACTATACAATGGTAGAAGACCCCGCTGTTAAATGACAGCATATTCTTATCGAAATTTTTGTATACGTTCATACTCATTCTCTTACGATCTCGCCAGTATATTCTAGCAGAGCCGGCAAATCTTGCCAAGTAAGAACGCGAGGAGATTTAAGAAGCCTCGATGAACTACTGAAGTTTGTCATGCTACAGGCCTGGACAACTTCGTTTGGGGCCGGCTAAGGCGGTGAGAAAGCTGATGGGAATGTAGTAGGACCACTGAGCCGTACATGAATGAAGGCTAAGTGAAGCAATATGTAGGATCGTTACGAACACAATAGATGAAATTAAGTCATCAGGCTTGTGCTACTATTCTTATTATCAAAGTCTATCTTGTACATCAATACCCCTGAAAAGCATTCGCGGTTTTGAATAGTACATCAGCTAATCAGCATCACCGCGTTTTTGAGAATGCTCACAGCATCTGCTATTCGAACCTGTTAAGCTTTGGTCAGAGTGGAGGAATTGTATGCAATATGTCCACTTTGCACAGTTGGTCTGCGTGAACAAGAGTTTCAGTAAGTCTTACGAAGAGCTGAAACACCTGCTTGACCAATGCCAATTTTCTATTTATAGTAGCAAATTTGCTAAATCCGACCGTGTTGCCTTACGGTTAATAGGTAGTGGCGTAGATAACCCTAACGCTGTCAGTTGGCCCAATCATATCAGCTTATATACCTACCTAATCGTCCAACTCATCACCTGACCCCGTGTCAAGGCAGCAACGCGACGATCGCAAGCCCAATTGATCCGCTTCCCAGTATAAACATGACCTTGTTCTCCCTCTTGCAGATCTTTTCGTCGTCTTATATAGTATCTAAACCTCTCACTCACCGGTTCTAGATGTCGTATAGGGTCTTCTGTCGAACAACAACTTCCCATTTCCTACCACCCTGACCGAGCTTCCGTGCACAAATTACACAGGATGTCCTACCTTAGGGAAGGTACAAATTTCTTCCCATCTATACTTGTTGGAGGAGATCACGAGTATGTCTCATGCTTTTATTGCGTCAAGGTTAAACACTTTCTTTCCGTCAAATTGATTTGGCTACAGTAGCGGAGACCTTCTTACCGTTCGCGAGCGTACGATGATGGAACTGACGAATCGCATGAGTGATAAAATAGGTTGGAACGAAAAGGTCTTCGATAAAGATATCACTACAAAGTGGAAGTCCGAAGCGTTGGCGACGCCGGATACTGATATTTCGGAGAAGATGGTCGATTGGGTGGGTACTTCTTGCATTTCTCCTTCAGACTCAGCATACTATCCGCATCTGACGGCAGGCAGTGTATCGCCGAGTTTAAATATAAAGCAGGATTATTCAAAGACACAAATTGCATTGAAGTGCTCAATGGTGTCTTCAAATCTGACACGATCGTGTCAGACGAGCTAAAAAAAGAGCTTCAGCGTGCTATATCCCCACTGGAAAATGTTCCGGATCGTGAGAAGGATTGGCATCCGGAATCCGACAGACAGGTTCTCGATCTAGTTCACCCTTCGCTTTACCCCCTTGTGTATGGGCAAACGAGGGTCCTTGTCGATGAGACCATCAGCTTAGATGACTGTATGAAGCGCTGTGGCGACGGCGAAGTGGTTTCATCCCCTTCCAAAGAGGCAGAAAACAAGGCCTGGTCGCAAAAATTTCAGTGGCTGCCAAGTGAATTTGAGATTCCAAAAGGAGTGGATGATGTGAAGTAGGCATGAGGTATTCAGATCTTTACCAGAACTGATTAAAAATTGATAGAATCACAAGCTATGTCAATAATTTGCACCCCCAATATCACAGAAATTTATCCTCGGTTATAGAAAAACTGGTTTCTAGGACCATTTCACTCTGGAATCAAACCCTTATGCTTCCTAGAGCAACCTGGAGACTTCTTCCTCTATTGAGCATGGAAGGAGACGGATTTGAAGAATTCAAGGAGCCAGAGCGGGAATCCGGCGAGAGCTATTCTGACCACTGGAACAAGACTGATCGGCTGAAAGATGCGCTAAAGATTATCCAGCCAGAGCCTGGAGAATTCAAGCCACCTGACGAGAGGTTTCGAGAGATATATGGGGATTATTGGCCCGAGAAGCGCCGGAATAACCGTCCCGTGGACCTACGGGAAGAGTTCGAAAAGCTGCAAATCATCGTTAAATTTGCAAATATCTGTCTCACGCCAGAGAAGCCAACATACGGAGGCGGTTCTTGGCATGTGGAAGGACAGCTGAATGAGAGAATGCAAGTCGTGCAGTGGCCAAGCCGTTGTTGTATGAGCTAACAGCTTCTTAGATGTGCAACTGCGCTGTACTATTATGCATCAGATAACATCAGCGAGAGCTTACTCGCATTTCGCCACGAGATTTCCGACGATGTTCAGGGGGAACTATCATATGAGCAAGATAGGCACAATGCCATTGAGGCAATTTACGGGTTCCAAAACGGAGAGCCCCAGGTCCAAGAGCTCGGCAAAGTCGTCACAAAGGCTTGCCCCCCGAAACGTCAACACTCAGCATGAGCTAACACTCTTCTAGGAGGGCCGACTGCTGACGTTTCCAAATGTTTGTGTGATTAGTCAAGCTGTGCAGCAGACCCCTGACATTAAAGCAGGTGTATCAACATCGCGTCTGCCCTTTCCACCTGTCCGATCCCAACCGGCCAGGCCATCGCAAGATTATGGCGCTTTTTCTGGTGGATCCACACCTAAAAATAATCAGTACAGCCAATGTACCATGCCAGCAGAAAGCATGGTGGGCGGAACAAGTCCGCAGTATTGGACCGTTGGGCCAGATGCCGCCTGAGATGGCCGATCACGTTACGAGCGTACGCAAAATCAGTAACTCTACCACCTTATCGAAACATAGCTAAGTCATGGGTTGCAGCTCACAACAGACTTCCCCGTATCCTTGGAGGTAGCGCAAGAGCAAAGGCTGGAATTGATGGAGGAAAGGAAGAAATTGTAAGGCCATATTTCTGGCCTGCATTCTTGGGATCGAGCAGCTAACGGAAGCGAACGTAGTGTGCATAAACAAAACGAGGACTTCATCAGTACCCCTTTCTCGGTATATCTCTTCTCAAGTTGATCTTCGTCCGCGTAAGACCGACACACTGACCATATTCGCAGCTTTGCGAGCATTGAGTGCTGCACAATGTTGATGTGTGGGTTATGGATATATGGTGATGCTCATTGCGGCCGTTTCTGCGATAGCTAAGTACGGATCTTCAGGTCTCATACTATCAGTTTTAGCCTCCTTCATTAGCGATATAGACCTCTAGCTATGGGCTTATTTGACGCTCTTTGACGAGCTAAAGCCTCGGAAACGGCCATGAGGTGCCGGAGCTTTACTTCGTTTGAGCGACTTAGTGTCGAAGTGACGAGACAAAAGCCCTTTCAATCAATCTTGATACAATGATGGACAGTGACAGATACGCGAATCTTCTGTCCACATCTCTGGTCTCAATGAGTAGATTGTGATGGGACACCCAGCACCATCCCTAGATGCCGACGCTCGCTGGCTTTCTTTGGATTTAAGGCCGTCCAGGGGGTGCGCCAGGTTCATTGAAACGGCAAACTGACGGGTGCGAAATATGGGGATTTCCGATTTCGGAGTTGGGAAAGTGGATGAATCTCGATATCTACCATGAGACACTAAAGTTCTAGGTGAAAGAGCTGACTACTTCTCATCCGCTTGATCTTAGATGGTGCGAACCAGGTTTTGAAGGGGGATGAAGGAAGAAGTTGAGATGAGTCATGTGATGTTTGAAGGTTACCTTATTAGCTATGGAAGCGAGGGATAGCCGAGACTAGGGTAGTTGCAGGGCTGAATATCTTGCTCCCAATGCCACAATTTCGCACAAGCACTACATTTAGACCTTACCTAAACTTAACTACTTCAAGTCTCAATAGAGATACCTGAAGTGATTGACTTATCATTCAACTCGAACTGACTCTTCTTAGACCGGGATAACATTCGTCCTTCGTTGAACTTATCCTAAAGCAGTGGCATCCGTGAGCGTACTTGCCTAAGGTACCCGTCCCGTGGTTCGAAAGTCATCCAACCCTTTCAGCTGTTCATATGCGATTGAGCGTCACAACTCATGAAGACAGATTTGAGGATATTCACTAGTGCTGATGTAACAATTCCCATACTACTCAAAATGTGAATGAGAATATTTACAAGTAACTAATCCTAATGGAGCGTATCTGGCATTACGATTTCTCTCAGATCTCTTATCTCGCAGATGAGTTTCCGTCCTTCTTATTCTGAGACTCGTTGTTCTTAAATCGTCTAAACATCTTGCCTTCAGGCTTTTAGTCGCCGTGAGACTTTCGGTCGGCTTACTTCAGAAACTTGCTGCAACGAGTGCCTTCCTCGACTCACTCCAAAAAGTCGTTGCTTCGGGCGCCTACCTAGACTGACTTACGGAGTTTCTTCCTTCTTAACCCGCCTTCCAACCTCCTTACCTGGAATCTATTTC
>JAABUS010001725.1_pt1 | contig 45702 bp, 49 predicted proteins | sample 5560161 | NCBI WGS metagenome assembly JAABUS01 (sample SAMN10711885, study PRJNA513376) | rock metagenome | isolation source: Antarctica rocks | place: Antarctica: Victoria Land, Trio Nunatak nord | collected 2016-01-04 | reverse complement strand
CAACAAACCACGCAAGCCCCCCCCCATCACCCGCCCGACCACCTCCCACAAGCAGACTCCATCGAATCCAAATACCAGAATCTTGCCCTCAAGCAAAGCTCCACCACCAAGTTCTACCAAAACATACGAACACCCAGATACTCCCCTCCTCTCCCCCCTCACTCTCGAACAAGATTTCGTGAGTCAAGCTTGTCCATCTCTCCTTTTTTCGAAGTTCCTCTAATTGATGCGTGGATTGGTAGGCCAGTCAGCACGAGCTGCGCAGTCGCTCTTCCGCGAGTGTGAACCCCGATGATGGGGCTAGGGCGTGCGTGATGGTTTAGCTTCGGAGGCCGCAGGCCATTGTGGGAGTAGCTCGTAAGGGGTACGCCGTCGCTGGTCTTCGGTCGTTTTGCACATCCTACTCCCGGTCTGTTTGGTTTGGGGTCGGAGCTAGGATTTGGGGTTTGGGGTTTGGGGGTAGGCGGGTTGGGGTTGGGGCTGAGGGCTGGGATAGGCATGTTTGATGGTGATGGTAGTGAGGGAGCGAGGTTGGGTTTGGGGGTTGTTGCGTTGGGATTGGGGCGGTATGGCGGAGGGGTTGATGGGGACGGTTTTGCGGGGAGTGGCAGAGGGGGTGGCGTAAGGGTAGAAGGGGTGGGGGAGAGGTTCTGTGGAGCGGGTTTGTGGTGGCGGAGTTGAGCTGAGCTGGATACTTCAGAATGGGCGGAGGCTGTGCAGCGAGCATGGGAAAGAGTCAGGATGTGGTCTCGATATGGATAAATGGTGTGGATTTGGATGACGGAAGCCATATCTCAATAGTCTGGTTGTCATGGGATGTGGTAGAGAATCTCTCATGCTGAGATAGACGGCATTGATGGGAGAACGAAATGACGGAATAGCGATGTGCTGATTGAACAGGGCAGATCCGTAGCTGAAGCGGCAAGATGTCCAAGCATTCCACATAGGCTCTGAAAACGCTTGGAAACACCTAGTACCACCTGGTCCTGAAAAATCTATAATATGGTATTATATGAGACTACTTCTACAATCTCAATGTCACTTTTACTATTCCAAACCCAAATTTTAATGAAGCAAACGCAGCGAGGAACGAGCCTGTCCACCAGAGAAAATATATCATTTCTATAAACAACGCTGCATACATAGATAATCGTTTGTGCGTCCGAACAAGCTTGATTTGGAGCGAGCATCGACGTCGTGCTTACCAGTATATGAGAGAGCTAGAAGGGAAAGAAAGCAGATACATGCAAACCACGCAATTTTCGGGTTAAAACCGATGAATTCTTGGACTTCATACCAGATTTTACACGTGTGATTACTCTAAGGGAAGGCTTCTCTCATCATAGACAGATACTTTCATTTGCCAAAGCGATTTAACTGCAAGTGAAAAAAGTGTGAGAAACAGACTTTCTTACCACCTGAACTGGGTCTTTCCCCCTGACTCAAAGGGTGGTGGAATAGCAAATGTGGTTCCAGGTTAGTAGAAGTAGTTTTGGGCCAGGGGCTTTCAAGCATTACCTCTACGGCGATGGCTCAATTCCATCCACAATCTTCCTGTCTAAGACGCCTCTTATCCACATGACCGCATAGTTTGCCTCATCCCATTTGAAAGGCTGATTCGGATCTGATCCGAAACTTGTGCGGAGCTGTATCTTGTCAGAGAGGCCAATGACGGGAAACAAGCGTCCTTTGATGTCCTCGAAGACCCCGTCCGCTGTACCTCAAGATATCAGCATTGCTCCAAGTCTTGGGGGGGGGGGAAGAGGACATACCCATCCGAGCGCCATTTTGGGTGAAGAAAATTCTTCTCGTTTCAAGCTCTACTCCGGCGCCCACGATATCACCTGGCCCGTAATGCTTGCCAAATCTCGTACGCCACTTCTTCCGGTCCGAGGAACAGAGGCAACCACTATTAAGAATCTTGAGGTCAGTGTTACACTATCAAGGAGGATCAAAATCAGGCAAGACATGTTTAAGGGGCAGGTAATCCTCGAACGTGTTGCAGTGCACATTGCATGATACAGAATTCGCATAAGGAGCCATTGAAATTAACTCGTCACTGTGATATGCCGACGACTGTACTTTGGAAGCAGTCGGCAAGAGCGGCCAGCCAGGAAATTCGATTGTTTTGGCTGTTGCTGTGCAAAAGCCAAGGGTGATCTCCGGCATTTCTTCATCACCGTTGGTCGTCGACTCTAGGAATAGGGTTGGAGGGCGAGACAAGAGGATCCCAAATCAAATCTCACCTTTGGATTCTCCAGTTTCATTATCCAGTAGCTCGATCTCGAAGTAGTATACTGGCAGCGCTGGTACCGGCTGATTGGCCGAAATACAAAATCTGAAGACACTCTGATGGACTACTCGTCGACCGTCATCTTGTAGCGTCGTATACTTAGAGTCTTCAGGGAGCAACCACTCGGCAGGCCGCAATGCCTTGCTTGCCAACGTAGTCGAAATGAATTCCATGGCTTCGTCGTGGCCAAACTGCGAAGTGAGCTGTCTAGCTTGCTTTTCTTTACTTCCTCGGCACACGCGTCAATCAGGAGCGCGATGGCATCTTCGTAGCGCTTAGAACCTGTGTTGGCCCACTGGTCTAAGCATAGCTCAAGGCATGTTTTGCCCTCATTAATTTTACCATCACGAAGGTTCGGATCAGCACCGTGTCTGAGAAGAACCACAATAACTTCTCCACGACCATGAGTCGCTGCCGAATGAAGTGGACTACGGCCTCTGCGCTCGTCACGTTTGTTGGTCCATTCTCTATCTTCCGGTCCCATTTGCTTAAGAATGGCGGTTACGACCTGCACGAATCCACGACCCGCGGCCTCCCGTAAAGGTGTACGCCCACTCTTGCTGCAGACGTTGATCTCACTAAAGAGAGCGCTGCGCTTAATCTGTTCATTCATCAGCAGCTCGGCAGTTGCCGCACGACTGCTCTTCTGCAAAATCCTAACATCAGGGGTACATGCACACAGAAGTGACGTCCGGTTGTGCTTATCTTTACGGTTCACGTCAGCGCTATGTTTCAAAAGAGAGCTGTAGAGCCCCATTTATCATCATCATCTACATCTGTCACGAAGCCAATGATCTTCTCAATGGCCGCCTTCGCCCCATAATGCTGCTCCGGCGAGAGGTGGTCATGAGTCTAGGTAGTCGACGTTAACATCAGCACCACGCGTGACAAGTATTTCGAGAAATTCTAGAGGAATCTTCTGCCGGCGGAGTAAGTGGTGCAGCGGAGTAGCACCCTCGCCATCTCGAATGTTGATCTCGGCACGGTCTTCGGTATCCATGGGATTTTCTAGAAGTAAACTTAAGACCTCAGGATCTGATCCGCAGGAGGCAAAACAATGTAACGCACTGTCATGAGATTACAGTACTGATACTAGAACAGGAGGCGTGGCTACCAAGCAGCTCTCTGACACACGTCGCATCAGCGTCTAGTAACAGCCAATGGTGGAATGCTGGTATCTTCGGGCCTTCAAAGTTTGGATCGGCCTCTCGCCCCAGGAAAAATTGCAGTATGTCAAGCCGATCGGGGCTTTCGGCAGCAATGCTCAAGGCGCTGAAGCCCTCTGGTGTAAGATCCATTATTTTGACGCCATTCGCAAATAGCAATTCAGCCAGGTTCGTGATACCGTATAAGGCGGCGAACGCGAGGGGCGGCCAGTCTTCGCTCTGATACCACACAACGGCCAATTTCTAGAGCTCAAAGGCTACTGGTTTGGATAGAAAAAAGCGCTCCATTTCATGAGGGTTTTCTTGCCATCCCGCGTTGACCTTCCTTTCATCGGCTGGCCACAAGCGCTCCGCTTGTCGCACGTGATAGAACCAGTTGGTCCACTCATAGCGCTGCCTTGATCGTTCAGAAGTATTGTCCTAGTAATCATCATACGGCTCTTCGAAGTTTTCCCTATCTTGATCTGAAAAGACCAATTCGTCCTCGTCCATCTCCTCTATGGGTGACTCATCATGCACGTGCGCTTATAAAGCGTTCCTTTCGAATATGTCCAGGGAACCAGACTCCAGGGTGTGGTCTACATCCTTGCTAGTCATCTTTCTATGTTCTGACGCAAGGGTGTCATTCGAATTGACTAAGGTATGCTCATACTTCTCTATGGTACCCTCAACGCATGCTTGATTACTGGGCTTGTTCTGGGCTCGGGATCTCGCCTCCTCAAGCATTCCAGGGAAAAATCGAGACTGGAACGAGGGTGAATTAAGAGGTTTTACTGTTCATGTTAGCCTGTTCGTCAAAGGATGTTCAGAGCTTACGCTAAATTATAGCGATGTTTAGGTGCTCTTCTTTCTCAGATATAGATAGCATAAATTCATTTCCTTTGGCAACACTGCATCTTGTATATACCAGTCTCTCATTCGTTCCATCGGCAGGTATTTCAAGCACCTGACTGCAGAAGCTGCGGACCGTTTGAGTATCCGCTAGTGTGACGGAATCATCGTCTAAGACCTCTAGGAAAGGCCCCACAGCCTTCTGGATCTGTTCGCGATAGAGATTCAAGCTCGACTTGGTCTTGCCACGTTCATCATCCATAGCGCCATCCAAGTACACGCGCGAGTAAGCATCCATGATCTCTTCTACGCTTGGTGGTACCTGTGCCACCAATGCCCAGGCTAAGGCCGTCCGAAGGAGCTCATGGTAGTTGGGAGAAAGCTGACGTAGATGCTGATGGTAAGTCTCATTAACATTGTCAGGCAAATCCTTGAGCCAGCTAGCGACGGGTCGCTGGAAGGGAGTGCGCAAGAACGGCAGTGCGACTTGCTCAACATAGGCAATTCGATGGCCCGTCTTCTGCGTAAGTAATTACCTTTTTGGCCTCAGCCCTTTCCGTCTGCGCAAGACCAGGAAGCATCTCTAGCCCTTGAGCAATGATCAGTCTGATATCGCTCCCGTTGTGGTCTGCCATCGATATCTTGCATATAAGCTCATCACTCTTATTCAACCGTATCTGGCTCGAGGGCCGGCATAGTACGAGAAATCGGACATGAATGTTTTCCGAGCTCTGCAGCTCCATTAGTCGATCAATCAGCTTCGCCTGATCTGTATCTGATAGACTATCGGCGTCGTCGATGACGATTACCATGCGTCTCTCAAGCGCCTCGACAAGTTCAGGATAAAAATCGACCATGTCCGGCCGGTGATCACTACTAAAGATACGACTGCGCGCTGACGGCCCAGTATCCCTGCTCCGCCCTGACCCATCTTTGCTTTTGGTCTGCTTTGATTGCGTGGACAGGCCATTGCATCGCTGCAAGAGCATTTCATCATCTGTATCTCCGGCCGCATGCTCATAAGTCCTACGGATGATGGTGTTCTCGATGCGTTCGAGTGCTTCACCTGCTTTATCGCTGGACCTGGTGTAACTTGATACATACAGACTCAGGCTGCTACCACATGTTTGATTGACAACCACCTCGCAGATGAATGCGCCAAGCGAACCATCATCATTGGGGTCCCTAGGACTGCGATGATAAGAACGTAGGAAGCGCTGGCCCTGCGTTGGTAAGGCAGATTTGCCGGAGCCAGCTTCGCCCATGACACAAAGAATGGCACTTTTGTCAGAGTCTCGCCAGGCAGTGTATGCTAAGACCTCGTTTATCCAGACACGAGTACCAGATGCCCGCTCTTCTTGTCGTGCTGACAAGATCCCAGTGCTTGCATCTAGCCGCGGGGTCAAGCGTTTCATATACTTTTCATGCTCGTCTACAGCTAGATCACGATGACTAGGTTTATTTGACGCTTTCAGCTCGCTCAGAATTTCTTTCCATTCACTCGATGATTGGTGGTGAAATTCAAATGCCTCGCGCATCATAACTTGCATAACGGATAGCTCACCTTTCATATCTCCTAATTGATCGCTAGTCTTACGCTGGAACGCGGCTTCCGAGTACTGAACGACTTTCTTCTTTTGCGCTTGGATTGTGGCAGTCTTCTTTTCATAGGTTTGGTTCAACGCTCCTACCGTATCTTGCAACGCATGTTTCAAGTTAGACCTTGGATGCCGTAATATGTTTTTTGACTGCGTAGGAGAAATCCAGGATGGAGGTGTAGACGTCAATGATACTGACGAATAACTCATGGTAGATGCCACCTCCGCCTTGTGTTTCATCGGCTTGGAAATCTTGTCATAGGTCTGGACAAGTACCGTCATCACGGTAATGTCATCCAAGGCGGTATTGAAGGTGGTATACAATTTGTAGTCGTTTTGGATCGCGTTGAGGACTTGCTTGATGGCGAGCCATGCCAAACCGATCGATTCGGGCGCGGCATCCATGGCCACGTTAGCGGAGGAGATAAATTTCCCAAGATTCTCCAGAATTCGAACAATCCACTTTCCGGAAATGCCTTTGCCTCGACTGTCACCAGTCCCATACTTGCGATTACTATCGTCACGGAGACGTGCGGCGCTGTGCTGTGCATCTTCTAGGGAAGCTTTGTCCTGTAGAAAGCTCTCAATTGCTCCTTCTGGTCATATAGTTCTTGCCTGAAATTTTCGTAAGCTGTATCCCACAGACTCATGGTGGTCGAAGTCTTTTACGAACGGAGGCTAGAGATGGTGTTGACAGGTTAGATTTGGAAAAGACCATGTTGATCGATGCAGTTCACGGCTCCCCACTTTCATCCGCACGAATTGTCCCTCAAGCTTTCAGCCTCACATTTCGCGGGCGGCGGGGTCCATGGAGCGCCACCGGTAAGTGAAACAGACCGATCAGCGAGACAGCCGCCTTGCTTTAGGCTACATTGAGCCCCGGGGTATCCCCATAAGGCCTAGCGCTAGGCGGCTGTCTGGTCTGATCGCCAGGGGAGTAGGCAAGGCCAAATAGATGTATTGAGATGCTACTACATAAAGTAGCTACCTTATTTGACGACGGGCCTCGTCTACGTCTTGGCGTGTCAGTCCGCAGTCCTTGAGGCGCATATCCCCCGTCTTTAAAGTATGCTAGAGTAGAAAGAATTGGTCGGACACAGATCAGGAGAAGACCTTTCAAGTAGACCAAACACTTGCTTATCAGCACTTGAATCTCGAAGAGCTGATCCAGAATATTCGATCGCCTCGTTTCTATCTAGCAAGTATAGCACAGGACTAGCCGAGGACTCCCACAAAAGTAGGACGAAACATGAGGTTTTCAAAGACAAAGCGCGGGAGCGTGCAGAACACTTTAGTGATGAAGCAAAGAGAGATGCCGAAACCCATGAGCAAATACTTCAAGCTTTGAGCTCCCATGGTAGTCTTCTATCCATTCACTTATTCTCCGGCAATTGAGATTGTCTCCCTAAGTCCGTCCAGGCTCTACATGAGATTTTCCTTGACTAGCATTCCCACCTTGGTTGATCCACGAACGCCCCACTGTCGCGCTTGCATCCGGAACTCTATTTTCCACTCAAGATGCCCTCAAGGCGAAAACCCCTGAAAAAGCCACAAGCAAAGATCGGGTACCTTGCAGACCTTGATCCGCCGTCTCGAAAGACCTCAAATGTTGGTACAGAGGTTGTCGAACGCGTGAAGAAGTGCTTTGCTCGCGCCAACCATGAAAATGCCAACGAGCAGGAAGCGAGGGCAGCCTCGAAGATGGCATCTAAGATCATGGAGCAACACCAGATCACCCAAGCCGATATTATGGCAGAGGAGGACAGCACGCAACGCGCGCAGCGAGGTGGCATGAGCACGGTCGACATCTGGCCCGCGACCGACGGCGGTAGGGCCTTCACTCCGGGATGGTTGTCTTGGTTGTGTGGTGCGGTGGAAAAATTCTTCGATTGCAGGGCTTTCTCTACCGGTTATGATACGAAGATTAAGTGGACATTCTATGGCATCGCCGAGCATACTGTGTCTGCTGCCATCGCCTTTGAGGCCGTGCATAACCAGATTCAGGAGTGGTCTGAGAAATACACAGGCATTTCGGTACGGAACAGCTATTGTTTAGGAGTGGCCGAAGGCCTGTTGATTCTCAGCCGTGAGCATCGGAGAGAAGCCGAAGACAAAGCTCGCCAGACCGAGGCAAGGGCATTGGCGACAAGAATCAAAGAAGAGCAGTCCAAGGAACAAGAGCGACTCGCCAAGCTTCAGCCGATTCTGGAAACTGAGGAGAGTGAGGACGAGATGGATATCGATGACGCTTCAAGTATTGATGACTCCGAAATCCTCAAGGACGCCCCTGGGTCCGCGTCAGAGAACGAAGACTGCCATGATCCACACGAGTTTGTTCCCGATTTCGATGAGTTCCAAGATCTTACGCCGAAGGTCGTCGACACTCAAGCCGACTTCGACACCGAATTACAGAAATTCATCCAACCCGATTCATCGCTTCTCAACAAGAGACCTCGACCCAAACCAGCTTTGCAAGAATCTGATAGCGATGGCGACGACCCAAGTCACTCTCCAGGCCAGGAGGCTCCTGTTGAAGCCGCGGCAATGGCGGAAATGGCACCCCCCGACGAAGCACTAAACCCAGAAGAAACCGCCGAGTGGAAATCCATGCGCCAACTCACCACCTTCCGTGAGATGTCACACGACATCGAGGACGACGTGCTCAAGAAGCGCGGCATCAAGCTACGCAAGGGAAGGATAAAGGGCCCGGAAGTCAAGGACAGGGCGGCTTACAAAGAAGGGCGGAAAGACAGCAAAAAAATCGAGGTCAAGGCGGCACGTATCGAGCCCAAGGTGGAGGTTATGGAGTCTGAGGAGTCAGACGAGTCAGATTCGAACATGGGCTACTAACGATGGATGAGTGTTTTCAGATAGAAAATAGCGATACACAGCTATTCCCAAATACGAGTAGAGAGCTAAACACTAAGAACAAGGAATCCAGCTAGTGAGGGCGCAGGGGCAGTGAAAATATCGAACCTAAGACGCACTGGCCCTGCCATACCCTCAGTCCAACAATGATACCCCCTAAAACTGTTGGGTCTTGTAACGCACAGCAGCCTTACGACCCGAGGAGTGAGAAGCAGATAGAGTGACTACCACCAAGCAAAGTGTTAAGCAGACAGTCCGTAATATAGGTTTGTACTTGCATGAACAAGTACGACAAGAGCTATCTCTCGCACATCTTTACCTTGTTGTCAATACACAATCGAGCAATCTCTCCCGCACCGTCAAACGCTCGCTTTTTTGGACTTGTCGTTACAACGGCCTGCCAGTCCACAGCCCCCAATCCCAAGTGGACCAGACATCCCCTTCTGATCTGCCTTAGCAGCTTCCTGCCTACGAGCAACAGAACCTCAACCGAATCACTGAACTAGCAATTGAAGCTGGGCAGGACGTCGTTGATTGGAATGGGTTGTGCTTCGGAAATCTTGGTTGCTGGTCTCAACAATGTCATTATTGAAATACGCTCCTCCGATGCACAAGTGTGGTGGAGTAAAGAAGAGCGCGGATATGTGCAAAGACAACGGGAAACTGGCCTGAGGGCGTGGAAGCTCTGCGATATAGAGTGAGTAAAGTAGGGTGCAGCTTATCGACATCCCATGCACTGGCCGCACGGGGATCGATCAAGTGCCGAAACATTCACACTGGTCTCTTCGAGTCTCGTGCACGCACCAGCAGGGCTCCGTCAAGTGCTGAAACATTTACAATGTCTTCTTCGAGTCCCGTAGCAATATGTTCCCAATACATTTTATAAAGATTTAGATATTCCATCTTTTCAACTATAAACCTTCCTTAAGTTATCAACCCCCCATCATCCCGTCTCCTCGTCTCTTGGCGCGTGCCATACAAGACAGAAGTGAGCTACTTCTTGTCGGTGCATGGGATGGCCTTCCTTCTATTGCCTCTGTGCCCGTCGACGGCTTCTGGGAAGTTCTATCTTTATTTTCAAGCAGGAGGGATGAGTGAGAATTTCTTGTCGTTATGTGGTTTTCAGGTGTTATATCGTGGTATTGTTTCAAACCTGCTGTGGGATGTTGATGGGATTAGCAAGAGCGAGATGAGACTCTCGGGAGCGTTGTTGGATCTGGCTATTTGTGTGTCAACCTTGGGATGTCGGTGGGGGTTTTGGAATGACTAGATTTGTCGGAATTATGGGCAGAAGGTTCAGAGGGAGGGAAAAGTGCGAATGATAGGTGGATGGTAGGGTGGAAGAGCAGAGAGGGGTTTTGATGGTAGAGTTGAGATTGCTTGATATGTGCAGCAAGAACAGGGGGTGGGGAAGGGGCGAAGTGGTTGTACCAAGTATGGGGAGGAACCATGATGTGGCTGGAGGTGAATGAAGGAAATTGTATTCGGATGACTATCATGGGGTGTGGCAGAGAGTATCTCAGGTTTTGGTAGGATTGGTGCATTCGGCAGCTATGAAAGAACGAAATGACGGAATGAAGAGAGACTGGTTGACCAGTCAAGATAAACTGGCAAATCGTCAAAGCATTCGACGTCCGTTTCAAGACCGCTTGACAAGAAGGCTCGGCAAGAAAACACCTAACGCGATCAGCCCCCGAAAACTCCACGATACCAGGGTATGCGTATGCCCAAAAAACAGGTAAGATGCTAAACATGCAACTACCGACCTCGACTCAGAGACTGATACCACCCAAAGGATCGATTACTCGGCTCGTAAAACCTTGCTGCAACTTCGCGCCCGTTTTAACAGCTGCTTCGTTAGCAGCTTCATCGATCCCGAATGCTGCCCGGCCCTCAAGGTAGCTCTTGCCAGCTTCGTGATACTGATCTCCCAGATTGGAGCGGACATAGTCCAGATATTCCGGTTTCAGCAACTTCGCTCGAATGCCTTTCAGCTCCTCCGTCTCAGCCGCTTCGGGGTCCTGGATGCCGACAATGTTCTCGATTCTCGTCCACACCGCGATCTCGAGCAAAGCGATGCCTAGAGAGTAGATATCGAAGGTTTTGCGATAGGTGCCTTTGTTGCCGGAATCCTGATAGTCAGGGTGGACGTAGAGTTCCCACCAGTTGTTCACGTTGCCACCTGTGGTGGTCTCGCCCTCTTTGTCTGGGCGGCTGTATTCGAAGCCAGAGAGGCGGGGGGAACTGAAGTCTGTTGGGGATTTGGTAGGGAAGAAGACTATGCTATCGCTGCGCAGACCTTTGTGCCACCAATTCACGGCGTGTAAGTAAAGAATAGAGACGGATATTCTATGTGCGAGGGCTTTGCGTTCTGTTAGGCTAGGCGTTGGCTTGTCGAACATCTGGTTAAGTGATACGAGTGCGCCAGCGCCTTCGAGTTTCTTGAGAATCAGGCGGAATCGGAAATCGTGGTCGCTCTGCTCCTTGTCGTCGCGGTCATTGAAGTATCCCAGGCATTCGGGGGCGCAAAATTCAGGTGGTTTGGGGGCCTGAAGGAAAGCTACAAGTTCACGTACACGCTTGGTGCTGTCGTTGTGGGGTCTCCATTTGTCTTCGTTCAGGACCCGTTCCTCCTTGTATGTTTGCCACTCTATCCAGATGTCGGAACGAGAGCCGTCGCTGGAGTAGAACATTCCTTTCATCCTTACGCGCCCAGTCGTCGAGTAAGATGAAGATGTAGTCATTCGATCATAGGAAACTTGCGAATAATTCTTGTATGTCGATGCAAGGAGTCGCTCATAGTCGCAAGGCCGGTGGTCAGCTGGCGCGTCCGTGGCAGCGTTGAGACTCTTGAATTGTGCTAGTGATGCCAGGATTGCCTCATTTCGCAGTCTCACATCTCGGCCAGTCGATGTAAACGTGCGGTCATCCAGTAGCATACTGGCTGTAACAAGGTGTTCCAATTCCTCAATCGATGACCACCGCACTTGGACCATCTCTAGATACGTTCTTTGAGTGATTTGTTCCAATTGTCGAGCTTGGCTTCCACGAATTAATTCAGCCAGATAGTCATTGAGTTCTGTGAGTCTCCCGAGGAGCTTGGTAAAGATACCCGCATCGAACGCTACCCAGTGTAATTGTTTTGGATTCCTAACAACTTCCTTAGCCATTGACGCGGTCTCAGCGATATGATTCAGGCCTCTCGGATATTTGCGTTCCGCTGTCCTTCTTTCGTAGGAAGTAGAGATCTGCTGGAAGTCTTCCGCAAGCTTCAATTGCTCAACTTTTCGCCTCGCCGTTGACTCCTCACTGAATTTCAGTGGAGCATAGCGACCATTAATTTCGCCGAAGTCTTCCATCAACGTCCGAATTTCTGCCAGAACAGCCACCAGAACCAGCCGGTCAGTGCGTAAGCTTTCAGGAAAATTGTAATTGTCGCCTTCGCTGAGCTCGATCAAGCCGGCTACTTTGGACCAGTCCAGAAGACGTAGATATTCGATCTGAAGTCTGGTCCGCATGTAGCGGTATTCCTTCGGCATACCGGCAGCCGCAATGAAGTATTTGTACGCTGGTCGGATTGTCAGCTATTAAAATCAACCAATAATTCTTACGAGACATTGAAGATCAAAGGAAATAGCAGATCGGGCGAGTAGTCCGTGCTTTGAATTAGTATTGTTCGACGATACTGAAGTCTTCAGCAACGTTTTGACACGGGGTGTTCGTTGCATCAGCGTTCTGCTATTCCGTGATCCCTACGCGCACAGGTGCATTGCATTCTATTGCCCTAGCATTGAGCAATGAGCGAGCCAGTTAATGACCAGCTATATAGACGATTGTAAAGTATTTGGAGACGGAAGCTGTCGTAACTACTCCGTTGTATAATCGTGGAAGAGAAAGGGAAATGAGGAAATCAACGCAGAATACTTAGAAGTAATGATCAATACCTTTAACGCAGCCATCGAGCAGCTGGATGGTCAGTGACACAGTCGCAATCGTTGCCCCAAGCGAATCGATAGCCATAATAGAAGAACGGCGCAAGCAAGTGAAAAGAAAAATCAAGGGTATCAAGTGCTTAGCAGGCTTTTCAGGATGCTACGTTGAATGGAGACTTAACGTTGTTGAGTGATTTGAAGCCTCTTTGGAAAGCAGTGCTGACGGCCACGCTGCTCCCACGGCTTTGATATAGTCATCAAAGCTCACCGTGGCTGAAGCTCCGGTGCTCGAATGCAATTGTCGCGATGATGCCTCGAGCAGCGCCAAGGCGATATCTTCTGTGGCTGATGTGTACGAGACTCCCGTCCTCTAATGTATTTTCTTTCAAGTTCAACTACATGGTAGCATCTCGCATCCCAGTACTGGTAGATAATATATTGTTGACCCGCCGAGCCGAGGTAGTCTTCATCGAAGTGGGCACTTGTAGCTGTACACACCTTGAAAATTGGTAAACAAGGCAGCAAGCATCCATTCCAGTATGGACATGGAAGATATCATTATATACATCAATCATATAGATAATTCCACGTTCTTGCACATGACGCTTTTGGGGGTATCGTGGTGCCGTCAACGCCAGATGCAAACAATAGCACATTACCTTCCATTTCCAGTTTCGCGCATGCATTACTTCGTACACTCTGGTGTTGTGCTGCTGGGGTACCCTGGGAGAGGAGCTGATACCGACAGCTTGAATCTGTTGCTCTTGCGGCGCGGTAGAGGCCTGGTGTGGTTCACCAGGCCTAGGCATTATAGTATATGACGGTGTCGGCTCTGCTCAAGCAAGGCAGGGGGCAACGCCAACGGCAGTTTCGTGGCGATATTCCAGTTTCTAGGCCAGTGCTGAAGAGACCGAATACAGATCAGGGTACATCCGGAGGTATCGATGGCATGGGGTTCTCTCTGTCATCCGCAGGGAGTGATATCGTTTCGACTGATACGTCTGGTATAATCTCATCGGGAACACCAAACCGCAACATGCTCGGCGGTCTGTCTCTGCGGCGGGCTGGGCTCCTCATTGATGATCGTTTTACAGCCGGTTGCCTCTCACCAGGGTACATGGAGGCTCGGGAGTGTCGACGGCGCGCATTAGCTTCTGATTCATCCCCTGATTGCTGTACATTTTCAACTTCCTGTACGCTGCTGGACTCGTGACTCTTCACATGGTACAGACATTCTGACAGAAATTTCGCATTTTCAAGTCCTTCAACCATCTGCTCCTCGGCAATCACTGCCTGCGATATAGGCTCGTCGGGATCATTGAGACAGGGGGTACAAAGGCACGGTGCACTCGCCTTTGTCAATATCGGAGATAACAGGTCGGTCCGTCGCCTTATGTGCGATCATTTTCGAACCGAGCTGAAAAAGGCGCACCAAGGGGGCTTTCGGTGGTAAACGTTGTATCTGCTGATGAGCCCATGTCTGTAAGCCTTTGATATTCTTCCAGAAAGGCTCGCATTTCTCAAAGTCCCTCGGGATAGAGGCCTCTGGTCCTTCCGCGACTAGGTAACTGACCCAAAAGAGCAGATATCGGAACTTCGTCCATGGCCAACAGGACTTTCTTGGATACCATTCAATACCTCTGGAGCATGCACAGGAGCGTCTTCCTCTTCGTCATCGTCCGAACTCTCGTACCATATCTCGCCTCTTGCCTTACGGACCTCAAATTCCTCCATTATCCCTGGGGCAGCGTAACGAGGCGAATAACGTTGGCGATGCTTGCTTACCGTCTTACTGTTCCCTGTATTGCCGAAGTTGTGAGCAAGGCCGAAATCTGCCCATAGAAATCTTGCCGGGTTCGGATCCAAAGCTTTCTCGTACAGGATATTTGCAGGCTTGATGTCCTTGTGACGAATGTTACAACCATGCATATGAGCAAGCCCTCGACTTAAGCACCCGAAAGCGGTCAAGAGAACAGGCTTGAGGACAGTGCGATCTCTCCGACGATCTCCAGCGCTTTTGTTGTAATCGAATCCGTTCCTGCGGTGTCTGTCGAGGAGCTTCTTGAGATCTGTGGTAGCGGCAGGCTTCAAGAGAATGCCATACCGGTCTCCACGTTGATACGATTTGACGAACTGCACAATGTGCCTATGCCCAATTTTCTTGAGTCTTGCAATCTCACGCAGCAAATGAGCTCTGGCTTCCGCTGAGATCTGTTCTTTGCAGGCATAGAAGACATTCGTGAATGCATGCCTGTGTTTCCTTACACTGCCATAGGATCCTTTGCCATACTCGTTGATAAAAATCAAAGAGAATGGTTCTGCGTCGGCAACCTTGATATGTTCGCCATCGTTCCAAGTTCGAGAGATAGCCCTATATTGCTCGGTGCAGAAAGTTTCCGCGTGAAAAGCATCGTCTTGATCGAAGATGAGTTTCAGGTTCTCTGGTTTGAATGGCAGGTGCTTGTCGTCCTTGGAGTCTTCACAAAAACAATCGAGGAGCCTTTCCTGTTTCATTCCACGCAGGATTAGACAAATCCTGGCCATCTCTGGAATCTTTCCCACTTGGCGTATTGTGTCTGGCATCGTAGGCGAGACTTGGTTTGCTTTGATTGTGGCCTCCGACCATGCCTCGTAGAATGCCTTCAGGATACGCTCGACCTCTTCTATGCACCGCGCATCGTACACCTTGCCATCCCCAGGATCATCGGCGTTGCCCACATTGCCCTCCAGATCCAGTCTCGCAGGGAATTGCTACCAGTTGAGGGTTACACACCCAGACCATCAATAATGCCCCAGAATTGGGGAACGAATACAAGATTATCAATCGCACGGCTAGACCAGGGCTGCTTGGGTCTATTGGGTGCATTAATCAGAGATGCAGTAGTACCATCTTTCAATAGCGAAATGCACTGATCTTCGTCTCTATCGACTGTTTTATTAAGACGATAGTGAGATTGCAAAAGTGTACGAGGTGGATGCCACGGGTCGTCCCTTGCAAAATGCTTCCTCAGTCCGGACTTCGCGACTAGAAAGTAGGGGAAGCTGAAGAAGATGCAGGTCTTGTCAACAGTGTATCGGGAGACATCTTGATTATCGTAACGAAGAGCGACAGGCGTGAGGAATCTACCACCAACAAAGTCCCTTTCGGCAACGTTACGGACTCTCTTGAGAAGGCGCCGCGTAAGTCCTCGTTGGCCCTTACTTACACCCTGAGATTGACATTGATGCACCAATTCCTTGTATCGGCAATCAGCCTGACTCTAGGTATCAGACGCTGTGACATGCAACAGACGAACCTCAAGTGCATCCAATTGCATAATGTCTTGTTTCGAATGACTGTGCACGATCAGGTCTGGATGTGAGAAATGGTAAGCGAGCACTTACTGCCAGCGGACTCTCCGTTGTTGTAGATAAGGTTCCTGGAACTCAACGTCGGCTTTATCATAATTCAGCTGCAAAACACGCCTGCTGTTGATCTCAGGCATAGTCCAGCTTAGCTTGATATTTCTGAATTCTCGGACCGCCTTCCGCGACTCCTTATCTTCTCCTATTGCGCGAGTCTTAACGCCCTTCTCTAAGTTCACCTCTACATCTGTCGGTATCTTTGCTCCACGGCCGCCCGCATCGCGCTGGAAGATATGGGGCATGGTCTTCCGTGGAGATATTGTCGGCAACGTCCGGCCTACTCAAGCCACCAGCTTGTGTAAGACTCTGCCGGGGTTTGGGCAGATCCAACTCTTTAGGCTTGGTTGCCTGTGCTTCAGGTGCATCATCGACTATGTTGTAGTCGTAACCATCATTGGAGCTCTGATAACCTGATGCATAGTCGTTCGCTTGGGAGTGAGTTCTTGAGTGATGAGGCCTCAGCCGTGCAGCGTCCATGGCTTTTCTTGACGATCAAAGGGAGATTGACAAGGAGGAATTTGCGAACCTCGTGAAGTAATATACAAAGCAAAAAGTATTGCAATGAGCAGTCGCGTGTCGAACGTTTCCATCATTGCACCCAAGCTAACAGCGGCTTACTCAATCGCGACGGGTGACCATCCCTCGTTGTTAGTGATGGTTATTTACGGTAAGTATCGATCACTGACGGTAACTGACGTAAATAACAAGATGTTCGGCCTGTAAGTGTAAATAACGCGCTAACAGTATTGGGCCTAGCATTATCCCTTTACGACTAGCGTATAGCGTGATCATCGTTCAAAAACATTATTGATAGCAAACCCTCTGCTAGTACGTCTCTGACCGTAAATGAGAATGTTCATTTACCGTCAGTGACGGTAATTTACCGCTAGTAAGCGAAGTTGTAACTGACAGATGTCCATCCCTACGAGTCGTTGTCCACTCTCAGGGTTGTGGCTTGCAACTATCGTGAGCGATCCTCGCAAGCAGAAAGGACAGGCGGGCCATGGCGCCCTACATCGAATCACAACGGGCCGGACTCGACAGCCTTGCTGCACGAGGACGGCGCGTGCATGATGATCAATATTGATTCCTCCCCAGGGGATCGCCTGTCAAGTCAGCACGGAGTACTTGGACTATTTCTGAACTCATGTGTGTGACACACCATGAGTCAAGTGTTTAGAATGCGACAAACATGCGCTGAATTGCGGCTGAACGAGGCAATAGTAAAGCAACCGACCGACTACGCCGGCACCTGGTGACGCTGCGATGATACGTACATGTAAGTAACAGCTCCCGCTACGAGCCGCCAAGCTTAAATCTGGGTCCTGGCGGATGTTAGAGCGGTCACCCGTGCACGACAAGAAGTGGTATATTCATTGCCTGATACTCGTTGGAAAGACCATTCGATGGAATGACGATGCGCCGATTGATCAGTGTAGCCAGGAAGGCAAACCGTCAAAGCACCCTCAGTCAGACACCACAATAATGAGCACCAGAAATTGGAAAAGACAGAAGCGGCTGATTGATTGCGGCCAAATATCAGGGTGCCAGATGTTCTATGTCCAATCTTTCTTGCCATTAAGTCTATACATTAGTATGTAGCAAATCTATACTCTAATACATGTCATGAAGCCATTCCATCTTTGCTCGTAGTCCAAAACCTCCTGAGCAGTGCGCTATGATAATCCCAAGTCCTTTCAACGCTATGCAGCAGTTTCAAGCGCCTTGCTTATGTATACAACAAAGAAAGAGTCGCGAGGTAGTTCAGAAAAGCCCTGCTAAGATACGCGCCATGTAGTCCCTGTAGCGGTTCCAGTGGGGGCAGTAGTGGAGGTCGTATTCCAGATTGGATAAGACGTGTGCCATTGCCCGTTGTTGTATGGCGAAGGGGGAGTTGCTGTGGCTTGCCCAGAAGTGGTGATGGGGGTATTTGGGGTCCCTGTCGCAAGCGTTGAAGGCTCGGAAGTCGGTCTTGCGTCTGTGGTAGGCAATGTTGTCGGAATAAAGCTCGACGGAGTCATTGTAGTAGAGGGCAACTCAGGTCTTGGTGGAGGTCCCGTAGTTGTGCAGTCTTGGGATGTAGACGTGGTCGACGCTGGCGAAGACATGGCCGAGGACACCGTGGTCGGACTCGCAGGGTTGACAATGCTGATGGTTACGTCCACTGTCTTTACAGATTCTGTGACATCTATCGTTTTAGTTTCTGTTCTTGGCGCTTCCGTCTCATGTAATATAATTGTCGACAAGACTACCTCCGTCGTTGGCGCCGGTGTAGTAGCTGAAGCGGTTATTGTTGTCGTCTTTTCTTTTGTCCATATGATCGTGGACTGCCCAGTCGAAATGCCAGCCGATGAGGTCGCTGCTGAGCCCGAGCTGCCATCGACTGCTACGACTGAATAAGAGGCACGTTTAGCGATTGGGGTTTGCGATTGGGAATGTAACGGGCGAGTGTGGGAAAGTACAGAGAACGAGAGGAAGAGGATTAAGGATGGAAGCATAGAGCGCATTGCTCAGATGTATAATGTGGAGAGGGTGGAGATAATGGTTACTTCAGGGTGGATCGTGAAGTACAAGCAGGTGCGTTTTCTGCGCAACGGTGAGCGGGTTCTTGCAGGCTGCTAAAGGCACAGAGATTCGGAGGATATCACGAAGAGGAAAGGCATAAGGAAATATCATGTTGAAAGGAGATATTTGCGATGGCTGGTGAGGATTTATTGCTGGCATTGGCAGTGGCATGTGGTGAAGGAGGTTGGGGATTTTGATCGATCGTAGTGGGGCTGGAGATGACGCTAGACTAGTGTCCCGCAGCCGCCTTGGCACTTGTATGAAATCCTTCTTGAGACTTATGCAAGCTTTATGCAGACCATGCCAAGCAAGCTTCTCAAAAGAATGTAACGTCCATACTACTGCATCCTCAATCTTTAGGGCATACCTACCTGAAGCCTTTATTTTCCAACTGCACCATGAGGCTGTGTCAACCCCTTCAGGCCCTCGCTCAGGCCTTCCGAATTCCGTTGCAGCCTCTCATCCCCAAATCTTCTTTCTCAACGACGCCCTCCGCCTTCGCCCAGAAAGGCCGCCCGAAAACTGACCGCCGTATAAGTACTATCCTCTCACAGCTGGCCTAAAAGCCCGTCCACATCTGACCTCCGCTGCCTAGCTCTAATCCGCTACCACCTGCACCACCCTCTCAATCCCCGCCCCCTACGCCTCTCCCGCCTACGCTCCCTCCGACATTGGACCATCCACCGCGCCGCGATGCTCTACCGCAGGCAACAAAAGCGCGCCGAGCAGCTCGAACTCGAGCGCCAATACAATGCCATGCGGGCCGCGTGCGAGGAGCTGAGAGTCGGAATGGGGGATGGAGGGAGGTTGTATAGACAGGCGATGGTGAGAAAGGGCATATTCGGTGGGAAGCCGCAGAGTGAGGGGGGATATCTGGGCGGGAACGGGGGTGTGCCGGTGGAGTATGCGAGAGCGCAGACAGAGGGACCGCCGAGAGGAGGGTGGGATGAGGGATGGACGAGGGGGTAGAATGGGGTCGGGGATTATTAGGCCACATAGGTGCAATTGTGGAGTCAATTGGCCGTTGTGTCACCACTTCTGTAAACGATGGCATATGTAGCGCGGGCGCTGTTATCCTTCGGTCAATATTTGCTAACAGAGCCATGTTTAACAAATAATCCGAGGATATGATTCGAGCGATATGGACTGCACGAGCAGCAAGGGTTCTCAAGGAGGAGTCTGCACACATTATTATTATTAATATTTCAGGTCATCCCGCTTCCAGCTTCGGTCGTAAAGCCATTGAAACGCCGTCCATGCTGAGCAGGCGAATCTGGATTAGAATACACGCTTCAATAAGTGATGCCACGGCCAAGCACGCCGCAGCTCCCTGGCTTAATCTCCATGGTTCCTGCAGTATGAACAATCCTAACCACGTTTCGTAACATGCTCGGAAAGACTCATGAGACAACGCAGCATCCTCCTCGCTCACCTTTTTCGAACGTTAGTAATGCTGCTCGTGTTGCCGCTTCAAAGACATCATCGACTCCTTCGCCTGTCAGTGACGAGCATTCGAGGTACTTCCGCGCCCCTATTTCTCGAGCGGCGTTGTTGCCTTCGTTGTCCGTAGTAAAATGCATCGATTTTTTCCGCATTTCTTCCTGAGCGAGTGGATCTTCTCGCAAATCTTTCTTCAGGCCAACAAGAATGATCGGCACCTCTGGACACCGTTCTTGGGCTTCCTCAACCCACTATGACAGCCAGTCAGGAACGGTCCTATGGGTGTTGGGGCGCTGTAAAATCTTACCTTGTGCTTAACATTATCCAGTGAGTCTGGAGTGTCGACCGAAAAGCCAATCAAGATAACGTGTGCTTTTGAGTATGCCAATGGCCGTAGTCTTTCATAGTCCTCCTGCCCTGCTGTATCCCATAGAGCTAGTTGGACTGATTTACCATCAACTCTGCAGTCCGTGACGTAGTTCTCGAATACTGTTGGTACCTAGACCACGAAAGCCTGAAATCAGCATAAGCCAGCGGCAGTGGGTTCGACGTCGGCAAGATGACCTGTGCGGCCCGTGAGGAAGACCAACATAATGCTTGTTCTTGTTAGCTGATGCAGACACTCCGCTATATGAGGTTCACTAACCGTGGGAAAATAGCCCAATGTAAAGACACTTAGCAAGCTCGTCTTGCCGCAAGCGCCATCGCCGATAATCACAAGCTTCCTAGTATGTGCCAAAGATGTTAGGTTCTGTTTATCTCGAGGCCCAGGCTCTGTGAACCTCGAAAGCCGAGTTTCCGAGTTCTCCGAATGCTCAGCAATGGAACCGTTACGCCTCCAACTGCTACCGAAAGACTGCAGCCAGGATTTGATAACATCTGAAAGCTTTCAATATTCTCCCCGCTAAGATTCCCATACAGCGAACTGTAGTCTAATTGTACAGTAATTTGAAGTCTTGACCGATTTCCACCAAATCCCATCAGACTCACCTCCGTATCACATTCTGCCCATGCTGTTGTGCCATTCTCTATTATTTCTCGGCTTCGATCGACGGTCGCAACGAGGATCAGGAGTGTCTCGAGGTAAATAGAGGAATTGACGATCCAGTGGGAGGGGAAGCAGCACTGTCGAATGGCGGCGATATATTGATCGCGCAGACCCAAACAGCAGATGCCGAAGTGAGCCAAAGGAAGCGCTTTCTCAGAAGTGACGGTCGGCTAGAAAGCTAGAGCGTTGATGTTTCGAGCTGCTACCCCGATTCGCTCGCCTTGGGTGCTGTTGGGGCGACGGAGAGGAAGAATTCCTTCAATCATTGAGTCACCTCATCCATGACTAACAGTAGAGCGAGGGCCGGTCGAAGTCTGGAATTGCTACCTTATACAGGTGTTGTCGTGGTGTCGGGAAAGTAGTCCGCTTTTTCTCGATTGGTTTGCGTAAGGTAAGGTACCTGGCTTCGTTGGCCCTAAGCCAAACCTAGGGAAAGAATGGCACTAGTTCCAACGTCTGGTAGGTACATTTAGACCATGTACGCAGTTCCTTACTCACACGCTTCGGTCTCCTCTTTCACTCAAGGCGGGTTGCTAGATAGTGCATTACAAAACTTGTGTCAAGCATCTTGAACCCTTTCCGGATCTGCTGCGGCTCCCTCTATAAGGGGTCGCGCCTTTGGTGGGTTGACTACAAACAGGAGGGGCTCATCTCAACCAATTCCACCATCCTGCAACAGCTTCTCCGTAACCTCAGACTATTTGGAGTGCTCTTGATGTTAATTTACTCGGAGCTAATCTTGATACAATAATTGGTTGGCCACCATGCCTTCCAAGTCAAGCTCTCGTGGATCGGGCCTGAACAATTCCTCAAAAACAGCATCCGCGAAAACGAACGGAACAGCAAAGCCCGCAACAGCGACGAATTCTAGCAATGCTCAAGCTAACTCCAAACCTCCACTGGTAGGGGCCTGTAATGGCAATACGTCCAACGACAACATCCCTTCCAGCCAGAATCTCCTGCCTTCGAACGTCGGGCCCAAGCTGTTAGAAGGGTCAGAGGTAGATCAGACTATCAGTGCAGTGCCTACAGTCAACAGAAAGAAGCAAAAGAGGCGAGAGAAGCAGGCTGCCCGCCTTGCTGCTGTAGAGCCTCAGAACTCGACGCCGGTGCCCGATCGGAGCCAAGGATATGTTGACGCCAGTGACACCCCTTACCGAGACCTAGATTATGCCATGTCTGCGACTCAAGCCCAAATAAATGCAAATGGATATGATTACGGGGTTTCGGATTATGACGATCCGGATCAGTACGAGCCTGGAGAAGGCGAGGATCTGTATTACACAGATGAGGATGATAGGTTGCTTGAGAAATCTTATGCTGCGTTCCGAACGAACGGTCACTCTAGCAGCAATCGGTTGCCTTCCGAGTCTTCTGGTAGCAAAGCCAAGAAGAAGCGGACAAGATCAAATGCAGCGCAACCCAGCTATCTAAGCGGTTTTGATCCCAATAATACTTCCTATACTGCGCGAAGCGCAATGTATCAACCACCTCCACCCCCTCCTCCACCTCCGCTGTCTACCGCAGCTCTTCGCTCCGCACATCATATCTCCACTGACCGTATATGGAATACTTCTACTGCAGAGGAGCGGCAGAGGATCAAAGAGTTCTGGCTTTCACTTGGTGAAGAGGATAGAAGATCTCTTGTCAAGGTGGAAAAGGACGCGGTCCTCAAGAAGATGAAAGAGCAGCAGAAGCACTCATGTAGCTGTACCGTTTGTGGTCGCAAGCGTACGGCTATAGAAGAAGAGCTTGAAGTGCTTTACGACGCATACTATGAAGAGCTGGAGCAGTATGCCAATCATCAACAGATCAGCCTTGGAGAGGGGACGCCAATCATACCTCCATCGAGCACGAACGGCCGATTGATGCCTTCAGGCCAGCATACGCCAGGAATGTACAACCCACGTTCGTCCAGGGGCCGCATCCAGGAAGTGACGGATGATGATGACGACGGTGAAGAAGATGAGTACAGTGATGAGGATGAGGAGGATGAGATCAGCGATGGGGAACCCGCAGAGCCAATGGGTCCTGCGGCTGACTTCTTCAATTTCGGAAATAGTTTAACCGTTCAAGGTAAGGCACGCCATAATTTTGAAGCCATTGCTCCTGGTGTGCTGATCTCCTCCAGGCGGAATTCTGACCGTTGCAGACGACCTTCTGAAGAACGATGGGAAAAAATTCATCGAGATGATGGAGCAGCTTGCCGAACGTCGGATGCAACGAGAAGAAGAAGCACAATACGCAAGCTCCCGCTATCCTTCCACACCTAGTCACAATCATGGTGCCCCTCTCGATGATGATGATCAGGAGTACGATGATGAGGACGATGAGGAGTACGAGGGCAGTCAAGAAGATGACTATGATGAGGACGAGATGGTGACTCTATCTCAAAGCGGAACAGGACGCATTACTAATTGGCAACAGGAAGCAATGACCGAAGAGCAACGAATGGAGGAAGGACGAAGAATGTTCCAGATCTTTGCAGCCCGGATGTTTGAACAGCGGGTGTTGACTGCCTATCGAGAGAAGGTGGCACGTGAACGACAACAGAAGCTGATCGAAGAGCTAGACGAGGAATCGCGTCTTGATACTCAACGAGAGGCCAAAAAAGCCAAGGAAGCCCAGAAAAAGAAGGAGAAAAAACGTCAGCAAAAGCAGGCCAGGGACGAGGAGAAGGCCAAACGAGATGCAGATAAGGCCGCTGAAGAAGCTGCTCTGAAGGCGGTCGAGGAGGAAAAGCTGGAGGAGCAACGGCAGAAGAAGGAGGAGCAGCGGAAAAAGAGAGAGGCCGAAAAGAAGGCCCAAGAGGAGGAGCGGCAGCGAAAAGAGGCAGAAAAGCAGAGAAAGGCCCAACAGGCTCGTGAACATCAAGCAGAGCTAGAACGAAAACAGCGAGAGCAGAAAGAGCGTGAGAAGAAGAAACGTGAAGATGCAAAGACGAAGGAACGAGAAGAACGAGAGGCAAAGGAAAAGGAGCTGCGGGAAAAGAAGGAACAAGATGCCGCCGAGAAGAAGGAATGTGAAGCCCAAGCGAAAGCCGAAAAAGAGGAAGCAGAGCAGAAGAGAAATGAGGAGCAAGCAATAAAGCAATACGTGCCGAGCGCCCCAGCTGTTCCGAATCTCCCTTCAACCAGGTCCCACGTTCTGCCAGTAACTGCGCCTCAGATAGCTGCTCTTCAACCGCCACAAACAATCAGTGGTCATGCTTCCCCCCACCTCCCGATCGCGACTCCTGCAATACCCAAGGCGCCAACGCCAATCCGTCCGCGACAAGCCTCTTTCCAAGGTTCGCATTCCTCGTCTCCAAAGACCTCTCTACCTCGTGTCGAAAGCTCGGCCGCGTCTCCAAGCGTACATTCGCAAATTCACGATCTGACCGTACCGCCAAATGGCAAGACGTCACAACCTTCCGGTCCATCACAAACTAATCAGCAGACTCCCCCAGTCACGCCCGTCAGCGTTTTGGCTGGTCCACCGACGCATCCGCCAGGGCTCTCTAACCCACCACCAATAGGCAACGGCTTTCCGGCGGCGTTTGGCCCAATGATGCCGAATGTGACCCAGCGAGTGCCAGCTCACGATCCCTCAATGTTTCCACACCAGCCTCATTTCAACGGCCACCAGTACCGTCCATTCATGGCTCCGAATGGATTTCCGTACCCCTCTGGTATGAATGGTGTAGGTTTGATGAGGGCTTTTCCCCAGGGCCGAGGTGGGCCAGTGGAGCCCCAGATGACGTCCTTGTCCATGGGGCCGCCGACAGGATCAACAACCGCAACGCATAGTGCTGGTCCATTTAGTATGCCTCGCGAGAACCACCCATCACACTCTCATTCGCGACATTCATCAGCCACCTTTGAGAGGTCACATTTCGAGAATCCTGCTCTGGCACACCCTATAGCTCGACCAGCACCTATACAGCGACCGTCGAGCACCGCTCCTTATCAACAACGCGACAGCAATCGGGGACCTGCGAACGTGGACATCGAGGATGGGAATAGTCATCTTGGAAGCAGTGCTTTACTTGATGATACTGATGTTCCAATGGCACCGAACGGTACTCACTCAAGACGTGGGAGTATGGCACGGGGCGGACCACGCTCTGTTCGACCTGGTTTTGATGGTGCGCTTGGCTTCCAGGACCCGATTGGCAGTAAGTCAACATCACGATTGATATAACTTATACTGATGTAGAAAGCAGCAGCGAAAGCAGAGCACTTTGGCCATACTGTGCCTATCGGTAACGGAAAGTTTGGGATAGCGTGGATCTCACCCCCACCACCATCAAATGGTCCCCCAACGTCAGGTTCAGCTACATGGCCCAATGCGCCAAGTATGTTTGATTGCTGAACAGATATTATTGTACACCCTGGTTGCTGACGTTAAGTCTAGGACCTGGCAGACCAAGCAATGCTTTTGGTGTATTGGGTGGTCCCACACGACCTAATGGCTCTCGGGCGGTCACAATTCGTCTCCTGGTGTGCCAAGCCTGTAGCAAGCTTTCAGTGCATCCTCCAGCAGACAGCAGATTTGGATTCCACAACGTGGAGACCGTGCTTCGCCAGGTAGAGATGATGAAGCCGGCGAACGAGGGGTCTGTTCCGATGCAAGAGATGCTGGATATTTGTGATACCGAAGGCAATTCGCAGAACGGCGGGGGTTCGTTCGTCATCGAGAATCACGAGCCCAATGGAATCTTCGTCAAATTCGAGCCTGGACGCAACACGTCTATGAGTATGAGTGGAGGTCTGGGGCCTGGCGATATTGGGAGCCCTGTGCCTGGTGGCGCGATGGCCGCTTTCGGTGGGGGAAGAGGGTTCTCACAGGGAAATATCATGGCCCCATCTGGCTTTTAATTGATCAGCTACCTTGCTTCCTAGAGGCTGCTTATGTACGAAATCTGTCCGGCGAGCTCTCGGCTTGCATCCATTGTGCTGCCTGCATGTTCTAGAAGGGGTTTCTAGATATTGAGAGCTCGGCATTGCTGCGCTTCACCGAAGCCTTTGCAATGTGCTCTTGCAGCAATTTACTACTAGAGGGTCATGGAATTCCTGCTCACGGGCCATGCTGAACCGTGCTCTGCTTGCTTCCCTCGCCAGTTGAGTCATCCTCGATCCTCAATAAGAACTTGTATATTCTCTTGATCATGTCGTCCAATGGCGGTCCCAGCTCTTTTACAGTATGTGACATCTCCGGGACAACTCCAGATCCTTCACCTACAACTCCACCACCATCCCTGATATGCCTCTTCCATTTCTCCACTAGCTCCACCTTATTTACACCCTCGGGAACGAATGAATCCTTCGCCCCATATAGTATACACATCGGCGTCTTTGTGTGTCCCAGCTTCCCAAAGGTCCCCCTCAACCTCTCATCATCAAAATCGCTGCTGAAATAGTCATCCTCTCCAGCGTGCTCCGGCCCCGGGCTCACAAGACTCAACCACCTCTTGGCCGATATCGACGCCGTCAAGATGGTATTCGTCAGATAACCTGGCAGCACGTCGTTCTCCCTTCTCTCGCGGACATACTGCTGTGCCACGCGCACACTCTCATTCAACAGTTTCGGAGTCATGAACATCTCAAACCCTTCTCGATCGCTAACCCCGCTTTGCATGATCCCGCCATCGATCCTTGGTCGCTCACCAGCGGAAATCAGATAGTGCATCACGTCCTGGGAGCCAGTGGAGTGACCCATCAGGACTACCCTCCCGCCTGGACGCCGATTGCGGAAATACGAAACGCATTGCGCGATCTCCTCGACGTCTTGCCCTAGAGTGGTGGAGCCGAAGCCCGTGTAGGACGATGATATGAGGGTTTCGGCTAAGGACCAGGTGGGTGGCAGTGCTTTTGCGAGAGGGGGGATGAAGGGAACGGTGGACAGGCCATCGTTGAGCCCGCCGACGAAGATGAGGGTGTTCTGGGCGGCTTGCCTGGAGGGGTCGGCCTGGTGTTCGAAGGAGACGAGGCGGTAAGACTGGGGTCAGTGAGCGATGGATGCTTTGATGCTTATTATGTGCTAACGGGATGCGTACGTAATGGTGCAAAATGCCCGGGTGAGCGTCTCCGGAGCCCATATTGCTGATATTCTACTTATGATCCAATTGACACATGGCAGTCAAGTACTTATTGGTGGGGGCGGGGTAGCGAAGGTACCCCTCATGGCCCTTGCAGGCTGCAGCGGAAGCCAGCGGCTGATCTACCGCTTCTGCAGCTCTTGCATTAGGGCTTGAGCTTGTCCGACGCACATCCTCTCGAGTCCTCATTGTACATCTCTCAATTGCTAGCTGAAGTCTCTTGCTCAAGCCTCAGTTCAACGACCATCAGAGGCTACGTCTCTGTCATACTTTCTCTGGCCCTAAGCATTCTTTGCTCCAGCCAGCAATATGGAAACAGATCAATCAAGTGACATGAGCACAGGCCCCAAGAGACATAGCAGAAACATTTCCTACAATCGAAGTAGCTCTCCATGTCCCTCCTTTGACCAGACAAGCAATCGCTCTTACACTATTCTAGCACCTCTGACTAGACGCTCCACCAGAGGTCCTCTCGACGTCGACGAGTATGTCCAATCGCCCATCCCTCCAGGCGTGCCATTGACGGACCAGTTCCCTCACAACTCCAGCACCTATTTCAACCGCTGAAGCAACCTCCATCCCACTCCCAACCACCGCATTCAGTCCTCCCAAACCCCGTTCCCGAACCCCTGAACCGCCTCTCCTCCCACCCTCTCCACCTCCCAAGGACTTCTCCTACCTCCAACAGCCCGAAATCTTCCACCCTGTCACCCAGCTCGTATTCCCCCTTTCCGACCCTCTTCCACCCCCTAGCAGTTAACGTCAACTCAGGACATCCCCCCACCTTTCCGCACACCCCCTCCTAAATCCTCGTATAACCCCCGGCACCTTGCCACCTCCTCCGCCCTTACCCTGAGCACCACGTCCTCGCTTCCACCCTCTCAAATCTTCTCCCTCCTCTACACACGCCTCGCCTCCCTCACCCTCCTGAACCTCTCTTCCTTCGCAGCCCAAGAGTCCAAGGTCCTCGAGGACATCCACTCCCCCTTCTACCGCGACGCAACCACAGGATCTAACATCCTCCCATGGGAACTGCGCGTCCTAGTCGTGCGGCTCCAAGCGCTTGCATTCGGAGACCTAAGAAGAGGCGTAGTGGGATACTACGACCTCGCGCGGGATGCAAGAGTTGAAGCGCGGAAGGCGGCGACGGATGGAGAAAGGAATCTCTGGAGAGAGAGATTAAAAGATCTGGGCGTCAGGGTTGGCAACGCATTGATCGAGATGGGGGATTTGGCGGCTGCGAGACGCCATCTGGAGACGCTACGCAACGGCACAGACAAGGAAGGAGACAGCATCCTGGACAGTAGGCTTGCGCTGCTCTGTCTTCAGCTAGGGGATGTGGGCACGGCGAGGCGGTATACTAACGCTGCCACCTCCGGCGACGCGGCCGAAAAAAGCACGAATGTGGTGCTGAAGCCGTTGTTGAGCATGGCGGAGGGCCGGTATGAGGACGCTGCGGCGAAGTGGCGCGCGTTGAGCGAGGGGCAGCATGCTGTGCTGGCGACGCAGAATCTAGCGGTCTGTCTGCTGTACTTGGGGCGGATTGATGAGGTGAGTGCTTTCCCAATTGCCTTCTATCTCTACCATTCACGTCAGATTCCGCGCTGGAAAGTGTCATGGCTGAAACAAGTACAGACGAGCCAGCTCCTCACGCGTTTGGTTGAGGAAGGCCACTCCTTTCATGCTTTGACGTTCAATCTCGCTGCGGTGTACGAGCTGTGCACTGAGCGGTCGAGGGCGAGGAAGATGGAGCTGGCGGAGAAGGTGGCGGGGATGATGAAGCTGGGTCCTGAGGAGGGGGAGGGGGAAGGGGAGGGGGAGGAAGGGCAAGGCGGTCATGAGAGGTGGGCTGAGAGGAATAATGCTGATTTCAAGCTGCGAGAAGAAGGCAATTGACGTCAACGGGCCACGTAAACAGTAAAGAAAATCCATCCCTCTACTTGTTTCTCAGCTCCGTCTCCTTGCTCCTGGCTCCTATCCTCCCTCACAGGGGCATAAGACAGGCCACTTACTCCCGACAAAACTCAGAAGCAGCGAAATCCGGATCTCCATCAGCCAGCGCGCCAGATTCTATGTTTCCCATTCGCATGTCCTCACATCATTCCTGGCACCCAATGTCACATCAGGTTGGGTATGGACCCCCCTTGGATGCCATCCAAACCCTCCCCATGATTCGGCCGCTGCCCCGGAAGAGTACGCCAGGAGGGGGGGCTTGGGAACGCTTGGAGGACATGAGCTTTTGACATACATGGCGAGCGCAAATGGAAATCTGCATGGGGCCCTTTCAATTCACAATTGTACATTGAGAGGAAGGGTTCACAGTCCAGGGCACGGGACTTGAATAAGTCCAGGCAGGGGCAGGCTCTCCCCTCGGACTGTTCCTCATGCAAGAGGGAACAGCAGGGAACTCACTGCCAATTAGCGGGACCGAAGCGATGTGAATTGATGAGCTGGAGGCTGCAGTGGACGGAGCAGATCAGGAACATATGTCGATCCTGATAATGATATCCAGCTGCCTGATGCTAGCAGGCACGATAAGCGCTCAAGCAAGCCTATAATATTAGAACAATACAGTCCTCCCTCTGCCGTCATCGCTGTCATGAAAAATGCTCTTCTCTGCCTAGGCTCATTCCTCCGAGCCCCTTGCACTGATCTCCGAGCTGCAGAGTAGAGACACAGCTCAAGTCTCGCTCGAACTAGCCCTCAGCTTCTTGTTCCCGCTGTGAGCCACAGAAACACCCCCCTCAGCCTCGTCGCCCTTCTCGATCAGCTCGCCTTGCCTCTTCTTCCCCTTGCCCGTCGCCGCACTGCTAGTAGGAGCCCCAGCTTTCCGCCTCGCCCAGCCATCGAATGGGCTTCTCCTTCCTTTCTTGACCCCAACGCCTCCTCCATCAACCTCCCCACTCAACGAGGAACTCCCCATCCCCGCTTTCTTCGTTGCACTCCTCGTCGCATGTCCCGTGTCCGGCGGGCTAGCAGGCGTGAAAGTTGTTTTCACGGGCGTGACGACTGGCTCCTCGACTTCAGTCTCGTCGGTGGCAATGTCGGTCATCTCGCTGTCGTCGGCCTGCTGTTCGATGTCGGTGGTGGCTTCTTCGTCGGCAAGGTCGCGCTCGCGCTGTTGCTGGGCTGTGGGAAAGAGGAGGCGGGGTTTGATGGAGGAGCGGGTGAAGTGGGATGGGGACGCTGTGGCGGCGTCGTCGAGATCGGAATGTGAGGAGATGAGTTGCTCGGTTCGGGGTGATGATTCGGTCGGGAAGCGTTTGAAGATTTTGCGGCCGCGGCTTTTGGGGGGTTAGTTCACAATATGGGGAACGGTCGGGTGCCGGGTACTCACAATACGTAGACCATGCCTTCTTCATGATTGAACGCCTCTTCGATCTCGTGCGTACCAAAAGTCTCAGGCTGCGCCTTTCGCTTCTTGCTGGCGTTTGATTTGCGCTTTGACTCAGGACGATCACGTTTGAGTGGATGGTCGATAAATGGGTTCACTTCACTCCGATCGAGCTCCGGAACGGTATCCTTGGAGTCCGTGTATATCTTGATCCCACCTTCGGAGCCGGCATCATCGTCCATTGAACTATCCAATGAGAATCCAACGTGTCTCTTGGTCTTCTTGTTCTTTCGCGGTGTAGGCATAGTTTCCTCTACGGTGTCTGGTCGGACAGGGAACAGTACACGGCTCAGACCCGCTACGGGTTGCACTTGCTTCTTGCGAGGCGTCTTTGCCGGGGTCGGAAGCATGCTGGCACCGATCACAGCGCCTGATTGATGCGAAGAAGAAGAAGTGCCATCCGGCTCCTGACAGGGATCAATCTCTAGTGAAGAGCCGTCCATATTCAGAGCGCCGCGTGTTTGAGGCTTTCCGGTGTTGAACAGCTTCTTCTGCGGAGACGTTTGTGTTGATGACGGAGGCGAGTATGTATGAGCGGCGGAACGAGTCGCAGATACTTTTCTTGACTTCGAAGCTGACTTGAGATGAGACTGAGACTCTAGAGACTGCGGTGGTGGGGTTAGAGCGGCGCGTTGCGTAGCTCGGCGCGTGCTTTGTCGAGTTTGATATGGTTGATAAGAGTCGTACTTAGCACCGTGTAGGGGAGTCGGCGGAGTATGCAAGGTCGTCCGTAGAGGTGGCGTAGTAGCCATTGTACCAGCAAAGATGTTCCTTGGGATGAAGTGATCGCTCTCGCTCAGTAATGATGCCGGTGTTGCGTAGTCAAGATTAAGGAAGCCGCGAGAGTTCTGGGCTTTACAAAGCCATCAACTCCAAGGGAGGGAGCTAAGCTTTAGTGCGTTGTCACAAAACTCAATGGGAAAATCAAGGCTATATGCCACCATATGACAGGAGCGATAGGTAGCAAAGCGTAAGAGCGCTGAGATGAGAGTCGATGTGTAAGAGTGCTGCAATGAATGGACGTGTTGCGCTGTTGGAGGGTCCCGTCGACTAATTCCTGAGTGGAAATGTAGGGCTGGGCGTCGGTGGCTGGTGACGAGGGTTAGGGTTGCAACCGCGCGTCAAAGAGCGCGACGAACCGTGCCTTTCTTGATGCCTCTAGCCTCTTGTCTCTGAAACAGCGGTTCAGCATGTCCAACAGCTCAGTCGTACAGGACAAAGTAAGCCTTTCGAATGGCGAGCAATGGCATAAGTTCTCGCATGGAGAATCTCGACTTGTCAGACCAGGATACCGAGGATCTCTTTGCATCCCCATCTCAGAAAAGGACGAAAACCCACAAAGCAAAACGATCCGTATCTGAAGTACCACAAACACCTTCTTCATCAAATCAAAGCAATGCCACCCCTGGTCAGTCGAGATTTGATGCCGAGGAAGCGCGCGAAGCTGCTTTACGGAAAGAGCTAGAAGGGATACGGAACATCAACGAGGTGATTGAGGGCGTAGTAGGCAGCTTGGAGAAGGCGAAGGGCAACATGGATGTATGCATGTCGTCCAAACGAATTTTTGTCCATGGTTACACGTCTTTTTCAAGTATCAATAGATCCTAATTCAATTGGCCTGCTAGTCTGTGTCGCGCACTGTCTCCAACGCTTCCGCACTTCTTCAAACTTGGACTCGCATCCTCTCCCAAACGGAACATAACCAACGCCTGATCCTCAATCCTTCTTGGCACGGTGCTACTCAAGACATGGCGGATGCCGAGAACGAGACGCTGCTGCGACAGCAAGAGAAAGAGAGAAAAGAGATCGAGGAATCGCGCCGACAAGAAGCAAATGCGAGGAAGACGGAAGAGGATGAAAGAAGGCGTAGCGAGGCTGCGATAGTAAGGGGCACCGGTAGGGGAACAAGAGGGAGGGGAAGAAGTACCGCAGCTGGGAGATCGGGCAGTACCGGATACGTTGGTGTCGGTGGGCAAGGTGGGGTTAGAGGAACGACCAGGGGTGGAGCCACACCAGGGAGGACTGCGAGCGGCATTGGGCGAGGTATCGGCAGCGGCAGAGGAAGAAGTAGAGGGATGTCATAACATCAAGCTTGAGACTGCGATGACCGGCAGGGAAAGTTCCTGATGCCCATTGAGTGTGCGTTCGGCATTGAGCGACTAGATACCCAGATTCTCCTTACGATATCGAAAGCGAAATAATGATACATTTAGCCCATGACCTATGAACCTTTGGTACTTTGCGTGCTTGGTCCTGTATGCTGGCCCCTGTATGCTGGCCCCTGTATGCTGGCACACATACGCGGCTATTGGCTTTATCAAGTCCTTGTTCCCTTCTTTTTCCCGCTATGCATGCTCTCACCAACCGAGTATGCGAAATATTGTGATAGTTTGACTCTTTGGCTATGGGCTTTCATAGGTTGATTTGCGCAACATCATTCCGTTCGTCAGTTTTCCCGGTGCGCAATGAAGAGAAGCGGCTACAGGCGCACAAGATAGCAAAGTGGTATTACAATGCGATTTTGTTCGCGCTATGACTACATCTACTTCGCTTGTGTTACAACGCCTTCATACTCCCTTGACGCAATGTAATCCAAGGTCCTCTGGAAATGCCGCTTTGGGCTCTCAAGAGATGAGCTCTCCTGGTTCGTCTGAAGGTTCGAGTGAATGAGCTCTATCAGACCATTCAAATACTTTGTCGTGACCTGGGAATATTAGCCGGCTGTTTCTGCGGATCTCGAAGAAACGACATACCGTTTCGTTCTGCTGATCAAAATAGTATACATAGCGATTCAAAATTTCCACAAATAACTCCACGGACACTGCGGTGTCCATGCACGCATCCGCGACACGGAGAGCACGTTGTAAGCATTCAAGTACGCGTTTGCCATCTCGGTAAAGCTAATGGATAATTAGCGAGGTAGAGCTAAGGGTGATAATCGAGCCACAAACATTCTTTGAGTCCTCCTCACCCTTGCCAGATATCTCGGTAGCCCACCACAGATGGCTGGCGAGGTATACAGCTCGACATTGATCTGGCTTCTTAAGCAGCTTACTGCCGTGCAATGCACATTTCGTAATCAGTGTATCATAATTCTCCTTGCTGAAGCCTCTCGTGCCGTGCAGGGCGGCAGCAATCACGCACACAGCTTGGAATTGAGCCCTCGAGTCGCTCACTGCTTCTTCGTAGATGGTAAAAGCTTGTGCGAAGAACTCATACGCAACCTCTTCGAAGCCCGACTGGTCCGCGACTTGGCCGCAAGAGATAAACAACCGTAGACACAGATCTGCGGTCCCATTCACACGAGTGTATAGACCTGATATTAGCGTATGCATGAATTTGTAAAGCGCCGATGACTGTGACTGCCAATTGTCATCCAAGTGTTCTCGTTTCTTATAGTTCCTCGAAAGTCTAAGAGCTGATGTGAGTAGAGCGGGGGTCGTGTGTTTGATCCGGTCGTTTCCGTCGGCAAACGCTTTCTTACATATCTGCAGAACCTGGAATTGCGTATCATTGTCAGAACTGCGTATGAAGTGAATGATTCTCGCGAGCCATCCTTGTTCTATCATGGTCTCGTCTGTCTCTGCGCCTCTACGCTGACTTGGAATACCTGGATATCCTCCAGGCGGCTGCATTCCTTCTCGGATTAGGACTCGTAGGATTTCGAGTACACCTTCTAGGTTCTCTGGCGTTGATATAACTGTCTGATTCAGTAGGACGCTTCGTGCTACTTCGCCAGCAACAGAACGACGGGTAGGATATGGTTGGGCATGTAATAAAGGGACGTAGCTAGGGAGGGAGAGTGCGGTGAACAATGAGAAATAGGACTTGATAGGGGCAAGGAGAAGATTGAGTATGTTAGACTGTGTTGGTGCAGAGTGGAGGTCAGCGCTGTTTGCATACTGCGCAACCTTTCCACTCGCATACGACAGAATTTGGTCGATGTATTCTGTGCACTCGTCAGCATAATCCTAGGTGCTTCGCGTCACAGACTTACCCAACCGGTCAGGATAGATATTACTATGCCGGGTGTTAGCAGAGCTATCAATCAACTTGGCCCTTAAAAACATACAGAGCCAGATTTGCCAAAGAGACGAGCAATGCCATTGTATCGTGTATGTGTAGACGTTGTGCATTAACAAGGTTGGTGACTTGACCGTAGAAGATTTCGTAGAGCCTGACGTTCTCTGGAATGCCTCGACTCTTCTTCGGTGTCACCGTCTCTCCATCGCCATTGTCAGCAGGCTCAGCGTCCTTGGCTTGTCGGCGCTCTGGCTCATCAGTAGCTTGCTTGGCTGGTTCGTCGCCGTTACTCTGCTGCCCATTCGGTGAGTTGCCGGTAGCCTCTTTGGCTTTCGTGTCTGAATCCTTTTTTTCCCTGGAAAGTTTCAAATTTTCGAGTAAGCGCGCTGTCGCCTCTTCCTCGTTTTTCCATCGATCCTCTTGTGGCTCTGACTCCGACTCTCTTGCAGCGTATGAAGATAGTCTATCCATTAACCCAATAACGATGGCCTTGATATTGACATGGGGATTGAGTCGAGCTATAGCGGAAAGGAGCTGATCCAAGGTATTTAGATGGAACTCGTCAGGGAACACTTGTGTGATGACTATACTCCTAATCAGCAAATGAGGGCGAATTTTATTATGCCCAGGCAACAGACCTTCGAGAAGATATTCTTGGGCCAATACATCTCTACATTGAACCACTTGTTCTAATAGGGGTTGTAGGATGACGGTCTTGTATGCTTCGAGGTCGACCAATTGGCTGAGCCTTACGAGATTGCTACCGACAAGTAGTTGCAGCTCTTGCCTTTCCTTTGTCCTCTGCTCCCTTTCTCTTGAGTGTCCTTGGTGCTGTAACCTTACCCACAACTTGTTCATCTCGACGAAGTTTGTCAATATGAAGCTGATGGAGTCTTGTAGATTGCCCTCAGGCCCATCGCCGCTACCTTGCGGTAAGCAGTCCCTCGCCTGCCCAGAAAGATAGTATCTCAGGAAAAGTCCTCGTATTGGATGTTGGACCCCCCTACTCATCTCCATCATATCTTTCATGATCTCCTTCACAGGCGCATCGTCAATCGCCATATATACAGTCCCAACAGTGATCATGAGATACAGGCGAGGCACAATGTTGCCGGCATATTGGACCAATTCGTATAGGTCTGCGAGGTGGTTAACTGGATGAGATTCGCGTAGATACAGTGAGAGATGTCTCAGAGCGTCGAAGACGGCCATATAAAGCTCGTAGTATTGCTTCGGACCAAGACTGCTTGTCCGCAGTTCCGAGACCAAGGTAGAGCTATCAAAGTAAGCTCCTAGTCAAGGCGAGCCCCAGGCCGCTGAACAGGTCTTATGGGGACATTTACCTGCATTTGAGCGCATCCATAAGCTTCCCCGGTGTCTCCAAGCATTTGCGCATCAGATGCGTCTGTTGGCGCACCATGATCATGGCATCTTCCAGTAACCTCGCCTGGTCCTCGACCCCTGGAGGAGTAGTCATTGTGCTTTCCATGCAAACCTTTTGCGGGACCGAAGTCCGCTCGCACAACAAGATCTTCTGTTAGGTTCAACCTACGGCTCCCACGGTTTGTTACCAATCCATGCCAGCAGGAATGCATGCAACACGAATGCAAGCACTGTCCAAGATATCCAGGCGTACTGTAGCGGCTTAGGGTTATGGCTAGCCCTATGAGCGTCTGAGTGCCGTCATGAACGTCGTTCAAATTCTTTGCCGCCTCATGTGAAACCGATACGTTGCGTTTCTGGAGCGGCGACAACTTAAGTATGGGTCAATTCATGTCCGAGTCTGAGTATTTGACTGTTTTGCGGCTCTCACTCAGCGTGGCTCGTACCTCGGACTTCAATGATCTATTCAACACGACAACAGAAACTTCCTCGACTTCGTCGGATAACGCAGCATTTGGAAAGATCTTGGCCGGCATCCTCCTCTCAAGGACCTTTATCTTAAGCTATCAAGTCGTCTTGCTGTTTTTGTTAGCGTTCTTTTCCTTAAGATTTTGGATAGCTCGATATTGTTCATGGCGAAGGAGCCCAGCTCCCTGGACCAACAACACGAGGGCCGATTTCTCTTCACATCGCAGCTCTTCCAGCAGCACTCTTCGAGGTGGCTTTGGATGCCATGATACAACAAAGAACGAACGCAGCGCATTACTGCAGGAAGCCCACGAGAAGAGCCCGTTCGATGGAATTGGCAAGCTACAGGGAAGAATAAAAGGATGGCTTATATATCAGCCAGGTCCAATCCCAATCGTCAACAAGACGTTACCGTCAAATGGATGCACCATGTTCATTCTTGCTTTCCTCGGCCTACAGGCTTTCTACGTTTTGTACAATGTAACCTTATCAGTACCCATGCTGTTTGTCTTTGCAGACCGAACTGCTCTTGTATTTGTCGCAAATCTACCCTTACTGTATCTTCTCGCAGCGAAGAATCAACCCATCAGAGCACTGACCGGTTATTCTTATGAGTCACTGAACATTTTCCACCGCAGGCTAGGAGAAATCATGTGCTTGCTAGCGCTGCTGCACAGCGTTGGCATGGTTGGTGTATGGTACACAGTTCTCCGGCCGACTGGCTTCACGCTTGCACGCTTCCTTATGAGCAAGATCATTCTTCTAGGGCTCGGGGCTTTGCTGGCGTATGAGGCACTCTATCTTACGTCCTTAGGGAGCTTCAGGCAACGCTGGTACGAGCTGTTTCTCGGTTTACACGTGATCTTGCAGGCTGCCGCCTTGATCTTGGTCTGGTTCCACCACAACGGTAGCAGGCCTTACGTTGGTGCCGCTTTGGCCATCTTTTTAGTCGATCGAGTGTGCTACCGAATGGCCCTTAAGATGATCACAGCCAAAGCCTCACTAGAAATGGCCGAAGATGGAGAAACTGTTATAGTGCACGCGACAATTCCAATCCACAATCGACATCGCGTGATCGGGTTGCTCAAGCCGGATATCAGTAGAGGATGGAAGGCCACCGAGCATGTTTTCTTGTCAGTCCCTTCGCTGGCCAGGAAACATTATATCCAGGCTCATCCATTCACGATCGCTTGCGCAGCACCTGCAGATTGTGATTCCGGGGCCAGATTAGATCTTGTTATTAGGGCGCAGGATGGCTTTTCCAAAGACCTCGTGCGTTACGCCAAGAACCATAGTACGACCACAATCCGGCTTGATGGTCCTTACGGCTCGCAGAGGGCCGTTCGACTGCTTCAAGGTCATGAGCTCTGCGTTGTCGTTTCTGGTGGTAGCGGTATAGCGGTAACTTGGCCATTGGTCTGGTCTGTGCTAGAGTCTCGGATACCCACAGATTTGGAACATGATTCTGCAGGAATTCCTTTGTCTAAACCAGTACTCTTTATCTGGATAGTAAGACAAGACGCTCACACATCCTGGATTGGTAAAGAGAACTTGCTCAGGCTGAAGGATGCTGGGGTGGAAACGCTCATCTTTCCGCCCACTGAGAAGTATGGCCATCCTGATCTAGATGGTTCTGTGAGATCGTGGATCACGGAACACCAAAGCCTGTTTAATAAGTCACCAAGTATCGCTCTAGTCGCCTCCGGCCCAGATGGTATGAACAGATCGATGAGGAACCTTACTGCTTCGCTAGTGTCGGCAGGGCACCAAGTCAACCTTGAGATTGAAAAGTTCGGGTGGTGACACGAGACCGTCTGAAACATGTTCTGGTTTCTTTCTTTGAAGGTCTGAACAGTTTTGCTGCCTTGTTAGAGACTCCAAGCAGAATAAAAGGCTTGCCTATGTCAGCTCCGTTGGTCACTAAGGTCCTTCAGGCTCTTCATACTCCGCAGATCATATTCTCCAGTCAGTCACGCGGTGGTATTTCTTGAACTCACAGAAGCACACCATACCATCAACTTCACATATCGGCCATAGCGAGAGCACCGAACCCCAGGGCGCTCGACCGAATTGCATCCTGGATCTCGCAAACGATGGTTATGGACGGATTCCGGAGTACACTGAATGTCATTCACAGTCACCAAGTCCAGATCGAAGTCCTCCAACAAACCCTTGATCATGAGATTTCGTTCAGGCATCCGCGTTTCGACCCAGTACTCTATTCCGCTGCAAACATTCGACAGAAGCTCGACGTCCTGCATCAGATACGCGTGGCTCTCCATGATCTCGACACCGTCATCGAACGAGCTCGCCACAACTTCGAAGATAATGCGCTGGAACTTGCAAGCATCTTTCGATCCGCCATCAACACTGACCAGGAGCTACCTCACTCTTGGACGCTGGTCGAAGGTCTGCAGTTTGTTTTGGATGATTGCGAAGAGGTTACAATGGCGTTCCGAGGTCTGTTGGATGAGCTGTATGTCTGGCTCTTAGTCAGGGCGGTATCTTTCTTTGAAGATTCGGGTGAAGGTGGCGAAATCGTGGAGGAAATGGACACCGAGGAGTAAACGTTCTGTCCGTCTACCAATCTGCGGACGTCGTGGAAAGGTAGAGACTTGGATGGGCCAACTACTTTTGCATGGAGCCGATAGACTTTTAGACTTCTCTTTTCGTTGGAAGTGCCGAATCACAAAAATTTTACTGAACGCGCTCCGGGACATTTTAGATTCATGTTCTCCGCATATGCAAAGGTTCAGCTACATTTAGCCCAGAATGTCATCACCAAGACTTGGAACTCAATCTTTACTTTAGCCATTAGCGGCTTGCCTGACCCAAGTCGAGAAAAGCAGGCCATCCAGATCCATTGATTGCACACTTCTACTTCAAGTAAGCTGCGCTCGCTTAACTAGCGGTAGATCATGAAAAATACTACGACATCGTGCAGCATCAATCAACAAATTTCTCCTCATAGTTACTTGCTTTCTTGCGCCATGTCCGGCTCCGATCCCAAGGCAACAGATGCCAAGGTGCTGAAGACGGAGCCATTGGTACACTAGGATCACCCCAACAGAGATCTACGTAGCACACACTGACATGTGGTCTAGATGATCAAAGATGCCCGTTGGACAAAACTTGTCTTGTAAGCTGCATTCATTTGGGATATTCAGCTACCAAGGATACAGCTGATAAGAATGAAGAACGACCTACAAAGACCCGCGCGGTAAAGAGCGGACATGGGAGTCTGCCGAGCGCTCGGTGAGCCCTCGCCTTCGCACTCCGTCACATCGTAACGCGGTCCAGTACTCTTCTACTCGCCGCAGCCACGTACCACATACGTTCGGTTCGTTATGTTGACGTTACCGGTGCTCAGACTCGTCCGGAAGGTTCCGCGATCGACGGCGTCGGTATCGTAGCCATCCTTCAGAAGGCCTCCGGTCCCGAACTCCTGCTACAAAAGCAATTCCGCCCACCCATCAACAAGGTCGTCATTGAGATCCCCGCAGGCTTAGTGGACAAAGGAGAGACAGCAGGGGAGACTGCAGTTCGAGAGTTGAGAGAAGAGACGGGATACCATGGGGTTACATCAGAAATCAGTCCGGTGATGTTCAATGGTCTGTACTGCGTACGAGAACGGCATGAAGAGGGATATGCTGAGAATGCTATCTACCCAGATCCAGGATTTTGCAACACGAACCTGAATATGGTACACGTCAACGTCGACATGAGCCTGGCAGAAAACCAGAACCTGAAGCCCGAATTGGAGGAGAATGAGTTCATCGAGGTGTTCTCGCTGCCGTTGAAAGGTCTATATGCGGAGTGCAAACGACTGGAAGAAGAGGGATACGCCATCGATGCTCGGGTGGGGACATTGGCCGAGGGCATCGAGGTCGCTAGACGGTGGAAGCTTTGATGTAAGCTTACAACATAACGGAAGGCAATGCTCGTGATGGAGAAGAGCCAACGACCTGAACACGACCAACAGCCCCAAACCATCGACGACGCCGTTGCAATGTCGCATAATTACTTCAATCCGCCGGGAGTTCCCGTCTTCATTACTGCCATTGCGCAGGACATGTTCGATGTATTGCTCATTGGGGATCTTGTCGCCTGCGCAAAATCTTCGTATGGGTGAACAAAGCCGTATCAAATTTCCATCTTGACAGAAGACTTGAATTCGCGACGCGTGACTGCGACTTGGAAATTTGAAACCCTGTTTGGGAGGAGCGCCAGCTAAAAGCAGTGCAGGCTAAACTTGTTCCTGCAGCCTAATCCCTGTTGTTGGCTTGCACTAGAGTGGCCAAGCAGCCCAGCCCCTTTTCCCCCGACTCCGAGACCTCGCATTGACCGTTAGACTTTGGAGAGGCTTGCAGGGTCGGAAAAGTCGTTCAAGATTTCAAGCATGCCGAACCTTCGTTGTGTTTTCGCATCTGCAGAAACATCGTCGTACCTAGCCGCCCGCGGAAAACCAACGAACGGAGGCATGGATCTTCTGACGTCGGGCTGCAGGAAATCTGCCGAAGCAGCTCCCAAAATAGGCCGCAGCCACAAGCGGTCGATTAGCCCCGGGCCGTCTGAAGTCGAGAGTCGAGACTCGAAGAGTGCTTCGTGTTCTTGATATTAGCTTTGGTTGGTCGAGCCGCGAGCGCTGCCATGACGATTGGCCTACAACTTCCCGGCCATAACTTTGCCTCCATGGGGCCATGATGTGCTGATGCCATCCAAACCTGAAGGCCCGTCTGAGAGCTACCCCTGGAACACGGGACCTGCATCCTGGCTGAACACTCGCGCTGGCCAACATAGCCTTCTTCCCACAAAGTTTGTTAAACCCTCTGTTCTTTGACTTCTCTCTTATGTTGACCCGTGGAACTTAACTCGCCTTCTCATTATTGTCGCTATTGCTTGTGTATCATAATACTTTCACGTGTCACTCGGTTGACAATCACCCTGTTCATAATCACGCTCTTAGTGGCCCTCGTCCGCAGCATCGCTTTCAGCAGCTCCGTTCACTCAGTCACAAGCGAGCAACACAGGCTCCCGCATTTGATCTACAGTGATCAAGCGGCATCACAACACTGATATTATTCCGATCAACCATTTATACGCGCTACTGGTGGATGCTGGTATTCCGTCTGTCTTCACAACTGTCCAAGTGCATGAGAGAGCTGCTTTCAAGTACCAGTCAGCATGGCTTGGTTCGGGTCTTTGCAGTTGGCATACAAATATGCGTACGCGTGGTTCGTCCCCAAGAGTCGGGCTTGGCTGATAGAGGCGACAGTATCGTCTTGGGTTCACTCTTCGCGATTGTCATTATCGCGGGTTTCATCAAAGTCTACTTTAGCAAGCGAAGGTGCGTGCCTGTCAGGTTGGCATAAGCACTAGATGTCTGACATTACTCAACAGACTGAAGAAATACACAAAAAAAATCGAAGAGGATGCGTTGGGTGCAGGTGAGGAGCGAGTGGAGCTGAATAAACGAGAGCTGGACGAAGGGGATTTGTTCGGGATACGGGCAATACAGTCAGGCTACTTTGGGGGTGTCGCACAATCGCGGCCCTCCTCGATTGCCGAGGATCGATCGGATAGGGATTCGACCGCGTCGAACACTCTTCTCGGAAGCCACCAGTCACCCGAGAGAAAAGCACCGTCACCGATGAGCAGCGTGGTGACTTTGCCTTTGGAAGCGAGGACAGCGTCTCCTTTACGACATACAGTTCTCTCAGCCGCTGACCCCGATCGACCTCGGACATCAAAGAAGCAAGGCCCTCATCCGATAAAGTCTACCCTCCAGCCCTCGGATGTGCAGATGAACGGGGGGTTAAATCACGATCCCGCTGTCAATATGTTCCTGAACGTACCGCCCTCGCCTGGCGCAACTTCGAGGCCCTCATCAGGTTTCGAATTTAGCACGCAGAGTCCTGTTGAGGGTAGTCTGGAGCCAAACCAGACTCTGGAGCGTAATTCAGAGTCTGCCCCTGTTCGTCGCAACTCACAATACGGCGGACACTACATTCCGACTGCAGCACCAGAGGTTCCTGTGACGGGTGGAAATCGCAGTTCGGCTCGGCCAGTATTTACCGCCCAGTATCGCGAACATGAACCTCCTTCACAGCATGCATCCGTAGTCAGAGAAGACTCAGATGCCACAATCCGCGACAATAATCGATGGCTGCGCTCAACATCGATACAGGAGGAACATGGTTTTACAACAAGGCCCGTAAAACCGGCGACCAGATCCTCAATCCAGGAAGAAGACGACTTCACAACCATGCCAACTCCCCGGTCCGTCTCATCTTACAGACCGTATGCCACTAGAACAAGCACATATGACTATCAAAGCCCCAATCCGTCAGGACCCAGCCCACCTCGCGACCACGAGGGTAAGAACTTTTCAGTTCCTCAACGTCGACAATAAGACCATCCCTAATCCCACATCCAGTCCCAGCTGTTCCACATCCTCGAAATCAACAACCAATATCTGACATTGAACGGAGCTCCACAAATTTTCACGAAACAGACCAGACAGCATTAGATTTTGATAATACAACACGCAACCACATCTCTCGGCTCTCCGATGCCAGCTCCATTTACAGTACCGCTCACCGCTATTCGTTCTTCCCAGAACCTCTGGGCATACGGAATCATCCACAACCAAGCAGTCCACAAACCGCCATGAATCCGCTCCCCCGACACCCTTACGAAATACCAACAATTGTGGCTTCATTCACCACCACAAAGCATTCCGGCACTAGCCGCGCCAGCGATACCTCCTCCCATCAGCCCCCCTCTTTGAACACCCCAAGCGCCAACAACAGCCACCGCAACACCCGCGAATTTCGAGACTTCTATGATTCGTACTGGCGGTACAATGGGCAGAGCACGGTCGGCAGCGGCAACGCTGTGGGGTTAAAGGAGGGCACTAGAGCGGAGGCGAGAATCAAGGAGGGGAGGAAGCAGGATAGGTTGGAGATTGCAGTGCCGACCATCACGGAGGTTGAGACGCCTATCGGGAGTCCAGCGCTGACGGGGGGACGAGGGGCCGGGGTTGGGGTTGCGATGTAAGGATTCCCGGGAGGCGACGGGAATGAGTAGAGAATCCACTTCGAGGATTTGACGCAGATACATTACGGAGTGAGCTCGGACTACCTAGGGACTGGGGTTAAATAGAGGATATACCCAAAGCTCCCGGAGGTGCCGGTAATGAATAATATGTCATTCGATCAAGAAGCATCTTTGCTTGTGGGTCGCTAATGCCGACAACATGAAGATGCGGAGATTGCTACTCTCCATTCACATATTCTTAAGACTTTGTTCGGGCCTTTTCGCAACCATTCGGTGCGAACCGGGCGTAAGAGCCTGCGAACATATACAGAGTAGATGACGCGCACCTTGAAATGGATTGACCTGGCTCCAAATATCTATCCATCAAGGGGTCTCTGATCAATCACGTGATTGACGTGCATCACTTTCCGCGCGCCTCGATTGCACGCGACTCGGCTTGGCATTTGTACTTTGCACGCTCAAAGCACCCGTTCACGGTCGGCAATGCATGATTTGGGTATAAACTCTCATGATATTCCATCGCTCTAGAGCTACCCAATGTTCGCTACCGCCACCCGTCCCACGGCTTCGCTCACTGTGACCCCAACCCAGAATACGGCACCAGTGCTCGACTTTCGATGCCTTTATACCTTCGACCTCCGGAGAAAGCAAAAGCGCTGGCAAGATGGCCTTGCACGTTTCCACACGTTCAACAAACGGGTCATGATCTACGATGAGCCACGCAACTTCATCGGCGACACTCACTGGAGGGAGGCAGAGCCGATTCAGGATGGCGACGAGCTGCAGTTGGACAAGGGCGTGCTCATTCAGGTTGGTGAACCGACAGGGAAGATGGATCAGGATATCAGCGGGCTGTTCGAAAAAAGGAGGGCTAAGGAGACCGAGAGCGAGGGGAGTAGTCCCGCAAGGGCCCCAGTGACGCAGACGGCTCAGAGTAGCATGGCGAAAGGGTCAAGTATGGCACCATCACAGTTGAGACCAAAGACCTTGAACGCTCTACTAGGTACACCGAAAGGACGGATTGGTAGAGCGACGCTGCCAGAGAAATCGCCGTTCGACGTGAGGAGAGCAAGTGGGGTTGAAAACATTGTTGGAGAGAGACCAACAAAGAGGCAAAGGATTATGATGCCTTCTGAGGTGGTATCGACATCGGGACAAATACCTACGCCGAAACCACAGCAAGATCCGAAGCCTGCCAGGTCGAACCATGCGGTTCATGAAAGCCCCAAGCCAAACAAGCGTCGACTTCCCCAGAATACAGAAAAGGCAGCTCCACCGACTGCAAGGAACGTAGGCAGAAAAGAGCTTCCCGCGCAGGAAGCGACAAAGGGAAAAGCACAGGTCCGCAAGTCGACTGCAGAAGCAAGTCGCGCTCACCGAAGCCCTGGAAAAGCCAAACGGTCACCACATCAACTGCCAAAGCAATCAGACAGCCGGCAAAAAGCGTCTCCGGAAGTCATCAACGTGGACTCGGATGACAAACCCCAAGCAAGCGAAGAGCCAGCTCCTCCGGGCGCTCGGCTAAGGATTGCCACAAGCAAACCTCGCAAGAAACTCATGTATAAGGATCTGTTGCCGCCAGTACAGCCAGCTCAGCAAGCTACAGACAACCTGCCAGATGCTGCTGTAACGAGAAAGAAAGAGAAAACGCACGCACGACCACCTAAACCCTCGAAAGAAAGGGCTACAGAATCAGAAGAGGGACCGCTAAGTCAATACCACCGAGAACAACGAATCCGCTTACGCCAGCGATTGAAGAAACACGACCAGAAGAACCGCTACACGAACCATGAGATTGAGCCACCTCTCGGCGATGAGCCCCAGCCTCTGTTCATATCCGACGACGAACAGCCCGTACCATTGTCCGACCCTCCACATCCAGAAGAAAACCTAGGATCCCCTCAAACCTCGCCATCCCACACACCACCTGCCCACTCACCGCCTCAAGCACCACCCGACTCACCTCCTCCAACCCACAACGCCGCCCGTGAGCTCACCACCATGGACGCCATCCTCCTGCCCCCGCCCAAGCCGCACCCGCAGCCCCCTCCACCAGCGCACCCGCCACTACCACCACCCCAACAGAACCCCCCTCCGCCGCCCATCCTCGCCACCAACCCCCTCCCACCAGACCCCCCAAAACCCCCTCT